>JAEEGF010039758.1_pt1 | contig 10954 bp, 8 predicted proteins | sample 9134171 | NCBI WGS metagenome assembly JAEEGF01 (sample SAMN16246542, study PRJNA631951) | gut metagenome | biome: gut microbiome; feature: rumen; material: AP-attached | host: Bos | place: Iran: Karaj | collected 2018-10
GCCAAGATGAAGGAAAAAGCCGGCGAAAAGCTCGCCGAGCACCGCGCCGCAAGCGCCGAAAAGTCGACTGCGCCTTCACCTCTGGCCGAAAAGTTCAAAGGCGTCGCCGCCAAAACGAAGGAACGCTTTGAAACCGCAAGAAACGCCGCCTCGGAAAAGGCCCACGACCTCGCCCAGAGTGCCCGCGAGAAGCTCGACACCCTCAAGAGCGAACATGCCTCTTCGGGCGATCACGAAAACGCCGCGGCCGAAAAGCTGAAAGACTTCGCCGGAAATTTCCAGGCCAAAGCCAAAGGCATCGTCGGCAAAGCCCGCGAGAAGATGGAACACTTCATCACCGACGACACCGACACGAAATAACATCATGTGATAATAGAGCCGGAAAGGACGGAACGATCTCCGCCTTTCCGGCTCTTTTGATCTTTGACGTGCGTCCATAAAAAGCCGTCCCGCTCCAAAATAAGCGGGACGGCTTTCTGTATTGCAGATTGTTGGGGAAGATCAGGCTTTGTTCGCGCGCGTTCTGGTAAGCACCCAGAGCACGACCAGCACGGCCAGGCCGAAGACGTCGGTCATCGTGCCGGGATACAGCAGGGAGAGCGCGCCGGCAAAGGCAAGGATGCGCTCGTACCAGTGCAGCGGCGCCATGAAGTAGTTTTCCGTTCCGGCCGAGAGCAGGAACACGCCAACGACCGCCGAGACCATCGCCTGGATCGTAACCACCCAGTTGCTGGCGTTCGTCAGCAGGATCTCGGGAGCCAGCACGAAGATGAACGGAACGAGGAAGCCCGGCAGCGCCAGCTTCACGCCCGCAAACGCCGTCTTGTTGGGATCGGCGCCGGCCAGACCGGCGGCCGTGTAGGCGCCCACGCAGACAGGCGGCGTCACCGACGAGAGCACGGCGTAGAAGAACACGAACATGTGCGAATCCAGCGGCTGCACGCCCAGCTTGATCAGGGCGGGTGCAGCCACGGCGCTGGCCATGACGTAGCTGGCCGTCGTCGGCATACCCATGCCAAGCAGTGTGGCGATCAGCAGCGTGACGATCATCGTGGCGATCAGGTGCACCTGCGTCAGGCCGAGCGAGAGCGAGAACTTCGTCGCAAACAGATCGACAAACGCCTTCGATCCCTGCTCCGTCAGCGCCAGAACGGCATCGCCGACGCGCAGCGCGACGCCTGTCGCGCCCATCATGCCGATGACGTTGCCGACGATGATGCAGGCCATGGCGACGGAAAGAGCGCCGAGCGAACCGTCCTTGAGCGTGTTCAGGAACGTCTTCAGGTCAAGACGGTCTTCCTTCTTCACGAAGCTGAGCACAACGCAGCAGGCGATGCCCCAGCAGCCGGAATAGAGCGCGTTGTAGCCGCGCACGAGGAAGTAGATGATGACCAGCAGAGGGATCGCCTTGTAACCGCTCTTGAGGAGCACGCTGCCGATGCGGGGCAGCTTGTCCTTGTCAAGGCCGCGCAGCCCCAGTCGCGAGGCTTCGAGGCTGAGCGAGCACCAGATGCCCCAGAAATACAGCAGCGCGGGAACGATCGCGCAGACGAGCACCTTCGTGTAGGGCACGTTGAGAGCGTCGGCAATGATGAAGGCCGCCGCGCCCATGACGGGAGGCATGATCTGGCCGCCCGTGGAGGCCGCCGCTTCGACCGCGCCGGCAAAGTGCGGCTCGTAGCCGATGCTCTTCATCAGCGGGATCGTGAACGCGCCGGTCGTCGCCACGTTCGCCGACGTGCTGCCGGAGATCGTGCCCATGAGGGCGCTGGAAAGCACCGAGATCTTGGCGGGACCGCCCTTGCGGTGACCGGTGAGGGCCATCGAGAAGTCGTTGAAGAAGTCGGACGTCTTGGTGCTGGTCAGGAACGCGCCGAACAGCACGAACAGATAGATATACGTGGCCGAAACGCCCGTGACCATGCCGAACAGGCCGTCGGTGGTCAGGTAGAGCTCCTCGATGATGCGGGTCACGGAAAGCCCGAAGTGGCGAATGGGCCCGGGCATCGAGCGGCCGTAGTAGCCGAAGAGCAGGAACAGGAAGCAGAACGCCGGCAGGGCAAAGCCCAGCACGCGGCGTCCGGCGATGAACACCAGCGTGACGAACAGCGCGCCGAGGTACACTTCGTAGTCGTAGAACTCGCCGGCGCGGTTCGCCAGGTCCTCGTACATAAAGAACACGTAAAGCGAGCAAGCGCCCGCAAGGACCGCGAAGAGGATGTCATACCATGTAGCGTGGTCGCGCGGCGAGCTTTTCAGCGCCGGGTAGAGCAAAAAGATCATGGGAAGGATGAACGCGACGTGGAAACTGCGCTGCTGCATCGTCGGCAGCACGCCGAAAAACGCCGTGTAGAGCTGGAAAATGGCCAGGCCGATCGCCAGAACGGTGATCACCATGCCCATCTTGCCCGTCAGCACGCGGCGCTTTCCGGGCTTTTTCTGGAGCTTTTGCGCTTCAACGTTGGCGTCGGCAACGCTCTGCGCAGAAATCTGTTCAGCCATAAGAAAACAACGCCTCCTTGAATGATTTTACGATTTTACAAAAAGAGGGAGAGCCTCAGACTCTCCCTCAAAGCAACCCAAGATCGCCTTATTTGATCAGGCCGATTTCCTTGTAGTACTTCTCAGCACCGGGGTGGATGGGCATGCTGCAGCCGTCCAGAGCGTGCTCGGGGCCGAAGGTCTTGAAGTAGTTGGGAAGACGCTCCTTCAGAGCGTTCGCGTTCTCAAACATGGCCTTGACCGTCTTGTAGACGACTTCCTCGCTGACCTTCTCGTCGGAGCAAAGAACGCCGATGGCCGCGATCGTCTTCAGATCCTCGGGGAAGCCTTCGTAGGTGCCGCCGGGGATGGTCGCAAGAGCGAAGTAAGGATGCTCCTTGACGATCTGCTGACGCTTGTCCTCGTCGATGGAGAGCAGGCGCACGCCGCCCGTGATCATGTCGGTGACCTGCGCGTTGGGAGCGGTGGTGGTCCAGAAGTTGCCCTTGACCTCGCCGGTCTTGAGCGCTTCGGCGCTCTCGGTCTTGCCGTAGCGGTTGATCTTGATGTCCTTGTCAGTGATGCCGTAGGCGTTGAGGATGATGCGGCAGTAGGTCTCGATGCCCTGGCCGATAGCGCCGAAGTCGATCGGCTTGCCGCGGAAGTCCTCGATGGTCTTCATGTCGTCGCCCTTGACGAGCACGTGGCAGGGCATAGGATAGATGGCCGCGACGAAACGAAGGCTGGTGAGCGGCTTCTTGAAAGCGCCGGTACCGGTAACGCCTTCATTGATGGTGGCCGACTGGCACATGCCGAACTCGATGTCGCCCTTGACCAGCGCGTTCAGGTTCTTGGTGGAACCGCCGGTGACGGCCGTGTAGTTGACGCCGTTGTTGGCCGCGTTGCCGACCTGAGCGATCGTGTTGCCGATCAGGTAGAAACCGCCGCCCACGCTGCTGGTGCCGATACGGGCAAAGTCATCGGCGAACGCGCACGTCGCCAGAGCCAGCACAACAGCCGCCGCGAAAACGCTCTTCACAGTTTTGCGAATCATTTGAAAAACCTCCCCATAAAATATGAGACGTATTTTTGCCGGTTTCCCGCGGACTTTTACGGTATGAAATACAGTTCTACCGCGTGGTAACCGACATCGTTATTATGACGGCATGGCTAATTATTGTCAAGAAAAAAATCATGCGAGGTTATATTTATTACGAATAACCAGCCAAGACCGTAAAAATACGATCGATCCTTGTCGGATACAGCGTCGGCAGTATCAACGTTGTTTGTTTCGGACATTTATTTTTCTGTCACTTCTTCCATATACTGCAAAGGACTTTCATATTATGAAATTTCGTGATACAATGACGTAAAGGCTTTTGATAAAAACGTACGGAAAGGAGGACAGCGCGATGAACAAGACGACCAGCGGCGCTTCGTCGATCCGGAAATGCCTCTCGGTGCTCGACTGTTTCACGGAAGAAACGCCGCGTCTTTCTCTCTCGCAGACGGCGGAAAAAACAGGTTTTTCCATGCCGACGACGCTGCGCGTGCTCTCGGTGCTGTGCGAAGAGGGTTTTCTGGAGCGCGGCGAAGACCGGCTCTATCAGCCCAGCTGGAAGACCTACCGACTCGGCCGACTTTTCGACGCGCACGACGCCATCCGCAACGCTATCCTTCCGGCCATGCGCCGCCTGCGAGACGCCACCGGCGAAACGGTCAGCCTCTACTGCAAGCACGGCATCCACCGGGTCTGCGTCGAGCAGGCCGTGAGCACGCACGAACTGCGGAGATCGTCGCATCCCGGGTATCCCTACCCGCTTTGGGCAGGAGCGATCGCCAAGATCTTTCTTTCCTACATGACACCGGAGGAAGTCGAGCGTGTGCGGCTTGAAGCTCCGCCCGCCCGTCAGGCGCTGTGGGACTCATTTCTCGAAGAAGCGCAGGCGGCCCGCACGCGCGGCTATTCATTCAGCAACGCCGAGCGCGAAGAGGGCATCGCCTCCGTCGCCTGCCCGCTGCTGGACTCGCGCGGACGGCTGGCCGCCGGGCTGGGCATCTCAGGCCCCAACTTCCGCTTCAACGAAGAAGCCCGTCTCGCCGCCGTGCCGCTGCTCGTGAGCGAATGCCGCCGGCTCACCGACGAACACGGAGTTGCCCTCTCCTATTGCGCGTTCGTCCTTCCCCAGTCAGAACAAGCCTAAAAAACGATCCCGTCCTCCTCTGCGAGAACGGGATCGTTTTTTGTTGTGCCTTATTCAAGAGGCTCGTGCAGTCTGGCCTCGTAGCTTTTGCGCTTGAGCAGGTAATAACCGAACGTCAATACAGCCGTTGTGATCCAGGCGATCGGATAGCCCCAGAACACCAGCGCGATGCGGTGTTCGATGGCCAGAGCGATGGCCAGATAGACCTGACGCACCACAACCATGCCGAACAGTGACAGCAGCATCGGGATCTTCGTGTCGCCATAGCCGCGCGTCACGCCCAGGCTGACTTCGCGCAGCGCCATCACGGCGTAGAACGGCAGAAGAGTGCGCATCATCTGCACGCCGACGGAGATGACCAGAGGGTTGCCGTTGAACAGACGGATCATCTTATCCGCCGAGAAATAAAGGATCGTCCCCAGCGTCACGCTGTAACACAGGGCCAGCGTCGCGCAGCAGCGCACGCCTCCGCGGATGCGCTCCGCCTTGCGGGCGCCGACGTTCTGTCCCACGTAAGTCGTCAGCGCCAGGCCGAATGCCTTGCACGGCAGCGCCACGAAACGATCGATCTTGCCGGCTGCGCCCATGCCCGCCATGGAGACGGCGTCGAAGCTGCTGATGTACTTCCACACGAACAGATTCGAGAACAGGATCAGCGAGTTCTGCACGCCGGCCGGCATTCCGATGCCGATCATGTCGGCGATCAGTCGCTTCTCGCGTTTCAGTTCGGCGAACGTGAGGCGGAAGCTCGGCTCGTTGCGCCGCAGCCTTGAATACACGGCCAGCACCGAGACGAACTGAGAGATGACCGTCGCGCAGGCAACGCCGGCCACGCCCAGCCGCAGCCAGGCGACGAAGACGAGATCGAGCACGACATTGAGCGCGCACACGGCCGCAAGGATCGTGAACGGCCCTCGTGAATCGCCGACGGCGCGCAGCAGGCCCGCGGCGACGTTGTAGATGACGGTGAACAAAATCCCTGCCAGATAGATGCGCAGATAGATCACCGCGTCACCGTATACCTCTGCGGGAACGGAGATCATGCGGATCAGCGACGGCGCGACGAAGATGCCTGCGACCGACAAGGCCGTGCCGAGCAACACGGCTGAGGCAAAGCCGTTTCGCATCGACGCGGACATGCGCTCGTTCTCCCCCGCCCCGAAATAGCGCGAGACGACAACGGAGGCGCCGATGGACATGCCGTTGAAAAAACCGACGACCATCTGCGAGATGGCCGTACACACGCTCACCGCCGCCAGCGCCTTGTCCCCGACGAAATTGCCGACCACCAGCGCGTCGGCCGTGTTGTACAGGTTTTGCAGCAGTTCCGCAAGCACGATGGGGATCGCGAACAGCGTCAGTTTTTTGAGAATGTTCCCTTCTGTAAAATCGATCGTCCGCCGCTCCACATTTTCGCCTCCCTCAAATCCTATCAATTCATTTAAGATAATCTAACCAGCCGTTTTTGTCAAACATGAAACGGCCTGTTCCGGGCACAGGACGACGGACATGAAAACAGCCTCTCGTGCGCGAGAGGCTGTTTTGAGAACGCTATTTGTCAGGGCGGTAGGCCTTGCCCTCCATGTACGCTTCGATGCGGTTTTCGGCAAGCGCAGCGAGGTTGCCGGCCCGCAGGTTTTCAACGATCTTGTGATGGAACGTGTAGATCCGCGGCAGGTCCTCCGGCCCGACGTTGTGGATCATGTACTGGAAGAGGCGCGAATACGTCTTTTTGAGCAGCTCTGTCGTCCATTTCAGGCCGGAGATGTTGTGGATGTAAAAATGGAAGCGGCACTCCAGATCGAAAAACTCCAACTGCCCCTCTTCAACGCTCTTTTCAAAGACGGAACGCATTTCCGCGTACTTGTCGATACAGCGGTTCAGGTAATCGTAATGCGCGTCTGTCATCAGCCGCTGCGACACGATCCGCTCGTACACCTGCATGTCCAGCAGCACGCGCACGTTATAGATCTCGTCCACGTCCTTGTCGCTGTATTGAAGCACGAGCGCTCCGCGCCGCGGCAACGTCTTGACGATGCCGTACGACTCCAGCACCTTCAGCGCTTCTCGAACAGGCGAGCGGCTCACGTTCAGCTCCGCCGCCACTTCGTTCTCGCGAATGAACGAGCCGGGCAAAAAGCGCTTGCGCACCAGAAGCTGGCGGCGCAGATAGCGAACCACTTCCTCCGTGATCGACTGCGCTATGGGAAAATCGTCGGACACCATCGTTTTCATCTCCTTGCGTCCCGCGGCGGGACTTTTTTTACGCTGAAATAATACTCGTTTCCCCGTCAAAATGCCAGACAAAAAGACAAACAGGGCACGCGGCAAAATATTTTTTACCGAGCACCCTGTTTTTTAGTTACGCTTTCATCAGGCGAGGATCTTTTTCGCCATTTCCGCGCCCACTTCGCGCAGAGCGGCTTCGTCGGCCTCGGTGGCGCAGCTCTTCACCTCGACGACGTTCTCGACCAGATCCCAGCCGGGCTTGGCCGCCAGCTCCTGAAGCGGCTTGAGCTCCGCGCCCTTGCTCCAGGTGTAGCAGCCGGCGATGGCCAGGACGCGTCCGGACACCTTGCAGTTGTCGATCTTCTCCACCACGGGGAACATCGCCGGGAACATGCCCATGTTGTAGCAGCAGCTCAGGAGAGCGATGCCCTTGCTGCGCCACACGTCGCGGATGATCCAGCTCAGGTCGGCCGTGCTGGCATCGTAGACCTTGATGTCCTCCACGCCGTTCGCGCGCAGGCCGTCGGCGATGCACTCGGCCATGTGCGCCGTGTTGCCGTACATCGAGCCGTACACGATCGTGGCGCTCTTCGTCGTCTCCTGCTTGCTGAGACTGTCGTACAGGGCGACGACCTTCGCCACGCCTTCGCCGCGGTGGATCGGGCCGTGCGACGGGCAGATCATCTTGATCGGCAGCGCCGACGCCTTTTTGAGTGCCGCCTGCACGTTCGTGCTGAAACGGCCGACGATCGTCGCGTAATAGCGGCGCGTCTCAGCCGTGAAGATGTGCATGTCCATCTCGTCGTCGAAGATGCCGCCGTTCAGCGCGCCGTAGCTGCCGAACGCGTCGCACGAGAAGACGATGCCCGTCGTGCTCTCGAACGACACCATCGTCTCCGGCCAGTGCACCATCGGGATGGCCGCGAACGTCAGCTTGTGCGCGCCAAGCTCAAGCGTCTCGCCGTCCTTGATCTCCTTCGTGCTGGCGCTCTCGCCGTAGAATTGTTTGACGAAGTTGAGCGCCTGCTTGTTGGAGACGATCGTGATATTGGGATACACCTGGCGCAGCATACGGATGGCGCTGGAATGGTCGGGCTCGACGTGGTTGACGATGAGATAATCGACCGGACGGCCGCCCAGGATGCTCTGGATGCGCTCCAGATACTCGCCGAAGAACTCGGCCTTGACGCCGTCGATCAGCGCGACTTTCTCGTCGTCGATCAGGTACGAATTGTAGGAAACGCCGTAGGGCAGCGACCACAGGTTCTCAAACAGGTGCGTCTTGCGGTCGTTGACGCCCACCCACCAGATGTTCTCAGCGACAGAAACAGCCTTTAACATGGAAAAACCTCCGAAAACGTGATTTTTAGATTCTTGCTCTCCATGTGCCGCGAATGATCGCGACAACGCTTTATTATACGATTTCACGCAGAAGCGCGCAACTCAAAACGCACGGGCAAAATAAAAAGCGGAGAAGCCTGCCTCTCCGCTTTTATTTCCTGATTGTCAATGACTCTTTATTTCAGTACGCCCACTCGATCACGGCCGTGCCCCACGAGAGACCGACGCCGAAGCCGGAGACGAGCACCTTCATGCCCGGTTTCAGCCGTCCCGACGCGGCAGCGCGGGCCAGTGCGATCGGCACCGTGGACGACACCGTGTTGCCCGTCTCGGCCAGATCGATGACGAACTTTTCCGGCGGCACGCCGAGCGCATCGCGAACGCGTTCCAGCAGCAGCTGTGAAGCCTGATGGAAGACGACAAGGTCGATGTCCTCTTTTTTCAGTCCGGCGCGTTCCAGCGTGCGATCGACCGAGCCGGGGACCTCGCCCACGGAGAACTCGAGCACTTTTCGTCCGTCCATGTAGATGTTCTCTTTGCTGTGCGTGTTGCCGAAGCGGTTCGTGTAGGCGTTTCCCGTCGTGTCCGAATAGGGCATGGCCTCCGCGCCGGCTTCGATGATGATGTCGCGGAATCCCGTTCCGTCCGTGCCAAAATCAAAGCCAGTGACGCGGTCGGCTTCGCTTGCTTCCAGCAGCGTCGCCGTAAAGCCGTCGCCGAAGATCGTGCGGATCGCCTTGTCCATCTTGTTCGCGTACTTCGCCACGACGTCGCCCGTGATAAGCAGTACGCGCCTGGCGATCCCGGCCGAGATGAACCCCTTGGAGATGCCCAGCCCGTACAGGAAGCCCGAGCAGCCCAGTTCATAATCGACCGCACCGCACGTCTTGCGCAGACCGAGCTGGCCGTGCACCACGCAGGCCGTCGCCGGAGCGATGTAATCGCGCGTCTCCGTGCAGATGACGAGCATGTCGATCGTGTCACGCGCGATGTCGGGATGCTCCTCGAAGAACTTGTTCGCGACCATCACGTGATAATACGACGCCGGTACGCCAGCTTCGGCCACGTGACGCTCGGCAATGCCCGTCTTGTGGAGGATCTTCTCCGGCGTCCACGTGCCGAACTCCTGAACGAGAAGCTCGTTCGTCTCAACTTTCTCCGGCACGCACCACGAGATGCCGCGGACTGTCATTCCACTGTTCATTTATTGTTCCTCCTGTTATTCTCATCAACTTTTAATACCTGCTCACAAAAACAACTCGCCTATTTTACCCGTTCGCAGGCGTTTTGGCAATGAGCATTTGCCCCGTCTTTTGCTTGCCGAAAACTAAAAAACACTGTCGATCTGAGCTTCGTACCGTCTGTACGCCGCAAAATACGGTATAATGCTGATTTATGATTTTTGGCGCGATTATATTCGCGCCGCGCAGGAGATGATCCGTCAATGAAGGTGTCAGACCGTATCAGCGGCGTTTTTGCTTCGCCCATCAGAAAGCTCAGTCCCTACGCGGCAGCCGCGAAAGCCGCGGGGAAAAAAGTATATCACCTCAACATCGGACAGCCCGACATCCAGACACCGCCGGCATTTCTCGAAGCCATCCGCGACTTTGACGACAAAGTGATCGCCTACGGCGACTCGCGCGGCGATGCGCAGCTGCTGAAAGCGGTCCGGAGTTATTATCACGACTGGGGCATGGATTTCGACATCGACGAGATCACGATCACCAGCGGCGGATCGGAAGCCCTGCTGATCGCGATGATGGCCGTCTGCGATCCCGGCGACGAGATCCTCGTCTTCGAGCCGTTCTACGCGAACTATCTGTCGTTTGCCGACGTCCTGAACGTGAACATGAAAGCCGTCACGACAAAGGCCGAAAACGGCTACGCCCTTTCCGGCGAAGCCGCCGTCGAAACCGTGATCACACCGCGCACGAAGGCGATGATCGTCACCAACCCGGGCAACCCCACCGGCCGCGTGCTCACGTCCGACGAGATGGACCTGATCGCCCGCGTCGCCAGACGCCACGATCTGGCTCTGATCGTCGATGAGGTGTACCGCGAGTTCGTCTATGGCGTGCCCTTCCGCAGTTTCGGCGTCGTTCCCGGACTGGAAGACAACCTGATCCTCGTCGATTCCCTCTCCAAGCGGTACAGCGCCTGCGGCGCGCGCATCGGCGCGCTTTTGTCGCATAACGCCGAATTCAACGCACAGATTATGAAATACTGTCAGGCCCGCCTCTGCTGTCCCGAACTGGAGCAGATCGGCGCAGCCGCGCTCTACTCCACGCCGAAGTCTTACCTTGCCGACGTCAACGCCGAATACCGCCGCCGCCGCGACACGCTCGAAAAAGCTCTTTCCAGGCTGCCGAACGTGACGTTCTCCTCGCCGCAGGGCGCGTTCTACACGATGATCAAGCTGCCCGTGGACAGCGCCGAAAAGTTCGCCATCTGGATGCTCGAACAGTTCGATTCGCACGGTGAAACCGTGATGATCGCCCCCGGCGACGGCTTTTACCTCACGCCGGGGCTCGGCAAAGACGAAGCCCGGCTGGCCTACGTGCTCAACTGCGCCGATCTGGAACGCGCCATCGCGATCATCGGCGAAGGCCTGAAAGCCTATCCCGGCACGAAGATCCCCGCGTGATTTCGTGACAATCGCGCCTTTCGGTTTTAAGATACTGATTCAGTCACACCAAACC
>JAEEGF012382689.1_pt1 | contig 10954 bp, 9 predicted proteins | sample 9134171 | NCBI WGS metagenome assembly JAEEGF01 (sample SAMN16246542, study PRJNA631951) | gut metagenome | biome: gut microbiome; feature: rumen; material: AP-attached | host: Bos | place: Iran: Karaj | collected 2018-10
AATCAAAGCAAGCGATGGAGCTACCAGTTTCGCATCATTGACAAAGCCGACTCTTGGTAAGCCGAAGATTCTGTTGATGATAAAGTTGAAAAGCCCGTAATTGATATTATACAGCCAGTTCCATCCGAGATAGACGGCAACTGCAGGCAGAAGATAGGGCAGATAGAATATGGCACGCCAGAAACCTCTTGCCGGAATTTTCCGGTTGAGCAGCAATGCAATGATCAGAGAATAGATGATGCTCCCGGTAACTGCCATAAATGTATAATAAAGCGTCACCAGAACAGACTGCTTGAAATAAGGGTCGGTTGTCAGAAGCCGTACATAATTGCTGAGGCCCACAAATTTGAAACCGGTGAAGCCGTTGCCCTTCCAGCTGAAAAAGCTCAGCCCGAATACCTCCAGCAGGGGAATATATGTCAGAAAAATCAAGCCGATGATGGAAGGAATCAGGCACAGATAAGCTGTGCGGGCTTCACTTCTCAGCAGTTCATTTCGGCGTTTCGGACGCCTGCGCAATATTCTCACCCCGATTCTGCAATATCAGAAGGAATATACATGAATTTCAGACGGAAAAGGGCGTCCGTCCGCAGCGGGACGGACACCCTGTATTACTTTGCGTGGGATGTGAATTGATCAGTATCCTTCGAAGATTTCAATCAGATGTGCTTCCGCATGGCTCAGAGCGTCAGCAGCAGAGATATCGCCTGTCCAGACAGAGCCAAGTTCGGAACGGAGATACTCAAGGAATTCATTGGTGTGCGGTACATAGTACCAGCAGGTGGAAACGGCGTAATCGTGCGCATAGTCAACAACAGAGGTTTTGAAGTTCTCATAGCCCATGCTGAAGTTGGGGTTATCCACCCATTTATGGGTCAGCTCTTCATTCACATAGTACTCTTCCAGAATAGGCATCCAGATGCCGGTGGCAATGAGAGAATCCCAGCTGTTTTCTTCCTTGGTATACCACTTGATGAATTCCATTGCCTCGGCCTGATGGCTGCCCTGTGCAAAGACAACCTGCGGGCCGCCGGTGCAGATCGTGATTTCTTTCTTCATCATGGGCAGAGGAGCAACGCCGTAGGGGAATTCAGCAAGATTCATGCAGGTGCCGACATTCCAGGTTCCGCCGGTTGCCATGGCTACATTGCCTGCTGCGATAGTGGACTGAATACCGGAGTCTTCCAGACCGTCACGGAACTGAGCAACATGCTCAACAAGATACAGGTCAGCAACCTTCTGGATGGATTCGGCCACTTCCGGTGTGTTGATGGTGCAGGCTGAGCCGTCAGGGGCGAACCATGCGCCGCCGTTGGACAGTGCCCAGACTTCCAGCTGCCAGGTCCAGTTATCAACGTTGCAGCCGTACTGTACGATGTTGTTCGCATCAAAGTCAGGAGAAGCAGCATTGTTGCCGTTTCCGTCCAGAGTCAGGAGTTTTGCTGTTGCGACGAACTCATCCCAGGTGTAAGGGGTTTTGGGATCAGGGTATGCTACGCCGGCAGCATCAAACATGTCTTTGTTGTAGTAGAGGAACAGGATCTCGTTGGCTGCGGAATACGCTACGGGCATACCGTCTGCCTTAAAGGTGATGGCATCCAGCGGCATGGAAGCAGCACCCTCATACATGGAGGAGATGTCAGCCAGCAGACCGTCAGCAGCAAAGTCGAGAACGCCGTTTTCGTTCATGATGCCGCAGTCAGGAAGCTGATTGCCGGCGGCCATGGAGTTCAGCGTGGTGGTGTACTCTTCATTCGGGATAGCAAGAACTGTGACATGGATGTGATCCTGTTCGCTGTTGAATTTGTCAGCAACTGCCTGCACGGAGGCGGCCTCTTCCGGAGTGCCCCAATAGGAGTAAGTGATTTCCACTTTGTCGTCTGCAGATGCGCTGATTACAAACATGCCTGAGATCATCAGAACGCAGATCAGGATTGCAAGGAGTTTCTTCATAATTTGGTTTTCCTTTCTACAAGTTTTATATTTGTTACACACAGACTTCCTGCCAATGTATAATCCACGGTTTCGCAGGAATTTCAGCCTGCGTCTGTCCCTGCAGGGGCAGGGATGAGGGCGTTCAGCCAGACAGACATTTCGCCCGGTTTGCGGTTGCACCACAAACAATAGGGAACAGCGGTGAAATGATCGGGAATAAAACGGAATGAAGGCGTTCCGTAGAGCTGATCGGAATTCAGCCCGGAATCAAGCCGCTGCCCCGGGAAACGGAGTACAGGCAGCCTGCCGGGAAGCCCTGTTTCAGCTTTTTCCGGGATCGGAGCTGCTTCCGGAGAAACATAGACAGCTGAAAGGTTTTTCCCGTTGTCCGTCTCTTCAAGACAGTAGACAAAAGGCCCGTAAGCGGCAGCAACTTTTCCTGTATCGGCACGGACGTTCGTATTGGCGCAGACCCAGCGGGGTTGTACCGACCCCGTAAGGGAAATCGTCTGAAGGCCGGGCTGCGAAACGGCAAGAACGGCATAGCCGTTTTCTACAGCAGGGTGAATGATGCTGCCGTTCAGATGAAATGCGAACCCTTTCAGATAAGCCGGAATGCGGATCCGAAGCATAACGGACCCTTCGCCTTTCTTTTCCAGCCGGAACACTGCTTTCCCGTTTTGCAGCAGCCCGGAATCCATCTCCAGGCGGACTTCCTGTCCTCTGACAGTTGTTGCAACAGAAGAAGAAATCAGCATATTGACGTAAAGGGATTTCTCATCCTGAGAGTAGATATACTGCCCGAGCGAAGCAAGTGTACGGGAAATGTTGGCAGGACAGCAGGCACAGGCAAACCACGGCTGGCGTTCCGGTTTGACATGGGACATGGACGTTCCTTCAAGGCAGTTTTCCGGCCAGACTTCGAGAGGATTAACATAAAAATATTTATCGCCTTCCGCGGAAATGCCGGCAAGCACGGTGTTGCACAGGGCCTGTTCAACAGTATCGTAATAAGAAGCATCTCCCGTCAGGGCAGACATCCGCTGCCCGAACATCATCAGCCCTACGGAGGCACAGCTCTCACAGTACATTCTGTCATTCGGCAGATCATAGTCCGTCGTAAAGCGCTCCAGGAAACCGGATGAGCCGATACCGCCTGTAATATACATGCGCTTCTGCGTCACATTTTTCCAGAGCCGGATACAGCTTTCTGCCATTCGCACGTCTGTATACTTTCTGGCAACATCAGCCATTGCGGAATACATATACATGGCGCGCACCGCATGACCCTCAGCCGTGCTCTGGTCAACAGGTTCAAGATGCGACTGCGCATAGCGTGCGTCATAGGCAGCAAATTCCGGGAAGATCCTGTTATGTCCCAGCTGGCGGACATTTCTTTCCAGAAAATCTCCTGCCTTGCCGCGGACCGTCAGAAAATGCCTTGCGAGATCGGCATATTTATTCTCACCGGTACATTCGGAAAGTTTGATAAGGGCAAGCTCGATTTCCTGGTGACCCGGGCAGGCATTTTCAAGAGAACTGCCCGGAGCGAACTTCTCACAGATCAGATCGGCAAACCTGGAGGCAATGTCGAGCAGACGTGTTTTCCCGGTGGCCCGGAAATAGGCAACAGCAGCTTCTATGAGATGACCGGCTGAATACAGTTCATGTCCTTCTGCAAAATTCGTCCATTCCTTTCCTGGGCAGTTGACAGTAAAATAGGTGTTCAGATAACCGTCCGGCCTCTGTGCACGGCCGATCAGATCAATCAGCTCCTCAGCCATCGGCTCATAGGAACGTGCCTCTCCTCTTTCCAGGCAGTAGGCGAGCGTTTCCAGCCACTTGTAGGCATCTGTATCGCTGAAGACCATTCCTTCATGCCTGCCGGCCTGTTCACCGGCTGCAACGCGGAAATTTGCTATGCAGTAGGATTTCTCTGTATTGGGTTCACAGTCATTCAGAACATTCCACTGATAGGGAATCAGTTTCTCAGCGACAATAGATATATAATGGCTGAACAGAGGATCAGTGATATGAATGCTGTTCAAAGCGGGAGAATGGATCGTGCTCTGTTTCATAGTATTCCTCCCACGGGATGTTAATCGTTTTCCAAAAAACAATCGGTTTTACAACGAATTATTAAAATTATACCCAAAACATGTTAAACGTTTACTATATCATACTCCATCATATTCCCGTTGTAAACAGGGCAGTTTATACAAAAATAATACCCGTTTTTTGTGCATGTTGAATAGATTTCAGATTTCCGTTTGCATGTCAGTATTACCTGTGCTATGATAAAGCCAATCATGAGTGCTGGAGGAAACCATGGCGACAATCCGGGAGATATCTGAACAGGCAGGCGTGTCGATTGCAACCGTGAGCAAGGTGCTGAACGGGAAAAGCGGAGTCAATGCCGAGACACGGAAAATGATTCTGAACGTTGCAAAAAAACTGAATTACAGGCCGAACCTGAATGCACGTAATCTGAAAAAGGGACAAAGCCGTACAATAGGGATTATTACCGAAGATCTCACTGTTTTTAATGCACCGGAAATTGTTGACGGCATTGCCCAGAGCTGTGAAGAAGCAGGCTTTCATTATATTCTCGGAAATCTGCGGTTTTATAAGCGATACGGAAACGGCCCGAGAGACCGGAAGGAAAGCATTGCTCTTGTCCATTCTGCCGTTGAAGATATGCTGACAAAGCAGGTAGACGGTATTATTTACATCGGATGCCACAGCCATGTCGTCGTTTCCCTTTCTGAACACACAGAGCCCAAATTTGTCTGTGCTTACTGTATCAGCGGGGATGAGAAAATCCCTTCTGTGATCTATAATGAAGAAAAGGCAGCCTATGATCTTACCTTACGGCTTCTGGATTACGGGAATGAGAAGATCGGCATGATTACCGGGCCGACAGAAAGCACGCATGCCGTCAACCGCTCAAGAGGCCATATGAAGGCGCTGTTTGACAGGCGGATTCCCTACGACCCGTCTCTGACGCTTGTCGGTGACTGGGAGCGGGACAGCGGTTTTTCACTTTCCGAAAAGCTGATCAGTGCCGGTGCAACAGCCATCTTTGCGCAGAATGATCTGATGGCGGTCGGCGTGCTGGATTACTGCAGCCTGCACGGCATTAACGTCGGGCAGGATATTCAGCTGATCGGTTTTGACAACCGGGATATCGCTTCTGTCAGCAGACCGAGACTCTCAACAGTTGCTCTGCCTTTATTTGAAATCGGACAGAAAAGTGCACAGGAAATGCTGAATATCCTTGCGGGAAATCCTTCCGGCCAGCATCTGGTGCAGCTTGACTGTGAAGTGATCGAGCGGGAAAGCACACTCAACCGGAAGAAATAGGTATTGCAAAGAATAACTTTAAAGAAAATCTATAACTGCTGCCATAAATAAAAAAGGACTCCCGCAGGGAAAGTATTGATTTCTCTGCGGGTATGTCGTCTCTATACAGTTTTCTCACAATTGTCACAGGGGTACAGGGCAGAATTATAATTTTCTATCGAGAAATAGGTTGTATTTTACCTATAATAATGGTATACTTTTCCGTGGAGGCGATCAATATGACTATCAATACCAATGAAATTGTTACTGCGACAGAAGCAAATCAGAATTTTTCCAAAATAGCCAGAATAGCTGAGAAAAAGGGACGGGTTGTTGTTTTCAAAAACAATCGCCCGAAGCTGCTCGTCATCGACCTTGATACGGAACCTCAAATTGAAATGACAGAAGATGAGAAGCTGGATTTTGTCGCAGCGCGGATTCTCCGTGAGCACAAAGCCGCGTTTGAGGAGTTAGCCAAATGATCAGGTTCTCAAAAGAAAAAGTGCTGCTGCTTCATAAAATCCTGGCGGAAGCTACAGGAGGAGGTGTTGGGATCCGTGACGAAGGGCTGCTGGATTCTGCGTTGGAGGGAGCATTTGCCGGGTTTGGTGATAAAGAGTTTTATCCAAGTAAAGAGGAAAAAGGGGCACGGCTTGGATATACACTGATTTCCAACCATGCCTTTGTAGATGGCAATAAACGAATCGGTGTTTATGTAATGCTTTCTTTCCTTGAGATGAACGGAATCAGAATCCGGTGTACTGATGAGGAATTGGTTCGCATCGGGCTTTCTGTTGCTGACGGAACTATGGGCTATGAAGAATTGCTGCAATGGGTAATAGAGCATAGGGATTAAAATCAATTCAGTAAAATATTAAACTATGATAAAGGAGGTTAAGACATGCAGCATGAGATAAAAACAGCCAGGCCGCTGCTGGATGACAAGGGGAATATCGCAGAGCCCGGCTATGCAAAGAAGCTTTACCCGGTTTACCGCAGGGCAGATATCAAAGCACCCGCACTGCGGATCAAGGAATGGGATTATTATCTGGTCAACAACGGCCGCTTTGCCCTGGCCCTGACCATTGACAACAACGGCTATATGAACATGAACTCCGTTTCCCTGCTGGACTTTGAGGAGAAGTGGGAGATTACCAACAGCCCGATGAAATTCTTTCCGGGCAGAGATCCGGTTCTGCCGGAAACCTCCGTTAAAGGAGACGTCTCCCTCAGCGGGAAAGGACATTCCATCCGTTTTGAAAATCCGGGTACGGGTATACGCCGCCTGACAGCGGATTTTGCCGCTTTCGGAAAGGACGGAAGGCTGCAGGCAGAGGTTGAACTGTTTGACGAACCGGAAGAAAGCATGGTGATCTGCACCCCGTTTGAGAAGCAGGGCCACTTCTACTACAACCAGAAAATCAACTGCATGCGGGCACGCGGCGAGGTAACGTATGCAGGCAAAACCTACCGCTTTGACCCTGAGGAATCCTTTGCGGTACTGGACTGGGGTCGCGGAGTCTGGACATATCATAATACCTGGTACTGGGGGTCGGCTTCTTATCATGTTGACGGCGTGCCCTTCGGATGGAATATCGGGTACGGCTTCGGGAATACTTCCGCTGCCAGCGAGAACATGCTGTTCTACAACGGCAGGGCACATAAACTCAGCCAGGTGAAATTCCACATTCCGGGCGGTGAAAAGGATTATCTCGCACCCTGGACCTTCACTTCCGATGACGGGCGTTTCGAGATGAATTTCGCACCGGTCCTGGACAGAGCATCCTGCACGGATGTGGGCGTCATCAAGTCGGACCAGCATCAGGTGTTCGGCAGATTCAGCGGAAAAGCAGTGCTGGATGACGGAAAAGTGATTGAAGTAAAAGACTTCCCAGGCTTTGCCGAAAAAGTTGAGAATAAGTGGTAAACATAATATAATATACGTAAAATAATTTACAAATTAGTTATCATGATAAAGGTTGACTTAATAACGGGTTTTCTGGGAGCAGGAAAAACGACTTTTTTGCTGAAATATGCAAAATATCTGATGTCACAAGGTCTGAAAATCGGTATTCTGGTTTACGATCACGGTGCTGTCAATGTTGATATGCCTTTCCTGAAAGAACTGAGAGGGGAACAGTGTGAGCTTGAGATGCTGGCCGGTGCCTGTGATGCAGACTGCCACCGCCGCCGTTTCCGCACGAAACTGATTTCCATGGGCATGAGCGGATATGAACGGGTCATTATCGAGCCGTCCGGCGTTTTTGATGTGGATGAGTATTTTGATACGCTGAATGAGTCCCCCCTTGACCGCTGGTATGAAGCGGGAAGTGTCATCACTGTGGTGGATGCGAAACTCGGAGAGAACTATACGGAAGAGGAAGATTTTTTTCTTGCATCCCAGGCGGCAAGTGCCGGCTGCATACTCCTCAGCAGGGTACAGCTGGCCACTGCTGAGGATATTGAAAAAACTGTTTTGCACCTGGAAAAGGCAGAAAAGCGCATTCACTGTTCTTTTCCGGTGAGAAGCTGTGTGCTCAGAAAGGACTGGGCTGACCTGACAGAAGAAGATTTTGCCGGGCTGATGAACTGCGGCTGCCGTCATCCGGACTATGTGAAGACAATTGCGGGAAGAGAACTGGAATTCCAGTCTCTGTCTTTTCTGAATCCGGAGCTGACCCGGGATGAGCTTGAAAAGAAAATCACGGAACTGTTCCGTGACCGGAAATATGGCAATATCATACGGGTAAAAGGATTCTTTGACGAAGGCGGCCGGTGGTACCAGGTAAACGCAACTGAGGGAGAAGTCAGGATAGAAAAAGCGCCGGAGAGCAGAGGAGCAATTATTATCATCGGCAGTGGACTGAATGAAGAAAATATCAGTATTCTGATGACCGGCAAACCGCCGGAACACAGAATTCTGTAGGGATTGTATAATCCAAATATTGATTCTAAACCGAAGATTTTAACGTGCTGCAAAAAGCGAAGAATGCCCAAAAGCCTAAAAGAGTTTAACGAGCGCCGAAAACGGCGCTCGTTTTGCAATTCAAATATAAATACTGTTATTTATTTCATTAGCCGACAGAAAGAATATCCTGAACCATCAGAGTCGGGATACCTGTGACACCCATTACCGGGAGAGAAACAGGCAGAGTGGCAGTCAGAAGCCCATCCTGAAGGACAGTCTCAATTTCCTCTTCACCTATGGTGAAAACATATTTTCCTTCCTTCTCAGTGTAAGTTCCCTCCAGACTGGGAATATATTGACCGAAATTTGTACTGAAGAAATGAAAGCTTCCGTCTGCTTTGCAAATCAGCCTCATTTCAGCAGCTATGACCCCTAGATCTGCTGTCCCTGTAAAAGTGGGAATATCATTCCAGGAATCGGAAGCAGGAGAGAATGATTTATCTTCTTTCGAGAGCTCAAGATTACCTGCACCGCGGGAACCAAGATCAAGTGCATAGATAAACTTATGGGCTTTATCAGCTGAATCGTAATGTGTGCGGATGTTCATACCCAAAGCATCGTTAAAAAGAAGCGTCCATCCCTGACCATCTGTGAAGGCGTAGTTGCCGTCAATAACGTTTTTCATATTGTTTGCATCTACGGTAAATGCTCCGTCTTTTCCCTTCAGGACGATATCATAATCTTCGTCATTGAGATTGATGGAGCCTGTGAAGATGACATCGTAATCCCCGGCGTCTTTAAGAGTGGAATCAGATGTGCCGTTTCGAATAGTGGCAGCCATGTGAATGCCCGTACCAATGATGACAAGACAAAGAATAGCGGCAACCAAATAAAGAATTTTGTTTGTAAAGGAAAGATTCTTCATTTTGCATTCCTCTTTTCTCCCCAACGCATAAAGCCGGAGACTATTTCGAAAATAATCATGCCGATCAGAGCTATTGTGGTGATTATCATAGCGGTAGTTATCGGATCAGAGGCAATTTTATAAAATTGGTGAGAGTAGTACATAAATCTGGAATTAAGGAATACACTGAATCCACTGCCAAAGAACAGCATCGTAACAAGAGGACCGAATTCAGAGAAGTCATGCCATGAGAAAATCAACGCTGAAAGAACACCCAACCCCAGAAGGATTTCAACCATCGGTACGAAGCCGTAACTGTCACGACCCGCAACGGCGTAGGCGATCATTGCTACCACTGCAAATGCTGCAGCAATAAGGTTGCAGAGAACACCGGCTGTTTTATCATGAAAGATGTTTTTCATTACTTTGCCCTCCTTTTTTCCTTTTCTTTCCCCGCAAGGAAACCGACTATTCCGAGCAGAGCCAGGCAGCCGAGAATAATATCAATATCGATGATAGCTGTCTTCCACCATGGCGTAATCTGAACCACTTCAATAGAAGAGGATACGCCGTTCATCGCTTTGCTGTTGACAAAGGTATACAGGATTCTGTGGCAGGCTTCTCTGACAGCCGCAAAGAGATTACTGTCATCCAACAATGCAGATTTATTCAATTCCTGAGAGCGGTTATTTCCCGGAAGCAGCATCAGTTTGTCATTGCCATAGACAATTGATCTGCCGCACATATATGGCTCCAGCGCATTATCAGTAATGGTATAACCGGCGAATCCCCATTCTTTCCGAAGAATATTATTCTGGAGTTCATCACTTTCACCAATCCAGTCTGCACCGATGCGGTTTAGAGAAGTCATTACATTCATTGCACGCCCTACGGCAACCGCACCTTCAAAGGCACGAAGAGAGTTTTCACGGGCCCCCTGTTCATTCAGATAAACAGCAAATCCATATCGGTCGGTTTCTTGGTCATTAAAACAGAAGTGTTTCGGCCCGGCGACGACGCCGTTTGACTGAAGACCGGCTACGATCTGGGCACCTGTTATGTAGGTCATCATACTATCTTCGGAATAGTATTCAAAGTTACGACCGGAATATGGATGGCGGTGCAGATTCAGACCCGGACCCCACAAAGACGTCAGGCCTGCATAATAGCAGTCTTCACTCATCATTTCGCCTGTGCGGTAAGAAAGCTCTTGATTAAATGTAGATGCCTGGACTGTCTGAGAAGGATACATTCTCGGATCGACAGAGCTGTACTTAGTAATACCTTCGAACAGGGTTGAACCCTGATCAAACTCAGAGGAATAATTAGTTGCCGGACCGGAACCTACACCGTCGTTATCGCTGGTACCCGGGAAGGAGATTCCCAGGATCGGATCTATGGCACCAAAGTTTTTGCCCACGGTGGCAATCATTTCTTCCGGAACGAGCTGGCTTAACAGTTCATCCCAGATTTCATCATCATAGCTCTTTCCTTTGGCCATGATAATACTCATGGAACCTTCCACACCGTAACGATAGCTGTCTTTGACAGGTTCTCCTTTTTCATAGAGAGATATAAAGGTGAGATGATCAATCATAGCCTGATTGGCAGATACAACCTTGATTCCCTCGGACCAGCTTCCCTGCCAGTCAGAACGGGTAAGATAGGTGACGGTTCCTTCTCCAAGCTGGGTATTCAGATTTGCCTCATCGAGCTGATTCGTAATTTCTGTATCAGAATTGATATGGAAAAGTCCGTTAATCGTTGTGAAACCATTTGAGGAAAAATCCGGTTTTGACAAGGTGATAAAGCTGCTGTTTTCCCAGTTCTTTGCCAGAGCTGTGTTGCCGTCTGCAGTCATTCCG
>JAEEGF011886178.1_pt1 | contig 10952 bp, 8 predicted proteins | sample 9134171 | NCBI WGS metagenome assembly JAEEGF01 (sample SAMN16246542, study PRJNA631951) | gut metagenome | biome: gut microbiome; feature: rumen; material: AP-attached | host: Bos | place: Iran: Karaj | collected 2018-10
CACATTTCACTGATGTCTGAGCAGGTCGCACGATAGGCCTCAAGCTTTTCTTTATCCACACCATCGATCAGGAAGAAAAGACTTGCAGGCTGCGGTTGTCCATTGTTGTTTTTTCCAACTTCAAATGGTGCGCCTGCTTCATATGCAACATCTGCGTCACCGGTGCAGTCGATTATGACCTTTGCACGAATCGCCCTGGGTCCGCCCTTGGCGGCAAACACAGCGGCATCAATCTGTCCGTCATGCGTTATTGTACTTTGGAACATCATGTTGAAAAGCAGGGTCACACCTGCCTCCGAACATATTTCTTCTGCGACAGATTTAAAAACCTCGCTGTCAAAGGGAGTAATGTGCGCATGCCCGCGTACACGCCAGGCACTGTAACTGCTGCCCGCTTCCATCTGCGAGGGATGCATTGCACCGCCGGCCTTAATCATGCGCTGAACAAATTCTTCAAAAAAGCCCTGGATGACCTGCCGCTTCATGGGTGGGTCATAACAGGTCATGAAAGGACCTACAAGGCCGCCTGTTGGCAGCCCCCCCAGATAGCCATTTTGTTCGCATAGAATGACGTGTGCTCCATGTCGTGCCGCACAGACAGCGGCAGCAATACCGGCCGGGCCGCCGCCTATAACAAGAACATCGGCCTCTTTCCATATAGGTAGATCGTATTCAATATGGACACTGTCCTGCACTGTCACAATGAGACCTCCCTCATATATATCCTTGTGTTTTCTTGATTTTTCGTTTCTCCGACAGTATACTATTTGCAGAAAAACGTGTCAAGGAAACGCTTTCTCGGGAGGAAGACTGCCATGGATAATAAGAACGGCTGCCTGATCGCAGTGGATGCCGGTGGGACCAAAACGGAAGCCGTGCTGTTTACACCGGAAGGAAAGCTGCTGCATCGCCTGCATGTGGGCGGGATCAATCCGTTTGTCAGCAGCTTTGACACCGCGTGCAGCGACTGCCTGAATCTGCTTGGGAAACTGCGTGAAGAAGCGCCAGCTCCGATCATTGCGGCATATGCAGGAATCCCAGCGATGCAGTACTTTGGCGGAAGGATCGAAAAGCACCTGAAGGAGCATGCAGGCATCCCGATCCGTGCTGAGGCGGATGGATTCATGCTGATTTCCGCTATGCTCGGACATAATGACGGTGCGGCCATCGTATGTGGTACTGGCTCGGGCGTGTATATTCGCAATGGTGAAAACCAGTATGAGGTCGGCGGCTGGGGCTATATTCTGGACGGGTGCGGCAGCGGCTTTGTTCTGGGCCGGCGTGCGCTTCGAGCTGTTGTGCGCCAGGCGGACGGCCGTGGCGAAAAAACACTCCTGACCGAGCTTGCCGATGCTCAGATAGGCGGAGTCACGACTGACCATCTCCCAGAGATCTATGCGGGCGGACGGCCATGCTTTGCTTCTTTTGCACATATTATATTTGAAGCGCGCAAAGCGGGGGATGCAGTAGCATCACGGATATTTGATGACTGTGCGGCAGATCTGGCTGAAATGGTCCAAACAGCCCATCGTATCACGGCACTGAAGACATTGGTACTCAACGGCGGTATTTTCCGCCATTTTCCCGAGTATGCGGAGGCCATGTGCCGGATGATCCCGCAGGAGATAGAGTGCGTAATGTCAGACGTACCGCCGTTGTATGGTGCAGTAGTTGAAGCAATGCATGACGCAGGATATACCTGCGATGCTGATTTCCGTCAAAACTTCTTTGAAGGGTATAATGCAGAATAAGCGATAGCATAAAAAACGGGTGCCGGGTCTAAATTCCCCGGCACCCAATTTGTTTGCAGCGATTACCGAATGAAATAACTCAATGCAGCAGTAAGCACCCACAGCCCTGCAAATACGGCTGTCAGTATTCCGCGTGTACGCTCAGCCGGCGTATCCGGCTCGGCCGGAAGCGCTGCCCAGCGACGCTTGAGCACCAGCTGGATCGCCCAGAGACAGATGACTGCGCCTACGCCCACCGTAGCGGCAGAGCGCGGAAGCATACCGGCCAGACAGAGTACATTGAGCACTGTAGCCAGCAGAAATGCGCCCAGAATCGCCCATTGCAGGCCTTTCTTCAGGATCACAGCTGTACCTCGCCATTCAGTTCGGCTTCGGTCACGATATTGCTTTCCAGTGCCAGACGTTCCAGCTCATCATAAATGCCAGCCATGGTCATTTCCATATAAGGCCCGACATACATGACATAAAGAATGCCAAAGGTTAAGCCGGAGAGAATAACCCAACCGAGAAAGCTGAGTTCGGTGATGAACAGGTCTGTCTTATGGCCTTTCATCATCTTCTCTGAGATGTTGCATGCTTCCATGGCAGGTACATTGGGGTATTGATGAAGGATATAGGGAGTCATGGCATAGCTGAGGGCTTTAATGATACCCGGGATCACAAACAGCAGGGACCACAGAAACACCTTAAGCATCATCCAGAGCATGCCGCCCAGTTTCCGCAGGAAGGTATCATCAAAGAGCGTGACGAACATCTCATTGACTGTCCGTGGGGATCCGCGCCAGCCAGCCAGGAAGAACCCGGCTACGGCGACCTCAAGCAGGCAATTGACTATTACGCCCAGAAGGCCTGCAGAGATAGCGCCCAGAATGACTGAAACAAGTGTCAGTACAATGATAACTGCGATATACTGGCTGCGGTTTAAAGGCAGAAGCTCTTTTGCATGGTTCTTGATTGCCACGCGATCAAAGGTATACATTTTTAGTTTCCTCTCACTTATTTAAGAATGTTATTGCCGTTGACAAAGACGGCTTTGATCTGTGTGCTGACCTCGAACGGATCACCGGCACACAGTACAATATCGGCATCCTTGCCCACTTCCAGCGAGCCGACGCGGTCTTCGATTCCCGCATGCTTAGCAGGGTTGATTGTAATGGCCTGGAGTGCGTCAAATGGATCCATGCCGCTCTTGACGGCCAGCCCTGCGCATAGGGGCAGATACTGCTGCGGAATGACATCAGCATCCGTGATGATGCTGACCTGCAGGCCGGCACGCGCCAGTACGCCGGGTGTGGTCCAGCTCTTGTTACGCAGTTCCCATTTGCTGGCATCGGTCAGGGAAGGACCGACGGCGCAGGGATAGCCTTCCTTAGCCAGCTCTTCTGCGATCATGTGGCCTTCAGTGACATGCTCAAGAGTCAGCTTGACGCCAAACTCTTTGGCGATGCGGATAGCGGTAAAGATGTCTTCAGTGGCATGGGCATGCGCTTTGAGCGGGAGCTCCCCACGGATCACCGGGCGCAGCGCTTCCAGCTTCATATCAAAGGGCGGCAGCTTGCTTTCATCATCGCCGGCGGCAACGATCTTGCGCTCATACTCGCGTGCTTTGAACAGCATTTCACGCAGGCGTGCAGCAGTGGTCATGCGGCTGGAATCACACTTGTCACGGTAGCAGCGCTTCGGGTTCTCACCAAATGCGCACTTCATGGCAATAGGGTCCTTGACGACCATGTCATCAACACGGCGTCCGACTGTCTTGACAGCAAAGAATGTACCGCCCAGAACATTTGCACTGCCGGGGCCGACACAGACTGTAGTTACACCGGCTTTGGCTGCTTCCTCAAGAGGCGGCTGAATGGGCTTGAAGCCGTCGATGCCACGCAGATGCGGGGTTACGATGTCATTGTGCTCGTTGTAATCGGTACCCTCATAGCCGATGCCATACCCGGCCAGACCGATGTGGGAATGCGCGTCGATAAATCCCGCATAGGCGCGCAGGCCATTTCCATCAAAAATGTCAGCTTCAAATGATTCGATGTTTTCTGCGATCTGGGCAATTTTGCCGTCTTCAATCAGAATATCGCCGAAAAATGGTTCACGGTGCACACTGTCATAAATGGTGACGCTGCGGATCAGAGTTTTCATGCAAATGTTCCTCCTTATATTTCTTTCAACCAGCGAGCTGCCAGTTCGGGCCATTCCTGACAGGCAGGCTGCTGACGTTGATCGTGAAGGGGATAGACTTCATCACTGCTCAGAGAAAGGCCGTGACCTCCATGCTGCCAGATGTGCATCTCACAGGAAATGCCGTATTTGCGCAGCGCGGCAGCAAAGAGCAGGGAGTTCTCTACTGGTACCGCACCGTCCTCCCAGGTATGCCATAAGAAAGTGGGAGGGGTATCTTTGCTTACGAGCTTTTCCAATGATACCGAATCGCACAGCGCATCATGGTCTTCACCCAGTAGATTGAGAAAGGAATTGCGGTGTGCGTATTCACCGGCAGTAATGACCGGATAGCACAGAATCATGGCGTCCGGCCGGCAGGCTTCACCCCAGGGCAGCGTTTGCCACCGTACCCCCAGATGCGCTGCGGCATGACCTCCGGCAGAGAAGCCGAGCACGGCGATCCTGTTCTTGTCACAAAGCCATTCTTCTGCGTGAGCGCGTGCATAAGCCAGCGCTTCGCCTGCTTCACGCAGTGCAGCCGGATAGCGTGCTGGTGCGACCGAGTACGCAACAATAGCGCACTGGAGCCCCAGAGACAGCAGGCGCAGAGCAATCGGTTCGGCTTCGCGTGCAGAGCGGAAGGTGTAACCGCCGCCGGGAAAGATCAGTACGAGCGGGCGCCTGCGTTCAGGCTCGACGGCTTCGTTATCGGTCAGATAGGTTGTCAGTTCCACGCCTGTTTCCGGCAGTGTGATTTTTTCACAGCGCATAATTCCCTCGCATTTATCAGTCAATAAAGTCAAACTGCATATCTTCAATCTGCACCGTGTCGCCTTCGCCGGCACCGGCTTTGCGCAATGCGTCGATGACGCCTGTACGGCGCAGGGTCATATGGAACCATTTCATGCTGTCTGTATCCTCGAAGTTAACACTGTCTATCAGACGCTGCATGGCGGCACCTTCAACAACATATATACTGCCCTCACGGCGAACCGTGTATCCTGAAAGGTCGGGAAGGTCATCCAGGAATTCTTCCTGTTCGAATGGCGCAGCGGGCGGCAGTGCCGCCAACGCTTTCTCGACTGCATCCAGTAGCTCGTCAAAGCCCTGGTGGGCTGCGGCGGAAACAGGATAGACGGGTACGTCGGGATATTGCTCACGGAACATTGCCAGGTATTCCTGACCATCAGGCAGGTCCATTTTATTAGCAGCTACGATCTGCGGACGATTCTTGAGATCCCCGTAGCGGTCGAGCTCCTGATTGATCGCGGCGTAGTCCTCGAGCGGATCACGGCCTTCGCTGCCCGCCATATCGATGACATGGATCAGCAGGCGCGTGCGTTCGATGTGGCGCAGGAAATCATGGCCTAACCCCGCACCGTCAGCGGCACCTTCTACCAGACCGGGAATGTCGGCCATCACGATATCCTGCCCATGACGGCGGACGATGCCGAGATTGGGTGTCAGGGTCGTAAAGTGATAATTTGCGATCTTGGGCTGTGCGCGTGTTACCACCGAAAGGATCGTGCTCTTGCCCACGTTAGGAAAACCAACCAATCCAACATCTGCGATGGTCTTGAGCTCAAGCGTGAAACGGAATGCCTGTGTCTGAACACCGGGCTTGGCAAAATTGGGCGCCTGACGTGTGGGCGTTGCGAAATGCGCATTACCCCAGCCGCCGCGCCCGCCATGCAGCAGCACACGCTTCTGGCCGTCAGTATACATATCCGCTACTACCTGCCCGTTCTCGGCACGCACTACAGTACCGACCGGTACCTTGACTACTAGGTCTGCGCCATTCTTGCCACTGCAGCGGCCGCCACGGCCATCCTCGCCGTTTTCGGCCCAGTACTTGGCTTTAACACGGAAATCCAGCAGTGTATGCATGTTGCCATCAGCGAGCAGCACAACGCTGCCGCCATGGCCGCCGTCACCGCCGTCGGGGCCGCCGTTAAGCAGGAATTTTTCACGATGAAAGGAAACGCAGCCGTTTCCGCCATTGCCGGCTTTCGCGGCAAAGGGTGCCTGATCCACAAAAAGCGGCATGTTTTACTCCTTTTTCGCAGTTTCAGGGTCGAGACGGGTAAAAGCATACAGTACGGCAATACCGGCCAGAAGCGCGACAATGCCGATAACGGACACAGTGGATACTTCACGGATTACGCAGCCAATACTGCCCAGGACGAAACCGAAGATTGCGGCATAAGTCACTGCAGAATGATTCTTGAGCAGGTACTTGATCAGCTTGGAGCAGAACACCAGCCCCAGTACAACGCCAACGCCGAACGGAAGCAGCAACGCGATGGCACTGCCGATACCGGCGCCGGAGCCAGTCAATGCTGCAACGGCGGCGATGATCTTGGGATATACACCCAGCAGCAGCATGACAAAAGAACCCGAGATGCCGGGAATGATCATCGTCGAAGACGCGATGGCACCGTAGATAGCCATCAGGATGATCTGGCCGATATTGACACTGCCCATAGCAGCAGTCTCTTTCGCGGCTTCTTTGGCAGCATCGGTATTGGACAGGAACATGGGAACCATGATGCCAAAGCCGATGATGCAGGCTATGATGGTGCTGGCGCTCAGCTTGATCCCGCCTTTTTTACCTTCGGGCATGAAAGCATTTTTGAAAAGCATGGGCAGACTGCCGAGGATGACACCGATAAAGAACAGGAAAGTCTCAGAGCGGTATTTGCTTTCCAGAAGCAGGTTCATCAGCTTGCCGAACGCAAGAATACCGACGATCAGGCCGATGCCGAAGGTGACGAGGAACTTCCATTCCTTCTTAATGTTATGAATAGGCTCGGACAGGATTCCGATTAGTCGTTCATATACGCCGAACACGACGGCCATGGTGCCGCCGGAAACACCGGGAATGACATTGGCCATGCCGAATAGAACGCCGGCCAGGACGAAGAAGAGCTGTTGCATCATTTCAAAGAATCTCCTTGGTAGGTTTTGCGCATATACGCCTCAATAGTATACTGCTTTATAATGAAGTTGTACAGAAAAACTTGTAATATACTGACTTGCATTGGGTTCATGATTCTTTTATAATGAATCCAGAAAAAATCGGTAAACAGGAGTGATCAGAATGATGAAAAGGATCATAGCTGCTGCAGTATGGGCGATAATGCTGCTGACGATACTGATGCCTTTTGCTGCATATGCCGATTTGGATGAGAGCGCGCTCGACTTTTTCATTTCAGCCTGGAATGGTTACTTTGCTGAGAATGAATTCCCGCTGAGTTTCGGGAGCATGGATCTAGCTGAAGAGGGGCAAAGTGAAGAACTGTGCCTTTGGATGAAGTGCGATGCGGATGAAAGCAAGAAGCTGACGCCTCTTTATGCTATTGAAAATGATTTTTATCTTGTATATGACTTTGCATCAGAAGGCGTTACCGTCATGATCGGCAGGGTGAGTAATGAAACGGTCAATTCTATCAGCATATACACAGATGAAGGCAGCTATTCAGTAGAACCCAGCAATTATGATGACATGTGGGGGTTCGATCTTAGTTCAGATACCTGGGTAGATGTCTATCTTTCCGAAATAGTGACCTTCCGGTTTGTAAAGAATACCGGGACGACCTATTTTACGCTGTTTTCGGAAGAAGACGGCAGCAAGATCATCAACTATATGGCGATGTCACTGGTTGACGGCATCATGTTCGTTAATCCCAATTCCGAATATTACAAGAGTGAAGAATGCCTGCCGGAGGGGAACGAGACATCAGTCGGGCAGGAAACCGATCATACGATGAACCAGGAGCTGATTCTGGGATTCAAGGATGATTATGATGCGATTGAAACCGCAGCTGATTCCATGTTTCTCGTTGAAGTTTATAACGGGAAGGATCGCCTGATCGCTACCGGCAGCGGTTTTGTTGCATTCGATGAGCACTACTTCGTAACGAACCATCATGTGATAGAGGATGCCGCATATCTTAAAGTATATGATGACGATTCCGATAAAACGTCCTATACACTGACGAGACTGCTGAATGTGGACAAGGACAAGGACATCGCGATCCTGGATTTCCCGGACGGTAAGAATTATAGGTCGCTGCCGATCGGGCAGACTGCGAGCCTGAAGAGAGGTCAGCCCGTCGTGGTCATAGGCAGCCCGCAGGGAGAAAAGAACTCAGTATCGAACGGTATCATCAGCAATACGTATATGGAGGATGGCTGCATGGTGATCCAGTTTACCGCTGCAATCTCTCCGGGCAGCAGCGGCGGCGCGCTGTTCAATGATCAGGGGCAGGTCATCGGTCTTGTGTATGCCAAGCACAAGGAAGGCGAGAATATGAACTATGCTGTTGATATAGAGGAGGTAGAAAAACTCTATAAGAAGATAGATCATACTTCAGCACTCCTGAGTCAGTATAATAAGACTGCAACGTCTAAACCGACAGCAACACCAAAGCCAACAAAGACCCCGACTCCAAAACCCACAAAAACTCCGACACCCAAACCAACAAAGACTCCGACTCCGAAGCCGACGGCAACGGCCAAGCCTACGGCAAAGCCGGCTGTCAAGAGATATCTCGAGATCCCTAATAACGATCCGTATCTTGGATATAATGAAAGTCAGATTCGCGTCCAGCTTGAAAATATCTCAAAATCGACTGTGACGGCGTATACGCTGTGCTATTCGAACAAGAACCCGTATGATTATCTGAACAGGGAGGACTTCTATAAAAACTATTGCAAGACAATCCGGGTTACACAGACGTTTGCTCCAGGCGCGGGGAGAAAGTATTCGGCATGGTTTTCCTTTAATTTCAACAGGGAACCCGAAGTCTGGATCGGTATCAAGAGCGTTGAATTATCGGATGGAACAATTGTTACCTATGACGCGGGTGACATCATCTTCAAAGGTTGGGCACGGTAACTGCGCAAGGGCTTAAAAGCTGTAGACAGTATCAAGAGGATTTTTCACTCGATCGCGAAATCGAACTTTACAAAAGGAAAAAGATAGACTATAATCATCACGTTATACGGTTATGAAGGAGAACGTTCCGGCAAGCCTGGTCAGAGAGCCGCACGGCAGGTGAAAGTGCGGAGAGGCAAACGGGAACCGCTCGCTCCGGAGCCGGCGGTATGAAAAGATATTGTTTCTAAGTAGTCCGCACGGGTGCGCCCGATACAGCGCGGCGAGTGGCGGTCATTATGGCCGCAAGCAAAGTGGTACCGCGAAACGGCCGTTTCGTCTTTGTCAGACGAAACGGCTTTATATTGTCAGGAGGATAGAAATGCGCGAGATTCCCATTTACGATCCTGCGAAGATCGAAAAGAAATGGCAGAAGATCTGGGCTGAGAACAAGGCCTTTGCTGCCACGACCGATTACACCAAGCCCAAGTATTATACGTTGATCGAGTTCCCGTATCCCTCGGGACAGGGCCTGCATGTTGGGCATCCGCGTCCGTATACGGCACTGGACATCGTAGCGCGCAAAAAGCGTATGCAGGGCTATAATGTGCTGCATCCTATCGGCTGGGATGCCTTTGGCCTGCCTACCGAAAACTATGCCATCAAGAACCATGTGCATCCCGCAGAGGTGACAAAGCAGAACATCAAGCATTTCCGCGATCAGCTGCAGATGCTGGGCTTCTCCTTTGATTACGACCGTGAAGTGGACACCACAGATCCGCGCTATTACAAGTGGACACAGTGGATCTTCCTGCAGATGTTCAAGCGCGGCCTGGCTTATAAGCGTGAAATGCCCGTAAACTGGTGCACCGGCTGTAAGTGTGTACTGGCCAATGAAGAAGTTGTTGACGGCGTGTGTGAACGCTGCGGCAGCCCTGTAGTACATAAGCAGCAGAGTCAGTGGATGCTGAAGATCACAGCATACGCCCAGAAACTGCTCGATGGTCTGGATGATGTGGATTTCATCGACCGCGTCAAGACGAGCCAGCGCAACTGGATCGGCCGCAGTGAAGGTGCTGAACTGGACTTTGTGCTGGAAGGCACGGACGATAAGCTGCGCGTGTTCACTACGCGTGCGGATACTCTGTTCGGTGCTACCTACATGGTATTGTCGCCCGAGCATCCCTATATTGAAAAGTACAAGGATCGTATCGAGAATTATGATGAGCTGATGGAGTACCGTGCCGCGGCTCAGCGTAAGAGCGATTTTGAGCGCACTGAGATCAATAAGGACAAGACAGGCGTGGAGATCAAAGGGCTGCGTGCCATCAATCCCATGACCGGGACGTCTATTCCGATCTGGATCAGTGACTATGTCCTTATGACTTACGGCACTGGCGCTATTATGGCTGTTCCTGCGCATGATGAACGCGACTGGGATTTCGCCAAGAAGTTCAATCTGCCGATCATCGAAGTAGTAGCTGGCGGCAGAAACGTGCAGGAAGAATGCTACACGGATGTTGCTACTGGTATCCTGGTCAACAGTGGCTTCCTGAACGGAATGAATGTGGCTGATGCGAAAAAGGCTGCGATCGACTATGCACAGGAGCATGGCTTTGGTGAGCGCAAGATTAACTACAAGTTGCGTGACTGGGTGTTCGCACGCCAGCGTTACTGGGGCGAGCCCATTCCGATCGTGCATTGCCCCAAATGCGGCATGGTAGCTCTTGACGAGAAGGATCTGCCTTTGCTGCTGCCGGAAGTCAAGAATTACGAGCCGACTGAAACAGGCGAGTCCCCGCTTTCTAAGATCACCGAATGGGTCAATTGCAAGTGCCCGCAGTGCGGTGGCGACGCCAAGCGCGAGACCGACACGATGCCCCAGTGGGCAGGCAGCAGCTGGTACTTCCTGCGCTACTGCGATCCGAACAATGATGAAGCGCTTGCTTCGCCCGAAGCGTTGAAGTACTGGATGCCGGTCGACTGGTATAACGGCGGTATGGAGCATACCACGCTGCATCTGCTGTACAGCCGTTTCTGGAACCAGTTCCTGTACGATATCGGCGTATGTCCGGTTTCCGAACCTTACCGCAAGCGTACCAGCCACGGTATGGTATTGGGTACAGCCGGACAGAAGATGAGCAAGTCTCGCGGCA
>JAEEGF010736615.1_pt1 | contig 10951 bp, 10 predicted proteins | sample 9134171 | NCBI WGS metagenome assembly JAEEGF01 (sample SAMN16246542, study PRJNA631951) | gut metagenome | biome: gut microbiome; feature: rumen; material: AP-attached | host: Bos | place: Iran: Karaj | collected 2018-10
GTTCCCGCTGTACTTGTGGCCTAATGCCTTGCGTCGGGCCATCTCCAGCTGAACAATCTCCCACTCATCCGGAGGAATGATCGCCTCATGGCTTTGTTCGATATAGTACTGAGGTGCCTCTCCTTCATTAGGTTTTTGGCGTTTCGATAGAAAGTCAGTCGTAATTTTCTTCTGTAACAATGCGGAGCCCCTGTACTTCTCGTTCGTGAGGATGCTCTCAATGGTGGATCGCTGCCAGGTCGTCTTACCGGCCGGTGTCGGGATCCCGTCAGCGGTCAGCTCCTTGGCGATCGTCCAGGATGATTTTCCACTCTTGTATTCCCTGTAGATCCGCTTCACGATCTCTGCCTGCTCCGGATTCACGACCGGAGGGGCATCCTTGTTCTCGCCGCGCTCGTATCCGAGGAAGTGCTTATACGGGATCGTCACCTTTCCGTCGGCCATGCGCTTGCGCTGACCCCAGGTGACGTTTTCCGAGATGGAGCGGGATTCTTCCTGGGCGAGGCTGGACATGATCGTCAGGAGGAGTTCCCCTTTTCCGTCGAAGGTCCAGATGGCTTCTTTTTCAAAGTATACTTCTGTCCCATGCTCTTTCAGCTTGCGGATCGTAGTCAGACTGTCGACTGTGTTGCGGGCAAAACGGCTCACGCTTTTTGTAACGATCAGATCGATCTTTCCGGCAAGCGCATCGCGAATCATGGCGTTGAAGCCGTCCCTCTTGCGGGTGCCCAAACCGCTGACCCCTTCATCCGTATATACTCCAACGAACTCCCAATCCGGATGGGAGCGGATGAAATTGGTGTAGTAATCCACCTGGGCCTCATAGCTGGTGAACTGCTCGTCACTGTCGGTGCTCACACGGGCATACCCCGCGACGCGGCGGCGCGCTTTCTGCGTTGCAGGCTGATGCGTCTGGGCATGATAGGTGGCAGGGATCACGGTTACATTCTTCGCTGTCTGCATGGGACTCCTCCTTGGGAACATGTTATTGTTAAGGCACGGCTTTTGACCGTGCCATTTTGCTTTTCTGCCGGGCGGCTTCTTTCATCTCAGGCGTCCAGCTCTCCGCGCGGGATCGGTCTTCCCATCGTTTAACGCTTACGGAACCTTCCTTGAAGCAGAACACCAGCCGGTTGCCGTTCTCTGCTCTGAGAGCCGTTAAATCATCGAGGGAGATACCTTCCGTCAGGGAATCCAGTACGCGCTCCGGAACTGCTTTTGACGGACAGGAAGATTTGCCCTGCGTATTGTATGTTGTGCAGATCCAGACAGGGCCGCCGTGAGTCACCTTTCTGGAATATCGCGCGCCGCAACAGCCGCAGGAGATCAGACCGGAATAGGGATAACGTTTTGTGTAGTCCTTTGTCGGCGGTGCGTACCTTTCTGCTCGCCGAACCATCTCTTCCTGCACAGCTTTATAGTCTTCCAGGCTGATGATGGCCTCATGGGCTTCGGCGGCATGATACTGCGGCAGTTGCCCTCGGTTTTTCACATCATGCTTGGTCAGATGATTCTCGCGGAATGTCTTCTGCAGAAGCAGATTGCCCGTGTAGGTGTAGTTTTTCAGGACGCAGGCTATGCTGTTTTTTGTCCAACGATTCCCGTAGCGGGTGGGGAGTTCTTCCGAATTGAGCATTTTGGCAATGCTCCGCTCTCCCATGCCGGAAAGGAACATTCCATATATGCGGCGGACGGTCTCGGCCTCTGTCGGCTCGATCACATAGCTCCAGTCCTTGTAACGGTACCCTAATACCGTTCCGTCGCATGGGATCCCGGCCTCAAAGTTCTTCCGGATCCGCCACTTCTGGTTCTCGCTTGCAGACAGGCTTTCTTCCTGTGCATAGCTGGCAAGTACGGTGATCATGAGTTCACCGTCGGCGCTCAATGTATGAATATTCTGCTCTTCAAAGAAGACGTCCACCCCGAGCGCTTTCAGTTCCCGCACGGTGGCAAGCAGTGTCACCGTGTTTCGGGCAAAGCGTGAGATGGACTTCGTGATCACCATATCCACTTGTTTTTCCCGGCATGCCTGCAACAGCTTTTGAAAATCCTCTCTGCTGTCGCGGGTGCCGGTTTTCGCTTCATCTGCAAACACACCTGCAAACTCCCAGCCGAGATGCTTCTGGATCAGGTCGCTGTAGTAACTGATCTGGGCGGAGAGGGAATGGAGCATGGCATCCTTGCCGGACGAGACGCGCGCATAGGCCGCCACGCGCTTTCGCTTCTTCAGTATCGGTGCGAAGGACACCTGCGTGATCTCTCTCGCCAATTCCGCCGCCTCCTTTGTATCAATCTTGTAGTAGGATTAAGCCATAGAAACCGCGAAATATCAAGCAATTTCTGCGAAAATGCTGTCTGTGGGAAGTCCGTATTTCAGGGTCAGGATCTGGCAGGCTTTTCGGTAATCGGACTTGCTCAGATCGCCGCGTGTGACCAGCTTTTCGACCAGTCCAAGAGACACATGGTATTGGATCAGGTTATCCGGCGTGTACGGATCGTCGCATGGCGTCGTAGCAGGCACGGCTGCAATATTTTCTCTTCTGATTCCCATAGCTCTCAAACTCCTTCCCGCAGTGCTGACATGTCAGCGTGTAGTATGCTTTTCGGCTGATCGCCTCCGGATGGCTGTTCCACCAGACCATGCGGCAGCGGTCAGAACAGTACTTCTTTTTCCGGCCATTGTCTCCCAGCATGACTCGTTTCCCGCATGTCGGGCAGAGGATCGTGTTCGGGATCTCCGGGTGCCGACGGATATGGGTGCGCACGGTGCTGGCCGGAATCCCTAAGTGCGAAGCGATCTCCGAGGCCTTTGCGCCGGCCAGCCGCATGGCGTTGATCTCATTTTTGATCTGAGTTTTCATTTTGCCCTCTCATTTCCCAAGGGGGAGGAAAGCCATATTGACTCTCCTCCCCAAACCAGTTAACGGACTTCCAGCGCCTTGATGGCTTCCGGGAAGACGAGCTTCGCATCGACCCGCTGGGACACCAGGTACCCGACCTGTCCGTGATCGGCGTAACGCTCCACCAGACGTTTGATCACACGCTTGCCCCGATCGCCAATCCAATAGTAATCGAAATTACCGAACAGGACCGGCCGGGCGCCGGATTCCGGATCGGGCAGGTTTTTCGTCGTGTACACGCGGTATCCGAACAGCGTGTCATAGCCATCTTTCTGAAGATCCGGATTCCAGACATACCGACCGTTGTGAACCCGGATCTTTCTCAGATCCCAATACGTTCTCTCGGACATAACCAGGACCGACTTATCCCGGAACGGCTTTGTGACGGAGTAAATCAGATCCAGGATATCATCCATGGAGATCTTGCCGGCTTCCTCTGTTTCCGTACCGACGGGCGTCTGGTAGACCAGACCCAGCGGCTTCCCGTTCCCATCCCCGGTAAAGAACGCTGCCTCTTCTGCGTCGTTCATTTCCGCCTTGAACAGTTCTGTGATCAGGCTTTCCAGATCCACAGCGGAATCCTCCAGCAGCTCGTCCGAAACCAGGAGGCGGGCTGCCAGCTTGTATGCGCTGATCTCCACCTGGCCGAAGTCGATGTCGCTCACCCGATACGGAGCGTTTTCCGGCATCCAGGTGGCGTTGCCTTCCCCGAGCACGATGGGGATCTTGATCTTCCGTGTGGTCGGGAACACATGGCCGAGCTTACGGAGAATGTTCTGCTCCTCCAGCGCCTGCACCAGCTTCGTCTCATACTCAACGGGGACCAGGTAGCCCCCGGAGCCGTCGCTGCCCTCTTTCAGATCATTCTCCGGGAGACCAGTGTGCATATGCTCCCAGAAGGCGCGCCTGTAGTTCTCCGCTTTGCGGAGCTCTGCCGCCGAGGGCGTTTTCTTTTTGCCGGACATTTCATCCGCCAGAGAATTCAGCTTCTCCATCAGTTCGTCAACCGTTCTCACATTTTCCATTGTCTTTTCTCCTCTCATCTTTGTTTAAAATCTCCGGCCCTCACGTGCGCGGAGCAGACGCTCCATCACATCATCCTGCGGAGTCGGGCCGCTGAGCTCCACAGAACAGTTCTCCTTTACGATCTGGAAGATCTGGTACCAGGCGGCATTGGCCTGTTTCATATACTCCCTACCCATGGTGACATAGGGAGAGGAGACCACGGTCCCCGTCGGCTTCTTCGCCAGAAAGCCATAGTCGGAGACGGCCTCTTCACACTGTACCCAGCGGGCGACACTCATGGCGTACTGCTCGATCTGCTGCGTGGTGACCAGATGATCGCACCGGCGTTCACGCAGCCATTCCCAGGTCTCTTTGAAGATCGCCTCGGCGCAGGTGATGCTGCCGTCCTTCTGCTTCTTCCGGAGATACTCTTTGATCGGCGGCATCTCCGCGCCGTCCAGATTGACTGCTTCGTCTCCGAAGTCGATCACGGACAACTTCCTGCCGCCGGGGTTTCCGCTGGCGAGCTTCTCGCTCACCGCTTTGGCCTTTCGGCCGGAACCGGGACGTGGACCACCCCGATTCGTTCCGTCTTTTGACATGCTTTTCCCTCCATTCACCTGATTTTTTCAGGTTTTTTGTGTTTGAAATCGCTTTTTTCGTGCGCGTGACCCCGCGCCGTTGCCCACATGAGCAGCCGTAGAGATTGAGACCCCCCTATGGGGCCTATTTGGTCGTTTAACGCTTCTGTACGCGATCGGATGTATAATCCCTATCTGCCGCACGCAACCGGCCAGAGGCTCTCTGCGATGGTTTAACGCTTCTCCGCGCTGCCGGCATGATTCTTTTCGTACAGGTCACGGCTAAAGAAGCCGTGCTCATCAAAATCTTCCGGCAGAATCGTTTCCGTGAATGCGCGCAGCTTTTCGACCTCTTCATGGATCTTGTCCTGCGGGACCCGAAGCCTGCTCCCGATCTTTCGGTCCTCTCCGCGCCAGAGATACAGGTTCACAGGCTTGCGCTTGCTGCTCGTGTTCGCGGCGGAGATCTCCACGTTGTAGCCGTTGCCGAAATCCCGGTAGATCACACGCTCCAGGTCCAGCTCCCGGATGATGTACTCCGGGCCGAGCTCACGGCAGAGCTGCCGCATATGCGTCGTCGGCTGGGGCACCGTCCAGATATTGCTCATGTTTTTTCACCTCCCTTCATGACCACGCTCTGGGTAGCAGAGGTAGCAGTACGGGTAGCAGTTCCGTTGAGTACTGCTACCCAGAAAAATCCAGTCATACCAGGGCTTTCAGCCTTCCGGGTAGCAGAGGTAGCAGTAAATCCAACTCCGTATACACATACGTATATATTTCTTTTTCTTCTTTTTTCTTTCTCTTTTCTTATTCTTTTCTCTTTTTTCTCAAAACCGGCTGAGAAGTTGAAAGAACTGCTACTTCTGCTACCCCGAGCTGTCAAACCCTTGCGGCACAAGGCTTTCGACGGGTAGCAGTACATGTTTCTACTGCTACCCCGACTGCTACCTCTGCTACCCGGATCACAGGAATTCCGCGCCGTCATATCCATACTCCCGTGCATACATTTCTTTGGCTTCGAGCGTCAGCGTATATTCCTTATAGTAGGTATTGCCCTTCTGACGCGTGGTGATGTCAGCAAAGCCGGCGCCGAGATGCTCCGCCAGATCCTCCCGGAACTCCCGGGCGGTTTTGGCAAATCCGTTGTTGTTCTCCCGGCACCATGCCTGGTAGACCTTGTAGATCCGGCCAGTGGTGCAGTGGCGGACGATCTTTCCCTGTGGCCAGAGACACATGCACTCCTCAAAGAAGCTCACAACCGTGCTGTTGGTGTCCTTATACTTCTGTCGAGCGGCGGTCACGCTTTCTGGCTCCGAGAAGCGGTAGCCGTTTGTGATGACTGTCTGCAGAGCTGTGATCGCCTTGAAAACAATCCCGTCCCGCTCGGCGTACATCTTGTCCAGCAGCTCCTTGTCCTGTTTCTCCAGCGGGATTACGTTGGGGCAGTCGACCACCATGATCCGGTTGTAGACCCATTGGCCGTCGTCGCCGCCGAACTTCGGCAGCCGGTTCATACAGAACCACAGCAGGCCGTTGTAGGTGTACTGGAACCCCTGTTGTCCCTTAAACTCGGCAAACAGGCTGTCGCCGCCGGTGATCTTCTTGAAGGTCTTCAGTTCATCCACCGTCAGAAAGCTCATGTCCGAGCTGCCGGCCAGCCGCGTCCCATAGATCACACCCGTCCCGAACCGGGCCTCGATCTCCTTCAGGTCGATCCCGATGAAGTTCTCCTTCCCAAGCAGCCGTTCGACCAGGCTCTTGAGCTGGGATTTACCGGTGTCGCCGGCGCCGACAAGAAACAGGGCCTTTTTCATGCGCCAGCCCTTCACATTGGAGATGCAGGCGCCGATGAACTCCAGCAGAAGCTGTTCGACCGCTTTGTCCCCGTTGGTCAGGGTATGCAGATACCGGTCAAAGACGGGCGTGGGCGAAGGCTTCCCCGTCCAGCGACAAGGGATCTGGATGGTGCTGTAGATGGATGGCGTGTGAGGGACTGTTGTCATCCCGCGCGCGTCTACGCGGAGCAGGCAGTTGCTGAAATTGATCAGGGTCTCACAGGCGTCCAGCTCTTCCTGCCCAATGTACTGCAGATCCGTGATGATCTGCTGGTACGCCTCCGTGATAACACGCATCTTGACGAGCTCCGGATCGTACTCTTCTACAAAGCCCTTGATCACGCCTTTGAACATGTCCTCGGCGTAGAGCTTGTACACGCCTCCGTCGTAGACGTATTTCAGCAGCGCCTGTTTGCCGCTGTCCCGGACAAGCAGGTATTTCACATTCTCCCGGACGTACCGGGCCAGGAGCGCCGGAACGACATAGGCTTCTCCGTCGTCGTTGAAGCGGATGAAGTACGGATGCTCCATCTTGGATCGGTGGAAGGTGCCGTTGCAGGCCTCGATGCCTTTCTGGATCGTCGCTTCCCGGTAATCCTCCCGCTCCCATTTCTCCCGCATCAGGGCGGAGGCGCGGAAGACCCGGTCGATCATGTCCGGATCCGGGCCGGTACGGAATGCGATCATGGCGCAGAGCGCGCAGTCGGCCTCGGACTGGGAGCCGTAATCTGAGAAATCCCCGTCCTGGTACAGCTTCCGGAACTTGTCCGCGTTGCCCTGCCGGAGCAGATTGCCCACGACGTCGAACACGGCGTCATGGCTTTTTGCCAGCTTCTTTTCAGCCGGCTTTTCTTGCCGCCGCATATCCTCATCCAGCGTCGCCAGCAGAGCTTCTGTGCAATCCCGCAGCGGCTTTCCCCATATGACGTTCCCAGTGAAGACTGCGAAGCGGTTGGTGATCCCGCCGTAGTACAGCTCCACACCGTTATGGGGATTCTTCATATAGTAGGCCCTGTCCAGTTTGACCCTGCCGTTCGCGTCCGTGCTGGTCGGTATCAGAGACGCATCGCAGCGGCCGTAAATATGAATCCCGCCGCCGCTGACGGAGCGCTCGGCATACGAGTCAAAACGGGTCAGGAGCTTCTGTACCAAGTGATCGTCCAGCTCCCTGTGATCCACGTCCAGAAAGAAATACCCGTCCGGGATCTTGAAGCCGACGCCGTCCATACCATATGTGTCCCTAGCATAGACCGCCTCGTCGTATGTGACCCAGGTATGACTCCAGCTCTCGTCCGAGCCGCTCGGACCGCCGTCAAGTGCGGACCTGGGCACTTTGGTACGCTTTTCCTTCCGGATCTCGAAGCGCCACAGCATCCAGATCTGCTGCCCTTTCAGTTCCTGCATATAATCTTCCATCTCTTCCACCTCCTCTCCGGGGATTTGGGGCTGCGTTCATTCATGGGTAGCGTTGCTGACAAGCCAGGCCTTGAACGCGTCCACCGGGATCAGGATCCTCGTCCCGATCTTCAGGACAGGAAATCCCGGCTGCTTGACAAGCTCGTATGCCTTCGGCAGGCTGATTCCGAGCTGAGTCGCAAGCTCCTGTACGCTTAACGTTGCTTTTTCCATAGCTTTCTCCTTTCTCCAAAATGGGCATACAAAAGCCACCAGCCGAACGCTTGTCCGTATGGTGGCTCTTGCCGTATTTACCTGAGCACGATGGCGGCCCGCCCGCCTGTGCGGATCTGTTCGACCGCGTTATATGCGGTCAGGTCTCTGACTCCGCAGGCGTTGCGCTTGTCGATCCGTTCCTCCTTTTGCTTCAGCTTCCGATTCTTTCGCTGACGATCTCGGTTCTTCATGATCCGTCTCCTTTCATTCCGTTTTTGGGTAGATTTATCCCTTGAAACCTCCAGGAAACGATTCGCGGATCGACATCTGCAGGCGCTGGGGGAATGGATTGAAAACAATTTGCAAGTTGCCTCTTGTTTTCGATGCGATTATATAATACAATCTAACCGAAGGCAAACCTTGTGCGGTTAGATTAATGGTGAGAAATGAGGCGAATTCAAAAATGAAGAGAATAGGGGCAGATCATATAGGATTCAATGAGATCGGTGGCGCAGGCGAGATCGTATACAGAGTCGTACGGTTTAAAAACTATTGCTGCGATATCGATGAGCAGGGAAAGCAGATCGTTCAGCCCTTGATACTCCCCGGTATGGAACCCGTGGAAGGTTTTGACTACGAGCTTAACGGAGCTGAATTGCTGTACAGCCTTGTAAACCTCTACCATGAGATAAATGATCCCGAATTTGTTGCTCCGATCTCGTATAGGATCGCGTCCTGGTGCAAAGCAAATGTCCAGCCCTATGGCCTGAAAATGCTGTCCGCCATGATGGAGGACTACGGAAAGGATTCCTGGCGGGAATGGCCTTTGCTTCAGCGCGAGGCATCTTTTTGGGTCGACGCTTTTACGGATGATCTTTGCTGGCTCGGCGCTACGATGGATTTTTACAGAGCATTGCTTGCAGTGACTGTCGACAAGAATACGCAACCGGCGCGGGACTTGTATTTTGAAGGTAAGCTGGAAGACAGACTCCCGTTTTTTGAGAGCTACCGGAACATAGAAAATGATGGGGAATATATTCAGGCAATTAAGAAGGACTACGGAGAATTGACTGATTACCTCCTCGGCCTGTTTCCGGAGCATCGAATGAAGCTGACAAAGAATCGTAAGACAGGAAAGATCGGGATGTACGGAGATATTGATTCCGTATTCGATCTCGCTTGGTATGCTTTTGCCAGGGAGGTCGCAACAGACGCGCCGCCTCCGGACACGGATCCGGATTCACTGATTCTGTATGGCTCCGGTTCCTATATCTGTTGTCTGAGCTGCGGAAAATATGTAAAAAGAAAAGGGCCGCGGCAGCGTTACTGCGACGACCCTAGTTGTCAGGCGGTTAGAAAACGGATAAATAGTAAGGATTGCTATAACAGGAAGAAAATGAAAAGGGATGATAACACCTGAATTGCCCTGAAGACTGCGGTCGGAAAGCAAGTACGATGAAAAGTCGATAATAGGAAAGCGCAGAAGAGGAGGTCTACAAATCCTCATTCCGCGCTTTCTGTTATGTAAGAAAAGATTCCTTGGATGCGCATCTCACAAAAAACCAACTGCAAGTGTTGTGATTGTAATAGTGACCTTTTGTTTACGCATTGACTGAATGGCTTCGTCAATGCGTATTCTCATTTCTTGTCGTTGCTGCTCTTGAAATAATCGCTAAAGAATCGGTTGTTTATGTTTTGATAAAAAGAGAAAACATCCGAAAAAGTAGAGGCGCAGGCATGTTTGATTTGCCTGCGCCTCGTGAGAAAAGAGAGGAGTGAGAGTATGAGTTTTTTACATCCATTCCGATGGATCCGTCCAGCCGCGGGTGCCAAGGTATTTCTCCAGCGGCATGGCGGCGATCTGCTTCTTGGTAAGGCCCGAGTTCATCATCCGCGCCCAGCCGCCCTCCGCCTTCTGGCCGGTGACGGCGTCGGAGGGGCGCATGAGATTCATCAAGGGCTCGCCGGCCTCAAAGCGACGGGCGTTTTCCCGGATGATGGCGATGGTGGCTGCCTGCCGGTCGGGTACCTGGGGCGTGCAGTGCGGCGTGATGTACACCGCAGGCATGTGCCAAAGCGGAGAATCCGGGGAAAGCGGCTGCTCCTCGAACACGTCCAATCCGGCGCCGGAGAGCGTGCCGTCGTTCAGCGCCTCGATCAAATCTTCCGTGCAGACAAGGCCTCCGCGCGCCATGTTTACGAGAAACGCGCCGGGCTTGACCTGCCGGAAGCTCTCTTTGTTCAGCATGTGCCAGGTCTCGTCGGTCAGCGCGATGGTGAGGATGATAAAGTCCGACTGCCGCAGCAGCGGCTCGATGGTATCGCCGTTTTTGCCGGAAAGTTTCTGGTCGATGTAGTCCAGCCCCTGAATGGGCGAACGGTTATAGGCGATGATCTTCATGCCGAAGGCGTGCAGACGCTCGGCCAGAAGACGGCCGTTGTTGCCCATGCCGATGATGCCCGCCGTGCGTCCGTAGAGACCGCGCCAGCTCTCGCTGCCCTCCACGCCCCACTGGCCCTTTTCCTGCGCGGCCAGCAGCTCTTTGGTGTGATAGCAGCCCTGGAACATGAAATAGACGGCGTGCTCGGCCAGAACCGGGGCGCTGCGTCCGGCAGCTCCTGTCACGGGGATGCCGCGGGCAAAGACCTCCGGCCGGGCGGAGCCATTGAGCCCGGCATGGTCGCACTGGATCCATTGGAGGCTGTTTTCTCCGAGCAGGCAGGGGTCCACGTCGCCCATCACGATGGCCACATCCGCGTCCCTGACTTCTTCGGCCAGGCGTTCCTTATCATAAAAGTCCACGTAGACGAATTCGGCATCCGGGAAGACCCGGCGCAGATCGTGCATGTTCTGCTTGTTGTACCAGACCGTGGTCACCACTTTGTTGATCTTTGGCATTCATTTTCCCTCCTGCGGCGGTATCGATGATCCTATTATTGCAGATGCCTGACTGCTTGCCCATCCGCAGATTTGTTTTTTTGTTATCGAATTTGTGTATTTCATGATTCCAAATAAGAA
>JAEEGF011329277.1_pt1 | contig 10951 bp, 9 predicted proteins | sample 9134171 | NCBI WGS metagenome assembly JAEEGF01 (sample SAMN16246542, study PRJNA631951) | gut metagenome | biome: gut microbiome; feature: rumen; material: AP-attached | host: Bos | place: Iran: Karaj | collected 2018-10
CATGAAATTTCCAGACGGACGTCGTTCTTCAGCCGAAGCGGATAGAAGAGGTATTTGCCCGAAGCGACGAGAACCGTTCCGCCGCCGTCGGCGGAGCATGTGTCGATGGCCTTCTGGAGGGCTTCCGTGCAGTTGAAGACGCCGTCGCCGACGGCGCCGAAGTCGCGGATGTCGTAAACTTTTTCCATGTTTTGTTCCTTTCAGATAGAAATGGTTGCGCAAAGGCTGAAATCCGTGCTAAATTTAGGTTGAACATCTTTACATTAATCATAGTCGATCAATATTTCAAAGGAACAACCATGAAAAAACTGAAAGTCGTGCAATTTGGTATCTGCCATGAACATGCGAACGGAAAATTTATGACGCTTCAGAAAATGCCGGGCACGTATGAGCTCGTGGGCGTCGTCGATGAAACATCATGGAGCACGACGCCGCGCTTCGGCGACTATTCGGCCCTCTTCAAAGACGTGCCGCGTCTGACGGAGGAGGAGATGTACAAGATTCCGGATCTGGACGCCGTGTTTGTGGAAGTGCCGAATCTGGATTTGGTTCCGGTCGCGATGCGCGTCATGGAGCATGGCCTCCCCATGCATCTGGACAAGCCGGCGGGCACGGATCTCGCTCTCTACAAGAAACTTCTGGACGGCTGCAAGGCGAAGAACCTCCCGTTGCAGATGGGCTACATGTTCCGCGGCAACCCTGTGTTCAAATTCGTGCAGAACATGGTGCGCAACAACGCTTTCGGTGATATCTTCTCCATCGACATGGACATGGACCACTGCTACGGCGGCGAACCCTACCAGGAGTATCTCGCCAAGATGAAGGGCGGCATCATGTTCAATCTCGGCTGCCATCTCATCGACTACATCGTGTCGCTGCTCGGCGAGCCGACGAAGGTCCATCCTTTCCTGAAGAACACGCCCGAACTGCCTGAGACGACCATCAACAACACGATGGCCGTTCTGGAATATCCGCATGCGACGGCCTGCATCCGCACATGCAGCCGGAAGGTTTCGGATACGAACGAACGCCATCTGCGGCTGGCGGGCACCTGCGGATGGTGCGAACTGGAGCCGCTGGAACGCTTCGACGGCAAGCCGCTCGTCTTGAGATTCTACATCAAGAAGGCCGTCTGCGGCTTCGAACCGGGCCACTACACGATCGAATTCCCGCCGCAGAAGGATCGCTATATCGTCCAATTGCAGGAACTTGCGGAGATTATCCGCGGCAACGCCAAGAGCGAGTACAGCTACGAGCACGACTACATCGTCCACAAAGTCTCCCTGGCCGCTTCCGGATACGAAGGACTTTATTAGTGGTTAGTGGTTAGTGGAGAGTGGGTAGGCTTTAGGATTCTAGGACTCTAGGATTCTAGGATTCTAGAGCTTTGGCTTTTAGCTTTCAGCTTTCAGCTTTTCGCTTTTGTCTTTTAGCTCCGCGTAAGCGGAAGTTTTTTCTTGCCATTACGTGACAAATGGCAAAATCGCGCTACATTTATTATAGTGTTTCAAGCGAGTCTCTTGAACGTAGAAAATTACCAACAAAAAGCAGGAAGAAAATCATGAAGGTCATCATCCAGCAGAACTACGACAAGATGTGCGAATGGGCAGCCAACCATATCATGGCCGCCATCAACAACCACAAGGGCGACAAGCCGTTCATTCTCGGCCTCCCGACCGGTTCCTCCCCCCTCGGCGTCTATGCGCGCCTCATCGAATACTACAAGGCCGGAAAGGTCAGCTTCAAGAACGTCGTGACGTTCAACATGGATGAATACGTCGGCCTGCCGAAGACCCATCATGAGAGCTACTGGTTCTTCATGCATGACAACTTCTTCGACCACATCGACATCCCGAAAGAGAACGTGAACATTCTCGACGGCATGGCGGCCGATCTGGAAGCCGAATGCGCGCGCTATGAAGCGAAGATCGCTTCCTATGGCGGCATCGACCTGTTCCTCGGCGGCTCTGGCGTTGACGGCCACATCGCCTTCAACGAACCCTTCACCTCCTTGAACTCCCGCACTGGCGTCCGCGACCTGACGGAAGACACGAAGATCGTGAACTCCCGCTTCTTCGACAACGATCCGAGCCAAGTCCCGTCGAAGGCGTTGTCCGTCGGCGTCGGCACGGTGACGGATTCCAAAGAAGTTCTGCTTCTCATCAGCGGCCACAACAAGGCCCGCGCTCTGAAGGAATGCGTTGAAGGCGGCGTCAACCAGATGTGGACGATTTCCGCTCTGAACCTCCACAACAATGCCTATATCGCCTGCGACGAAATGGCTTGCGGCGAACTCCGCGTCGATACCTACAAGTACTTCCTCGACGTCTATAAGAGCGAAAGACTCTAACCGCCTGCGGCGGAGCTGAAAGCTGAAAGCTAAAAGCAAATACAAAACGACGGCCCCTGAAAGTGATGCTTTCAGGGGCCGTCGTTTTGATTCTAGAATAATTTATAAAACGATTGGAAGTTGAAAATTGTCAGAGTTTTTCCGTGTCTGATCTGTCATAAATTGAATTTTCTGTATAAGGCAGGAAACTGACGGTAGGGTGCTTATGGATTCGCACCGTAGAAATACATGGCGCCATAGGTCCAGTTAGGCATCGGCATGCCGGTGAAATTCTCCCTGTCCATCGTCAGAAGAATGTAGCGGTATGGACTGCCTGGCGGCGTTTCCGCGAAAGCCATGAAAATCCGTCCGTTGGGGCATTCTTGATTGAACGGTTTGAAATCGAGATTGAGTTCGCCGCAATAGCGGAGCGACGGATATTCGTAGATGGGCAGTTGTTGTTGCACATTGGCCGTCATGACATAACGCGAACCGCCGAAATCCATAATCTGACAACCAGTGGAATTGTAGGGAACAGGGCCTGCAATGCGTTCGTATGGGCCGTCCCATGCATTGGCTTCCCACAAGCAGGCGCGAAGGCCGTCGGGCGTGAAGGAGGATGTCGATAACCGCCATTTGCCGACGGCTTCATCGAATGTGAAATATGGGTCTTCGCTTTTTTCTGTTCCAACGATAAGTTGCTTTGCTTGAAGAATATGGATGCCATGCAACGGATTGTCATCGGCTTCGCAAACGATGAGTCCGCTGCCGCGGCGGGTGGCTGGATCCAGATTGTGCGCCGTTGTTGACCAACCACAGCCGACTCCTTTCCATGTGCCGTCCGCATCTCTAAAAAGATGGTTTACGGCGTCGTTTCGCAATAGATCGTCGCCATCGCCGTAATTCGTCAGAAGGATTCCCTCCATTTTGAAATCGAACGTCGTTGGATTGAAGCTCGCCACGGATTTCGTGTATTTCAAGCCTGCCCGAGCCGAAAACGTGCAGAACATGCGACCGTTTTCCATGTATGGACGGCAGCTTGGCCCGTCGGTGACGATGCGAAAATCCGCTTGTCCGACGCCTGCCGTGAGGGCGGTTGCTGCATGCCCAATGACGGCCTTGCCGTCAGGCGGCAAAGCCGCGCCGACTGCGCATTTCAAATAGCCTGCAAACTGTTTCTGACGGATATCCGGCTCGTCCGCGAGAGACACAGATGCGAGAAAATACACGGTGTCATTTTTCCTCAAGGCCAGAAGAACGGTCGGACCGGCGACGATGGCGGACAGTCTAAATGGTGGCGGCGGAACAATTTGTGCATTATCGATTTTCGCATCCAACTGCTGCCCATTCATCGTCTCTTCGAATTCTATGGGACGATTTGGCTCCGCGTGAACACGCAGCCGAAAAGAACCATCGTAAGGCGCGAAATCCATCAGAGCGGCGGAACCGTCAGAAAGCGATTGGACATCCGCCGAAAAATGGACGCCTGGAAAAAACGCGCCGACGAACAGGACGCCTTCCGTCGCCTGTCCGTCGCTTCCCGAGAAAACAACGGTACCGTTTTCAAAGGATATGGATGGCGGCGTTGCGCAATATGGCATCCATGCATTCTGCAGGCTTGGACGGGCCACGGCTCCAGGAATGAATTCTGACAGCGTCAGTTCATTATCCAGCATATACCGCCGCGTGGCGAGAAGTCTGAATTGTATCGCGCATGGATCCACGACGCGTGAGTTGCATTTGCCGGACATGTTTTCCTCCTGTTGAGCATGGTGTATATACCTATAAAATATATAGGGAATGTCGGTAAAAGCAATATTGGTGTAGAGTTCACAACTTTTTGTTCCAGTTTATCTCCCAAAATTGATAAATTGGGATAAAATTGGGATAAAAAACAAAAAGGCCACGAAGTGATATCACTTCGTAACCCTTTGTGTTTCAAGATGGTACGAGAGATGGGACTCGAACCCACACTCCTCTCGGAATTGGAACCTAAATCCAACGCGTCTGCCAGTTCCGCCACTCTCGCATGTTGAATGAATTATAATTTATCTCAAAAAGCCAATTTTTCCAGTTGGTTTAATGGATGAAGTTGGTCGGCGTCAGCGGCTCGACTTCGGGCAGGGGGATGACGCCTTTTGCGTGGTCGATGCATTTCAGCAGCCAGGCCATGTTGTTGGCGAGGGTGCGCATTGTCTGAAGACCTTCTTTGTCTTGACGGACATCGTCGGGCGTCATGCCGTGGACGCTGTTCCAATATTGGGAGGTCACAATCGGCATGTTCGTCTTCATAAAGTACTTCAGCAGACGGTCGTAGGTGGCGCTAGCACCGCCGCGGCGGGCGGAGACGACGGCCGCCGCAGGCTTGTTGTACAGGTATTCCGAACCGCCGAAGAAGATGCGGTCGAGCAACGACGTGATCTGACCGTTCGGCCCTGCATAATAGACAGGGGAGCCGACGATGATAGCGTCGGCTTCGCGCATCAGTTTCGCGCATTCGTTGACGATATCTTTGTCGCCATGTACGCAGAAACCGTTGTTTTTGTAGCATCCGCAGCAGGCGAGGCAACCACCAATTGGCTTTTTGCCGATATGGAAGATGGTCGTCTCGATGCCGTTTTTGTTGAGCTGCATGGCGACTTCGGAGAGTGCCGTATAGGTGCAGCCGTGCTCATTGGGACTTCCGTTGATCAGTAAAACCTTCATGGTGGTTGCCTTACGTTTGTGGGTGGATGATTTCGGCCCCGCGGGAGCGGGACACTCCCGTTGTTATTTCGCAATCAAAACGGACGGATCGTAGTCTTCGGGAGCTTCGTAGCCAAGGAGGTTCATGACCGTCGCGGCGATGGAGCTGATGCCGAGGCCATCGCGAAGTGTCGTCTGATATTCGCCTTGGCCGGCGGGATCATAGACGATGCACGGGACGGGATTTAGTGAATGAGCCGTCTTGACTTTCGGAACGCCGTTCTCCATGGAGACGGAACCGTCTTTCTTGTGCTCATACATGTCATCCGCATTGCCGTGGTCAGCCGTGATGACCATAACGCCGCCGACGGCATCAACGGCTTTCTTAATGCGGCCAATGCACAAATCAACGCATTCGACGCCGATCTGGGCTGCCTGATACACGCCTGTATGGCCGACCATGTCGCCGTTGGGGAAGTTGCAACGGATGAAATCGTATTTGCCGCTTTCGATGCCTTTCAGAATGACATCCGTGATTTCGGCGCCTTTCATCCATGGACGCTGTTCGAAGGGGACGACGTCCGACGGAACTTCGACATAGTCTTCCAACTTCTCATCGATCTTGCCGGAGCGGTTGCCGTTGTAGAAGTATGTGACATGACCGTACTTCTGCGTTTCGGAGACGGCCAGCGTGCGGACGCCCATCGCGCAGAGGTATTCGCCTTGGACGCGGTCAATGGACGGCGGGCTGGTGAGGAAGCGTTTCGGAACATGGAGGTCGCCATCGTATTCCATCATGCCGGCATAGACGACATTCGGGATGCGTTTGCGGTCGAATTTGTCGAATTCAGCCCCGCCTTCGAAGGCAGCGGTGATTTCGAGAGCGCGGTCACCGCGGAAGTTGAAATAGACGACGCTGTCGCCATCTTCGATTGTTCCAACGGGCTTGCCGTTTTCAGCGATGACGAAAGCTCCGAGATCTTGGTCGATAGCGCCAGTCTCTTTGCGGTAGGTTTCGATGGCTTCGTGGGCGGAAGCGAACTGACGGCCTTCACCGAGAACGTGGGTCTGCCAGCCGCGTTCGACCATGGCCCAGTTGGCGCCGTAGCGGTCCATCGTGATGTACATGCGGCCGCCGCCGGAGGCGATGCGGGCGTCACAACCTTGCAGACCTTTCATAAAGTCTTCGAACGGATCGACATAGGTGAGGGCGGAGGTTTCGCCGACGTCACGGCCGTCCAGCAGGATGTGGACGCGGATTTTCTTGACGCCTTCCTTCGCGGCTTCAACCATCATGGCCTTCAGGTGGTCGATATGGGAATGGACGTTGCCGTCGGAGAACAGACCGATGAAATGGAGCGTGGAATTCTTGTCGATAACGTTGCCAGCGATTTCCTTCCATGCCTTGCCTTCGAACATCTTACCGGTCTCGATATTGTTGCTGACGAGCTTGGCGCCCTGTGCGAAAACGCGGCCGGAACCGATGGCGTTGTGGCCGACTTCGGAGTTGCCCATGTCTGCATCGCTGGGCAGACCGACGGCGAGGCCGTGTGCCTTCAGCTTCGTATTCGGGCAGTTTTTGAACATCCAGTCCAGATTAGGCTTGTAGGCGGTGGCGACGGCGTCGCCATCCGCGTATTTTCCGAAACCGACGCCATCCATGATGACGAGAACGACGGGGCCTTTCCTGCCTTTGAACCAGGCGGCTTTTTTCAGTTTGTCAACCATTTTCTAAGATACTCCTTTTAGACAAGCGGGCGTGACAACGCCCTGATTTAAAGATTTGTTTCTCCTATAAAATAATTGTATAAGGTAAAAAAGTCAACAGAAAGGCCTTTTTTCTTGATGTTGACGTGCTATATTCCATGTTGTGTGATTTTGTTTTCAATCAATTCAACCATACAAAGGAGTACAACATGAAGAAGATGATGGTTTGGATGGCGGCGATTTTGGTTGCCGCATGGGCGATGGCCGATGTGAAGCTCGACCCTGTGTTTACATCGAACATGATGTTGCAGCAGGGCGCGCCGATTGCGTTTTTCGGTACGGCTCCCGCTGAAAAAGACGTGACGGCGACGTTCGCAGGCGAGACGAAAACGGTCAAATCAGACGCACAGGGCAAATGGCGCGCTGAATTCGCGCCGAAGAAGGCTGGAAAAGAGACGTTTGCGTTCTTCGCGAAGGAAGGCGATAATACCATCCAGTTGGTCAACATTATCATCGGTGACGTGTGGGTTTGCGCAGGGCAGTCCAACATGGAAATGCCTGTCGGAAAGACGTTCCGCCGCGGTTGGTCCGCGCAGAACTGCGAAGCAGAAGTGGCGGCGGCGAACTATCCGGAAATCCGCTATGCGGATCAGGCGAGACGCATTTCGATGAACGTTCTGCAGAAGAATGCGACGTATCAGTTCGGCAGCGGCTGGGTCGTCTGCTCCCCAAAAGTGGCGGATCGTTTCAGTGCGACGGCGTATTTCTTTGCGCGTCAATTACATAAGGATTTGGATATTCCGATCGGCCTGATCAACACGACATGGAGCGGTACTCGCATCGAGCCGTGGATCTCCAAGGAAGGCTATGAGGCCGCGAAGCTGGAAGGCGATCTTGCGCAGATTGCGAAGAACGCCGAAATCGACGAAGCGAAAATGAAGGAACTTTCCGCCAAATCAGTCGAACAGTATAATAAGGCTGTGGCGGAATGGGAGGCGAAAGTCGCCGCCGCTCCGGAAGCCGAAAAAGAGAAGCTTCAGAAACAGAAACCGCGCCGTGCAGTGCCTGTCCATGAAAATCCGCAGGTCCATTGCAATCTGTATAACGGCATGGTCGATGCGTGGACGACGCTGCCCATCAAAGGCGTCATTTGGTATCAAGGCTGCTCCAACGCCGGAAATCCGCACTACTATCCGCTCCATAAGGCTCTGATCGCCGATTGGCGTGCGAAATGGCACAATCCGACGATGCCCTTCCTGATCGTGCAGTTGGCGAGCTTCGGTGGTCCAGAAGACTGGCAGAACGCGCCTTGCGAAGACGCGGCGTATGCGTTGACGCGCGACATTCAGGCGAAAGTCGCCTCTGAAGATCCGAACGTCGGTCTGGCCTGCGCGATTGACATTGGCGAACATCGTAACATCCATCCCGCGAACAAGCAGGAAGTCGGCCGCCGTCTTGCGTTGGAAGCGGAACGTATCGCATACGGAAAGAACATCCTCAGCCGCGGCCCGATGCTGGACAAGACGGCTGTCGAAGGCAACACCATCCGTGTGTTCTACAAGAATGCTCCCAACGGTTTGAAGACGACCGATGGCCAGCCGCCGCGTTGCTTCGCCATCGCTGGAGCAGACAAGAAATTTGTCTGGGCGGATGCGAAGATCGACGGCATGACGGTTGTTGTGAGCTCTCCCAATGTTGCCAATCCTGTGTATGTCCGTTATGCCTATGCTGCGTATCGCGGCGACTGCAATCTGCAGAATGCGGAAGGCCTCGGCGCCTATCCGTTCCGCTCTGATGCGTTTGATTATGCGAATGTGAAGTAAGCCTATTCTATTGGGATATCTGGGATATCTGGGATATCTGGGATTTTGTGAATTTGCTTTTTCTGTCTCCTTTTGTCTATAAAAAGAGCTGAAACATGGAACTAACCAGACGAGATTTTCTACGTGGAAGTGCATTGGCGTTGGGCGCGGCGGCCGTGCCGTCGGCATTGGCGGCGGCGAACGATCCGTCGATCTGCCGTATTGGGCTGATCGGTATGGGCGTGCAGTGCGTCAAAGGGCATCTGAATGGATTGTTACATCGCCGCGACGTACGTGTCGTGGCGATGTGCGATCCGGAGAGCATTCGTCTGAACAAGGCGAAAGAGATTGCGGACAACTACTACAAGCAGCATCCCGAAAAGAGCCCCGGACCGGCGGCGACGTTTGAAGATTTTCGCGACTTGCTTGCATGCCCTGATATCGATGCCGTGTTGATTGCGACGCAGACTCATTGGCATCCGACGATGAGTGTTTTGGCCGCCCGTGCGGGAAAGCATATCTACTGCGAGAAGCCGATGACGCTGTCGATTGAAGAAGGCCATGCGATCATCGAAGCCGTCCGTTCGAACAACGTTGTCTTCCAGTTGGGCAGCCAGCAGCGTTCAGACGACCGTTTCCGTCTGGCTTGCGAACTTGTGCGTAACGGTCGTATTGGCAAGGTGAAAGAGATTTTCATCAACAACGTGGCGGGACCGTCGCGGGAATGTGATCTGCCGGCGGAACCGACACCGCCGACGCTCAATTGGGACTTGTGGCTCGGGCCTGCGCCGTGGCGGCCTTATAATAAAGTATTGTGTCCGCTGAATAATTGGGCAAGCTTCCCGCAATGGCGGCAGTATCGCGACTACGATGGCGGTGGCATGACGAACTGGGGAGCGCATCATTTCGATATCGCGCAGTGGGCGCTCGGCATGGACGAATCCGGCCCGATCATGATTGTCCCGCCGAAAGAATCGAAATACAAACGACTGACGTATGTCTATGCAAATGGTGCATGCGTCATCCACGGTGGCGCAAAGCCTGCGCAGGCGGGCTTGGAAATCATCGGTGAAAAAGGTCGCATCTGCGTGAATCGTGGCTACTTATATACGGAGCCGGAGGAACTGATGCGGACGAAGTGGGGCGCATACGACATCCGCCTCTACGAAAGCCGCAACCATCACGATAATTTCTTCGACTGCATCCGCAAGCATAAGGACTGCATCTGCACGCCTGAAATCGGCCATCACAGCTCGATTGTTTGTCATACGGGCATCATCTGCTACCGTCTCGACCGCACATTGCGGTGGGATCCTGTCCATGAAGGCTTCCTGAATGACCACGAAGCGAATCAACTGATGTGCAAGCCACACAGATACCCGTGGGGAGTTTAATGATTAATGGTTTTCTAGAATTATAGGCTATTCATTAGCTGGCGGCTCTGCTGGAGCCGCCGCCGCTGGTTGCTCAGAAGGCTCAGTTTGCTCAGAAGGCTCTGCTGGAGGTTCTTCCACAACAGTGGCTTTTCTCTCGTTGATTCTTTTTTGAAGCATGGTATTGATTCTTTCGGGGCTTAGCTCCCCTTTGACTTGCCATTGGCGGATGACAGCGATAACATCTTCCGGCGGAAGGCTTTCCTCCGCAAGTGTCTGCCCGATAGCACGGAAGCTTCCGACAACGAAGCGTTCGGCATAACCTCTTCCGACGCCGTAGAGGATGCCCATCAGCGCCATCGTGAAAAACAACAGGAAGATGACCGTTGCGAGACTTTTAGTCAATAGGGAGGCGGGAACATGCCAGACGATAATGAACGGCACAATCGCCACGAGCAAAACGACGAATTCCAAGAATAATCCACTCATGGTTGTTCTCCTCCTTCAGTCGCTGGAACTGCTTCCGCTGGCGATTGTTCGGACTTTTTCTCTGCATCTTGCGGCGTCGCCTGTTCATTGTTCTGAATCTCCGCAAAGGCGGTGTCCAGATAGTCGAAGGAGTCGGTGATATGCCGTGAAATCGGCGTGTCCATGAGGACTTTGCCTGCTTCTTTGGCATGGCCGTCTTCGATTAAACGGCAGGTCTGTTCCAGAAGTTGCGCCGTGCGGTTTTGCCGCGCTTTCAGCGTTTCATTCTCCTGATAGATCATGTAGATGATGAATATCACCTGCACGATGATGATTGAGATGAGAAAAGAATGAAATTTCATAGTTAATTAATAATTTACAATTAATAAATTACAATTTACGAATTTATAATTGTTAATTGTTAATTGTTAATTTTCTTAAAGTCAACGATGACACCGTAGAGCGACGGGATGACGAAGAGGACGAGCAGGGTGGAGGTCGCAAGACCGCAAACTAACGACAGCGCGAGCGGGATCAGCATCTGAGCCTGGAGGCTCTTTTCAGTCAATAACGGGATGAGGCCGGCG
>JAEEGF011039265.1_pt1 | contig 10950 bp, 8 predicted proteins | sample 9134171 | NCBI WGS metagenome assembly JAEEGF01 (sample SAMN16246542, study PRJNA631951) | gut metagenome | biome: gut microbiome; feature: rumen; material: AP-attached | host: Bos | place: Iran: Karaj | collected 2018-10
GTTTATGCCATCGTGGCCAACGGAGTTGCGAAGCAACTCCTGGAGAATGCTCCGCATTCTCCGTAGGACATCTCCGGGGAGGGCTTGGTTTGCGAAGCAAACCGGTCGGCCATGAGATGGTCCTCCCCGGCGCTTGTCAGCGTGACTGCGTCGACGCGGCGCTGTGGACATATAATCAGATCCGAAAGGCGCAGCCTTTCGTTCCCGGTCCCTCCTGCCCGCTGCCCGCGCAGGGCAAAAAACGTGAAAGGCTCCGCCTTTCACAAAATTGCCCCGCGCACAGCGGATTCAATAGGATTCGAAAGGCGCAGCCTTTGTCCCTTCTAAATCCTGTTTTTCAGAATGTCCGCCGCAAGCTCCAGCATCCGGAACGCCGTATCGCGCACTTCCGTGATCTGGTCGTATACCGCGTCTTCGGACAGCACGCCCGCGGGAATGCCCGCCGGAAGCTCCCCCTCCCGATCCTCGTACCATGCTTCGCTGCCGTAATACTTATACAGACGGATCATGTGATCGCGGAGGTTTTCCATCCGCTCCACCTGCGCCGTCAGATCGGCTGCGGCGGCTTCACACTCGTTCAGATACCCTTCCATTTCCTTGATGCGTCCGATGTCCATTGTTTGCTCACTCCTTTTTCGATGATGATATTGAGGATATGCTCCCGCTCTACCGTACGCCGATGCCCGCTTCTTCGAACGCCCGCGCCGCCTTTTCGAAGTTTTCCGCCTTCACGAGGAGATAATCCGTGTCGAATGTGGAAACCGCGAAGACGGCGATTTTGTTTTCCGCGAGGATCCGGGTCAGCTCCGCGAGGATCCCGACGAGGGAAAAATCGAGAATGCCTTCGACGCGGAAGCCCTTCCATCCGTCCTCGCGGGACGCGGTGCGTGCGGGTGTGTCCTCCGTCCGGCAGACGAGGGAAAGCTCATCCTCCGTTTTGCCGACGAAGCAGAACGGCTTGTTCAGATCGATCTCCGACAGCTCAGCCGGCTTGCATACGGTCAGATCGAAGGGCAGTTTCTTCAATTCCATTGCGGCCTCCCGACGCGCTTCGTCCCTCGGAAGCGGACAATCTGCACGGCCCTATTATAGCACACCGGACGGGGATTTTCAAGAAAAAACCGGAGAACCTGCTTTGCCGGGTCGGAAAATCAGGTCTGAACGGCCCGTTTTCTCCTCCGTTCTTTCCGGAAACTTGTCCCTCCCGCCTTGCATATAAGGGCCGGATATGGTATAATGAATTCATCCGATCCGACTGAAAAGGAGTATGTCCCATGAAGAAAACCGTCTCTCTGATCCTTTGCTTTCTGATGATCGCCCTGTGCTTTGCCTCCTGCTCCGAAAAGAGCGAAAACGCGGACCCCGCGGCACAGGCAGATCAGAACGCCGTTCCCGCCGACGGCGGCACGCCTTCCGACGACGCCGCTCAGGAAACCGAACCCGACCGCGCCCATATGCCCGACAATCTGCCCGAACTGGACTTCGGCGGCGCGACCGTCGTGGTCCACGCCCGCGGCGACGACGAATCCGTCAACGAGGTCGTTTCCGAAGAGCTGACGGGCGAAGCCGTGGCGGACTCCGTTTACGAGCGGAACGAAATGGTCTCGGACCGCCTGAACGTGAAGATCGAGTGCTTCGCGGGCGACGGCTGGGAGAATTACAACAGCACGGTCAGCGGGCTCCGTTCCTCCATCATGTCGGCGGACGGCGCCTATGACGTCATCGCCGGCTGGTCCGCGAGAATCCCGGCGCTCTCCCTCGAGGGGCTGTTCCTCGATTACAACAAGCTGCCCTACGTCGATTTTGCGCAGCCGTGGTGGAACGATTCCGTGACGAGCGAGCTCCAGATCGGGAACAAGCTCTACTTCATCACCGGCGACATCGCCCGCACGATGCTGTCGGCCATGTGCGTCTACGTGTTCAACCAGAAGGTCGCGGTGGACGAGCAGGTCGAAAACCTGTATGACGTCGTGAACGAACACCGCTGGACGCTGGATTATGTCTATGAGCTCACCTCGAAAGTCCACACGGATTCCGACGGCAACGGGAAAGCCGATCAGACGGACTACTGGGGGCTGGTGACCTCCTCCGTCAACGACGCGGACGGCTACATGCAGGGTTCCCTCGTGTCCATGGTCGAGCGCGACGCGGACGGATATCCCGTCCTTTCCGTGGACGAGGAACGGATGGCGGATCTGGTGTCGAGGGTCTACCGCCTGATGTGGGAGAACGAAGGCTGCTACGCCGTCACCGGCGACGGCACCAACATCAAGGATACGCTCGCGCAGGACAAGGCCCTGCTTGCCACGACGCGCCTGAACGCGGTCGTATCCAACCTCGGCGATATGGAGAGCGACTACGGCGTCCTCCCGTATCCGCTTCAGGACGAGACTCAGCCCTCCTACGGCACGCGCGTGCAGGACGCCGTTTCCCTCTGGTGCGTCCCGATCGACGCGAAAAATTCCGACATGTCCTGCGCCGTGATGGAAGCGCTCGCCGCGCAGAGCTGGCGCACCACGACGCCCGTTTACTTCGACATGGCCCTGAAATCCCGCTACTCCCGCGACCCCGAGACCTCTGCCATGATGGACCTCATCAAGGACAGCGTGCTCATCAATTTCGAATCGCTGTACAACGAATCCATCGGGAACCCGTGGTTCGTGCTCCGGACGCTGATGCCCCAGAAACGGGACAACTTCGCGTCCTACTGGGCCGGGAACAAGAAGGTCATCACCAAGACCATGGAAAAGGCGATGGACAAGATCCGCGCTTTGGACTGATCCGGAAGAACGGGGCACAAGATCCGGTTCCGTACGGAATAAAGAAGGGAAAACGCGCATGACTTACGATGAACTGAGAAAACGGACGAACCGGGGATGGAACACGTGGTATTCCATGTCCATGACCGCGCACGTCCTGCTTCCGTACGGCTTCTGCATCGGGCTCAATTTCAAGGATTTTGCGGATTCCGGCCTGATCCGGAATCTGAAGGTGGGCGATCACGGGCTCAGGCCGGGCTCCCGCAGCTGGGACGGCGCGTACACCAGCCTGACGTTCCGGGCAGGCAGGACGGAGATCACGGTGGAGAGCGCGTCGCGGGACGGAGAGCAGTATATTCTCGTCACGCCCAGCGGCAGACCGGTACGCGATCCGGCGCTCGTGATCGAAGCCGCGCTGCTCTGGGGAAAACCGGGAACGCTGTTCAGCCGGGCCGGCAGGATCGGCGCGTCGTTCGAGGACGGCCGGACGGTCGAGATCTTTTCGTCCGGGAAACCGGACTCTTATGTGCACACGAACGCCCTCTGCCCGTACAGAAGCGTGACGCTCGACGGCCCGGTCGCGGTATCCACCGTACCGGCCTCCGCGGAAGAAGTGCGCGCCCTGCTCGACGAAGCGAAGGCGGCGGTCATCGCGGAAGAGGCGGCTTACGGGAAGAACGCGGGCGCGTATCAGGCGATGCGCAGCTGCTTGGCGTGGGATACGATCTACGAGCCGGAGCACGACCGCATCTGTTCCCCCGTCAGCCGCAGCTGGAGCGAGGGGTGGGGAGGCTACGTCCTGTTCGACTGGGATACGTATTTCGCCGCCCTGATGAGCCAGTTCGGAAGCAGGGAGCTCGCCTACCTCAACGCGTTCGCCATCACGGACGAGGTCACGGAGGACGGCTTCATCCCGAATTTCGGCGCGTCCGACGACAACAAGAGCCGCGACCGCTCGCAGCCTCCCGTCGGATCCCTCGTTGTGCTCCGTCTCTGGGAGAGGTTCCGCGACGACTGGTTTGTGAAGGAGATCTTTCCGGCTCTGTTCCGGTGGAACGGCTGGTTCCGTGAAAACCGCACGCTCCCGGACGGCACGATGTGCTGGGGTTCCCGGAAGTTCTCCCCGCATAACGGCCGGTATTTCGAAGTCAACGACACCGGGAACCTGCAGGGGGCGAAATACGAATCGGGGTTGGACAATTCCCCGATGTACGACGGTGCGATTTTCGACTGCGGGAAGCAGATCATGCTGCTCTCCGACGTCGGCCTGACGGGGCTGTACATCGAAGACTGCCGGTGCCTCATGCGGCTCGCGGAGATCGCGGGAGCTTCAGACGCGCTTCCGGTTCTCCGGGAGCGGCTCGAATCGGCGGAGGCCGCCATGTCCGGGCTTTGGAATCCGGAAACCGGGATCTTCGAGAACCGGGACGTCACGACGGGCACTTTCAGCCACCGCATCTCTCCGACGAATCTTTACAGCCTGTTCTCCTCCCGTGTGACGCCGGAGCAGAAAAGATCGGTATCGGAAAATTACCTGCTGAATCCGGATGAACTCGGCGGAGAATTCATGCTGCCGTCCATCTCCCGCAGCGATCCGGCTTTCCCGGATCAGGACTACTGGCGCGGCCGGATCTGGGCTCCGATGAATTATCTGGTCTACGAGGCGCTGTGCGAAGCGGGGATGGAACAGGAAAAGCTGCTCCTTGCGGAGTCTTCGCGGAAGCTCCTGCTGAAAGAATGGGAAGAGCACGGGCATGTCCACGAGAATTACAGCGGCGTGAACGGAGAGGGCTGCGACAAGCCGAACAGCAACAACTTCTATCATTGGGGCGGCTTGCTCGGGTACATTGCGATCGTTCAGGAAAGGGAATGAGGGAACAAAGGCGAAGCCTTTGTTTCCTTACATTCGTACTGCGGAGGTTCCGTCATGGAGATCGAATACAAATCCTTGCATGAATTCAAAAAAGAGGATCTCGAAGAATTGTTCCTCTCCGTCGCGTGGTCGTCGGGGCATTTTCCGGATAAGCTCGTCGTAGCCATGCGCAATTTCAGCACGGTGTTTTCCGCCTGGGACGGGGAGCGGCTGGTCGGGATGGTCTGCGCGATGGACGACGGGATCATGAACGCCTACGTGCACTATCTGCTCGTCAGGCCGGATTATCAGGGGCGGGGGATCGGAAGAAAGCTCGTCGGGATGGTGAAGGAGCGGTACGCGTCGTTTCTGAGGATCGCAGTGATCGCGTACAACGACGAGACGGCGTTTTACGAGAACTGCGGTTTCAAAAAGAGCACGGACGCGTCGCCGATGTTCATCACGTCCCTCTGGACCTGAGGATGGGCCCGGCACGGAGACAAGGGGAGGAACGGAGATGGACGGAACGGACGGAAGAAAATTCCTCGGGACGAAGGACGAAGCCCTGCTTCTGGGGCGGTTCGTATACGGCCCCGCCGAAAAGGATCCCGGGCGGTACGGGGACGACGTGCGGCGGTTTCAGGGAATACCCGGAGTGGAGAGAACGAAGGGCGGACGGCTGTTCTACTGCTTTTACACCGGCGGGGAAGACGAGGGCAGCGGGAATTTCGTCATGGTGCTGACAAGCGACGACGACGCCCGTTCATTCCGTCCCCTGCTGGCGGCGGAGGCCCCTACGGAAATGACGCGGACGTTCGATCCCTGTCTGTGGATCGACGACGCGGGCCGGCTCTGGCTGTTCTATGCGCAGAGCTATACCTGGTTCGACGGCAGAGTCGGCGTATGGGCGGCGGTCTGCGGCGATCCGGACGCCGAGGAAATCGTTTTCGGAGAACCGCGCCGGATCGCGGACGGCGTGATGATGAACAAGCCCGTCGTGACGAGGGACGGAGGCTGGCTCCTGTGCTGCGCGCTCTGGGCCGGGTTCACTTCGGAGTACAACGATCTGCCCGAGGAAAAGTTTTCCAACGTCGTCCGCTCGGACGACAGGGGGGAGACCTTCCGGCTGATCGGACACGCGGATTACCTGGACCGCTGGATCGACGAACCGATGGCGGCGGAACTCTCCGACGGCAGGATCCGGATGCTCATCCGGGCGCGGCACGGGATCGGCCAAGCGTTTTCGGAAGACGGGGGATATACCTGGTCGGAGGCGGAGGACAGCGGGCTCGGCGGACCTTGCTCGCGGTTCTGTTTCCGGAAGCTTAAGAGCGGCAATCTGCTGCTCGTCAACCATTACCGGTTCACCGGGCGGAACAATCTGACCGCCATGCTGTCCCGGGACGACGGCAGGACCTGGGAAGGCTTTCTCCTGCTCGACGGGCGGGAGGACGTTTCCTACCCGGACGCGGCACAAGACGAAGACGGGCGGATCTTCATCGCCTACGACCGGAAGCGGTATCACGAGAAGGAGCTTCTGCTTGCGGTCGTGACGGAGGAAGACATTCTCGCGGGGCATCCGGTGAGCGGGCGCTGCCGTCTGGGGATCGTCGTGAACCGCGCCGCAGGCGTCAATACGAAGCGGTGAAGCGCGCCGAGGAATCGGTGCGATATCCCCGCAGGAAGGGAAAAAGCCGGCCCCGATATTTCGGAGCCGGTTTTTTCATGGGGCCAAGTTCTTTCGGATTTCCGTTCCCTTTCAACATTCGCGGATGTTACGGCCTGTCCTTCAGCTCGTCAAAAGTTCTCTGGAGTTTTTCGATCATCTTTTTCTGCACCTTCTCGTTCTTGGCGTAATAGGAAGCGAAATCCATCGACGGATTGCTCACGTTCATCATGGTCATAAGCGTCCACGCAAATCCGCTGAAATTGGAATAGATGTAGGAGAAGTCCAGCACGATGGTGTTCCCGATGATCTCCAGCATTTCGGAGGAGTCGGCGTCATAGGAATATTTGTTTTTCAGCGCGATCTCGAAGAAAGCCGGACGGACCTGTTTGTACCCTTCGGCCGACATCGCCTCGATGATGATCCCCAGCTTTTCGTCGTCCTGCGCCGTCACGGGGATGGCAAACGGACGGTCCGTGGACCCGGAGATATAGTTCTCCTGCATTTCGTTCAGCTTCGGGATCGGGAGGATGCCGTAGGTGATCTCGCTGTCGCGGAGCTTGCTGAGCACGTTGCCGAGATCGAACATGAGGAAGAGCGAATTCCCCGACACGAACGTGTAGACGCTTTCGGAATTGTTGAGATAGCCTCCGTCCGTTTCCGCCATCTTGGACGATTTAGAAACGGATCCGTATTATTCGGCCCGGTTCCGGATCCGCAAACCGTCCCGTCCGCTGGGATTCCCGTCCGGGCGGAAACGCGGAATCCTCTTGACAAACCGGCACAAAAAGCGTATCATGAAACCGATCATCCCGCTTATTGGGCAAAGGAGAAACCGGATGGAACCGTATCGGGACATGTCCCTCAGTTTCGAAGAGAGAGCCGCGGACCTTCTCGGACGCATGACGCTCGGGGAGAAGATCCGGATCCTCATCGAAACCTCCCCGGCCAACGAACGGCTGGGAATACCGAAGTATTATCACGGCAATGAGGCGCTGCACGGGGTCGTGCGTCCGGGGAGATACACCGTCTTTCCTCAGGCAATTGCGTTCGGGTCCATGTTCGATCCCGCCCTGATGGAGGAGATCACGGAGGCGATCTCCGACGAAGCGCGGGCCATGCACCATCACGGTGAGAAGGTGCTGCCGAAGGAATCGGACCGTCCGTTCGGCGGGCGTTACTCGGGTCTTTTGACCTTCTGGTCCCCGGACCTCAATATCTGCCGCGATCCGCGCTGGGGGCGCACGGGGGAGACCTACGGCGAGGATCCCTATCTCGCGGGAAAAACCGGCGCGGCGTTCGTGCGCGGTCTGCAGGGGAAGGATCCGAAATACCTCAAAGCCGTCTCTACGCCAAAGCATTTCACCGCGAACAACGAGGAGCACAACCGCTTTTCGTGCAACGCGAAAATGAGCGAGAAGACCCTCCGGGAATACCATCTCGAACCGTTCCGGATCGCCGTCAAGGAAGGGCATCCTGCGGCGGTCATGGCGGCCTACAACGCGGTCAACGGCATCCCCTGCCATGAGAACAAAAGACTGCTGACGGACATTCTCCGGGACGAATGGGGATTTGAAGGATACGTCGTCTCCGACTGCTCCGGCGTGGCAAGGCTCTGGGACGCGCACAAGCGGTACGAAGATCCCGCGGACGCCGCCTCCGCCGCCATGAACGCCGGGGTGGACCTGGAATGCGGCGGATACTCGGCCTACGAGCACATGTACGTGGAATTCCTCGAAAAACAGGTCGAGGCCGGGAAGACGACCGAAGCGCGGATCGACGAGGCCTGCCTGCGGGTGCTGACGGCGCGGTTCCGCCTCGGTCAGTTCGATCCGGACGAGGAGGTCCCCTTCTCGAAGATCCCCCTGTCCGTCGTCGGATGCGAGAAGCACCGGGAACTCGCGCGCCGCGCCGCTGCGGAATCGATGGTACTTCTTAAAAACGACGGCACCCTGCCCCTCGGGAAGGATAAGATCATCGCCCTAGTCGGAAACAACGCAGCGGTGTGCCAGTTCGGGGATTACAGCGGGGTTCCGCTGAACCGTCCCGTGTCCCCGCTTGACGGGCTGACGGCGGAATTCGGCGCGTCGGTGATTTCCGTCCCGTGGAAATGGCGTCCGGACGCGCACACCTATACGCCCATAGACGCGGCGCATCTGTGCTCTCCCGACGGCCGGCCGGGACTCTGCGGCGAATACTACGCGAACGCCGGGTTCCTCGGGACCCCGAAGATCCGGACGGATGAAAAGATCGACTTCGCCTGGAACGATCAGATGCCGGACGGGTATATCACCTCGGTGCAGTATTCGATCCGGTGGACCGGAGAACTCCGCCCGGAGGTGACGGGCGTGTATCTGATCCGCTTCAGCTGGTCGGGGAGCGCGCCGTGCGAAAAGCCGACCGTTGTCCTCGACGGTCGGGAGCTCGGACAGGAGGCGGCCGTACCGCTCGAAGCGGGGAAGGCCTATCCGATTACCGTGGAATACCGGAAAGCCGCCGACAACCCCTCCGTACGCCTCGAGTGGGCGGTCCCGGACGGGGATCTCGCCGATCCGTTTGCGGAGGAATGCGCAGCGGCGGGGCGGGCAGACGTGACGGTCGCCGTCGTCGGCCTCGGGAAGGAATACGAGTGCGAAGGCCATGACCGGGATACCCTCGGGCTGCCGCCGGAACAGGAGGAATTCCTCGCGCGGCTCTTCGACATCGGCAAGCCGGTCGTCGTCGTATTGATAGGCGGCAGTCCCCTGGCGGTCCCTGAAGTCGAAAAGCGGGCGGCTGCGGTGATCGAGGCGTGGTATCCCGGCGAGCGGGGCGGCGAGGCGCTCGCGGAACTGCTCTCCGGAAAGGAAAACTTCTCGGGCAGGCTCTGCGCGACCTTCCCCTTCTCGGAAGAAGATCTGCCGCCTTTCGACGATTACGAGATGAGTCACGGCAGGACGTACATGTATGCGGAGAAAACGCCGCTCTGGCCGTTCGGGTTCGGCTTGTCCTACACGCGCTTTGCCTATTCCGGCGTGAATGCCGAAAAGACCCCGGACGGGTGGGAGATATCCGTGCGCGTGAAGAACATCGGTGACCGATCCGGCGAGGAAGTGGCCGAGTTCTATCTCGACAGCGCGGGGATCGCGGGTCAGCCGAAGTACCGGCTCCGCGGCTTCGGGCGTCTGCGGCTGGCGCCCGAGGAGGAGAAGATCTGCGTCTTCCGCCTGACGGAGGAGGATTTCACTTTCTATGATGCCGAAGGGAACGCGAAGTTCATGTCCGGACGGTATACTGCGTATCTCGGCGGGTCGCTGCCCGATGCCAGAAGCCGGGAGCTCGGGGCGCCGGCGGGCTGCTCGGTACCGATCGAATTATGAGAAAAACAGAACGGGCCGTATCGTGCGGATGCGGCCCGTGGGGAAACACCGGCTTTGCCTCTGTTTCCTCTTTTTTTGTCTGTTTTATTAAATCCTTATGAATTCCGCGCGGTGAAACTTGTAATAAGCGGCGCGGTGTGATATAATCATAAAAAGTGAACTCTTTGATGATGAAACTATCGGAACGGAGGCGGAGCCGCGCATGTGGAAAACGGGAAGCAACAGATGGAAAAAACTGGATAACGCGGCGAAGATCTTCCCGTCCATTGCCTCCGTGGAGGATCCCGAGATCTTCCGGCTTTCCTGCGAGATGCGCGAGGAGATCGAACCCGATGCTCTGCGGCGCGCGCTGGATTCCGCGCTGGAGGATTTCCCGCAGTTCCGCGACACCATCCGGCGGGGCGTGTTCTGGTACTATCTGGAACGCACCGGCGTCAAGCCCGAGGTGAAGGAGGAATCCTTGCCGACGCTCTCCCCCCTCTATTCGGACGCGGGCGGGCTGCTCTTCTGTGTGAGCTATTACAAAAAGCGGATCAATCTCGAGATGTTCCACGCGCTCACGGACGGGACCGGCGCGTTCGTCTTCTTCCGGAACATCGTGGAAAACTATCTGGCCGAAGCCCATCCGGACCGGTTTGACCGAAGCGCGGCGGAGATCCCCGATATTTCCAGGCGCGAACAGACGGCGGACGGGTTCGCCGAGAACTTCAGGGATACCGTAGGCTCTCCGCTGGACTTTGAGTTTCTCGGAGACCGGAAGAAGCAGAAGCGTGTCTACCGGTTCCGGGAACCGAAAACGGCGGATCTGCGGCAGAACGTCACGGAGGGCTGGGTCAGCGCGGACAAAATCCACTCCGCGGCGAAAGCGCTCGGCGTCACGGTGACGGAATATGTCACTGCCGAACTGATCCTGGCAGTCCGGGACACCATGGCGCCCGCCGACCGGAAGAAAGCCGTCGCGGTGGCCGTTCCCGTGAATCTTCGCCGGTATTTTGACAGCGACACCATGCGGAACTTTTTCGGGATCATCCAGATCACCTACGATTTTTCCGAGGGATCCGACGAAATCGAAGCGGTGGCGCAGTCCGTGAAAGCTTCCTTCGGGAGGGAACTGACGCGGGAAAACATGGAGCGGAAGATCGCCTCCCAGGTCAAAATGGAGCGTCACCCCATCGTGCGGATCTGCCCGTTAATCATCAAGGACCTGATCATGAAGACCCTGCAGGGCGTGACCATGAAGCGGCGCACGATCACGCTCTCGAACGTCGGGCGCATCTCGATGGCAGAGCCGTTCGTCTCGTCCATCGAGCGGTT
>JAEEGF012219556.1_pt1 | contig 10950 bp, 12 predicted proteins | sample 9134171 | NCBI WGS metagenome assembly JAEEGF01 (sample SAMN16246542, study PRJNA631951) | gut metagenome | biome: gut microbiome; feature: rumen; material: AP-attached | host: Bos | place: Iran: Karaj | collected 2018-10
TAGGCGTCGGAATAGCGGTGGGCGATGTTGTCCGGCAGGTAGTCGCAGGTGACCACCCGGCAGCCCAGGGCCTTTGCCTCCCGGATCACGGGCAGCAGATAGCGGGAGCCGCCCAGGAGCAGCAGCGTTTTCATGCCTGAGCCCCCTTTCTTTGACGGTATTTTTGGATGAGATCCCACAGGAAGCGGAAGCTTTCCAGCCGGAAGAGCACGGAGCCCAGCACATAGACCAGCACGCCCAGGGGGATCTGGATCAGCAGGGTGGGCAGATCGCCCAGCTTCAGCAGCAGAGTCAGGCCAACCACCGCAGCCATGCCCGCGGAGAGCAGGATGGAGGGCAGCATATCCCAGAGCTGGCGCCAGTAGGAGTAGTCCAGCAGCTTCCGGTTGGGCCAGGCGTTGATGAGCTGGGAGGCGATGCTGCAGGCCAGCTCGCCCAGCGCCATGGCCAGCACCCCGTAGCGCACGGTGATCAGCAGCACCGTGGTCTCCAGGATCTTCTTCACGATCTCCAGCTTCAAAAACACGTCGCTGTGGCCCATGGCCTTGATGGCGTTGAGGTTTGCGGTGTGCAGGGGATAGAAGGCATAGATCACGCAGAAGATCTGCAGATAGGGCACGCAGGGAAGCCAGGCGTCCCCCAGCAGCAGGTGCACCAGGGGCCTTGCGCAGGCCGCCAGCCCCGCCATCATGGGCATCATCACATAGGAGCTGGTCATAATGGCCCGGCGGGTCATGTCCCGGACCCGGGTCTTGTCGTCCTGCTCCGCGGAGAGCACCGGCAGCAGCACCGCGTCGATGGAGGCGTTGATGCTTTGGGTGATCTGGTCGGGCCAGTTGCGGCCCTTGTCAAACTGCCCCAGGGCGTCCTTGGTGTAGGTCGCGCCGATGATGAGGGGATAGACCTGGAGATAGACCGTGTCCAGGAAGGAGGCGGCCAGCAGCTTCCAGCCGTAGGACAAGAGTCCCTTGAGCCGTCGGAAGGAGAACATACGCCTGGGCCGCCACTCCACCGTGAACCAGAGGATCACGGTGTTCACCGCGAAGTTGGAAAGCTGCAGCGCCACCAGGGACCAGATCCCGAAGCCCAGATAGGCCATGCTGATGCTCAGCGCCGCGGACACCAGGGTGCCCCCCAGGGTGGCAAAGAAGAAGCGCTTGAACTGCAGGGTCTTGGCCACGTAGGCCTGCTGCACGTTAAAGAGCCCGGACACCACCACCAGCAGCCCCAGCACCCGCAGGATGGGCACATAGGCGGAATCGTGATAAAGCCGCGCGATGGCCGGCGCCGTGAAAAACAGCAGCGCGTAAAGCAGCAGACTGAAGCCCAGGTTAAAGAAGAACACGGAGGAATAGTCCAGATCGTCCGTCTCCTTCTTCTGGATGAGGGCGTTGCCCATGCCGCTGTCGGCAAATACCTTCAAGATGGTGATCACCGCCATGATGACGGCGATGTCCCCGGCGGGTCCCGGTCCCAGCTTGCGGGCCAGGATGATGCCCACGATGATGCTGACCGCCTGGGCGCCGAAGCGCTCGAAAAAGCGCCAGATCAGATTGCTGATGACTTTGCTTTTCTTGTCCATAACAGAATCCTTTGGTTTGTACGCAGATTATTCGCCGTAGCCCCGCTTTTTCCGGTACCAGCGGTGCAGACGGGGAAAGGCGTTTTTCAGCCGGGTCACCGCCCGGAAGGAGAAGGGCTTGACGCGAAACAGATCCCGATAGGCGGGCTTGACCAGTTCCTCCGTCCTGCCCTGCAGGTACAAAAGCTCAAATTCCCGCTCCCGGATCACCTGCTCGGTCTCCGCTCGCTGCTCCCCCGTCACATGGGGCAGCACAGCCTTCAGCATTTCCCGTTCCCCGGTGACGAAGTGGATGCGCTTGTCGTAATACTGGCCCACACCGCTGCTCCAGGCCCCGGCGTTGGACCCGATGCGATAGGTGGACATACAGCGGTCCAGGAAGCGGATCTTGCCGTTCAGCGCAAGCCAGATGGCCACGGCATAGTCGGTAAACTGATACTTCCATCCCACATAGCGGAAGTCCGGCGACCGCACGATCCACTCCCGCCGGGCCACGATGGAGCTGGTGTGGAAGGAAAAACTCATGCCCCGGACCACCGTGTCAAAGCCGATGTCCCGGTCCCCGGTCCGGGGGAAGAGGGGCTTTGGTTCCTGCCCGGAGCCGATAAACTCCCCAAGGCTGTTGTGCACACAGGCGGAGTAGTCCGGGTGGGCGTCCAGAAAGTCCACCTGGCGCTGGAGCTTTGTGGGGTCGGTCCAGCAGTCGTCCCCCTCGCAGGCGGCCAGGTACTGTCCTCTTGCCGCCGGAAAGAGCACCGCGTCCAGGGGATCGATTCCCTGGGAAAACAGGTTCTTCTCCTGGAAAAAGGGGCGGATGATATCCGGGTATTTCTCCGCGTATTCCCGGATGATGGCGGCGGTGCCGTCGGTGGAGGCGTCGTCGCTGATCAGCACCTCAAAGGGGAAATCGGTGCGCTGGCTCACAAAGCCCTCCAGCGCGTCCCGGATGTATGCTTCATGGTTATAGGCCATACAGGTCACAGAGAGCTTGATCGGCGCCTTATCCATGGTCTTGTTCCTCTTCCCTTCCCGCGCCCGCGATGAGGCGCAGCTTTTCCTGCCGGGTCAGCCGCTTCAGGTGCCACTCCCGGCTCATGGCTTCTTCTTTCGTTTCAAAGGCTTCCCAATACACCAGCTCCACCGGGAGCCTGCTGCGGGTATAGCTGCCGCCCTTGCCGGCCTTGTGGGCCCGCAGCCGTTTTTCCAGGTCATTGGTCCAGCCGGTATAGAGCGTGCCGTCTGCGCAGCGCAGGATGTAGCAGACGTTCACAGCGTTTCCCGCTGGATCTGCCTGACGTTCTTTTCAAATTTGCTCCGGGCTCCCATGACCTCATGGCCGCAGCCGCAGCAGCGCAGCTTAAAGTCCGCCCCGATGCGCAGCACCCGCCAGTCCCTGCTGCCGCAGGGATGAGGCTTTTTCATGGTGAGGATGTCCCCGATCTGAATGTCCATACGATCACACTTTCTAAGAGAAGAGAGAAGAGTGAAAAGTGAAGAGTTCTTGTGTCCGCTTCGCGGACGTATTGGAATCCATCGCCGAAGGCGATACCGAAACGATTCACTATTCATGATTCTCTATTCTTTTTTTATCTCGTCCCAGTACCGCTTCGCCGCCTGCTCGGTCTTGTTGTCGCCGTACTCATAGTACCTTGCGTCCTTCAGATCGTCCGGCAGGTACTGCTGCTTCACCCAGCGGTGGGGAAAATCATGGGGATAGAGATAGCCCTGCTCCCGCTCGAAGCCCGTGCCGTCGGCGTGGACGTTCTGGAGTTCCCTGGGAAAGCCCCGGCCCTTGCCCGCCCGGATATCTCCCAGGGCCCGGTCGATGGCCACGCAGGCGGTGTTGGACTTGGGGGCCGTGGCCAGCACGATGACAGCCTGCGCCAGGGGCAGCCGCGCCTCCGGCAGGCCAAGCTGCAGGGCGGAATCCACGCAGGCCTTCACGATGGGCACCGCCTGGGGATAGGCAAGGCCGATATCCTCACTGGCGGAGCAGAGGATCCGGCGGCTGGCGCCGATCAGGTCCCCGGCTTCCAGGAGTCTGCCCAGATAGTGGACCGCCGCGTCCGGGTCCGAGCCACGGAGGGACTTCATCAGGGCGGAGAGACAGTCAAAATGCTCGTCCCCGTCCCGGTCATAGCGCATGGCGCTGCGCTGGGTCACGTCCCGGGCGTCCTGCAGGGTGACGGTATCCCGGGCGGTGGAAAAGAGCAGCTCCACCGCGTTCAGGGCCTTGCGCACGTCTCCCCCGCAGGCGGAGGCGATCCGCCGGGTGACCCCGTCCTCGATGGAAAGGGGCTTTTCCCGCTGCCGGTTCAGCAGGTCCATCGCCCGCTTTACCGCCTTTTCCGCGTCCTCCGGGCTCACGGGCTTGAACTCAAACACCGTGGACCGGCTCAAAATGGCGTTGAAGACGCAGAAATAGGGATTCTCCGTGGTGGAGGCGATGAGGGTGATGCGCCCGTCCTCGATAAACTCCAGCAGGGACTGCTGCTGCTTTTTGTTGAAGTACTGGATCTCATCCAGGTACAGCAGCACGCCGCCGGGGGTCAGAAAGGTGTCCAGTTCGTCGATGATGCGCTTGATGTCCGCAATGCCGGCGGTGGTGGCGTTCAGCTTCCGCAGGCTGCGGTTGGTCTTCCGGGCGATGATGCGGGCCACCGTGGTCTTGCCGGTGCCGGAGGGGCCATAGAAGATCATATTGGGGATCTGCTCGCTCTCCACGATGCGGCGCAGCAGTCCGTCGGGGCCGAGAATATGCCGCTGGCCCACCACGTCCTCCAGGGACTCGGGCCGGATCTCATCGGCGAGGGGCTTGTACATGGCCGTCTCCTTTCTGCAAGTCAGCAATATTCAGATTATTATAGCACAGCAGCCCCCGTTTGTAAAAGATTTCTTGCGACCGGCTTCGGCCGACTTCCTTTTGCAGTTTTTTCGCCCGCCGGGGCGTAAGCTTGCCTCAGAAAACCTTGTTACGGGAGGCATATCCATGCAGGCATTGAAAACGCGCCCCGGGGTCCACCGGGGCGGGATCCTTTCCCTCCGGGTGGAGGACATTTCCCCCAACCCGGTGCAGCCCCGCCGGCACTTTGACGAGGCGGGGCTCCGGGAGCTCAGCGACAGCATCCGCAGCTACGGCATCCTGAACCCGCTGACGGTGCGGCTGCGCTGCGGGAAGTACGAGCTGGTGGCCGGGGAGCGGCGGCTCCGGGCGGCAAAGCTGGCAGGGCTGCGGGAGGTGCCCTGCATCCTCATCGACGTAAACATGGAGGACGCGGGGCTGCTGGCCCTGGTGGAGAATCTCCAGCGGCGGGATCTGGACTTTCTGGAGGAGGCGGAGGGCCTCAACAAGCTGATCCGCATGTTTGGCATGCGCCAGGAGGAGGCCGCCCGGCGCATCGGCAAGAGCCAGTCGGCGGTGGCGAACAAGCTCCGCCTGCTGAAGCTGCCGCCGGACGTGCTGGAGACGCTGCGGGAAAAGCAGCTCTCCGAACGGCACGGCCGGGCCCTGCTGCGCCTGCCGGACGGGGAGAGCCAGCGGGCGGCGCTCTCCGCCATTCTGGAGCAGGGCATGACCGTGGCCGCCGCCGAGGCCTATATCGACGGGCTGCTGGCCCCGCCGGAGGAGACGTCCCCTTCCCCTCCGGAAAAGCCGGAACGAAAGCGGACCTTTGTCCCCAAGGACCTGCGGCTCTTTCTCAACACCCTGAACCGCAGCCTGGACCTGATGAAGCAGGGCGGCGTGCAGGCGGACATGCAGAAGCAGGAGACGGAGGACGCGCTGATCCTCACCATCTCCATCCCCAAGAACGCCTCGGCCCAGACATAGGCAGACAAAAGGCGCCATATACTCTCCAACAGGAGGAGGTGCCAGGATGATCAGCTATTATTCGGATCTCCGCTACAAGGAGGTCATCGACGTACACACCGGCTTTCGCCTGGGCTACGTGTGCGACGCGGAGTTTGACGACAAGGAGGGGCGGCTCATCTCCCTCATCACCCCGGGGCGCAGCAAGCTCTTCGGCCTGCTGGGCCGGGAGGACGACTATGTGCTGCCCTGGACCGCCATCGTGCGCATCGGCTCAGACATCGTGCTGGTGGACCTGCAGGAGACCTGCCAGCGCCGCAAGCGCCCCAAGCGGAGCTTCTTTTAGTTTTTAGTTTGTAGTTTGTAGTTTTTAGGGGAAGATCCATTCAGCAGGCGCAAACAGCAGGAAGATCAGGCGAAGACAACGGATTCATCCGCTCTTTGGATGCCTGTCACGGAACGCTCTCTAAAAACTAAACTCTAAAAACTAAAAACTAAAAAACGATCCTGTGAAAACGTGGTTTTCACAGGATCGTTTTTTATGCTTCCTTGCCGTTCTGTTTCAGCAGTTTGTACAGGAGCCTGTACAGCTCCTGGGATTCCTCCCGGCTCAGCACAACGCAGCGGGACATCTTCGCGGGAACGTCCAGGGCCTTGTCCCGGAGGTCCCGTCCCACATCGGTCAGGGTCACGATCAGGCTGCGCTCATCCTCAGTGCTGCGGCGCCGGGTCAGCAGGCCCTTGGCCTCCATCTTCTTCAGCAGCGGCGTCAGCGTGCCGGAATCCAGGTACAGCGCCTCGCCCAGTTCCTTGACGGAGACAGACCCCCTCTCCCACAGCACCATCATGGTGATGTACTGGGTATAGGTCAGGTCCAGCTCATCCAGAAAAGGCTTATAGAGCTTGATGGTCTCTCTGGCGCAGGCATACAGCGGGAAGCAGAGCTGATGGTCCAGCAGCAGAGCATTGTATTTTTCTTCCATGGCATCCTCCGTGATCCCGGGATCACCAGAGTCCCCGCACCCCCGCTGCAATATTCTTGAGCGTGGTCAGGGCCCAGTGGGAATACTGCTCCCAGTGTCCGATGAGATTGTAGCGGACATTGAGGGTAGAATAGATATCGCCGATATCGCCGCCGGTGATAAAGCCGACGCCGATGCAGATGGCGCCCAGCAGCGCCAGGATCACCACGATGGTACCGATGACTCTCCAGCCTTTGCTCATACCGGCACCTCCTCATAACACCATTTGCGGCCCAGCTCGGTCACGGCGCGGATCAGCCCGCCGATGGCGCCGCCCACGAACCAGACGAACAGCCACAGCAGCAGCAGACCAAGGGCCAGCACGATCACCGAAGTGCCGATCACGATCAGCAGATCCGCCAGTTTGGGGAAGCCGCTGAAGGCCGCCACCAGCGTGGCGGAGCCCAGAATGATCACCAGCACCGCAAGGCCCAGGGCCAGTACCGTGGGGATCAGCAGCAGCACGATGCCCGCCAGGGTCACCGGGATGGCCAGGATCGTAAAGAGGATCAGCAAAAACACGCGGGGCTGCCGCCGGGTCTCCGGGATAAAGTCCAGATCGTAGTCCGCCGCGGAGAGCTTCGCCGTCTGCGCTTTGCGCTCGGGCATCCGCAGCTCCTGGGGCGGCAGCTGGATCACGGGGGCCTCCTCCGGCTCCTCTGCCGGCAGGGGGTCGGGCTTCTGCTCGGGAGGCGTCAGCTCCTCCTCGGGCTCCTCATCCGCTGCCTCTTCCTCTTCCTCATCTTCCTCCGTGCCGAGTACCGCTTCCACCAGGTCGCGGGGCTCCTCCGCCTCCGTCTCTTCCGGGGCGGGCTCCTCCTCCGGAGCGGCAGCAGCTTCCTCCGCCTCCTCCTTGGCAGGCGGCGCGGGCTGCGCCTCTACAGGCAGCTCCTCCACTTCTTCCCCGATAGGGACGGACTCCGCCTCGATCTGGAAGGGGAGATATTCGGACTCGTCGATGGGGTGGGGCTGATCCTCGAAAAGGGAAAACTGGTTGATCTCCAGGGGCGCTTCCTCCGGCGCCTGCCAGGACGCATCCCGCTTGGGCGCGACCTGCTGATAGAGCTTATCAATGGCCAGAACGAAGGCCGGGGTCTCTTCCCCGCCGATCTCTTCCGGCGCCTCCATCTGCTTCTTGCGCTCCTTGGCGTCATAGGTCCGGGCGATCACCACCGCCTGACGGGTGGGAGACACCAGCAGATCCATCAGCTTCTGCTCATCCTCGGCATCGTCAAACAGTCTGCTGTACATGCCAAGCGCTGTCTGCCGGTCTTCCTCCACCATAAAGGTCAGAAGCTTTCCAAGCTCCGGCAAAAATCTTTGCTTGTTAATTTCGGTCACCTCCGATTGCTTCGGACAGGCCCGAGGGCAGACTGTCCACTATGGCAAATCGTAAGTATTATATCCTCTTCCCCCCGGAAGGTCAAGGGAAATCGTGAAAAGTGCCCGGATTCGGCCCTTGACAAGGAGAAAAAGAGGGAATACAATGAACTTCCTGACAATTTCAGGCAACGATCACCAGCGGGTATGGCCTGGTGGATTCGAACCCGTGCCGGTTTTCACGGGCAGTTTTGAGCCGATGCTTCGTTCCAGCCCTTGACAATACGAAAGTATTCTCTGCAGGCTGCGCCTTGCCTCGGCTCAAAACTGCTCCGTGAAAACTGCGAAGCACCTGTGAGCTGACAATTATCGAGCGATTTTTGTGCCCAACGAACGCCGCTGGGCTGACGCCCAGCAAGTGAGGCGGGACAAAAAGCGTCGAAAAGGGGCGCTCACAGGCGGTAGGGGTTCGTATCCACCAAGCCCAAGGCCCTGAAGGAAAGAGAGGACATTCACCATGGCGAAAGACAAGAAAGTGGAACAGATCACCGATATGGAGCAGGACTTTGCCCAGTGGTATACCGATATCTGCCGCAAGGCGGAGCTGGTGGAGTATGCCTCGGTCAAGGGCTTTACCATCCTGCGGCCTTACGGTTACGCGATCTGGGAAAATATGCAGCGCATCCTGGACGGGGAGTTCAAAAAGACCGGCCACCAGAATGTGGCGATGCCGGTGCTGATCCCGGAGAGCCTGCTGAAAAAAGAGGGCGAGCTGGTGAACGGCTTCGCGCCGGAGGTGGCCTGGGTCACCATGGGCGGCAGCGAGGAGCTGGAGGAGCGCCTGGCCTTCCGCCCCACCTCCGAAACCATGTTCTGCGACCACTGGTCCCGGGTGCTGCACTCCTACAGGGAGCTGCCCATGCTCTACAACCAGTGGTGCTCCGTCATCCGCTGGGAGAAGACCACCCGCCCCTTCCTGCGCTCCAGAGAGTTCTGGTGGCAGGAGGGTCACACCCTCCACGAGACCGCCGAGGAGGCGATGGCCGAAACCGAGCAGCAGCTGAACTGCTATGCGGACTTCTATGAGAAGGTGCTGGCCATCCCCGTGGTGCGGGGCCGCAAGACCGACAAGGAAAAATTTGCCGGCGCCGAGGCCACCTATACCGTGGAGTGCATGATGAAGGACCACAAGGCCCTCCAGGGCGGCACCTCCCATTATTTTGGGGACAAGTTCTCCCGGGCCTACGACGTGACCTTTGCCGGACGGGACAACAAGCTGCAGTACCCCTTCCAGACCTCCTGGGGCGCCACCACCCGCATGATCGGCGCGGTGATCATGGCCCACGGAGACAACAACGGTCTGGTCCTGCCCCCGCAGATCGCCCCCATCCAGCTGGTGGTGGTGCCTGTGGCCCAGCACAAGCCCGGCGTGATCGAGGGCGCCCAGGCCCTGCGGGATCGCCTGGCGGCGGCCGGCTACCGGGTCAGCATCGACACCTCCGACAATAGTATGGGCTGGAAGTGCGCCCAGTATGAGATGAAGGGCGTGCCCCTGCGCGTGGAGATGGGCCCCCGGGACATGGAGAACGGCCAGTGCGTCATGGTCAGGAGAGACAACGGGGAAAAGACCTTCGTTGCGCTTTCCGAGCTGGAGCAGAAGGCCGGCGAGCTGCTGCAGGCCGTGCATGACGGGCTCTATGAGAAGGCCCGCGTCAACCTGGCCGAGCACATCTATCCCGCCTTCTCCATCGAGGAGGCCAAGGCGCTGCAGGAGGAGCACGGCGGCTTCATCAAGACCATGTGGTGCGGCGAGGAAGCCTGCGAGCTGGCCATGAAGGAAAAAGCCGGCATGTCCTCCCGCTGCATCCCCTTCCAGCAGGAGCATCTGGCAGACACCTGCGCCTGCTGCGGCAAGCCCGCCAGGCACATGGTGATCTGGGGCGTGGCCTACTAAAACAGTGCACAGAAGAAGCAAAAGAGACCGGAGCGATCCGGTCTCTTTTTTGTGCTCCGTTAACCGCGTAGGGCGCGATGCCCTCATCGCGCCGCCACCCCGCCTCCGCCGTAGAGGCGGCTATCACCCGCCCGCTCAAAGCCTTTTCCTTGCGCGGGCGGGTCGTCCGTGCTATAGTGTGATCGGGAAAACAACAAAAAGGAGGACTGGATCCCATGAAAACAGCGGTGATCACCGGCAGCACCCGGGGCCTGGGCTTTGAGATGGCCAGGCGCTTTCACGCGGCGGGCTGGAACCTGGTTTTGAACGGGGTGAACCCCCAGCGGCTGGAACAGGCGGTGGAGACGCTGCGCGCCCTGCCCGGCGGCGGCGCGGTGGAGGGCTGCCTGGGCAGTGTGGCGGAGGCCGGGGATCTGCAGGCCCTGGCGGACTTTGCCAGGGAGAAATTCGGCACCGTGGAGATCTGGATCAACAACGCCGGGGTGAACCAGCCCATGAAGCCCATCTGGGAATTGAGCCAGCCGGAGATCGACGCCATTTTGAACATCGACCTGCGGGGCGCGGTGCTGGGCAGCCGGCTTGCCGTGCAGCTCATGGAGCGGCAGCCGGAGGGCGGCTTCCTCTACAACCTGGAAGGCTACGGCAGCAACGACGCCATGATGCTGGGGCTCAACATGTACGGCACCAGCAAGCGGGCGGTGACCCACTTCACGGTGGCTCTGGCCAAGGAGCTGGAGGAGCGGGGCAGCCGGGTGAAGGCCGGGCGCCTCTCCCCCGGGATCATGATCACGGATTTCACGGTGAAGGCCCTGGGCGGAGAGCAGAGCATCGCCCTGCCGGAGAAGACCAAAAAAGTCTACAACATTCTGGGCGACTATCCCGACGTGGTGGCGGAGCATCTGGTGAAGGGCATGCTGGAGAACACAAAGAACAACGCCCACATCCAGTGGCTCACCAACGGCAAGGCCGCCTGGCGCTTCATGACCGCCGCCTTTCACAAGCGGGACTTCTTCGCGGAGAAATAACTGCGAAACACGCCGCGGGCTGAGCATGGCCCTCCCGTCCCCGCCGTAGGGGAGGGGCTTGCCCCTCCCGCGCAGAACAAGCCGTATACAAAAGCAAGGACAGGCGAATTCGTACACGGATACGAATTCGCCTGTCCTTGTTTGTGTATGAAGTTTGAGCCCCGCGGGCGGCTTTGAACAGGCGGTGGACGACACCTCATCCGTCATTCGGCGGACCGTTACACGCCGAATGACACCTT
>JAEEGF011989510.1_pt1 | contig 10949 bp, 9 predicted proteins | sample 9134171 | NCBI WGS metagenome assembly JAEEGF01 (sample SAMN16246542, study PRJNA631951) | gut metagenome | biome: gut microbiome; feature: rumen; material: AP-attached | host: Bos | place: Iran: Karaj | collected 2018-10
TGTCTTTCACCTGGGTGTAGACAGTGATATCGTTGCCAGTAAAATGCTGCGCTACTGTGAGGTTGTTGACCAGTGAGATTTGCTGGCGACTCTCTTCGCTGAACGGCAGCTGGTCGACATCGACCTGCATGGGTTCTCGCCGTGAGAGCAGTTTGCGTTGGCTCTTGCGCGAGATCAGAAAATGCCCCTTCAAACTCCTGCCGAAAAAAATGTACAGCACCAGCCCGACAACTGGCAAAAGAATGAGAACCGACACCCATGCCAACGACTTGACAGGATTGCGGTTCTCACTGATGATGACAACAATAGACGCGACGATACCCACGGCAAAGAACACCTTGAGTAAGTCGTAGGCAAAATCTGCAAAGGGTGATATTTCGGGGGCGAGGGCAAGCATTTCTCAATTCATAACTGCCAATTTACAATTCATAGTTGCGCGCCTGACCTCTGACAGATAGGGGTCAACGGACCACCACCTTACGCGACCATTGGTTATTACACTTGACGATGTAGAACCCTCGCGGTAGTTCAAGCGTGGCGTGGGTGCCAGCTGGCACACGTACTACCTTCATCAACTGCCCTGTAATGGAGTAGACGTTGAAAACTGCTTCGGTAGATCCTGCAACGAAGTGGATGTGCCCTTGCTCGCCCGTTGCGGTGTGTGATGGTGAAACCGCCTCGATGCGCTGGTCGGCCCATGCATATGGTGCAGTCACACCAGCAGCAATTGCCAGTGCCACGCAGACGAGCGATATGTGGAGCATCCTTTTCATTTAACTCGGCAAAGTTACGAAAAAGTTTTCAGTCATCGACTATCAGTACTCAGTTTTTCTTGATAAATTTACCATTTAGACCGAAAAACGAAGGAAATGTTTAGTCCCAGAGAGAGAAACGCCAAGATTTTTTGAAGGTATTGACAAATATATGTATCTTTGTGGGCGAATAATCCGATATAAAATGGACCGAATTGAAGAATTTGAGGTGTCGCTGCATGGCGACCTGAAGCAATATCTGCTGGAACGCGGTGAGGTGGACGAGCACATGCCCGAGTGCCCCGACGTGGAGGAGCGATGGCAAGCCATCGGCGAGGCCTACCTGCCCGACGGCATCCGTGAGTTCCAGAACTACCCCACTGCGTCATTGGGCTGGATGATGTATATCGGTATGGCCATTGCACGCTTTTGGGACGAGGACTGGAACCTGTACTGCCATATAGCCAATCTGTACGCGCTGCTGCGCGACAAGCGTGGCTATGACCAGCTCGACGAGTATGTGCGCGAAGACGTGCTGCTACTGCGCGGCGACGCGTTCGACCAAACCGAGGCATTGGTGAGCGAGTGCGCCAGCCGCACTCATACCCTACTCATGCGCCAAGGCTTTGAGCCAAGTACCGCCGACGCGATGCGGGCTTATGTCGCCTGCCTGCGCCAGCTTTACCTCATGGGCATGTCGGTCGAGCTGCATCGCCTGGGTTATCATATGGAGAGAGTTGAGAGTTAAGAGTTAAGAGTTTTTTCTGGAGGTTTTAGAGTATAGAACATCTAGTATTAATTGATAATAACTATGAAAAAGATTATCTCTTGCCTGCTGGCATTGCTGGGGCTGAACACCGCCTGCGGCCAACAACCCTACACCGACATGAATGTCGATGAGTTTGACAACTTGATTGCCCAGCCCGACGTGCAGCTACTTGACGTTCGCTCACAGGCCGAATATGACGAAGGGCACATCGCTGGTTCACGCCTTGCCGACGTGAAGCTTGATGGTTTTATTGAGAAAGCCAGCGCCATGCTCGACACGTCGCGCACAGTGGCGGTGTACTGCCGCAGCGGTCGTCGCTCGGCCAGTGCCGCCAAGCAACTCGCTGCCCATGGCTACAAGGTCGTGAACCTGCAGGGTGGCATCCTCGCGTGGCAAAGTCAGGGCATGCCCGTGACCACTGAGGACACCAACACGCTATGCGACGTCTTCACCACGCCTGGCGGCAAACGCATCGAACTCTACCCACTGATGCATGCCAGCCTACGGCTGGTCATCGATGGCCGTGTACTCTATATCGACCCAGTGAGCAAGTTGGGTAATCGCACGCTAGACTATAGCACGATGCCTAAGGCTGACCTATTGCTGGTCACACACGAGCATGGTGACCACCTGGACAAGGCGGCCCTCGCCACACTCAGCAGCGAGGGCACACAATTGATTACCAACCAGCGTTGCGCCGACCAATTAGGCTATGGCCAGGTGATGCACAATGGCGATGAGACCGACGTCAACGGCCTTCACATCGAGGCAGTTCCCGCCTACAACACTACCGAGGGGCACACCCAGTTCCACCCCAAGGGCCGTGACAACGGTTTTGTACTGACCATCGACGGCCTGCGCATCTACATCGCCGGCGATACCGAGGACATTCCGGAGATGGCCGCCCTCAAAGACATCGACGTGGCGCTACTTCCTTGCAACCAGCCTTACACAATGACCGTTGACCAACTGTTGCACGCTGCCCGCATGTTCAAGCCACGCGTGGTCTATCCCTACCACTACAGCAAGACCGACATCAGCCAGTTGCCCACCCTGCTTCAGGGCGACGGCATCGAGGTGCGTCTGAGAGCTTGGGAATAAACCAGGAAGTCATAAAGAGTTAAGGAGTTAAGACGACACATTCTGCTGAAAAACAGGCAGAAGAGAATTCGTCTTAACTCCTTAATTACTTTACACCTTCAACTCCCCGTTCTACTTCACAGAGAACTTATAGATGCACTTGCTGTGGTAGGTCTGGCCCGGGCGCAGGACCGTGCTGGGGTACTGCGGCTGGTTGGGTGAGTTGGGATAGTGCTGCGTCTCCATGCAGATGGCCGAGCGGTGTGGATAAGCCACTCCATGCTTGCCCTTGACGGTTCCGTCCAGGAAGTTGCCTACATAGTACTGCAGTCCTGGTTCGTCAGTAAAGACCTCCATCAAGATGCCTGTTGTGGGGCTGAAGATGCTAGCCGACACCTTATTTATATCGCCCTCCGTGTTGAGCACATAGTTGTGGTCATAGCCGTGACCATTGCGCAACTGCTCGTCGTCGGCATTGATGTCGCGTCCCACAGGCTTGGCCTGGCGGAAGTCAAAGGGTGTTCCCTCGACCGCCATCATCGTGCCATGCGTCATGAAAGTAGAGTCAATAGGCGTGATGCTGTCGGCTGCAATCATCACCTCCAGATCAAGCGCGTCGCGTGACGCGTCGCCGTTGAGGTTGAAGTAACTGTGGTTGGTCAGGTTCACGATAGTAGGTTGGTCGGTAGTGGCGGTGTAGTCAATCGTCAGCGCATTGTCTTCGGTCAGCGTATAGGTAACTGTCACATCCAGGTTGCCCGGATAGCCCGCAAAACCGTCGGGTGAGCGGTGCGTCAAGACCAGGTGCTGCTTATCGGCCGACTCGACCTTCCAGGGCAATGCATAAAATCCCTCAGGCCCGCCATGCAGACTGTGCCCATAATTGTTCTGCGGCAACTGATATTCCTTGCCGTCGAGCGTGAACTTGCCCTGCTCTATGCGGTTGCCATAGCGGCCGATGAGCGCGCCGAAATTGTTTCCCTCGACATGCTGATAGTCGCCGATGGAGTCAAATCCTAGCACCACGTCCTGCATCTTTCCTTCACGATCCGGCACCATGACACTCACCACACGGCCGCCGAAGTTGGTGATGCACACCTCCATGCCCTTGGCATTGGTCAAGGTATAGAGCTGGATGGGAATGCTATCCACCTCGGTCTCGAAGTTCTTCGGGTCAAGTCCCGACACAGTAAGATTGTTATCGCCTGTCGTCGTACAGGCACCCAGCATCACCACGAGTGATGCCATTGCTAGCCAGAATTTCTTCATTGTTCGATAATTTATAATAATTGTGGCAAAGATAGGGAAAAAAATAGAATTAAGATTTAAGAATTTAGTTTTTTTATTGTAGGGACATTTATTCACTACATTTGTCATGATGTTTGGCTCATTGTTTTAATGATGGCGAAGGGTTGATTTGGCCGCGACAGAGCCGTGGCATAGTAGGACGTAAAGGGATTTTTCTAGCTGGAGACTTGATTTAACGTAGTTTTTGTTTGATGTGCCATTGAATGGCACTTTGTAGGTATACCTTTGCAGTGTGAAACTTAAAGACACTGTAAAGATGAAGACGAATAGTAATCCCCAAGTAAGTGCGAGCGACAAGATTGTGGCTCAACTAGAATGCAATGGCCAGGTACTGGCACATGTGAGCAACTGCAATTTCCACAATGTGGATGAGGTAGTGGGCATGATTCAAGCGGTTGCGGGCAAGTTCCTGGGGCTTGCGCGCCTGACGATACGCAACCAGACTCAGGGCTGGAGCAAAGTAATGATGCTAGCTACTCGACGCAGCGCTGCCCCAGCCTACAACCGCCCCAGCGTGCCCATGATGCAAGGAAGACAATATGTGATTCCTTTCTGAATTCATAAAAATCGTGAATAATTTAGGTCGGACGCTTGGGTGTCCGATTTTTTGTTGTATCTTTGTTGTTTCAAAACTGATAGAGCACAAACACTTACTATTTTAATAAAAAATTAGACTTATGATTTATTCACATGAAGTGCAGAATATGTGCTGCGTAGCGAAGGGTGCTAACCATCCTTCGGCACCCATTCCCGAGGAGGGCAAGTGGGTTCGTTGTAAGGAAATCAAGGACGTCTCGGGTTTCACCCACGGCATTGGCTGGTGCGCTCCCCAACAGGGTGCCTGCAAGCTGTCGCTGAACGTGAAGGAGGGTATCATCGAGGAGTGCTTGATTGAGACCATTGGTTGCTCGGGCATGACCCACAGCGCCGCTATGGCTGCTGAGATTTTGCCTGGCAAGACCATCCTGGAGGCACTGAACACCGACCTGGTGTGCGATGCCATCAACACAGCCATGCGCGAGTTGTTCTTGCAGATTGTTTACGGCCGCTCGCAGAGTGCGTTCAGCGAGGGTGGCCTGGTGATTGGTGCCTCGCTGGAGGACCTGGGCAAGGGTCTTCGCAGCCAGGTGGGCACGATGTTCGGTACCCGCGAGAAGGGTGTCCGCTACTTGGAGATGACCGAGGGCTATTGCACTCGCATGGCTCTGGACAAGAACAACGAAGTGATTGGATACGAGTTCCTGAGCTTGGGCAAGTTCACCGACGCCCTGAAGAAAGGCAAAGATCCAAAAGAGGCGCTGGAAGAGGCCACGGGCCACTACGGCCAGTTTGAGAATGCTGCGAAGTATATTGACCCACGTAAAGATTAAGGAGGACCCGAATTATGATAAGAGAAGTGAAATTTGAGTCACAAGACCGTCGCATCAAGCAGGTGATCGCTGCATTGAATGCTAACGGCATCAAGGATATTGAAGAGGCCAACGCCATCTGCGACAAGTATGGCATCGACCCCTACAAGACCTGTGAGGAGACCCAGCAGATTTGCTTTGAGAACGCCAAGTGGGCGTATGTTTGTGGTGCCGCCATCGCCCTGAAGAAGGGCTGCAAGGTGGCAGCCGACGCCGCCGAGGCCATTGGCCTGGGCCTGCAGGCATTCTGCATTCCTGGCAGTGTGGCCGACGACCGCAAGGTGGGCATTGGCCACGGTAACCTGGCTGCACGCTTGTTGCGCGACGAGACGCAGTGCTTCGCCTTCCTGGCAGGCCACGAGTCATTTGCCGCCGCCGAGGGTGCCATCAAGATTGCGGGCAAGGCCAACAAGGTGCGCCGCAAACCGTTGCGCGTAATCCTGAATGGTCTGGGCAAGGACGCCGCCAAGATTATCAGCCGCATCAACGGCTTCACTTATGTGCAGACCGAGTTTGACTACTTCACCGGTGAGTTGAAGATTGTCAAAGAGACTCCTTACAGCAAGGGCGATCGTTCGAAGGTTCGCTGCTTTGGTGCCGACGATGTGCGCGAGGGTGTTGCCATCATGTGGCATGAGGGCGTTGATGTGTCGATCACTGGTAACTCGACCAACCCCACCCGCTTCCAGCACCCCGTTGCTGGTACCTACAAAAAGGAGCGCGTGCTGGCTGGCAAGCCCTACTTTAGCGTGGCTAGCGGTGGCGGCACTGGTCGCACACTGCACCCCGACAACATGGCTGCAGGTCCTGCCAGCTACGGCATGACCGACACGCTGGGCCGCATGCACAGCGACGCACAATTTGCTGGCTCGAGCTCGGTGCCTGCCCACGTCGAGATGATGGGCTTCCTGGGCATTGGCAACAACCCGATGGTGGGTTGCACTGTAGCCGTGGCCGTTGACGTAGCCACTGCACTGGCACGCAACAGCTGGCTGGAAGGAGAGTAGGTTAATGCACAATGCACAGTGCTGAATTCCTAATGCTTAAAGTGAAACACGAGACCCGCCATGGCGGGTCTCGTTGTTTTTGGTGGTAGGAAAAGGTTACAATGTGTAAGTTGAGGGTGTTAAGTTATCATTCGCCACCTGTCCTTTTGCCACGCATATTGTTAACGATTGTAAATAATGCTAGCAAATATCGGGTTTTGCTAGCAAAAATTTTGCCACCTTAACGAAAAGCCGTACCTTTGAACCCGCAATTTCCAACCCTATCGAAACAATTAAACAATAACACATAACCATTAACATCTAGATTAACGATGAGAAAAGTTTTTTCGGCATTGGCCATGCTTTTGGCTCCCATGGCATTATGGGCCAGCGAAGCCAACCTAAAGATGCCTGAAGGTTTTGCCAGCGACAGTGCTACTAGTATTCTCTACTGGGGTTTCTTGGTAGTAGTGCTGGGCATGTTGTTTGGCTACTGGCAGTTCCACAAAGTGAGCAAACTGGGCGCACACAAGTCCATGCTCGAGATTGGCAACGTGATTTTCAAGACCTGCTCGACCTACCTGAAACAGCAAGGCAAATTCTTGGCGATCTTGTTCGCCTTTATTGGACTTGCCGTGCTGCTTTACTTTGCTGTGCTTGAGCACATGCCCATCGGTTCGGTGTTGCTGATTCTGGGCTGGACAGTGATTGGCGTAATGGGTTCTTATGCCGTTGCATGGTATGGCGTGCGCATGAACACCTATGCCAACGCCCGCATGGCGTTTGCCTCGCTGCGTCGCCGCCCGCTTGACCTGCTCAACATCCCGTTGACTGCCGGCATGAGCATCGGCATCCTGCTCATCTGCGTTGAGTTGGTGCTGATGTTGACCATCTTGCTGTTCATGCCCGCCGAGTTGGCTGGTAGCTGCTTTATCGGCTTTGCCATTGGTGAGTCGCTGGGTGCTAGTGCACTGCGTATCGCCGGCGGTATCTTTACCAAGATTGCTGACATCGGCAGCGACTTGATGAAAGTGGTGTTCAAGATTGGCGAAGACGACCCGCGCAACCCCGGTGTAATTGCCGACTGTACGGGTGACAATGCCGGTGACTCGATTGGTCCGACTGCCGATGGTTTTGAGACTTACGGCGTGACTGGTGTCGCCCTGGTTTCGTTCATCCTGCTGGCTGTGCCAGTCGAGTACCAGGTGAAGTTGTTGGTCTGGATTTTTGTGATGCGTATTCTGGGTGTCGTGGCATCGGTACTCTCCTATTATATTAATAATGGTATCTCGAAGGCCAAATATAGCAACGTCGATGACCTGAACTTTGAGGCTCCGCTGACCAGCCTGGTGTGGATCACGTCGATTATGTCGATTATCGGCACGTTTGTCGCTAGCTATTTGCTGCTGAGCGACCTTGGCCACAACTACTGGCTAGGCCTTGCCGCCATCATCAGTTGCGGTACCCTGGGTGCTGCTTTGATTCCCGAATTTACCAAACTCTACACTTCTCCCACCTCGTCTCACGTCCAAGAGGTTGTGAACACCTCTCGCCAGGGCGGTGCTTCGTTGAATATCCTGAGTGGTCTCGTGTCGGGTAACTTCGGTAGCTTCTGGACAGGCCTGGTATTCTTTGGCCTGATGCTGCTGGCCTACTTCGCCAGCGAGCAGTTTGGCATCAGTCAGCTGTTTGGCGAGTATGGCAAGTTTGCCTCCATCTTCGCTTTTGGTCTGGTGGCCTTCGGTATGCTGGGCATGGGTCCTGTAACCATCGCTGTCGACAGCTATGGCCCCGTGACCGACAACGCCCAGTCGGTGTATGAGCTCTCGCTTATCGAGGATGACAAAGCCAAAGCCGAGAAAGAGATTGAAGAGGAGTTCGGTTTCAAGCCCGACTGGGAGAAGGCCAAGCACTACCTTGAGGCCAATGACGGCGCTGGCAACACGTTCAAGGCGACTGCCAAGCCTGTGCTCATTGGCACTGCAGTTGCTGGCTCAACGACGATGATCTTCTCACTGATTCTGATGCTGGGCGAGGTGCTTAAGGGCTACGGCATGCAGCTGCAAGATGTGTTGAACCTGATGAACCCCTACACCATCCTGGGCTTCATCCTGGGCGGCTGTGTCATCTTCTGGTTCACCGGCTCATCGATGCAGGCAGTGACCACCGGCGCCAACCGTGCAGTAGAGTTTATTAAGAACAACATCAAGCTTGACCCGAACGCTCCGAAGAAAGCCGACATCAGCAAGAGCCAGGAAGTGGTGCAGATTTGCACCGAGTATGCCCAGAAAGGTATGTTCAACATCTTTGTGTCGATCTTCTGCTTCGCGCTGGGCTTCGCGTGCCTGTCATCGCCCGAGAGCATCGGTGGTGCCAATGCGATGTGCCTGTTTGTGAGCTACCTGATATCGATTGCCGTATTCGGCCTGTTCCAGGCCGTGTTTATGGCCGATGCTGGTGGTGCCTGGGACAACGCCAAGAAGGTTGTCGAGGTCGACCTGGATGCCAAGGGTACGCCGTTGCACGACGCTTCGGTGGTGGGCGACACCGTTGGTGACCCGTTTAAGGACACCAGCTCGGTGGCATTGAACCCGATTATCAAGTTCACCACGTTGTTTGGTGTGCTAGCGATGGAGATTGCCATCAGTGACTCGTTCCGCGAAATCGCTCCTTGGTTCGGCGTAGGCTTTGTAGTCATCGCCCTCTACTTCGTCTATCGCACGTTCTACAAGATGAGATCAAAGTAACATATCTCTATCATGGACTTCTCACCTCCTGCTTCTGCCACACCCAGCAGCCGCAGGAGGTGACTGTTTTGGTAGATGTACGAGCCAAAGGCTCGCATTGCTCTAACGTGTTGGTGACTATTTTTTCTATATTATTTGGTTTTTTGCAGGCCAAGTTGTAACTTTGCAGTTGCTATGACAGATATCAATAATGGGATTATCAAATTGGTGCGGTCGCTGGCGGCAAAGAAATACCGCGACGACGAGGGTTTGTTTGTGGCCGAAGGCACCAAGTGTGTGCGCGACACGTGGGACGCGTTTGAGTGCCGTTACCTGATTGCCACGCGGGCATGGTATGAGCAGTGCGGCAACGCCAGTCACTACGACAAGTTGGTGCTTGCCCCCAAGTCGCAGATGGCTCGCATGTCGCAGTTCACAACTGCCAGTGATGTGCTTGCGGTATACGAGATACCTCACCGCGAAGTTAATGCCGATGAAGTTCGGCAGGGCATGAACATCGTACTGGACAACATTCAAGACCCAGGCAACCTGGGCACCATCATCCGACTGGCCGACTGGTATGGCATCCGCAACATCTTTGCCAGTCCGACGACCGTCGACGTGTATAACCATAAGGTCGTGCAAGCCACGATGGGCGCCATCGCACGCGTTAAGGTGCATTACCAGGACCTGGAGGACTTGTTTGACGATTATCCCGAGATGCCTATCTATGGCACTTTCCTAGATGGCGAGAACATCTATGCACAGACGTTGGAACCGCAAGGCTTCGTGGTGTTTGGCAACGAGGGAAAGGGCATCGGCGCAAAAGTGTCAGCGCGTGTGACGCACCGCCTGCTCATCCCCGCAGCTCCGCATCAAGGCAAGGGCAGCGAGTCGCTCAACGTGGGCATCGCTGCCGCCATCACCGTGAGCGAGTTTATGAGAAAAAAGTTAAATAGCCTCTAGAAGAACGATGGCAAAGAGCAACAACAAGACGGTGTACTTCTGCAAGAATTGTGGGGCCGAGTCACCCAAGTGGGTGGGTCGGTGTCCGGCTTGTGGGGAGTGGAATACTTATATCGAGGAGCCGGTTGCACCGAAGAACACACATAGCGCAAAATATGGTGCTGATGGAACTTCGCGCGAGGCTGCACTGCCCGTGAAGATCTCGCAAATCAAGGCTGAGGAACTGCCCCGCATCAAGTTGCCCAGCGGAGAGTTGAACCGTGTGTTGGGTGGTGGCCTGGTGCCTGGTAGTATCGTGCTTATTGGTGGTGAGCCTGGCATCGGCAAGAGTACGCTGGTGCTGCAGAATGTGCTTCGCATCCGGTCGCGTCGCGTGCTGTACGTCAGTGGCGAGGAAAGTCCTCAGCAGTTGCGCATGCGCGCCGACCGCATCGCCGGCGGACATATGGACTGCGAGTGCTACCTGTTATGCGAGACCTCGCTGGAAAACATCTTTGCCTCGATACGCGCCGATAGGCCCGACCTGATCATTGTCGACTCGATCCAGACCATCGCCAGCGACGATCTGGAGAGTGCAGCAGGAACAGTGAGCCAGGTACGTGAGTGCGCGGCGGCCTTCCAGCGCTATGCCAAAGAGACCAATACGCCCGTCATCCTCATTGGCCACATCAACAAGGAGGGTTCAATTGCCGGTCCGAAGGTGCTAGAGCACATTGTTGATGCGGTGCTGCAGTTTGAGGGCGACCGCAACTATATGTACCGCATCTTGCGATCGATAAAGAACCGTTTTGGCAACACGAGCGAGATAGGCATCTATGAGATGAAGGAGGATGGTCTGCGCGAGGTGACGAACCCTAGCGAAATGCTACTGTCGCAAAGTGACGAGCCGCTGTCGGGCACCACTATCGGTGTGACCATCGATGGCACACGGCCTTTCCTCATCGAGGTGCAGG
>JAEEGF011575114.1_pt1 | contig 10948 bp, 12 predicted proteins | sample 9134171 | NCBI WGS metagenome assembly JAEEGF01 (sample SAMN16246542, study PRJNA631951) | gut metagenome | biome: gut microbiome; feature: rumen; material: AP-attached | host: Bos | place: Iran: Karaj | collected 2018-10
ATGGATGTCATCAAGATGGCCGACTGGATCATCGACTTAGGGATGGAGGGCGGCCGTGCGGGCGGCGAGGTCATCGCCGAAGGCACGCCGGAAGAGATTGTCCGCGAGGGCAAGGGGCACACGGCGGTTTTCCTGGCGGAGGAGTTGCAGCGCGGCTAACGCCGTGTTGGGTCCACGAATTATACGTTTTACTTTTCCGAAGTAGTTATTCCAAACTCAGCGTCACTCCGTAATCGTGCAGCCATTCCTCGCACTCCTTGTAGTTGGGCATCACGGAGAAAACCGCATCCCAAAACTGGCGGGGGTGCTGCGGGTATTTCAAATGGGTCAATTCGTGAACAATCAGGTAGTCAATGATCATCGGCTTGGCCATGATGCACTTCCAATGGAAGGTGATATTGTGACTCTGTGTGCCAGTTGGCTTCAAAACAATTCATTCAAACCATTATAGTTCAACAGTTTAACATCTGAACTATTGTTTTCAAATTCTCCAGCGTAAACAACCGCCCTTTTCGTTACCGGTGTTTTAATCCAGTCTTGCAATTGCCGTAAGGATTTCTCAAAGGATGGATGATACGTCATCGACGACTTTATTTCTACGGCCATGATTTCCCCCTCCTGCTTCAGCAAAACATCCACCTCGTTCTGATTGGAGTCGCGATAAAAGAACACGCCGCCGTCTTTTCCCTGATTGTAGCGATGTTTCATCATTTCCATCACCACCATATTTTCAAACAGAGATCCTCGTATTTTGTCCCTTTCAAGCTGTTTGGGCGATTCAATATCCAACAGATAACATGCCAATCCCGTGTCGTTGAAGTAAAGTTTCGGACTTTTGACCAACCTTTTGGAGATGTTTTCGTAATAAGGCGGCAGCAACGTGACCAGATAAGACGCCTGCAATACCGAAAGCCATCGGCTGATGGTTTTGGAATCCACTCCAACCTCCGCTGCCAATTCCGAAGCATTGAACAAAGAGCCGATGCGGGCGGCACACAGCTTTATGAAACGCAAAAATTGCATCTGGTTTTGGACATTCAGCAAATCCCTGACATCTTTTTCCAGATAGGTTTTGACGTATGATGGATAGAAGAATTTTGCCGTATTCTTGCCGGCAATCACCGCAGGGTAAAGCCCTTCAAAGATTTGCTGGGAGAGGTCTCGCTTGGTTCGTTGGGCCACTGTCTCCGACAGCGACATCGGCATGAGTTCGAACACCCCCGCCCTGCCGGCCAGCGACTCCGAAAGGTCGCGCATCATCTCGAAGTTGGAACTGCCTGTCAACAGAAAGCGCCTCTCTGGATGATGATCCACGATACCTTGTATATATTCCATCAGAACAGGGGCCTTTTGCACTTCGTCAATAAACATGCCGTCAGTGGTTTGCTGGAGAAACGCCACCGGATCGTTCATGGCATAATCACGGATATGCACATCCTTCATGCTGAATTCTTTATAATCAGGGAAAAGATGCTTCAACAGCGTGCTTTTTCCCGATTGCCTCGGCCCCGTGACCGATATAACTGAGTAGTAGTTAGATGCTTCTCGAACCACCTGTTCTATTTTCCTGTTGATATAATCCACTTTCATTTTTATGTAATTTCGGAATCGGATGGCAAAAATACATAAAAATTTAATACCAACTACATATTTTTTTCGCAAAACACTTTCGTTGCTCTTTGCCAGTGGAAGGATTACGGGAGAGAACTTACACGACCAGGTGGGACAGGCGTTGCCGTCGGTGGCATTTTTCACACTCGCTGCCGTGCCATACCTTGCCGAACCCCTTGATACACACAAATTTCCCAAAATTACGCAAAAGGTGTAATACAAAAGGTGTAAAACTCAAATGCCGTAGGTGTTCGGGCAAAAAAAAACAAGGTTTTCACCCCGCAGGAAACGCGGATTTTTTGGAAAAGGGTGAGAGGCAATGTAGAGACGCATCGCTTGCGTCCGTCAGCATCCGTGCGTCTTTTAGCCATAGCGGTGGGAAAGTGGGTGGAGGGCGGTGACGCAATGTAACATCATTTTTGTTCGATCGTTTCGTTTTCATCGGCTTGTTGTTGGACAATAAGGAGGGCAAGACGCTTAGCAAATGCAGTGTCATCATAATCAGCGACTTTGAAGCAATAATATTTATCCTCTTCTGTCAGGTCTTTTATTTGTTTTGGATTGGGACGAGGCCAGTACTTATCTTGCTCAATCATTAAATAGATATATCCATTAGTATGCCATCTGAATTTATTAACATTGCTGTATCGGAAATCAATATGCTCACCAATATAAATATTTTTATTATCAATCTTTAAACTCCAGTCCGACGGATATTTTTGCAATAACAGATTATCACAATGCATTTTGTCCAATATAATATTGTTATAACTACGCCATGTAGCACTGGGCTTCCCAAACAAAACAACTTTGTCTCCATAAGATTTCAGATTCAACTCATTTTGCTCAGCTCTTTTATTTAGCAACATTGTCTTTGTTAGATATTCCACATATTTTAATTTGGAATCAGCAATTTCATCCTTTTCAGTATTTATAAAACATTGTGATAAATCTTTGGTTATTAATTTTTTCCATTTCTCGGGTGATCTTTTAAGTTCTAGTTTTGTATGGGGTTTATCATACTGATATCTGGATAAAAGAACTTTCACTAAGTGGTATTTATCTTCCTTATTGTCAATAAGAGAACATAAGAGATTGTATCTTGCTTTGAAGGTTCCCAAAGTGGTGACATTATTGTTTTGGAATAAGATCCATATTTTTCCTAGCAAATAGGGATAACTTTCAGCTCTAACAAATTCGTTTTCCCATAATGGATTTTCAACTATCATTTTTGCTTTGGCGACTTCTTCTTTGAATTGCTCTTCCGAAAAAGCAGATCCTTTTTTCCATTGCAGTTCAGTGACCACTTGATATAAATTATCAGCATCTACTTTGTTTGAGACTATTTCAATGGTTTCGCAAGCATTTTTAATGTTTTCAGCCGTTATGTCAGAATTAAGCACCAAGTTTCTCCATAATCTTATCCATTTATAGAGTGATTCATTTTTATATCTCTCTGGTGTCTTAATTAAGGAATAAAGCAATGGTAATGTTTTTGCATAAGTGGCTTCGTTAAATGCTATTTGGTATAAAATGGTTTGTTCTTTTTCGAAATCTAGTATATCGACAATTCTTTCTGGTAATTCGTTGACATAATTTTCATTTTCTTTCAAGGATTCCAGACTATTATTGATAAATTGAAATACTTCCTTGTTGAACATTTCAGTTTCCTCAATCCAATATAGAGGGAGCATCTTTTTCCCATTTAGTAATAAGGAAAATGTCTTTTTTTGAATGTCTTCAATTGTTGATTTTTCAGATAATTTGCCACCTTCCTTTTCCCATTCATTGAGAAATGAGATATAATTGGATTTTGTCGTTTTTTCTGTTGCAATCTTTGAATTTGTCAAGAATGCATTTTCATTCTTTTTCCAGTACAACAGCAACATGCTATAAAAGAATCGAATTTGTTCATCGTCAATTTCTTCAGGATGTTTATCCTTTTTATTACGATTCTGCCAAAATAAATCGGTCCATTCATTATCAATTCTTGTTTTCCAATCCTTGGTAAATTCGTTATTTTTTCCATAAATATTCTCTATGAATTCATCCATCCACGATTTAAGATTCTCAAAATATGTCAATGGTCTTCCACGCCCGTTCATTTTTACATAAACATCATCATCAAGCCCTTTGTCTTTCATATCAAGAAAATCAAAAGTGATATTTTCTGTATGGGGATCGTCTGGAATCAAGTTCTTTTTATCGTCAATCAATTGCAAAGTTTTTAGTATGTTGCGAACCGTTGTGTCTAACAACCAGCCAGCTACGAACCATTTACAGTCCTTGATTGTTTCTTCCAATGTAACAGACTCAGTATCTTTCCCATTCGAAGTGCCATCCCTTGACCCTTTCTGCGAATTTTGTTTTGGATTTAGAATGTCACAAAGATTTTCCCTTAATTGTGTACAAAAATTGTCTGCAAATTCTCGAAATTCGAATTTTAATTCAATAGGAAGTGGTTCGTTGTTGTTGGCATAAATATAGAGATGCAACAGCCATAGGGTTATAAGGCGTTGTTGACCATCAATAGGCACAAAACCATTTTCGGTATTGTACCCATATATATATTCCAAGTTTATCTGAGTTTGTTCTTTGCTGATTGCATCAATCAGTTTATTCAGAAAAGGATCAATCACATCCAATCTTCCTCCTTGCACATAATCGCGTTGCAATAGAGGAATTATAATGTTTTGTTTTTTGTCTAAAAATTCTGTCTGGAATGATTTCAATACAGTTTCCGATTGTGTTCCCATTTTATTGTTCTCCTTGTTTTGATGTGAAATAGTCTTTTAATTTTTCCTGCATATCAGAATAATATGCATCGTAATCTTCCTGCCCCCAGCAATTCAAATTCACAGTGCTTTGTTTATTGTAAGATTTTGTGTAAACCTGCTGTGTGCAAATTGGAATATAGAGGGATTCAACATCTTTTTCGGTGTCTTTGTCATTTCTCAATCCGCTTGCCATTATCACAATCCTGCGTTTGCGAGGGAACAAGGAATTGTGAAAACTCTTGTTCGTGTGTTCATCCAACAAGACTAAATTTCCTATGCCATTTTTATCTTCTTCACTAATTGGATTGTCATCAACTACTTTAACAACATACTTATATAGTTTGTCGAAGTTCTCTTTATTTCCTAAATCTAATTTAGCCTCCGATTTTAATTTTTCGAATTCATTGTCATTGTTATTATCACTAAGTATTTTCTCCAAAATGTTTAATGCCTTAATAGTCGTTATAGGATTGTTACTGTCTGTCGCCTTAGATTTTAAAATTCCTAATTCTGTTTGAAGCCTTTTTGGGAGGCTTTTATTACGAATCATGGATGTAAAATCAGCCTCAATACTTTCAATCCAATCTCGTCTATCACTTTCCTTTTTCAAGTTGTTGTCGGTATTAGAGGCTATGTGTTCTATGTTCCATGTATGTGAATAGAGGAGCTCAAATGGGAAATTCTCATACGAGAATTTCAAGCCTTTTTTTTCTTTTAGATCTTCATATCTGCATAAAAGTGTTTCTATATTATGCAGTACAAACAATTTTCGCAATGCATCTTTTGGGTCTTCGAAAGAATACTCATCAAGTGATTCATGTATCAGCCTTCTTTTTATCGAACCCTTCAAGTAGTCTTTGAAATACTGTTTTTTACTGTCAGCATATTTACATAATATGTCATTTAGATTTTTACCACAATATGTTAAGAACCCGACATAATGAAAGGTATAAGGATCATCAAACAAATCTCTAAATCGTTGGTATTTCTCTCGTACATTTTTCCACATTTTCGCCAATTCTGCCACTGCATATTTTGAGAATTTAGAAAATGATTTTCTGGAGTCTATCTGATAGTCTTCGGGTTTGACATCCGCAACTATATTGAACAACAAGTCAATGCGAGACTGTCCTTTCAATGGTTCAACATCCTTTTGCTGTAGCATATACCAGAAACGGTTTTCTGCCAATTGTCGTTCCATCAACTCAAATTGTGCTGCTATTTGCTGGCGATTTTCAAAACCATTAGTGTTATTTAGCAGCAATGCTTTTATCAAGTCGCTGTTGCTCAGTTGAATTTTACCGCTATTTATGTTGCGAAAAGACTCGTGTTCTACACAGGAATCAACCTTGCACCATAATACTTGAATGGATTTCTGGTCTTTTTGTGCGTTTAGTAATTCCCTGAATTGATCTTTTACATTATCAATGGTTTCTGATTCGCCTAACACACACCTTTCGCTTTCGTCCTTCAGTAGTTCAAATGTATCACGATCACGAAACCATTCTTTGATAGTGAGATATGCACGTGAAATATAAAAATAATCTATCTTTCTGTCATTTTCCTCTTTAATTTTCGAAATGTCATTTAGAAATGTTTGTCGTTCATTTTTCTCATCTCTATCAAAAACAAATCGATATATTTGTTTACCAAATAAATACATCCATAGAAGATACAATGTTGTTAGTCGTTGTTGCCCATCAATAACTTCATACCTCTTCTCATTTTCATTGATTGGAACAACTGCTATTGGCTGTAGGCAATACATTTTTTTCTCTTTATTGTTGAGAAAATCCTTGAAGTCATCAAGAAGAACTTTGATATTATCCGATGTCCATTTGTAACCTCGCTGTTGATAAGGAACAACAAACGTGTACTCATTCAATTCTGAAATAGCTTTTAATTCCATATTCGATTTGTTTTTTTCACTCCGCAAAACTACAAAAATATCCCATCCACCATCATAGTCTCAGACAACAATTTCCCCCTCCCTCTCCACCTTCGCAACACACTCCTCAACGTCCGCAATCAATTCTTTCAAGAACTCGATTTTTGCCGACTTGTCTGGAAAATTGTCAGGGCTTGCTTCGAATTCACTCTCGATCAAGTCGCTAATCGTGAATTCCCATCCCAAACCTTCTTCGTCTGGGGCAACGTAAAAATAGTAATCGTTCATATTCATTATCCCTGATACGTGTCGGGCGCAACTGTTATTTGTTGGTGCAATATGTCTTATTGTTCTGTCCAGTAAAATCACATAATACCCCTTATCCACATTCATGCCGAGTATGTTCCGCGTTCCACTCTTTTACAATATTCCTCTTTTCTTCCTCGACCAGCTCACCCCAAAATTCCGATTTGTATTGCAGAATCTCAAAGGGAATGTGCTGATAATACCGCAATAGGAAATCCATGGGAGACACCGCTTCTTCCGAAGAATCGACAGCCACTATATGTTCACTCTTTGGGGCATGCATCACCCACCATTCCCAACGGTCGATATACAGATTTATCAGTTCGCAAGACAAGGTTAATCGCATGGTGAGTTCTACCCAGTCCCAATAGTCCTTAAACCGTTCAATGTTATTGGGTGTTAAAATTCCCCAGTCCACATTGTGTGAGAAGACATTCCAGTCAATACGGTCTTTCCACCGCTCGATTTTCTCGGCACACCAAGGAATACTGTTGTTGGCAGACACTTTCGTCCAATCTAATTCGTTTTGAAAAGCGAGCATCATTTCCTCCGTCAGCGGGTAACTACGAGATAATTCTTTGAAAGCTTCTATCCTGAGTTGTTTGCTCAGTAGATAATCGTTTAATTGTTGTTTTTCCATATTTTTTCATTTTTGATGAATGATTGATTTTAATTCTGCCGCAAAATTAGCCCACAGGTATGACAGAACACGTCATAGCAAATGGAAAATGGAAAATGGAAAGGTGCTGGCGGAATGGTGTGGGGCTATTACTGCAGGGAATGGTAAATGATGGGATGTTGACAAAAGAGGGAGACCGAAGCCTCCCTCTACAAAGCTGTTACTTCGGCACAAACACGTAAGTTTTGTTACCAATGTGTTTGGCTGTTCCTCCCATCTTTTCTGCGGCAACTCTCAGTGCACTTTCAGATGAGTACGTTTGGCTCATGCCATTTGGGAAATTTAAGGTGTACATAATTCCTGCCCTGCTTCGTGTCGGGCGCAACTGCTAAAGGTTGATAATTCGCCGACAAAAATAGGGTCCACGTATGCCAAACCACGACATAGGGAATGGAAAATTGAGAATTGAAAATGGAAAGGTGGGAATTCCGCCAGCGACTTACGCCACTGGCGGAATGGTGCGAGTAGAAAATTCGTTGATAAAAAGGTGTATAGAAAAGAAAATGTTCAATCTAATTTTTCAAAATCAAAAAAGCTTTCGTTTATATGTGTGATTTTCAGACCGTACTTTTCTTCTATTGCATCCTGAATATCACGCATTGTTCTACTATTCCAAGGATGGGAAGCATTTCCATTTGTTGTAACGTAAACATCTTGGTAAACCTCCAAGTACCTGCTTCCATTGGCTTCCCGCAATCTTCTTTTAGGGATAATTCTAAAGCTTGACATGATCATTAAATGCCTGTTATATACCATCGGCTCCTCGGTTCTAAATGAAAAAAAATTAATTATAAAAAGCAAAATACAATAAGACCACGGCTGTAATCGCCTAATACATTTATCGGGAATAAGGCTTTACAGAAATATTTAGCAGCACACCTGAAGTATCTAAATCTAATACATAAAACTATACTGCAAAATTGCTCTGTGGTCCTGTCACACTATAAATCCTTGAAAGAATCAATGTGCTACCAAGACTTTCATTCTCCCATTGTGTTTCTTCAACAATATCATTCCAATAAATTACCACATTATTCACTAAAGATATTACTGATCTCACACTCATTCTTTCTGTACGATAAGTCATTGAAAATTCTGTGGGTACTCTTTTATATGTTAAATACCCACCTGATTGACTCACTTGCTGACTAACATCTACAAATCCATAGCTAATAAATTTACTCGCAATAGCGTCACCAACAGTTATTGCATTAGTTTGGGAATAGCAACTAAGCCCCACAAAAATAAGCATCAATAACAGCATATTTTTTTTCATATTCGACTGCTTTAATCACTTGTTTGTTTCTTGAACATTATTTTATCCCTGATGCGTGTCGGGCGCAACTTTTGAAAAGAATTTTGCCTACTCTGTTGAACGCTTTTCGGCGAACTCGTATTGTTATCGTATTCCTTTTGCGGCTCTCTTCAAAGCCATTTTGTAAATCAGTTCTTTCACCTCATTGGCCATAAAGACGGTGATGCCCATTGCTTCCGCCGCTTTCATCAATTCCACGTTTTTGTCATTCGGCGCTTTGGTGACAATAAGAATTTTGTCTATGAGCTTTAAGGAAGCATCCTTGTTCCAATAATCGGCTTTCGACAACTGTTCAAGAGGATAGGTGCCGACAATATTGTCGTAATCCTTAACCTGAATGGCGATGGCATACGAAAGTTCGGGGGAGATGCCGGGGATTTTCACAAGAATATCGGTGCCATGCTGCGCCTCGCTTGCACCGCCGGTATGTTCAATGCTATAATACGGATAGAGGTATTTCAACCCTTCCACCAGAACGTTTTCCCATTCAGCTGCTTCGAATTTCTCGTTGAACTTATCAAACAAAAGATTCTCAAGATGAGCGTTGTTGAAAATCTCAGAAATATAATTGTCCATTTTGTCCTCAACAAGAGCGGGAGACTCTATCGTTTCCGTACAGTTGATAAGTTTGTTGATACTCTCTTCCAAATAGTCAATATTCCAGAATCTTGACGGGTTGCGAAGGGTAGTACGAATGTCTGCGTCAACATGTTCGTTTGTACGGGAAAAGCACTTGATGAACTGGGCGGGGAAGATGTGTCCGTAATCGCCATTTTCATCCGAAATTTCAAATCGGTAGCCTTTGTCGAAATCTTCAGTTGCTTTCGCAATGGTTACATAATCCCATTCAGGCAGACGGGGAATGATCAGAATATCGTCTTTTTTAACTTTCTCATAGATGGCGAAATTCCTTTTTGCACCTGCATCATCGTCGGCAGAAAAATCTTTCAGATTCTGACTGTCGTCATATCCCCATCCTTGACGAAGCCTGCCTGCTTCAAGTTCCTTCCAAAAAAAGTCAATGTAATTGATATCTATTCGATATCCCCAATAGTGTATTTTGCTCATTTTCATCTCCCTGATACGTGTCGGGCGCAACTGTTAGTTATTTCCGTTTTACAGGCGTACAAGGGTACGTCTTTGCATTTTAGCTTATAGACTATTTGTATTCAATGAGAAAAACAGCGCACCCCTTCCGCCCTTCAGGTAGAAAAGGCATCGCCAAACGCCGCGAGACACTGAAAAACCGAAAAGAGTACGCCTATTACGGTCGTACTCCACGGTGTGATCTGTCTCTAAAATTTGGCGATTTCTTTCTACAGCCACACCATAGCTTACGCTATCATCATATTGAGCTGCAAAAATAGCATTATTTTTCATTTTGACATGCTCTATCTCCGATTTTTTTCGTTGGCAAAAATAAGGCACAGGTATGATAAGACGTGACATAGTAAGGCGAAAGAAGAGTTTTCTCCCTAATATTCTTTCAAGTAGTCCCACAGCGTTTTGCCGGTCGGGACGAGGTCTTCCTCTTTGGCTTCGATGAATTGTGAGAGGAGATCGCGCACGCCGTTGGCATCCGCCTCGAAGCACTCCTCCTTGTAATCCAATTCCATATGGGTGTACCACGACCACATCCGCTCGAACATCATTTTCACCGCCATCCATAGCGCAAACATTCCCGGACTGATTTCGTGCAGGCAGACGGGCATCAGCAACTCCTCCTCCATCAGCTCGTCAAGGGTGAGGTCGCATTGCAGAAACGGCACCTTCTCGGCCTCCATGTCCAGCATGATGGGCACACAGCGCTCGAACAGATAGTGGGGGTTCTGTTGCAGCCGCGCGTCCACGTCCACGAAAGACCCCGTCGCATCCTTTTCGCACCGCAGCAGCATCTCGATCACGTAGTTCATCCGGTGCTGTGCATACCGCGGGTCGTCCGGCTTCGGGTTGATGAAGGTCCAAAAAGCCTCAATGTGCAGCATTTGTTCCATTTTATTCCATTGGCCGACAATCTCACATTTGTTAATGAGCGCGTACGGAATGCATTTGTGCCGGTGCAGCAGGATGTCCTTGATGCGCTTCGCATCATCCTTAATGTGGGCAGTGGAGGCCACTACTTCGTTCAAGATTTCTACCGCCTGCCGAAGAGATTTCTCGTTGTTTTGTAATGGTGTGTGGGTTGTCATAGGTGTGGGTTTTGTTTTACGCCTGCAAAATTAGGGTACGGGTGTGACAAAACGTGGCATAGTACATTTGTAAATTTTTTCTTATAAATATGTGAATATTTGGGGAAATTTGTATTTTTGCACACTGTTTTGCAATCATCACTTTTTTTATCATTTATCTCAAAATCACTATATTATGTATTT
>JAEEGF010663109.1_pt1 | contig 10946 bp, 8 predicted proteins | sample 9134171 | NCBI WGS metagenome assembly JAEEGF01 (sample SAMN16246542, study PRJNA631951) | gut metagenome | biome: gut microbiome; feature: rumen; material: AP-attached | host: Bos | place: Iran: Karaj | collected 2018-10
GCCTTCTGCGCTGGCCATACCGGCGAGGTCTTCGGGAGAGGTCTCGATGCGGACCATAACCACCTTGTGGCCGTTGGCATTCCATTCCTGAGCGTCGTCAGCGTGGAACACAATCTGACCGCAGGCTGCACCGGGCGAAGCGGGCAGACCCTGAGTGATGACCTTGGCCTTCTTCAGAGCGTCCTTGTCGAATACGGGGTGCAGCAGTTCGTCGAGCTTCTGGGGCTCGCAGCGCATGATAGCGGTCTTCTCGTCGATCATGCCTTCGCGCACGAGATCCATAGCAATCTTCACCATAGCCGTACCGGTACGCTTGCCGTTACGTGTCTGCAGGAACCACAGCTTGCCTTCCTGCACGGTGAACTCCATATCCTGCATGTCGCGGTAGTGCTTCTCCAGCTTGTCCTGCAGGGCGTCCAGCTCCTTGTAGAGCTCGGGCATGGCTTCCTCCATAGAGGGATACTTGGCCACACGGTCTGCTTCGCTGATGCCGGCACGCTCGGCCCAACGCTGAGAGCCGATCTTGGTGATCTGCTGCGGTGTGCGGATACCGGCCACCACGTCTTCACCCTGTGCGTTGATCAGATACTCGCCGTTGAAGAGGTTCTCACCGTTGCCGGCATCGCGGCTGAAGCATACGCCGGTGGCGGAGGTGTCGCCCATGTTGCCGAACACCATAGCCATCACGCTGACAGCCGTACCCCACTCGTCGGGAATGCCTTCCATCTTACGGTAGAGGATGGCGCGCTCGTTCATCCAGCTGCGGAACACGGCGCAGATGGCACCCCAAAGCTGCTCCATGGGATCGTTGGGGAAGTCGCTGCCGGTCTGAGCCTTGATGGCCTGCTTGAACAGCGTCACGAGCTTCTTGAGGCTCTCTACGGAGAGATCCTTGTCGAGCACAACGCCCTGCTCCTCCTTCACCTTCTCGATGATGGCCTCGAAGGGATCGATGTCTTCCTTGTTGACGGGCTTCATGCCGAGCACCACGTCGCCGTACATCTGCACGAAGCGGCGGTAGGAGTCGTACACGAAGTGAGGATTCTGAGTCTTGGCCACCATACCTTCAGCCACCTCGTCGTTCAGACCGAGGTTCAGAATGGTGTCCATCATGCCGGGCATGGAAGCACGGGCACCGGAACGCACACTCACCAGAAGAGGATTCTTCAGGTCGCCGAACTTAGAGTTCATCAACTTCTCGATGTGGGCCACAGCGGCGTTCACTTCATCCTGCAGAAGTTCTACGATCTTCTCCTGACCCACTTCGTAATACTCGTTACAGGTGTCGGTGGTGATGGTGAAACCCGGAGGCACAGGTACGCCGATCAGGTTCATCTCAGCCAAGTTAGCACCCTTGCCACCCAGTACCTCTCGCATCTGGGCGTTACCCTCGGCTTGTCCGTTGCCGAAAGTGTAAACTCTTTTTTGACTCATTGTTTAACTTGTTATAATTAAATTATAGGTATATGGTATGTCTTTTGTGCAAAGATAGAAATTTATTCTTCAAATTCCAAACGTTTCTCTCATTTTTTCAAAAAAAATCGTAATTTTGTACGAAAAGAAGATTTATATGTCGAGAAAGAAGAAAGAAAACCAGATACTGGAGGCTGTTGAGATCACCGATGTGGCCTCCGAAGGCAAGGCTTTGGCGCGCGTCAACGACAAAGTGCTCTTCGTGCCCTATGCCGTTCCGGGCGATGTGGCCGATGTGGAGGTGCTGCGCAAGAAGCATTCTTATATGGAAGGTCGCGTCGTGCGCTTCGTGCGCGAGAGTCCGCAGCGTGTTGCTCCGCTCTGTCCGCACTTCGGCGTGTGCGGCGGCTGCAAGTGGCAGATGCTCCCCTACAGCGAGCAGATCCGCTGGAAGCAGAAACAGGTCATGGACGCACTCACGCGACTGGCCCACATCGAGCTGCCCGAGTGCCGCCCCATACTGGGCAGCGAGCAGACCGAGGGCTATCGCAACAAGCTCGACTTCGGCTGTGCCAACAAGCAGTGGCTCACTTCGGAGCAGATGCAGGCCGGCGTGCCTTTCTCTCCCGCCGTCGGCTTCCACATCACGGGCGCCTTCGACAAGATTCTTCCCATCGAGGACTGCCGCCTGATGGACCCGCTCCACAACGAGATCCGCAACGCCGTGCGCGACTACGCTCTCTCCCACTCCCTTTCCTTCTTCGACCTCAGAGCCCAGACGGGCCTCATGCGCGGCATCATCATCCGCTGCAGCAATTCGGGCGAATGGATGGTGATCCTCCATTTCCATTTCGACCACAGCTCCGAAGAGACGCTCGCGCGCAGCCGCCGGGAGGCTGAAGGCCTGCTCTCTTTTGTGGCCGAACGCTTCCCTCAGATCACCAGCCTCCTGTGGCTCGACAACCAGAAGTGCAACGACACCATCGGCGATCAGGACATTCAGGTTTACAAGGGTCTCGACCACATCATGCTCCACATGGAGGACCTCCGCTTCAAGGTGGGCCCCAAGAGCTTCTACCAGACCAACACGCGCCAGGCCTACAATCTATATAAGGTAGCGCGCGAGTTTGCGGGCCTCACGGGCGACGAACTCGTCTACGACCTCTACACCGGCACGGGCACCATCGCCAACTTCGTGGCGCGCTCCTGCCGCCGCGTCATCGGCATCGAATACGTGCCGGAGGCCATTGAGGACGCCAAGGTCAACAGCCGACTCAACGGCATTGACAACACGCTCTTCTTCGCCGGCGACATGAAGGACATCCTCACGGAGGACTTCCTTCGCGAGCACGGACGCCCCGACGTTATCATCACCGATCCTCCCCGTGCCGGCATGCACGGCGACGTCATCAAGACCATCCTCTCGGCCGACCCTCGTCGCATCGTCTATGTCTCGTGCAATCCAGCCACCCAGGCGCGCGACCTCCAGCTGCTCGACAGCGCTTATCGCGTGGAGGCCATTCAGCCTGTGGATATGTTCCCTCACACCCATCACGTAGAAAATGTCGTACTGCTCACTCATCGATAAGTATTGCGGCGACAATGCCGCCCTGCGCCACATCCTGCTGACGCATTCCTGCCTCGTCTGCCACAAGGCCCTCACGGCGGCCGACCGCCATCCCGAACTCGGGATCGACCGCACGTTTGTCGAAGAGGCGGCGATGCTCCACGACATCGGCGTCTTCCGCTGCGACGCGCCGGGCATTTCGTGCTTCGGCAAAGAGCCTTACATCCGTCACGGCCTTCTGGGCGCAGAGATACTTCGCAGCGAGGGCCTCGAGCGTCACGCCCGCGTGGCCGAGCGCCATACGGGCACGGGCCTCACCGTCGAGTCCATCCGCCTGCAGGAACTGCCTCTGCCCCTGCGCGACTTCTCGCCCGAAACGATTGAAGAGAAACTCATTTGCTGGGCCGACAAATTCTTCTCGAAGACGCCCTCGAAGCTCACCATCGAGAAGACCAACGAGCAGGTTGTCACCATGCTCTCGCGCTTTCCCGACGGCAATGTCGACCGCTTCCTCGAGTGGTCAGAGCTCTTTGATTAACAGACTCTGGAATTCCTCCGGCGTGCCGTTGAACACGTCGCAGTCCACCAGCCCTCTCACGCCGTCCACCCTGCCGCAGTCCGTGTGCTGCCAGAAGGCCCACGAACCCTGATACGTGGGCTGCTCCACATAGTAGTGCGCCATCCAGAAGGGATAGTCCTCGAAGGCCTTGTCCGTGAGGATGTCGCGCCTGAAGCTCACGCTGCTGTAGAGGATGGGCTTCACGCCGTAGCGCTCTTCCACGATGCGCAGCCACTCCAGCGCCCGTCGCTGTATCTCGCCCTCGGGCACGTTCTTCCATTTGGCTTTGTCTTCGATGTCGAGCACCGGCGGCAGATCGCCCGGCTCCAGATGCACCTGATGCAGGAAAAACTCCGCCTGCTTGCGGGCCGGCACATCGGGGGTCATGAAGTGGTAAGCGCCGCGCGTAAATCCATGAACGCGTGCCTGATAGAAGTTTTCGTTGAAGTTGTCGTCCATCAGCGTCTCCCCCTCCGTAGCCTTGATGATGATGAAGGTCACGGGGTCGTTGTTCATCGAGGCGTTGCGCAGCTTCTCCCACTTGATGTTTTCCTGATAGTGCGAGATGTCAATGCCTCTGATCTTGTAGCCTTCGGGGTAAGTGGGTTCGCCGTAGATGGCCTTCCATTGGAAGCTGTAGGGATCCACGAAGAAGTGGAACAGCAGGAAACAGTAGAGTCCGGCCACAGCCACGCCGCCCGCGATGAAGGCCCACATGGGTGTGGTGTGGAGAAAATGAAGAAAGCCCCGGCGCTGTTTCTTCTTCTGCCGGGGCCTTCTCGTTGTTTTTGTGTTACTTGTCTTGGTCAAGTTGCCTCAGCACCTTTTTTACTTTTTTTGCTCAAGTGCGAGCGTCTTGGTGCACTGGTCGCAGACCTCCGTGGGACCCCAGTACTGGATGGGACCGGGATAGACGTAAGCGGTCTCGCGGGCCCACTGCTCACGGTGTGCGGCGAAGAACTTGAAGGGCGCGCCGTCCAGCTCGACGAGAGCCTTGCGGATCACGGGCTTGTTGGCACCGTTGCGGCGCTCGATGTTCATCATCATGGTGATGGGCACACCGCCGGCGATCCATTCTGCTGCGGGAGCGGTGGTGTTGCGGATCACGCTCATGTAGCCGGTCTTGCCGTTGCTGATCAGACGGCTGGCGTTGTAGCCCAGGCTGTAGCAGTAGTCGGCGTCGTAGTTGGAGGGAGCGGCGCAGCGGCCTTCGTAGCCGAAGAAGTGGTGCTGCGTGCCGAACTTGCCGACATACTTGCCTTCCTTCTTCCACTCCTCGAGCTTCTTCTCCACCATAGCGGAGAGCAGCTTCTCGGTCTCGATGAGGCTCACCTGCACGTTGCCGTGAGGATCGCGGTCGAGGCAGAGCTGACGCTTCACGTCGGCGGGCAGAGACTCCAGCACGGCCTTGTTCTCGGCGGTGATGCTGTTCATCACGAAGTCGATCTGGGCCTCGGCGCTGGCGAAGGCACGGGGCTCGCCGGTGGCGGGATCCGTCAGCACTTCGTTGAGCTGTGCGATGAGCTTCTTGATGGCGGGGATGAACTCAATCAGACCCTCGGGGATCACCACGGTGCCGAAGTTGTTGCCGTCCTCGGCGCGCTTGGCTACGGCCTTGGCGATGTATTCCACCACGTCGTCGAGCGACATCTGCTTGGCCTCCACCTCCTCGCTGATGAGGCAGATGTTGGGCTGACACTGCAGGGCGCACTCCAGAGCGATGTGAGAGGCCGAGCGACCCATCACCTTGATGAAGTGCCAGTATTTGCGGGCGCTGTTGCAGTCGCGCTGGATGTTGCCGATGAGCTCGCTGTAGGTCTTGCAGGCGGTGTCGAAGCCGAAGCTGGTCTCGATCTGCTCGTTCTTGAGGTCGCCGTCGATGGTCTTGGGGCAACCGATCACCTGCACGCCGTATTTCTGTGCGGCATAGTATTCGGCCAGCACGCAGGCGTTGGTGTTGGAGTCGTCGCCGCCGATGATGACGATGGCGTTGATGCCCAGCTTGCGGATGATCTGCAGGCCGCTCTCAAACTGCTCCACCTTCTCCAGCTTCGTACGGCCCGAGCCGATGATGTCGAAGCCGCCGGTGTTGCGGTACTCGTCGATGTATTCGTCAGTGAACTCCAGGTATTTGTGGTCCACCAGACCGCCGGGACCCATCAGGAAGCCGTAGAGCTTGCTGCTCTTGTTGAGGCTCTTGACGCCGTCATAGAGGCCGCACACGACGTTGTGTCCGCCGGGAGCCTGTCCGCCGCTGAGGATGATGCCCACGTTGATGGGCTGAGTGTTCTCGCTCTCTGCGGGCTGGAACTCGACTACGGGCATGCCGTAGGTGTTGGGGAAGAGCTTCTTGATTTCCTCCTGATTGCCCACGCTCTGGGTGGGTTTGCCTTCAACGGCCTTCACCGGTCCCTGCAGGGCCTTGGGCAGCTTGGGCTGATAGGCGGCACGCGCCTTCTGCAATGCACTTTTTTCCATATTATATGTTTTTAGAGATTAGAAATCCGTTGCAAATATACGAAATAAAGTTGAAAGTTGAAAGTTTAAAGTTTAAAGATTTTCGTTATCTCTCAATTTTCACATCAAAACGAACTGCCAATTATCAATTGTCAATTATCAATTATCAATTATTGACGTATTTTTTTCCTTTGTAGATGACGAGACCTTTGGTCTTGGGGCTGACGCGCTGTCCGAGGACGTTGTAAACAGGAGCATTGAGAGAGATCATCGTGGCCGGTGTGGCTTCGCGTTTTTCGTCGGCAGCGACGACGTCGATACCTGTGGCGCCCGTGAGCGCCTCAAGACCCGCCAGAGCGTCTATCTTGCCGGCGCCGGCCTGCCGCACGTCCCATGAAGGGATGAGCTCGGGATTGGTGGTGTATTCATCGTTGTAGCTGGTCTCCTTAATCAGAGCGCGTACATCATCATAGGTAAGGTCGGGCTTGGCCTGCAGCCACAGGGCTATGATGCCTGCTGCATGAGGGGCAGCCATCGAAGTTCCTTCCTTCACACCATAGTAGTGGTTGCGACCAAAGAGGTTGACGCCGTCGGTGAGGTCGGCTGACATTTCAGGACGGAACTCGCCCTTTGCGTCAATATAGTCAGCGTCATAGTTGTTATACGCAGAGCATACTCCAGCACCCGGAGCAACGACATCGGGGTGGTTCATACCATTATCGTCTGTGCCCCATGAGGAGAAATGGACTATCTTGTCAAGCTGAGACTCGTCTACATATTGCTGGATGTTACCATTGATATCCATGTAGGATGTCGCAGAATAATAGACTCCTACTCCAATAGCCTCTTCGCAACAGATGTCCACACTGAAGGCACCGTTACCCCCTCCGTCGGTGTAGCCCGGCAGTCCGTAGGAATGGTATCCTGAGGATTCTGTGATTCTGCCGTCTATGGCCCTGAAGGTTTTACCGGCCTGACCTTTGACGAAATACGCCAGCTTGAGGTTTGGCTCGTGGAACAAGCGTGTACTGTAACTGTCGTATTCTATGTAATACTTGTTATTAAGATAAGAAGTCGTGCTTGTCTTGTCAATTTTTGACACCTTTGTATAATAGGTTGTGTATAAGGGCTTCTCGTCAAGGGTATATACCTGACCTGTTATGGTGTCAACCACCTTTAACTCGACATCGAATTCGCTTCCGTCGATGTTGTAGAAGAAGTTTTCGATGCTGGAATAGCTGTTGACTTCCATGCCATCGTAAGTGACTTTATGATCCTCGCCCAACACGGTCTTGAGGTTGTAGCCGTCGCTGTCGGCCTCGGGCAGAGTGGTGTAGATGGCTGAATGATAACCGGCTGTGTTGCCACTGGCCAATACGATGATTCTGCCCTTCTTGTCTTCTTCCGTCTTATAATACTCTTTCAGGCATTGTACTATTTCAGAAGAGATACCGTCGTGAAAAAAACAAGAATAACCGAGGCTGAGGTTTACCACACAGGGCTGTCCCTGTTCTTTGGCAAAGTCGAACATCCTGGTTATGGCAGATATAATGTATGTATCATACAGGTAGTATCCCAAACCGCACAACATCAGATCTGCCTCTGGAGCCATGCCTTGTTTGTCCAAACCTTCAACAAGGCTTCCTCCGGCTATTCCCGCCACGTGGGTGCCATGTGAGCGACTAGCTTCGTCATTTGTCAGTTGTTCTATATCTTCCGGACTGGTATATTCGTCGTAATTATCAGTCTCCATTGAAAGCACCAAAGCCAGTTTGATACGCGTAGAACCGTCGGCATTGCGGAAGGCAGCATGGTTGTAGTCCATGCCTGAGTCGATGATGCCCACTAGCACTCCTTTACCGGTGTAGGCTTGTGGCAGGTTGTGCTGCTGTGCCTTCTCCCATGTAGCAACCTCCTCTACCTTACTCTTCTCACGGGCAACGTTGTTCATCAGCTGATTCATCTGGTCGGCGCAGACGCTTTCTATCGCGTCAATGTCATCAAGGGCCATAAGACTCTCGGCAGGAACGGTGAGAATAAGCATCCGGCCTATCTTTCCCCTTATCTCCACGTCAAGTTTCTGCAGCGATGCTGTCGGACATGCGGCACCGTCTTTCAGCATGGCGATGGCGCTGAAGTTCCTGACACTGCCGTCTTCGTTGAAGCTCACGTTGATCTGTTGCTTCACGGCGGCGGTGTCTATGGGCTCACGGTTTTCGGGCGCCACTTCCGCTCTGGCGTGTGTATGCGGCAGCAGTCTCAGTAGTCTGCCGTCTATCTTTTGTGCTGCTGAGCCTGCTGTCAGCAGCATTGCAGCGAGGAGGATGAAGTACTTTTTCATTGACTTTAAGACTGTTTGATTGTCTTTATCGTTCCCTACCGGTTTATTTTGCCGTCATTATGATATCTTTGATCATTTGCGAAACTTTTGTTATGATTATATTTGTCCGACAGGTTTTTGCGAGCCGCATCTGAAAGACTGTAATTGTTCACCCATCACGTCTTTCATATGCTCAAAAACCCGGTCGCCTGTACAATGGCTTGTATAGAAACTCGTATGACGGTATTTTGCTTTCAGCCTTTGGGCCAAAGCACGGATTTCATCCTCCTTTTCGTATCCGTCGAGCAAGTGGAAACCGCCGACAACAGAATGAATTGGCCATGGACAAGCCTCCAGAATATTCTCCAGACCGCTATGAGCACAGCCCGTAAACAGGAGCCCGTTCACATAAAGAGCCAGCTCATGACGGAAATCGTCCGGAACAAGACAACTGATAGCTGTTTCTGCAAACAGGTTTTGATTGCCTTGGGGCACTGGATAAACTTGTGGAATGCGGGCTATGACATGAATACCGTCGGCTATTTCCCGGCTTTCGCCTGTCAAAAGCAGCCTTTTTTGGGGTATGTCCGGCCAGTCGGTTGTTATGCTGTGCTGATGCCCCCGTTTCGAAAAGAATCTTCCGTCTATGGCATCAGGTGAGACAACTATCTTGGCCTTGTCGTTGACGGCCATGAAATGCTTCAGACCTCCGGCGTGGTCGTTATGTCCGTGGGAGATAAACACATAGTCAACTTCACGGAGATTCTTTCCCAATCGCTCTGCATTTCTAATAAACATGTCGCTTGCCCCCGTATCGAGCAGGATGCAATGGGGCTCCGTTTCCAACAAGACGGAGAGCCCGTGCTCCGTTTCCAATGCAGAGTCATTCGTGCGATTATCTGTGAGTACGGTCCACTTCATGCTGCATCATGCATAATATCTCGCTATTTCTTTTGCAAAGATACGAAAATTAGGTGAAAGTTCATGTAACTTCGTTCCATAGACATTGCTTACGCTCGGCAAAATTCAAACAAGCTTGGTTTTGCGCTCGCTTAATCGCAATGTTGACAATTGAAAATTTTATTTTTACGCTCTAGTTAGAGAAAATTTGCGCGCCAGTTAGAAAACCTTCAAATATGCATTTTTTGCATAATACCCAATACAAATATCGTCCCACGAGAAACGGCAACAAGCGTATTGCCGACAACACCCTTGTGGCTCTGACGCTGATGATTGCCGAGAGCCGCACGGAGGAGAAGGACGTGATGGTGAAGGTGGTGGTGAATCTGATCAATCAGCGAAACGAATAAGCCATAACGGACATAACGGACAAACGTTAATTGTGTCCGTTCGTTGTTGCATTTATTTCCTGCTTTTGTAGACAGAATATCGTTAGAACAGTTTTTGTCAACCTTATCAGTAAGAATGTCAACCCCGTCAGTAAACTGTCAACCTTATCAGAAAATATACTGTCAACGACATCAGTAAAAGGATAAAAAACTGTCAACCATTTTAGGAAAAAACAAAGTATTTCCATTATTGCAATAAAACGATTGCCCGAAGTTCCTGAGCGGGATGAGTTGCCATTCCCCACTTAATCATACATTCGCCAGGAAAAGTCTCTATCCATTCACTGAACGGTCGCAGTTCCTCCATCATCAGAGGACACTTTTCCGGGAAGAAGAAATAGACAAGGACTCGAGAATCCGCGCCAAGACGATTCGCTTCCTCTTTTACGCGATCCATAAGCCGTTCCATACGGTTTTCTTCGCGTGCATTAACGCTTACGTCAATCGCATGGATTTCCCCACCTTGTTGAAACAGTTCTTTAATGTCGTTAATGTCGATGCCAATGAGTCCGTTGGGGGCATCGAACACCTCTTTTAGTATCTCACTATCCAGTAATCCTTTGTAAGTCATATCATTCAATCGTAATAGTCGCACTTATACCAATCCAAATCATCACCATAATCATCGCTTTCGTATGTGTGGTAGTCATATTCAATATGTAACTCTATGTTGAAATCTCTGACCCATAGCAAATCAAATATAGAGAAATCCAGATGACTGAAAAGATTATGGAAAGCATAAGTAAGGTGCATTTCTGAAGTCAATTCTCGGTCAAGTCCCTCGTTCCAATTATCAGGCACCTTATTCAGATATAGGAACTCGTTCTCTGACGCTATCTTAGGGTCATCGCTACTGATCAAGAAACTGTCAACTCCGTCCTCATGATATAAAAAAATATAGTCGTCAAGCGTTCCGTTTAGAATTGCCCACATCTTTTTTGCCCGCATCGTCTGAACCGGGTGTATCTTTGAGTATTCGTAACCCATGAAACATTTGCCAACCACTTCAATATGTCCAACCATATCTGGCCTATATACATTATTATATAAGTCAATAGCTCGTTTACGCATTTCTGCCAGTTGTTGTTTCATTGCCTCGTTGAACTCTGCTAACAGTTGCTTGCTGTGTTCGTCCAGAACAAACATGCTGTTGAGAATTTGTTTTCTTAGCTCCAAAAGGCTTCTGATGGCTTTTTTGTTTTCATCACTATACCAATGATTTCTTTCCGTTTCATGGTAGAGAGAAAGTATCTGTTCTTCAATACGTCGAACTGCTGTTGT
>JAEEGF010800273.1_pt1 | contig 10946 bp, 10 predicted proteins | sample 9134171 | NCBI WGS metagenome assembly JAEEGF01 (sample SAMN16246542, study PRJNA631951) | gut metagenome | biome: gut microbiome; feature: rumen; material: AP-attached | host: Bos | place: Iran: Karaj | collected 2018-10
TCAATGTTCAATGTTTTTTGTACCTTTGCATCCGCTTTCCGCAAGCACTGGTCCCGTAGCTTAGCTGAATAGAGCGTCAGATTCCGGTTCTGAAGGTCTTGGGTTTGAATCCCAACGGGATCACTTTACAAAATCCGCAAGAAACTGACACACAGTACCTTGCGGATTTTTCCATTTACACAACGCACCACATTTGCACCACTCTATGGCAAACGCAAAGCATTACAAACAACCCAAATTTCAAAATACTCTCATTATAACTTGTTATCATATGAAAGCTCTTTATTGCTGAGACTCTTTATCGATTAAGGGTTGATACCATTCCCACATCTCGTCAAAAGTTTGAAAATCCTGTGGAACGGGGTTACTCTCTACAAAAGCTTCCTCTGGAGTGAAAGGAAGATAATGGCAGAAGAAAGCTTCATCAGTCCTTCGTGGGTACAAAGCCAAAGAACTCTCAAAAAATGATGTTCGATAATCATAATGATGAGTATGAATAAAATCTCTCCAGGAATAAGTAACCTCATCTTCACTCCTAACATCAATTATTTCAAACTGTTCTAGGTTTCTATCCTCAACACGCCCCCATGCTTTCTTCATTAATCCAATTGCTTCAATATCAGAAACAGGCGCACTATAGCCAAAAATGGTAACGTTATGGGTATTACATGTACTTTTATCAAGACGATCTTGCAACATATCCCAAGCTTTTCGTATATAAGGATCTGATGAATAGTCCTTATGCTTAACTGGATAAAGAAGTTTTGTCGGTTCAAAATAGATATTACTATCTTTTGTAAACATACCAGCTCTCCCCATCATATTATGTTCTTTGTTATAACCAACAGCCACATTGCCATGCAAAAAGAGCAGTTGAGGACTACTACCATGAAGAGCATTACGCCACCATGCATGATACAGAAAAGGATCCCAATTAAAAGTAGCTATAATATCTTTATCGCGTAAAGACATAACGAGATAATCATATATAGTAGGCTTTAATGGCAGTTCCATACTAGCAAAATATGAATATATTAAGCCATTCATAATCTTCAGATATGGATTATCTGGATCATGTTCTGCTATATTACTATAAGTTGCCTCAAAATTGTCTTGTATTAATTCAGCGGGGAAATGGTTTAAACAACCATGAAGCCCTATAACATCAGGCAAATTATTCATAGAAGGCAATTGTAATCCATGTATTTCTGGATCACGTAGAGTTGCTGCTATACTAGCACCTGCTCCCAGTATAACAATATGACAGCCTCCCGATGGGATAGTATCTTTAATATTCATACACTATACATTATATCCTTTCTCACATGCATATCGTTTACTCCAAAATTGTCCAATTACCGTGACCTGTAGATCCGTCACGATCAATGAATCTCAAAGATTTCAGCTTATTGATATGCTTTTGAACTGCTGTCACAGAAATACCCACTTTCTTGGCTATGTCACCTCTTGTGATATAGTTATCAGCATATATCAGTTTATAAATGGTTGCAGCTGTTTCAGACAACCCTTTAGACAACTCTTTAGATAACCTTATAGATAACCTTTCAGGCAACTCTATGGATAACTCATTAGGCAACCCAACATTACTTGACTTAGGTGATGGGACTGGCAATATCAGTTCAACCTCATCAACATCCAGTTTGTTCAACAGCTGTGGCTCGCCCCAATTGGTTTCTTTCCATGCCGCAATGATTTTTGGGAATCCAGAGCCAACATTCTCACCAAAGCCAATCATACGGAGCATATTCTGTATCTTTGGATTACGAGCCTTTGAATTACCACCTCGATAGATGGCCTCTACAGGCAGCTTCAACAGTCCAGGATTACGGAAGCAGAGACGGTCATCATGTTTCTCTATCCTCAGAATTCCAGCATCCGCCATCAGGTCACAGTGGATAATGGCATTGGTAAAAGCTTCACGCACTGCTTCATGCTGAGGTGTATCGTCATTCCTTTTCCCTCCCTTTTCCAATTTGAACGGTCTCGGAAGGTCGAACTGAACCTTTGGTGACACGATACGGAAGAACTGATAAAGGTTGTTTTCCCATAGTCCATCATATGTCAGGCGATCATGATAACGCTCATCACCCACCAGATGGCTCATATCCAGATAGTCCATACGAAAGTTGGAGAACCTGTCTCTGATGGCAAGTCCCTTACCAAACATCATCAGGCCTGCCAATGTCAAGCCTTCCTTGCCTGTCTGCCTATCCTCAGTATAACCACCAAGATTTCTGAGGAAAGTCTTGTCATCAACCTGATTCCAGACATGCGTACTGTTTTCCTGTCTGAACTCTGTGCGATACTGGCGCAAAGAATCAGAATCGATATCATCCATACCATAGTACTCTATCAGGATGCCATCGTTTCCATCAGCATTAGAGTCACGTATCATGGCTTTCACCTGAGCCTCGGTACAGTGATAGTCACCTTCGTTGTTACGCCTATACGTACCTTTATATACATTACCATTCAGATAGATCGGCTTTGCTCTCCAATCTGCCTGAGGGACATGGATACAGACAATCTGTACCCCATCCAAATTCACCACCTCCACATCGCTGTCAACGAGGATATTCTCATTCACCTTGTCACTGTTGAGAGTATTCCAGAAGTCTGTGATAATTTTCCTTGGCTCATCCACACCAATTATCAGGAATCGCTTACTAACGTCCTTCTCCTGCAAATTTTCATCCACGCCAAGCAGAATCATGCCACCAATGGTATTGGCAAAAGCCGAATACGTCTGCCAAATTGACTTCGGCACCTCAGCCTTCGCTTTCTTGCATTCCAGTGTTACACGTTCACCTTTCAGCAATGTTTCTTTTATTGTTTTCTCGTCCATATCGTTTGCAAAATTAATCAATTATTTGAAATTCTACTCTTTTATATGAATAAAGCACCATTCCCAATGTATCTTGAATGTATCTTGAGCTTATTACTCATATCATCATACTTCCGAAAAAAACTATACAATAGGGAATCCATCTTTTATAGAATAATCATTCCAATCTATTTCAAATGTATCATCTAGCAAATCTGTCACATTGGAAAGAAATTGTTGTAAACAACTTATTTCCTTATTCGTTTTATCCGCTATTTTGTAGGATGCATATCCAATAAAGTCATTGTCATCATCTTGCAGATGATCTAATACAAACAAATTGTGAGACTCAAGTGATAGAATCGATTCTGGTAACCATTCCATATCTGACCAATCATATAATGCAGTATCCATCACCAAAACTTCTTCATTACTATTTTTAGGAAATCTATATTGAAAGAACCAACGTCGAAGCGATCTTCTTGATAACTTTCCGAAAACAAAAACAAATTTGTGCATTACCTTTATTTCTTGTAACTTCTCAAACGCTTCAAGTGTCGTTAAAAACGAATCCTTATTTAGTGATGATTTGACTTCAATTACAGCGATGACATAAGAAGCATTGATGATTTTTAAATCTCCTATGGAATATGCTATAGATTCGCTCCCTTTACGAAAAATTATAATATCACATTGAGTTGATAACTTATCTTCAGTCTTAATAATGTTATTGAGAATGAACCCTTGACATATCCCATACTCTTTCGGCAACAAATTTCTCAGAACTTGGCGTAAAAGAAGTTCTCCGACATAACCAATTGATGGTTTGTGCTTGGTGAAGAGCATTCTTGCCTTATCCATCTTCTTCATGAGAACTGTTGCCTGCTGTCTATATTTATCTTCTTGTGTCACAATTCGAATCTGTTGAATATATATTTATGCTTGCTTCTGAAACAATAACGTCTGATTCATACAATGAATATATAATTGGATAGCCTTGGTTCTCAAGTTCTTTCAAAGTGTATAGCAACCACTTTGCTTCAGCATCACACAATATACATGTTCCACTGCAATCTTCTGTGTTATTGCAAGGATGAGGTGTATATGGGATATTATTTATCTCTGCAAGCCTAACCCTAATAGATTTTAGCAATGCGCATTTATCTTTTCCCTTCATACCTATAGTCTGTTTTATATTCAAAGATATCAAATGTCGAATAACCCATGTATTCAAGAATGCGTTTACTATTCTGAACATCATCTTGTTTGTTGTATCCGTTGATTAATGGAATGCGCACCACTATTTTGTCTGCATAGCCACAATTTGCAAGTCGTTTTAGATTTTCTAAAACAACTTTGTTGCTTGATTGAGTATACAACTCATATATTTGGGGATTAATATCCTTTATATCAACTATCATTTCATTAATGTATGGTAATAGGACTTTGATTCGCTCAAAAGGAACATTCAATGATGTTTCTATCGTAATATTCCATTCCTTTGCACCTAACTCGAGTACCTTGATAATGAATTCTGAATATAACAATGGCTCACCACCCCCAAATGTCACTCCGCCTCCTGTTGCTAAATAATAGAGTTCATCAATAGCTACCATATTGTACACTTCATCAGGTCGAGACAACTTAATGTTTGAAATTTCTCTATGGCATTGCGGATTCAAGCAAAATCTACATTTTAAAGGACAGCCATAGAAGGTAACTAACGAAGTAATACCGTTCCCATCAGTACCCATTCGTAATCGGTCTAATCCCATTAGTGGGGCAAGTCTACTCTCTTCCATCGTCACTTAGAACAAATGTACGATCCATACCATAACCATAAGAACCATATTCATCATGGGGATAATTCTCATATATTGTTTCGAATTTATACATTTCAGAACATCCGTATGGAACACTGATCTCTATTTTTGTAAAAGAGCTGAAATCAATATTCTCTCTACCGTAAGACTCGCTTATTGTACTGCCCATAAAATGATGAGGTGATTCGTACGCTTTAGGTATACTTAGAGGCCTTTGTATTCTTTCAAACATTTTCTCATTAGCTTTGGTGTACTTTCCCTCAAAACGTATCTTTCTTAATTCATAACAATCAAACAAAGAACCTCTTTTTATTTCCTTCACGGATGCAGGAATAATAATTTTAGTCAAGTTTGTACATTTTCCCAAACATCCTTCAGGAATTTCCTCTATATTGCTTTTTTGCCATATTATCCTTTCCAGTTTTTCTGCTTGATAAAATGCCCAAGGTTCAAGATCAACAACATTTGCCCCCATAAAGACATCTGTAACTTTAGACATGTAAAAAGCGAAAGAATTAACTCGTGAAATTGGAGGATATAGTGCAATCTCAGAATCTTCATAATGTGCTATTACACCGCCATTCTCTTTGACATACAACAAACCGTTCTCTGAGACAAATCTTTCATTATCAATACATTCAATATGTTGAGTACCAATAAAGGGATTAATTCCTATACTTTTGACTTGCGAAGGAATTATTATCCTATCTATTTGACATGTAAAGAAGCAGAAATCTCCAATCTTTTGTAAGTTGCTATTTAATGAGATATTGCTAATGCCGCAATAAGCAAAACAACGATCTCCGATAGCTCTTACGGAATCTGGCAGTGTTACATTTTGTAAATTGTTGTTAGAATTAAACGCATTGTTCTCTATTTCTACAAGAGTATTTGGAAAGGTTAACAATGTGATGTTACAACCCATAAAGGTCTCTTGGGGGATTATCCTTATAGTCCCTAACGATAGGACTTCCGAAAGATTGATACAACCGTAAAAACATCTAGTTCCAATAGTCGTAACACTCACTGGAAAATCTATTTTTCTTAATTTAGTACAATATATGAATGCCTCGTCTTGAATGCTACAAAGGCCTTCTGGAAATATTACTTCTACAAGATTATACCTGTCAGCGAAGGCTCTTTCCCCGATAATTTCAACACCTTGAGGTATTGCAAATTTAGAATCCTTCCCAAAATATGAAATCAGTTTCTTCATATCCCTTGTATATAGTGCATAATCCGATACAACAAAATTACAAGAGTGACTTTCGATATTATTTATGTAGTATTTCTCTCCCCAACCATCCTTATATGCACTAAATGGATTCTTGCCTATTAGAAGCACAGACGGTGGAATTATAACTTTATTAATAGAAGCATAATAAAATGCATTGTCACAGATAATTCTTGTTCCATCTGCTATTTTATACTCCTCCGCATTAATGTATCCAGTACTTATTAATATCTTTTTATTTTTTGAATAGGTTACTCCAAAGGGATCCTTGATTATTTCTTTTTCTTCTTGGGATGAACATAGCTCACATAACGACGATTTTCGTCTAAGCTTAATCAAAGATTCCACATGGCCTAAATTTGCAGCTTTTTCAAAATACGAGTTTGCTTTAGTAATATTCTTATCAGTAGCAATTCCATATTGCAAACATTTTCCGACTAAATAAAGAGAGTGCGCATCATTTTTCTTCGCTTTCTCTACAAATGCATTAAATGCCTGATTAACATCACTAAAAATATTTCTAAGATAATATCTTGCATACCACATTAATGATTCTTTATGGCTTCTGTCAGTACCATATCCTTTTAAATAATACAGTGCAATATATTTCTGAGATTCCAAGTCCGTTCCTTTAGCGGCTTCTAACGTCCATAAGAAAGCCATTGGGGGATCAATATTAACTCCTATACCTTTTTTGTAGCATTTTGCAAGATTCTTTTGCGCTGTGGTATTCCCCATTTTTGCAGCTTTCTCATAATAGTATGCAGCTTTTGGTAAGTCGATTGAAGTGCCTATTCCCTGTTCATAACAATATGCAAAATTATTAAGTGCATGGGGATTGCCTTGTTTTACAGCCTTTGAATACCATTCAAATGATTGATTAACATCTTTCTTTACGCCGTAACCTTTGGCATAGAAATATCCCATATAGAATTCTCCTGTATCACTTCCTTGCTCGGCTGCTTTAGAATACCAGTTAAACGACATTTTAGGAGATTCCTTCTTACCCATTAGCCCGCGTTTATAAATTTTTCCTAACTCTTCTTGAGCAGGACAATATCCCAATTCTGCAGATTTTTTATATAATTCAAAAGCTTTTCGTTCATCTTTTTCTACGCCTTCACCAGAATAATAACAATAGGCTAAATTGTACATACACATTGGAGAATTAAGATTTGCTCCTATTGTATAATAATCAGCCGCCTTTCTTAAGTCCTCACCAACACCTTCTCCATAATAGTACAAATCACCTAAATTACTATAAGCTGTTGCGTATTTTTGTTCTGCAGAATGTTTGTACCATTCAAGTGCAAGTTCGTAATTTTGTTCAGTCCCTATTCCTTTATTATACCAAATCCCTAATACGTTCTGACATCTTTCATCTCCAAGTTTTGCACATACTTGCAGCTTGTGAAACAGATCTCTGTAATAATCTTCATTATGAGCTTTATTATCGTTTTCTGCTATTTTCCTAGCCTCTTCAAATACTTTTTCACAATCATATTCGATTGTGTTACATTGTGAGCATAGAAGAACTGCACAAGTCCATTCTTTCTCACCATCAAGCTGTCGTTTATCTAGATATTGCTCAAAATAGATGTGCTTCTCAATAATAGAAACAAAATCTCTTAATCGCTGTATACGCATTGTATTCTGCATAGGAGAGACTATTAAATATTCATTGTCTCCAACCGATTGTTCTTTGACTATCTGAGAAAAATGTTGTAAATCATATGAGTCAACATCAAGTATATTAGATAGAAGGTGAATGGTAGGAATTTCAGAGGAAATAATTAAATCTTCTTTAGTTAGCTCATCGAACTGCTTATTAATTGCAATTATTTCTACATCTGGATAGAATCTTGAGCAAAGTAATTCGGCTCTAGATAAAGCCATAGACGATGGTTCTATTAGAATGATTCTTTTTACCTTCTGTTCTTTGTTGTGTTCCTGAAGGTAATCATGATAACAAAGTGTAGCAAGCCCCTGCCCACATCCGTAATCAACAATTTCAACTTCATTATATTTTATTGCATTCTTCTGCATATGCTCGAAAGCATACTGCAGTTTTGCATTGTGCATTTTACCAAACGCATATATGTACATCTGCAATAAGGGTTCTGAGTCTAAGACATCAACACCTCTATTTAATGCCTCATGAAGTTCATCACATAAATCGCCTGGCAATTTACGAACAAAGTCAAATGCAATATCCCATACTTTTAGAAAAGATGGCTCTTGCATGTGCTCTATTAAATACGAGTATGTAGTCCTATTTTCTTTCATATTCCTGTAATTGTTTCTCCAAAAAGGTTTTCTTTATGTAAATTATAGTTCTTTACTGCAGTTTGTTTGCTAGTGTTAGCGTAGCAATATTCGCATAGATGAATACATGTATTGTATTCGCCAATGTCTTTACTCTTCATGCATCCACAGAATTCTCTTTGTCCTTTATCCCTGTTATCACCACGTGTGGCATAAGTATTATTGGGAAGAATAATCGCATCTGACGGCAGTGATTCTATATCTCCAAAGATAGAAGGACTTGGCATTGGGTGTATCTTGACTTTCAGGAAGTCCATGAGAGTTTTATCATGATACGCCAGATTAATAATCAGAGCATCATCGATACAATGGTTATGCTCAATACCATAAGGGTTAAGGTCGATCTTCTCGCCACACGTTGCCAAGGTATATCCCCAAGACTGGTTAAGCTTAGCCAACCCATCTGCAAACTCTCGCATTTCATCTTCAGTCCAGTCTCTACTAACAATTCCATTCTTTTCGAGATTCGACCTAACTTTCCTATATATAGCAATGTCTGCATAGCTGAAAACAAGTTTCTCTGTATAGCCTTTCAGATGATCGCCTATTTTCTCTATCTTACCAAGAAGCATATCAATGTCAATTGTATCAGTGAGCATAAGGGGGTCAAATCTCCAGATGACGCTTCCATAGCCCAATTTATCTACTAAACGTTTGAATGAATCAATTCGATAGTCCAATGGCCTTACCCCCTTCTCAAAACCTTCTTTAACGTAATCATTCAATGTGTATTGAATATAGCATCCTATTCCCTTTCCTTTCAAATCATCTAAATGGTCAAGAAGTGGGGATGGGTCTTTTGACCAAAAAACGATGAAGCGAGTGTTTTTATAAGACACGTAACCTTTAACACCATTAAATGGATTAGTCCATGCTGAATAGCCAACCTTCAAACGATGGAAGAACCAATCTGAATAAAAGGCTGGGATATCTGTGCTTCTACTAGCAGAAACAATCTCAGGAACCTGCATTTCAACAAGTTCTCCATTTTCTCGTGGTAGTATTTCTTTTTTCCAGACCGCCATTGCCTCTTTACATTATTTTATTAAACAGGTTACTACTGTAATTAGTATGATTTATACAGATTCCATGAATTTTTTGTTATACAACTCTTCTACTCCGACATTGAGAAGCTTGGCAATCTTCGCGAGGGTTTCAATATCAGGCTGTGAAGAGTTGGTACACCATTTAGAAACTGTAGATGGACTCACTCCAAGTTCCTCGGATAACCATTTACTGGTTTTCTTCTGTTCCACTAACACTAATTTCAGGCGATTAACGTCTTGCATACATTTCAAATTTTTAGTTTGGGTGTAAAGTTAGTGAAAACTATTCATCCTACAAAGAAGAAAGTTCTTTTTTTAGAGTTTTTTATGAACATATGCCACAATAGCTGTTGCCTATTATTTCCTTTTGCTTGACATACTGCAAAGAGTTTCCGTTGAAGGGTGTAGCCTAATACGCACTTTGTGGGGGAGTGCCACACAAAGATGCTTATCTGCTTTCTGATGAGCAAGCTCGGCAGACATTAGGGTCTTGTTTCCCTGAATTGTTATTTCACAACAAGGAATTTTTAAAGTAATCTTACCTGGAAATCATGATGTACCTTTGTCCGCAGATTATAAAAACTAAACAAGACATGGAAGTAATTTCAATTGAGCGCAGTACCTACGAGGAACTGCTGACGAGTTTCAATAGTTTCGTCACAAAGATGAAGGAATTGGCTAGTAGAGGTAATGACAAAGGGTTGGGCGATTGGCTAGACAACCAAGATGTGTGCCAAATGCTTAACATCAGCCCAAGAACTTTACAGACTTTACGAGATAATGGGACACTGGCCTATTCTCAAATCAATCACAAGGTGTACTATAAACCTGAGGATGTGGAGCGTATTCTTCATGTTGTGGCTGGTAGGGATAAGAATGGTAAGATGTATAACCTCAAAACGTGCAGCCTATGAATGAACTAATAATGCCGCATAATGCTGGAGTGAAGAACGCATTAGAGAACATGAAAGAGTTGCTTGTCCTTTATAAAAAAATGACAGGCAATTATCGTCCATTGCTTGATGGTGAACGTTATTTGACGGACAGAGAGGTGGCCAGCATTCTGAAAGTCAGCAGACGAACGCTACAGGAATACCGTAATGATGGTGTGTTACCTTACATATTGTTAGGTGGCAAGGTGCTTTATCGTGAGAGTGATTTGGAAAGAGTTCTGGAGAGTTGCTATCATCCTGCGTTTAAACGATAGGAAAAAAGAAAGAGCAGTTAGTGGTTCGTGTGCTGAAGGAATATAACGCAGAAAGACGGATGACAGACTATCGCTAATCATTCGTCTTTCTGCTTTGAAGGTTTTGGGGCGCTGTACTCTATGTCATCTTAATGTCTTTGAATGATGCGTTGAGCTTATTGCCGAGCATCGTCAGGTCGTTATCAAGTTTCTGACTTGTGATTTTGGCATAAATCTGGGTGGTCACGATATTGGTGTGACCCAATACTCGGCTCACGCTCTCAATAGGCATTCCTTTTGAAAGCGCCAAGGTGGCGAACGAGTGCCGGCCACAATGGTAAGATATGGCTTTTTCTATGTCGCAGGCTGTCATCACCGTTTTCAACTTCTTGCACATCGACCAGTAGTTCATCTTTCCAAACACCAGTTTGTCTTCCTGTAGGTGCTTGTAGCGATCGATAATCTGCAAGGGTACGTCCATCAGCTT
>JAEEGF011136924.1_pt1 | contig 10946 bp, 10 predicted proteins | sample 9134171 | NCBI WGS metagenome assembly JAEEGF01 (sample SAMN16246542, study PRJNA631951) | gut metagenome | biome: gut microbiome; feature: rumen; material: AP-attached | host: Bos | place: Iran: Karaj | collected 2018-10
ATATTAGTAAGAAGAAAATTATTATTATTTTTTTCATTCTATCACCTAAGATAATTATACTACAAAAAGAAAAGGCAGTAAATTATCTCTTGGATAGTTCAACTACCTTCTTCCATAATAATGGGCCCACAATGCCATTTATATCAAAACCATAGTCTTTTTGTAATTTTTTGACTGATCTTTCTGTTAGATCATCAAAAATACCATTTACTTTAACTCCTGGAATAGATTTATCATATTTACAGATAGCTAATAGAAATTTTTGAAATCTTTTGACATCATCTCCACTCATACCTCTAGTTAAGAAATAATCTGGGTATAGTTCATCAATATAATCTTGATATTCTTTAGGGAATGATTTTAAGATATTATCATATGCACTTCTTAGTACTTGCCAATCACTATAGGTAAAATCTCCAGTAACTGGTAGATTATATTTTTTTTGAAAGGCTTTAACCATCGTAATTGAATTATCATTATATACAGAATTTGTTGGTAATCTTGGAATATCATTATCTAAGAAAGCTAGGGCATCTAAAAAATAATGAATGTATTCTACTTCTATACCAGTATCACCATAGGTTACTTTATCATCATATAAGAAGGTTGCTTCTTCCGGAGTTATGCCTTCTGAATAGAGATTAGATAGTTTTTTAACGCTTGTATAGATATATTTTATTTTATACCAGGTAGCTTTATCGACAATACCTGTTTGAGGTAGATTAAATATTTCTTGAAATTTTCTAACGGCTTTTTCGGTTTCTTCATCATAAATACCTAGGGTGTTACTAATATCTGGGATAGCTGGATAATTCTTTCTAATTCTTCTTAAATCTCTTTGAATAGCTAGAACAGGATTCCCTGCACTACCTAATCCGATGGAATACCCCGGAAATACACCTAAATTATCGCCAACTGGGGCATCATATTTTATAGATATATCATTACCATAATAATATTTTAGGATATCTACTGTACTTTTACCTTGGTTAGCTAATGATACACTACCCCACTGAGAAAGTCCTTCACAAGTCTTTTTTCGTCCATCACAATAAGTTGTAAAATATGGTTGAATTTGATTCCCTTTAACAACATAGTTATTAAATATTTCTTCCACAATATTATCGATGTTTTCATATGTCGATCTATTTAAAGTATATGTTTGGTCATACGCTGGAGATGATGTAATATCAAAGTTGTAACCTTTTGACCTATACCATTCATTATAGATTCTATTCATGGCAAATGAGATGATGGCATAAGCATTAGCAGTAATGGCGGCAGCTGGCCACGTGGGATATATTTCACTAGCTACGACATTCGATATGTATGATATAAATGTCACGGTAATATTATTGGCAGCTTCATCAGGTGCACCTAAATGAACTGTTATTTTTTCTGGGACAACCGGATATCTTACAGCCATTACATCATTCCTTTCATAGGAGGAACAATACTTATCGTTTGAATAACACTAATACCATCGTATATATTTATATCAAATGATTCTTTGATATTTTCTTTTGTGGCTAACACTTGATAAACAGTACTTGATGGTACTTCCAAGTTATCAGGATCTTTCTTTGGTGCAGGTAGTGTAATTTCTTCGATCAATCCAGAATTATCAGTTAATCCTTCATAAAAAATATATTTGGTATTGCTGATAATAGTACTAACTTCTATCTTAAGATTACTTATTGGTACAGCCTCACTAGCAGCATATGCTCTTATTTTTAAGAATCCATATCCCGTATTATTATTTATATATGTCTCGTATTCTTTTGTGATAATAAAATTATCACTATTTATATTGACAGTATTCATATTCCTCCTTATACTTTTAAAGTCATACCAACACTTAAACTATTGGTAGTTAAATTGTTTTTCTTTTTTAATTCATCAATGGTTAAGTTATATTTTTTAGCAATACTATATAGTGTATCGCCCTTTTTAACGATATAGGTATTATTTACTGGTTCATATTCCTCTCCATAACATTCTTCAATTACACCCATACTTTCGGGAATCCTAATTTTTAAATTCATACCCAGTGATAAATTATTATTTTTTAGTGCATTATCTTTAATAATGGTATCTACATTAGTATTATACTTCTTGGCAATACTATAAAGAGTATCACCTTTTACTACTTTGTAATTAATATATTCTGGGGCTTTTTCGGTAGTACTATAAGTTTCTGGTATTCTTAATTTTTGTCCAATGGATAAACTAGTTGTTTTTAAATTATTTAATTTTACAATATCATTTACCGTAGTATTATATACTTTAGCAATTTGATATAGACTATCCCCTTTTTTAACCGTATAGATAAACATATTATCTGGATTAGTTCCAGATGTTGATGGAATAGTTAATTTCATTCCTACTTGTAATGTACTAGCTGTCACATTATTTAAGTCTGCTAATTCTTTGACGGATACACCAAATTGATTACTTATTCCATATAGTGTATCCCCTTTCTTAACTGTATAAGTCATTAGGCACCTCAATAAATTATATGTATTAATAAAATAATAATTACTATACAGAAATATAAAAAGACATTATATTTGTTATAATGTCTTTTAAATATTTATTTTTTGTTATATTTGTTATATTTAATTTTTTATAATATTTTAATATACAAAAACAGTTCTATTTTTTACCAGTAAGTTTACTTAATAATTTACCTGCTGCTTCCTTGGTGACAACAGATGATATGGTATTGTAAATCTTTTCTAGATCTTGATCTGATAGTTTTAATTTTGTTTTAAGGGCAGTTATAATTTTATTTTTATCTAGCTTTCCTAGATTGATGTTTTTACTTACAACATCAAATACTTTTTCACCAATTTCTTTGGCATAACCTTTTTTAGTTAATGCTTCCAATATTTTTTCTTTATTCATGATACTCTCCTTTACTTAATTATAACAAAATTTCCTTGTGAATACTATAAATTTATTATATAATTTATGTAGTGCCACTTTAGTTCAGTGACAGAACAGAAGCATGGTAAGCTTCAGAGGACAGTTTGATTCTGTCAAGTGGCACCATATATGTAATATTATTAGATTAGGAAATATATTAAAAGAGAGAAATAATTCTCTCTTTTTTAATCATCTTTCCTTAGTACTAATTTCTTAGTCTTTAAGTAATCATCTTTCTTAATATCTTTTTCTGTATAGCGTTTTTCTTCAAATTCAAACATTTCTATTTCACCTTTGCTATTGACATACATATCTACGAAGTATGCTCCCATGGTGTTTTCTAATCCTTGTCTTACAGCAAATGCGCTTTTAGCTGTTGTGCATGGAAGCAATAACGCAATTACGTTACGATATGATAGGAAGTGACTTTGATGAAAGTGGCCCATGCCAACAGCATTTGGTTTATTTCCCGGTTCCATTTTATCAATATACTTTTGGGCTCTATAAGATAGGCTTGAAGCACATCCACCACCTGGATGATACATTTCAATCGTTGTCTTAGGGCTTTCTTCTGGACGAAAATAAGCATGTTCACTGCCTTCAAAAATCATATCACTTCTTCTTAAGGCTATTTCTGGTCCAACAAATACGCCGTCATTTTTAACATGTGTATCATCGTGATTACCAGTAATAAAGTATGTTTTTATCCCTTCAACTTGTGGATAATACTCTGCAACATACTCAAGTTGTCTTGAAGCTCCTTGTCTAAACAAAGCATATTGATGATCTTGTCTATTTTTATAGTCACCATCTAAGATATCACCAAAATGAAGGACTGTATCTATACCTCTAGCTTTCGTTTCTTTATAAACATCATTTAATAGACTTAATTGTTGAACTTCATTACATAAGTGTGAATCTGATACCCATGTCTGTCTTATTCTTGTAAGGCCAGATAATTCTGGTTTAATTGGTTTATTAGTAGTTCTATTTTTCTTTTTAATGACTACTTTCTTGCCATCTTCTTCGGATATACTTACATCGTATCCTTTTAGGATAAATTCTTCGATTAAACCACCTAATTTTAATTCTGATACACCTAACTTTTCACATACAGTTTCAACATCGTCACCATTTTTAATTAGGGAATACAATCTATCTTTATCTTCTTTAACACTATTTTGTGGAATAAATATTTTCTTTTCATCTGTTAAATATAATGCTTTGGCATTCTTATAATCATTAATAATTGTTTTATAATATGGTATCCACATTTGTGTGGTATTTTTTAGATTTCCTTTATTATCTTTAGATAGTTTTACCATCCAAGCGCCAATTGTATTATAAACAGGAGTTGGTGCGTCTTTCATTTCGTCAGTTGTAGCAGTTACTGTTGGTACTTGGAATGATCTGACGTCTCTCCTTAGGAAAGAATCACATGCTGCGAAATGAGAAGTTACTAAGATATCGGTTTTGTCCTCGTTCCTAAGAGCCGCAATTTTCTGTTGAGGTTTATAGGAAATAGTGTATGGGACTCTGCCTTTAGCATGTTGAAGATACAGCGAAATACTTCCTGTTCTTTTATCATCTGTAACAAATGTTACTTTTTTTCTCCTTGGCCCTAAGTAGATCATATCTTCTCTTTGATCTGCGATCAATTTTCCAATATCTATTTTTTCATTTTTTAAGAAAGATAAATCGTGTTCTCCAGTAATGAATAATGTCGTGATTCCTTCCACTCTTGGAAAGAAAGTTGCCACATATGCTGCTTGGTCTTCGTAACCATTGGTATGTAGGGTACTATTATAAATGCTTTTAGCTCCGTTATAGATACCTTCCACTACATCACCAGTCAAAAATACATATTTAACGCCTAAAGATTTAGCTTTAATATACATATCATTTAAGATACTATTTTGACTATAAATACTTCCAAATCTAGTATCTGATATTAACATTACTCTGATATCTTCATCATTATCAACAATTTGATATGATAAATCATCAATTAGTTTTTCATGCCCAAAGTTACGAATTAATGTTACTTGGACTTTATCTGGTTCACTTTTTTCATCATCACTTCGATAGGCTGTTGTATTTAATGTTACAACATTATTGCCTCTCTTTTTAAGTTCATGAATCAAGATAAATAAATCTTCTTTTGAAATGTTGTAAGACTTACATAAGTCTTCGGCGATACATTCTTGAGCTAGTGTATCAAATTGTAATTGACTAGCATATTCATTTAAGTTTTCTTCAGTAATTTCTATCATCTCTTTTTTGTGTTCTTCTTCATACTGAATAAACTCTGGATCACTGGGTGCTTCATCTACTTGTTCTTCTTTAACGATATCTTCTTCTTTTTCCATAATTCCTCCCTAAAAAAGACATAGCATCTAAAAATATACCGCTATGTCCCTTCCTATTCTCTATAATTAATAATATAATATTTTTATTTTTTTTTCAATATATTTTTATTAAAATAATTAGAAATAATTAAAAAACTTGACAAATGTTCGTTTTTGTGGTATATTATATGTCGTCGAAAGGGAGTAGTTCCCAATATTGGATTTAATTCGTCAACCGATACAATGTATCCGGATTAAATAATATAAATATTGAACGAGACTTTCACACAATATGTGTGGAGTCTCGTTTTTTCGTATATAGGAGGTGGTATAATATGGAAAGATACGATGTAAATAATCACTTGTTTTACGACGGATATAATTTGGATAATGCAATTCTTGCTAATCCAGAATTCGTTAACTATGTATTAAAACTTATAAACAAACATGTTTTTTGTGGCAAAGGACATTTAACACTTATTCCTTACTTTGATGGTAAAGTTAAGGAAGATGGTGGTGTCAGTGGTATAGTACTCGGTGATGGATTCCATTTTACATGTCACACTTTTAGTTATCAAAATACTGTATTTGTGGATTATTTTGGTGATAATGATAAAAAGAAACTCGTTGAAACTATATTATTGGCGGTGTTTAATACAAATGATTACGATATGGGTAGCAAAGACATTAAAGGAAACTTTGGTAAACACATTATTATTAGACCTAGTATTTTAACATTGGATGAAGCTAAGAAAATGGTTGAATTAGTTCTTAATAAGATAGTTATGACACCAATAAATAAACTTTTGATATGTGAAAAAGATAGTCATAATTTCGATATATTACAGCCAATTGCTGAATCACATATCTCATTTCATCGTAAAAACGAGGAGATGGTAGTAGATGCATTTTCATGTAAATATTTTGATGTACAAAAATTCTTAGATTTATTTAATACTGATGGTGAATTTATCGAAGTAAACAGGGGATTAAAATACAAGAAGACATTAAAAAGAGGTTAACACCTCTTTTTTATCTATATTTAATTATGAATACTGCTAATACAAAAGATGCTATTATACTGATTATAAGTAGTGCTCCGCCCTTTATAAAGGCAGCGTTATCAAGATATAGTTTTTGGGGAACTAATTTTCTGATTTTACCATTTTCTTTTTCGCGATCTTTCTCTTCAGGATTGGTATCGTGTATTAATTCCTGATCTTCGGCATTAGTATATACTTTTTCACCGCTTTTATATATAACATATTTACCTGTTTCAGGATCGATTCTTACCTCGATTACTTCAGATGTATCCATGTTATAAAACACACCATTTTCAATGTCTACCCTATATTCATATGGATTAATATATTTACTTGCTATTAAAAATTTAATTTTATTTAAAACTTCAATATCAATATTATCACGATTAATGGCTTCCACAATTGGTATTAAATCCATTTCCTCTTTTTTGTGATCCTGCATATAATCAAATACTTCATCACTATTAGCTAATCTATTAGCATTAACAGCAGTCATTTCATTTTGGGTATTTCTAAATTCCTGTGGCATTTCACTTGATGTTGAATTAGTTTTTAAGACAACATCTTGATTTGTAGATATAATAACATTTTGATTTTCTAAATTGGCACCCTTATAATTTTCTAAATTTAGGCTATCATCAATTACTGGATGTAACTTATCATATAGTTCTAGAAACTCTTTTATTTTTTCTTCAGATATAACGTTACTTGGCACACCTTGTTTTTTAAAGCTATCGATATATGCCACTAATTCTTCTTTTGTTTTATAACCATTTTCTTGTATTTTTCTTTCTATTTGAAAAAGGAGATTTTGATAATTCATTTGACTAGTGTTTCCAACGCCTTTTTTTAATTTTTCAGTTTCATCATATAGAAATAATAGCTCATTTTTTTCTTCAGGTAGAAGTTCTATTTGATTAAGATGATTTAATAATTCTTCTTTGTTTCTATATTGCATACTTTTAATTTGTTCTTGAAAAGTATAAAATTGCATTTTTCTTTTTTCAGCATCCATATAGTCACCTACTTTATATAATAATTATAAGATATTAAGGAAATTATTTCAATTATTATTTATCTAACTTGTAAAAAATGATATAATAGATAAGAATTCTTGGAGGTAATTATGGACTTAAGTGGATTAAATGATGAACAGGTAAAAGCTGTTAAACATATAGATGGACCAATGTTAGTTTTAGCGGGAGCTGGATCTGGAAAGACAAAAGTTTTAACCAATAGGATTGCTTATTTAATTGAAAATGGAATAAATCCAGATAACATATTGGCAATTACTTTTACAAATAAAGCTGCTAAAGAAATGAAAGAGAGAGTTGTTAGGATACTGGGAATGATGGCTAAGAGTATTCAGATATCAACATTTCACTCTTTAGGGCTTAAGATAATTAAAGAAAATTATGCGAGACTCGGATATAAGAGTAATTTCGTAATACTTGATAGTGATGATACTTTAACGGTTGTAAAAAAGATTATGAAGGATATCAATTTAAATCCTAAATATTATAATCCAAGAGATATTAGAAATAAGATTAGCAGTGCAAAGAATGAATTAGTTAGTGTAGATAAGTTTAGAAAGATGGAATTTGATAGTAATATCGTAGATGTTTATGAAAGATATAATAAGAAGTTAATTATTAATAATTCTGTCGATTTTGATGATTTACTTATGTTACCTATTAAGTTATTTAAGGAATATCCGGATGTACTTAAATATTATCAAGATAAATATAAATATGTATTAATAGATGAGTATCAGGATACAAATGAAGCACAATACACATTTAGTAAGATGTTATGTAGTACAAATAAAAATATTTTTGTAGTTGGAGATAATGATCAGGCTATATATGCTTTTAGAGGGGCTAATTATAAGAATATTTTGAATTTTGAAAAGGATTATCCAGAATGTAAAACTATTCTTTTGGAAGAGAATTACCGATCTACCCAAAATATTTTGGATGCGGCCAATAGTGTTATTAAACATAATAAATTAAGAAAAGATAAGAATTTATGGTGTAATAATCCTGTTGGTGATAAAGTTAAATATGTTAAGGTAGAAACAGATAAAGATGAGTGCAGTTATGTGTCTAGCGAGATAAAGAAGTTACATAACGATAATGTTAATTATGAAGATATAGCTGTATTATATAGAACTAATGCACAATCTAGACTTATCGAAGAAGAGATGCTAAAAAATGGTATACCATATAGAGTTGTTGGTAGTTTTTACTTTTATAACCGCAAAGAAATAAAAGATTTATTATGTTATCTTAGACTTATCAACAATCATGATGATGATGTTAGTTTGCTTAGGGTTATAAACACTCCAAAAAGGGGTATTGGAGATAAGACAATCGAAAATATTACGGCAGAGGCTACAGAAAAGGGAATATCTTTATTCGAGGCTATTACTAAGGGTAAGGAACTTGAATTTAAGAAAATGATTCTCAATATGGAAGAAAAATGTGAGAATTTAACGCTTACGGAGATGGTTGATTTAGTACTTACTGATAGTGGTATGAGACGTGAATACGATGATAAATCAATTGAATCCGAAATTAGAATGGAGAACTTGGAAGAATTTAAATCTATTACTAAAGAATATGAGGAAGAATACGGGGTAATATCACTAACAGACTTTCTTAATGAAGTGGCTATTGTCAGTGATGTATCAGAACACGAAGATGCAAGTAATAGAGTTAGTTTAATGACAATTCATTCAGTTAAAGGGCTTGAATTTGATAATGTTTTTATACTCGGTATGGAAGAAGGTTTGTTCCCACATTACAATGCTATAAACGAAGGAAAACAAGCGGCAATTGAGGAAGAGCGAAGACTATGTTATGTGGCAATTACACGTGCTAAAAAGAATTTATGGATGTTAAATACTAGAAAAAGGATGTTATTTGGTAATACACAAGTCAATATGCCTAGTAGATTTATGGATGAAATAGATTCACAATATTTAGAGGTTATCGATGAAAAACCTAGTCTAATTTCTAAAATTAGTAATTTTGTTAAGGATGATAAATTTAGAAAAGAAGATGTAGATTATGAACCTGGAGACCATGTTATGCATGATGAATTTGGTGAAGGTGTTGTTATTAGTGCCGATAAATCTCTTGTTACAATAGCATTTCCACATCCGTATGGAATAAAGAAAATGATGGCTAAACATAAGAGTATTAAAAAGATTTAGAAATAAATCTTTTTTTGTAACATAAAATAGTAATTTGAATATAATAAGTTAGGTGAAAAAGATGAATTATCTTATCTTGATTAATCGAAATAATACTTTAGATAAGAATTATATACCAAAGTATTTAACTGATACCTGTAGTAAATATAAAAAGGGAATAAAAGTGGTTGATAAGGTTAATGATATGTTTCTTTTGATGAAATTAGAGGCTCTTAAATATGGTTATGATATTGATATTATGAGTGGCTATAGAGACTATGATTATCAGGTTAAATTATATAATAAGTTAATTAAGGATAAGGGCTTTAATTATGCATATAGGATTATTGCACCACCAGGAGCTAGTGAACATCAAACTGGTTTAGCAATAGATATATGCGTATATAGATATGATAAATGTTATGTAGAGCATGAATTAAACGATTTTGATGAAATATCTTGGATTATTAAAAATGCTCATAGATTTGGTTTTATATTAAGATATCCGAAAGGAAAAGAAGATATTACGGGTTATAGTTATGAACCTTGGCATTTTAGATATGTTGGAAATATGGCTAGTTATCTTTATTTTAATAATTTAACTTTGGAAGAATATTGTAAATAAATGAAAAATATGGTATTATACTCATTGGTGATGAAAATGAAAGCAAAAAAAAGAGCTTTGATATTAGCAATAGTATGTGTTATTGTATTAATTGGAGCATTAATTGCTAATAAGTATTATGTAGGAAGTTATCTTGTAGAATCAAATTATAAGAATGTACAAAAAATGTTAGATGATAAGAAAGATTTTGTTCTTCTTATTAGTAAGACAGATTGTTCACATTGTATAGCATTTAAGCCAAAATTAAGAGCTGTAGCTAAAGAATATAAATTAAAGATATATTATGTTGATACCGATATGTTAAAAGGAGAAGATTCTGAAGCATTCAATAAGTTATTTAGTATTGACGGAACTCCTACGACAGTATTTATTACTAATGGTGAAGAAAAGACAACGGCCAATAGAATATCTGGTGACGTTAGTAAAGAAAAAATTATTAATAAATTAAAAAGTAATGGTTTTATTAAATAGCCATTACTTTTATTTATCTATCATTTCCATATGATCTAGCATGACACCAGTACCTTCGGCAACACATGTTAGTGGGCTTTCGGCAGTGAATACTGGTACTTTCAATTCAGATGCCAAAAGTGTGCTAAAACCATCTACTAAAGATCCTCCGCCGGTTAAAACGATACCTTTGTCGATAATATCAGCAGATAATTCTGGAGGAGTTTCTTCAAGAATTCCTTTGGCAGCATGAATAATTGTATAAACACTTTCTCTAAGAGCTTCTTCAACTTCTTCACTGGTTAAATTAATTGTATGCGGAAGACCAGTTACTATATCTTTACCACGTACTTCCA
>JAEEGF011902362.1_pt1 | contig 10946 bp, 9 predicted proteins | sample 9134171 | NCBI WGS metagenome assembly JAEEGF01 (sample SAMN16246542, study PRJNA631951) | gut metagenome | biome: gut microbiome; feature: rumen; material: AP-attached | host: Bos | place: Iran: Karaj | collected 2018-10
TAACAATCTCGTACATATCGAAGGTTCCGTCAGATGAAAGATGTGCAGCCTCTTCGAAGTTGGTGGGTGATATGAACTTCAGGTTCCTTACATGTGCAAAGTGGATCCTTCCCTCCAGTGCTCTGATCATATGAGGCAGGTCATTCTCAAGGCTGGTGCCGTAAGAACCTGAGCAGAAGGTCACACCGTTGTGTACATCATCGACAGCCTTCATGAGCTTTAAGATGTTCTTCTCATTATTGATGATCCTGGGAAGGCCAAATACTGACCATGCGGGATCATCGGGATGGATTGCCATCTTGATGTCATACTTATTGCATACAGGCATAATGGCCTTCAGGAAATAAACGATATTCTCGAAGAGCTTATCCTCGTCAACATCCTTGTAAAGCTCAAAAAGCTCTTTTACATGAGCCATTCTCTCAGGCTCCCAGCCGGGCATTACCGTGCCGTTCATCTCTCCGGATATAGACTCGAACATCTTCTCAGGATTGATGGCATCCACAGCCTCCTGGGTGTAAGCAAGGACTGTTGAGCCGTCCTCTCTCTTTCTTGCCAGCTCTGTCCTGGTCCAGTCAAACACAGGCATGAAGTTGTAGCATACCATGTGGATGTCCTCTTTGCCCAGGTTCTCAAGAGTCTTAATATAATTGTCGATGTGAAGATCTCTGTCTGCGGTGGCAGCCTTAATGGCGTCTGAGACGTTTACAGACTCGATTCCGGCGATCTTAAGGCCTTCTGCCTCGACATCCTTCTTGAGAGCCTTGATCTCATCCTGCTCCCAGAGCTCTCCTGCCTGCTTGTTGTAAAGAGTTGTTATAACCCCGTGTACCCCCGGGATCTGTCTGATCTGCCAGAGTTTAACAGTATCGTAATCAGTGCCGTACCAGCGAAGTGTCATTTCCATAGATTATTCCCTCCAGATTGAGCGCTCCCTGCAAAGGAGCATTGGTTTTTGTTTTGTTATATCCACTTTACTTTTTCCGAGGAACATTTAGAATAGAATAACTTGTTTCCAACTTTGCAAAAATTGTTGTGCTGACACTTCAGGTATTGTAAACTGTATTCATGAAAAACAAATTAAGATCATCCTTCAACACAAGACAATACATGCTCTCCTCCGACTTCGAAGTATTCTACTACGCCGACAGGGGCTTTAAGACTCTGACTCCCCATGCCCACGACTACTACGAATGCTATCTTTTCATCGAGGGTGACATAACCATGGAGATCTTTGCCGGAAACGGCAAGGTGCAGCGCCACAAGATGTCTCCCGGCGATCTTATGCTGGTCCCGCCGGGCACTTCCCACCACGCCATAATGAATGATCCGGAAAAGACATACCGGCGCTTCGTATTCTGGATCAGCAAGAGCTGCTGTAACTCACTACTCGAAGAATCTGTGGACTACATGTATCTGATACAGAAGGCAGAGGCCTTCCACAAATACATCTACCACCTGGCTCCCGCGGATTTTCATCTGGTGGAATCCAGGTTCCTTCGGCTTTTAGAGGAGATCTCAGCCGAGCGCTACGGAAGCGCTGCCGCAAGGCATCTGTGCCTCTGTGACCTGATCCTCACAATCAACCGGAGCATCTACGACGATGAACACAAGCGAGGCGGCAGTGATGAGCTGTCTCTTTTCCAGAACATCCTCTCTTACGTTGAGAGCAACCTGGAAGATACTCTGTCCCTGGAGGACATCGCCGGGAAATTCTTTGTCAGCAAATACTATATATCCCATCTTTTTAAGGATACTCTCGGAATATCACTCCACCAGTACATAATAAAAAAACGTCTTGCCGAGTGCCGGGACGCCATAATCAGCGGCGAGAGCATCAGCAAGACTTATGAGAGGTTTGGGTTCAGGGACTATTCAAGCTTTTTTAAATCATTCAAAAAAGAATACGGAATATCTCCCAAAGAATATCAAGCGCTATACTTACACGGCCCTACTACGGTTTAGTCCGCTCACCGGGTGAAAGCTTCTTTGGGGCAGGTCCTTTCCCCTGCTTATTATCTCGTTAAAGTCAGGGGAAAAGACGTAATAACCTATCATACATAACATTCCGAATGCAAAGGATATGGGGAAACAGAGCATAACATATGTTCCGTCAAAATATCTGTTTATAAGGTATGCGCAGGGGATCCTCACAGCCCACAGCATCATCAGATTGATGACTGTTGTGTACTTGACATAACCAACGCCGTTCACGATATTTGAGATACAGTTAAATACCGCATAGCACCATTGTGACAGCAGCACGGCAACCACATATCTGCCGGCGTACATCAGCACCTCAGGATCCTTTGAAAAGAATCCCAGGATCGGCATCCTGAAGGAAATGAAGGCCAGACCCAGTCCAAGGGTTGCGATGCCATTTATCACAGGTATCATGATATATCCCTGGCGAAGCCTCCTGAAATTCCCGGCGCCGAAATTCTGTCCGGAGAAGGTGGAGGCTGCTGCCGAAACAGCTGTTATGGCAACATTTGTTATACCCGTGATCCTGCCTGCGACCGAAGCTCCCGCCATGAATTTATACCCCTGGGCATTCACCAGGGTCTGCATTGCCATATGGCCAAAGGAGAACAGAGAGTTGTTAAGACCTATAGGAAGTCCGATGGCAAGTATTGCCTTCATATCATCACCATTTATCCTCTTTGGTAAAAAGGTAAAGGCGAGCTCAGGAAATCTCTTTTTGATATAGACAACACTTGTGATCCATGACAGGAACATGGCGATGCTGGTGGCAAGGGCTGCTCCTCTCACATCCCATCCAAGGACAGCCACAAAAACAATATCAAGGACTACGTTTGAGATACAGGACACCACCAGAAACCACAGGGACGCAACGCTGTCTCCCAGTCCGCGGAGTATCCCCGCATTCATGTTATAGCCGATATTTCCAAGTGCACCCACAAACACTAGTCTGGTGTACATAAGGGCCGCATCAGAGACTTCCTCAGGAACTCCCATGTATTTTAAGATCACCGGCGCCAGCACAATTCCCAGAACTGCTACCGGAATGCCGCACAGATATACAAATGATGTGGCAGTTGCCGAGATCTGTGAGACTTTTTCTTCATTGCCGGCACCAATCTGCTGCGATACCAGAATGGATACGCCCGAACCTATTCCCAGGAAGATGCATAAAAGAACCTCAACAGGCTGAGAACTTGTTCCAACTGCCGCCAGTGAGGAATCTCCGCAGTATCTGCCAACTACAAGAGTATCAACTGTTGTATAAAGCTGCTGCAATATGTTTCCTATAACTATCGGTATTGCAAAAAGGATCACGTTCCTTATTATGCTTCCCGAGGTCATGTCTATCTTTTTCTTCCCGCTTCTCATCTGATCATCTTCCTTTATCTGCGCGACTTTCGCTGTAAAATGCCGTTCTTTATCAGTTCTCTATTATTCTGCTACATCATTTAATGTTTTTCTCATTATTTTTTCATAAAAGCATGGTAAAAATTATTATTTCATGTCATGATATTTGCATAAACGATTTGTTTTCATGATCTTTAATTCATTTTCATCATTATTTGGGCTGTATCATCAGCTTTTTAGCATTCCGAAAAAGAGGTATTAAAATGGCACTTCCGCTTCCTCAGGGCAAACAGTTTACAATTACATACAGAAACCTCTCCGGAGATTTTGAGATGAGTTCCATGGAAGTAGCATCAGACCATTACTCCCTGGGCTTTATCATCCACGGCGACAGAAAGGTCATAACCCCCACCATGAGCTACACCCTCCATGCCGGCTATGTAAACGCCATCGCCCCATATCTGTATCACAGGACAGTACCGGCTTCATCAGGGCATTACGAGAGTTACCTTATCAAGTTCTCCCCGGCTTATGCCGAGGACTTCATTTCAGCTGTGGGATCACAGGTCATGGACAATATCTTTTCAGACCCGCCCAAGCAGTTTGATGAGCAGGATCAAAAGCAGATATTTGCCATGGCAGGTATGCTCCTCGACGCCTACGATTCCTGCGAAAGTGCAGGTTCTTCCGAGTCTGCTGCCACCAGCGATTTCAGATGCAAGTGTCTTCTCTACTCCATCCTGTCTTTTATAAACGACAGGGGGCGCTTCGGTTCTGACACATCCGTCATGCACAGCCTTGTACTATCTGAGCCCATCGTAGAAGCAGTCTATTATATTGAAAAGAACTACAACAAGCCCATCAGGATTGAAGACGTAGCTGCCATCTCAGGTTATTCGGTATCGTATTTCTCAAGGCTCTTTTGCGCCCAGCTTGGCAGGCCCTTCTCTGAATACCTCTGCCTTACCAGGCTTAAGCATGTCCAGAACCTCCTTCTGTCCACCGACATGTCAGTGATGGACATCTCCTTAGAGTGCGGTTTTTCCTATCCTGGGAACATGACTGCCAGCTTTAAAAAAGAATTCAACATGACTCCTCTCCAGTTTAGAAAAAACAGAAAATAAAAACGCTATTACGCCCCATTTATTAATAAAAATCTAATAACTTTTACGCCTGCGTTATGCTATGATAAAAGAGCAACGCTATTACAATCGCATCCTGAAAAGCGGATGCAACAGGCATAGTTTAAAGGAGGGTTTCTGTGTTATGAAGGTATTCAAATGTGAAAAATGCGGCAGTATGGTCATCAAGATCAACAATGCAGCCTGTACACCGGTTTGCTGCGGCGATCCCATGACCGAGCTCATCCCAGGAACATCAGACGGTGCTTTTGAGAAGCACGTTCCTGTAGTCACAGCTGACGGCAGCAAGATCGTTGTTAAGGTCGGCGAGGTTGAGCATCCCATGATGGAGAACCATTTCATCCAGTATATTATCCTTGAGACAGACAAGGGCTTCATGTTAAAAGAGCTTACACCAAGCGACAAGCCTTGTGCTGAATTCGTCCTTGCTGACGGCGAGAAGGCTGTTGCAGCTTACGAGTATTGCAATCTCCATGGTCTCTGGAAGGCTGATATCTGAGAAAACACTGGTCATATCAGAGTTTTGAAATTTCACGCACCATAATATCATAGCCGGCACAAAGTCTTTTGCCCAAAACTTAAGTCATACAGATATACGGCATCAATGTGCCGGCTAAATGCACATAAAGAAAGCGAGGATTATTATGATGGAAAAGAAATTCTTAAGGCGCCTTATTGCAGCAACCCTTGGTATCGCCATGGCTGCGGGCATGATCATAGGCACACCTGCCCTGAGTGCCAGAGCAGCAGACAGTACAAAAGGCGTATATTTAAGCGTGGCATTCAAAAATGTACGTTGGGAACCACCGGAAATACGCTCAGAAGAAGAAAACCAAAAAATAGTAGGCCAGAACAGATATAGCCTGAATGTCGCACACAAAACCAGATCCAAACTGACAAAAAACATGTCCATAAGCAACACCGTTTATGTGCCTGTTGATGCTCTTAAGGCTGATGATTCAAGATTTGATCTTGATTACGGCGTACATGTAACCTCCTTTGACAAGAAAGGTAATCCTGTTTGGGGCGGCTTTATTGAGGCAAAATACAAAATTGTGCTCGAAAACCATTACGGCTATATCGTGATGTGGAAGGAAGATGCCTCCAATGATTATAAGCCATCCCGTGTAGGCGGATTTGCCACATATAAAAAGGTTGGAAAATACTATGCTGTGACAATTAAAAACATACCACTAAAAGACTTTATAAACGTCTGGGATGAGAATAAAAAAACTGATGTTCCAAAAGCTATCAATACAAAGAAGACATGTTTGATAAACACTAATGTAAGCTTCGGCAGTCAGGGACAGAAAATGTCCAAAAAGCCTATATACCTGACCGACCTGACAGTCAATGCAAAGAAAACCATTACGACCAACTTCACCAAAAAAGATTATGAAGGCGTAAATGGTTGGAGCGAAGCTAAACAAAGAGATGTGAGACCAAAAGTCGGAACCATTAAATAAAAACAAAAAACTCAGCAATTTCTGAAGAGGTGTATAAGATGAGAAGATTTGAAGGGTATCAAAAAGGCGTTAATCTGGGCGGATGGCTCTCCCAGGCAGATGAGAAGACCAGCCACCACTACGAGACATTTATTGTAAGAGATGACATTGAAAGAATCGCTGGATGGGGCTGCGATCACGTGCGTCTCCCCATCGATTACATCGTGATCGAGGGTGAAGACGGCACAATGCTGGAGGACGGATATGTGTACATCGACAACTGCATCAAGTGGTGCAGGGAGTTTAATCTCAACATCCTTCTCGATATGCACAACACCTTCGGCTACACCTTTGATCCTTTGGAAGTAAACGGAGACAAGGAGATCTTCTTCCATAACGAAGAGCTTCAGCAGAGATTCTTCACCATGTGGGACCGCATTTCCAAGAGATATGCAGGACAGAAGGATATCGCCTTTGAACTCTTAAACGAAGTTATTTCTCCCGATGTGGCTGAAAGCTGGAACACCATCGCAGACAAGACCGTAGACGTCATCAGGAAGAATGCACCTGACAGCTACGTTGTCATCGGCGGTGTATGCTACAACAATGTAAGAAGTGTACCTCTGCTCAATCCTCCCAAGGATGATCACATCGTATATAACTTCCACTGCTACGAGCCCATGATCTTCACACACCAGAGGGCATGGTGGATGGACAACATGCCCAAGGATATCACCGTTGACTACCCTGCAACCACTGCCGAGTACTCCGAGAAGTCCAAGGAACTGGATCCCGACTGGGCCGGTGCCATCATGAATATGAAAGTCAAGGAGATGGGTGCAGACTACTTCGCCGAGCTCTTTGAGCCTGCAGTTGAAGCTGCCACCAAAAACAATGCTCCTCTCTACTGTGGTGAGTACGGAGTAATTGACCAGGCTCCTCCTGCTTCTACCATCAACTGGATCAAAGACATCCACGCCGCCTTTGAGAAATACGGCATAGGACGTTCTCTGTGGGTATACAAGGAGAAGGACTTCGGTCTTGTAGGTCCTCACTATGACAGTGTAAGGGATGAGATGATCAAAAATCTGTGACTTTCCGAACGGCAACAAGGAAAATTCCTTCGAAAAGCCGGTATTCTGTAATATGTCCGCATGATAAATCCCGATGTTGCAGCTGGTTTTCCGGTCGTGACATCGGGTTTTCTAACGGATCGACCACAAAGACATTTTTTCTGATAGGAAGTCTTGTCCTGATCAAAGATGCATATGCTTTAGCGGCATCTTTATGGAGAAAAACAACATGGCATTTTATGTGATCATTGTACTGATAACATTTTTATATATTGTGATCCTTGAACTTTCCAAAAACATTCTTCTTGGCTGGTTCATCGCCATCATAGCGATGCTTCTGATGATAGGTCTCGGGTTCCGTCTCAGGGCAAAAGAGCTACCTGGCGTCCCGGTAAGGATAGCCATGATCATCGGCTTTATCCTTATACTGGCATTAAACTATAAACTGACAGAGCCTCCCTTTAAGAGAGTTCCTGCTGTCAGCCATAAAAATCCCGAGGTGACGGATGAAGTCGTCCTAAAGCAGGGAAAGATAACCGGAGTGTACAACAAGGATAAGTCTGTACGGGTATATGCCGGAATTCCTTACGCAGCACCGCCACTTGGAGACCTTCGCTTTCGAGAGCCACAAGCGCCGCAAAGTTGGGACGGCGTCCTTGCCTGCGATCATTTTGCTCCTATGGCGATGCAGCAGCGTGGGTCTGTTTTGTACGATTCGCTGAGCCATATCCTGGGCTGGCACGATTATAAGATCTCTTTCGGCGATGAATACAGAGAGGCCGTCAGTGAAGACTGCCTGTATCTAAATGTCTTTTCCCCGGACAAAAAAGATGATGAGCTGCTGCCTGTTATCTTCTATATCCATGGTGGATCCCTTACGACGGGTCAGCCCTCATACTCGGAATACCGGGGTGAAAGCCTCGCCTCCAAGGGCGTTGTCTTCGTAAACTGCGGTTACAGGCTGGGAGTATTTGGCTACTACGCCGCCGATGACCTGAAGGCAGAATCTCCAAACGGCACCACCGGAAACTATGGCCTTCTGGATCAGATAGCAGCCCTTCGATGGGTGCATGACAACATTGAAGCCTTCGGTGGTGACCCCGACAGGATCACCATCGCCGGAGAATCCGCGGGCTCATCCAGCGTAAATGCCATATGTGCCTCTCCGCTTACAGAAGGTCTTTTCCAATATGCAATTGCAGAGTCCAGCGGGATCGTACCAAAAAAGCCATTTCACACCTTCAGGGATTATGAAGAGGCTCTTGAGCAGGGCACCGTCACCAGAAGCGAGTTTGCAGCTTCGTCCTCCGATGAGCTGAGAAAAGTTCCGGCTGAGGAGCTTGTAAAAACTTCCGGCGTCAACACATCGATGACCATAGATGGGTACGCCCTTACAGAGCAGCCATATCTCACTTATGAAAAGGGTGAGAATCATGAGAAAGCTCTTTTGAACGGATTTAATCTGAAGGAAGCAGATGCATTCCTGATGGACACAAAAGCCACTAAGGATAACTATGTGCAGCTCCTGGCTGAGGATATAGGCGAATACGCCGACGAAATGGCAGAGGTCCTTCCCTACGACGCTATCACGCGTGATCAGTACTTCATCGTCGATCAGAAGGGTGAAGCCAAGGGCTCACTGAACGCCGCCTACAGTGCAATGTGGTTCTCCTACTCCCACTTTGTCTGGAGCAGATATATGGCATCACAGGCGCGCCCATGCTATGAGTATTACTTCACCAAGACCAACTCAAGGCTCTCAAACCATCACGCCGGAGAACTCCCCTACGCCTACGGCAACCTGGATAGTCACCCTGACTCCTACACAGCTGACGATTATGCGCTCTCAGAGATCATGCAAAACTATTGGGTCAACTTTGCCAAAAACGGCGATCCAAACGGCGCGGGACTTCCGGAATGGCCGATGATCACAAAGGATCAGTCACGCCTTCTTAATCTTGATTCAGAAGTAAAGACCATGGAAGACCCTAACCTTAAGCTTTATGAAGTCATCGACCGCTATATGGATTCACAGTAATGACATGCCTGCAATGGACATGTCACGTATATGTGCAAAAATATAAACCGCCGGTTCATCCTGATATGATTCCTCCAATGTATTTTAAGCTATTAGCCTTATCAACTTTGGATGAGTTATATCAGATGACCTGGCGGTTAAATTTTTTTACAGCAATACTATGTTTAGTTTCTGTCAGCAGGCAGGAAGATCACCTTGGTAAGCCATGCAAGGAACACGAATACCAGTATCGGAATGACGCAGGAAGTAACTATCATGACAGCCAGCGTTTCAAGCATATCTCCCAGGAATGCGGAAATCCTGGCAATTGTGTCGTTGGTAATGCTGGTGAATTCACCAAGGATTCCGCTCTCTGCGTCCCCCTCGATCTCCAGCTCGTTGTACTCCTCGATCGTACTGTTTACCGTCTCTGCCTGAGTCTGGTATACCATATCTGACAGCACCACACTTGCCGGTACTATAAGGACTATGATAAGTCCCATAAAGGCCAGCTTTCCGGCAACAACGGTGAGAGCTTTCTTTTTCAAAAGGATAGCCAGCGACTGCAAAAGACATGCCACCGGTATGATCACCATGAATGTAATCCTGGCAGAAATAATTATAAGGAACTTCTCCAGATAGAGTGCGCTCAGAATCATCAGAAAATATGTGGCAAGCTCAGCCAGCTGCTCAGCTATAGGCGTTCCAAGGTCTCCCGGAAGGAGCGAAATGGTCGCACTGGTGGCTGCAGCGCCTCCGGACAGGGTCATGACCGCACTTATCTTCTCATCGGTCTGTTCTATTGTATGCGTGTGGTTTGCGGGATCTGCTGCCCAGGGAGCGATCTTTGTAATAGACACGACTGCAAGCAATATCAGAAGAGCTATGGCCGCAACGCTTTTCAGTTCCAGTTTACTCGTCAATTTCTGTAAGCCTCCAAGTATTTTTCTTTATAATATCCGCCGCAGGGCAGACGATAAACCACTCCTCGTCAGAACTTAATCTCATAGTCAGCCAGGGACGGATAATTCCCCAAAAACTCATTCACAAGTTTCCTGGCCTGTTCGTCAGACCGCTCAAGGATCCCTCCCTCAAGCGCCTTCTCTTTTGCCGATTCCTCAAATTCAGAGAGGGACATGTTGTAGTCCTCAAGCTTTAGAGGATTCCACAGGGAGTCCTTCTCCGAATAAACTTCAAAGGTGTCCTTATCTATGGTGACTGCCATGATCTCAGACTTTGGCATGACCACCGTTACGGTTTTCGTCTCTTCGTCCTTGGTCACTTCTATCTTCTCAAAGTCGACTCCGGCCAGGACAGAACCCTCATAGCTGTACATGAATTCTGAAGAAGACGGGATTATGCTCAGGACTTTCTTTTCCTTGGTATATTTCTCAACCTGTGTGAAGTGGTACTCCTGCGTCACCAGAAATCCCATGTTGGAAAGGCCGTCCTCAAGTATGTCCGTGGTGACTGTGACCACCACCTTGTCCTCCTTCTGCTTGAGTGTGGCGGACATACCGGCGACGTCAGTCTGTTCTTCACTGTCCCCATTTTTGTTGTAAGAAATGCCAAGAATAAGTGCAACAATCAGTGACAGCGCTATTATTCCGATATAGATGTAGTTTAGTATCTTTTCCGGTATCTTAAACTTCATTTTTCTGACTCTCCCATGATGCTGATAGAAAAGAAATCAAATAATCTTTCAGGACACATAGTCCGGTCCAACACCGGGTACATCGACATTGCATGTAAACAGGCACCCGTCATATTCACCGGTCAGTCCATCACCTGATGACGTGATGAACAGCGTCTTGAGGTCATCCCCACAGAAGCAGCATGATGTCACATGCTCAGCCGGAACCGTGATCTCACCCAGCTTCTCGCCGGTGGTCCCGCTTCTCTTTTCAATGCGTCTTCCACCCCATATTGCCACATA
>JAEEGF011739409.1_pt1 | contig 10945 bp, 8 predicted proteins | sample 9134171 | NCBI WGS metagenome assembly JAEEGF01 (sample SAMN16246542, study PRJNA631951) | gut metagenome | biome: gut microbiome; feature: rumen; material: AP-attached | host: Bos | place: Iran: Karaj | collected 2018-10
CTTCCGCCGCATCCACCAGCAGGATGACGCCGTTTACCATCTTCAGCACCCGTTCCACTTCGCCGCCGAAATCGGCGTGGCCCGGCGTGTCCACGATATTGATCTTGGTGTCGCCGTAATGGATGGCGGTATTCTTGGCCAGTATGGTGATGCCCCGTTCCCGTTCCAGGTCGCCGGAGTCCATGACCCGTTCCGCTACGACCTGATTATCCCGGAAGACGCCGCTCTGGCGGAGCATTTCGTCCACCAGGGTGGTCTTGCCGTGGTCAACATGGGCGATGATCGCGATATTGCGCAGTTCCATGGGGATCGTTCCTTCCTTCTTTTGGCTGGGCCTGTAAAAACCGAAGTATTATACAGCCTCGAAAAGGGAATTGCAAGCCTTACGGCGGACAAATCCTGCCGGAAAAAGGAATCTGCCCGAAGCGGACGCTTCGGGCAGAAGAGCCGTCTATTGCTTTCTGAAGACCAGGAGCTTGCTGATCAGGTAATTCCCCAGGATGACCAGCACCTGGGCGACAATCTTCACCGCCACGTCGTTCAGCCCCAGCACCGTGATCCCAAGCCAGAGGATCAGTTCCTCCAGGCCCAGGGTGGCCAGCCTGCCCGCAGTGAAGGAGGCCGCCTCCCGCAGGATGCCCCCGGGCGTATGCGCCTTGTCCGCAAAGACCCAGGTGCGGTTCGTGACGTAGGCGAAGGCCACGCAGAGGATCCAGGATATGATATTGGCGATCAGCGGATCCAGGCCCAGGGGATGGGCGAAGAGCCAGTACAGGAAGATGCTCAGAACGGTGGTGAGTCCCCCGAAGAAAAGATACAGAAGGGGCTCCTTGTATTTGCGGTATAAAGGCTGGAGCGGGCGCAGGACCCGCCAGCCCATGATGCGGTCGAAGATATCCGGCTTTTCCATCTGGGTTTCCCTCCTTCCGGGCGCAGATATCATATTACCCGTATCTGCGCCGGTTGGCAAGGGAAAACCGAATATGCCCTTCCGATCCGCCGGGGGAAGGAAACCTGAGCAGTCCGCGCCTGCCATGGGAACCGTGCGGGAAGCGTAGCGTTTACAGCCAGGGGCGCACGTCCTTTGCCAGCTGTTCCTCCATACCGATGAGCCGCTTGGCAATATCCTTGGAGGTCTCGTCCGCCGCGGTATACTGGTTCAGATAGCGGCTGAGAGACTTCACCCCCATGTTGCAGCCGTCGGTGATCAGGTCTGCCGCGGCGTGGGCGGCGTCCTCCATGTTCATTTTCATGCCGGTCTTCATCCGGGACATGCCCTTCACCAGGGGGTTGGGGGATTTCCCCTCGTCCTTGAAACGCCGGAGCTGGGCGTCCGTCTCCCGCCCCAGGGCCTCGTGCCGGTCCCGGCAGTCGGAAAGCAGCTTATGCAGCGGTCCTTCCCGGAGGGCTTTCAGTACGTCTTCAATGGAGTCCACGCCCATGCGGATGCCGGAATCACATTCCCGCAGCAATCGCACCGTATCCTTTTCGATCAACTCTTCTCACCTCTCAGCATCCAGTATGCGCAGAGAGGCGCCGCTCCATACGCCCGAGATCCCGGGATGATAAAACCCACTTGCCGAAGCAAGTGGGTTTATCTGGAGCGGGCGACGAGATTCGAACTCGCTACCTCCACCTTGGCAAGGTGGCGCTCTGCCAAATGAGCTACGCCCGCGGAACATGTGCCATTATAGCGCATATCCCGTATTTGTCAAGAGAAAAATTCGCCCGGGACGTTATGGCCCGGGCGGAAGCTGTCTCAGCTGAGGGTTAAGTCTCCATCCTTGATCCAGCCCCATTTCCGCAGCGGCCAGGCCAGCAGGGGGGTGAGGACGGCGGGAAGCACGATGGCCACCAGCGCCAGACCGATCCAGTCCATGGCGGTGACGGCGGCCTTTGCTCCGGAAGCCACGTCGGAAGCCCAGCCGGTCCACACGCCGATGGGGCCGCAGAGGCCGCAGGTGCCCATGCCGGAATTCACCGCCGCCCCGTTCATCTGCATCCGGAAAACGCAGGTGGCGATGGGGCCGGTGATGGCGGAGCAGAGGGTGGGGGGGATCCAGACCTTGGGGTTCTTCACGATGTTCCCCATCTGGAGCATACTGGTGCCCAGGCCCTGGCTGACGATGCCGCCCCAGCGGTTCTCCCGGAAGCTCATGACGGCGAAGCCCACCATCTGGGCGCAGCAGCCCGCCACGGCGGCGCCCCCCGCCAGGCCCACCAGGCCGAAGACGGTGCAGATGGCCGCGCTGGAGATGGGCAGGGTAAGGGCGACTCCTACCACGACGGAGACGATGATGCCCATGAGGAAGGGCCGCAGCTCCGTAGCCCACATGATGAACTTGCCTACCCACTGGGCTGCGGTGCCGATGGGCCTGGCGATGAGGCAGGCGATCCCCACGCCCACCAGGAGGGTGACGATGGGGGTGACCAGGATATCCACCTTGGTCTCCTTACTCACGGCCTTGCCGATCTCGGCGGCGATGATGGCTACCACCAGCACGGCCAGCGGGCCTCCCGCGCCGCCCAGAGCGTTGGTGGCAAAGCCCACGGGCACCAGGGTGAACAGCACAAGCGGCGGAGCCTGGAGCGCATACCCGATGGCCACGGCCATGGCCGGGCCCACCATGGCGGAGGCCAGAGCGCCCATGGTATAGTTCACGGCCTTTTCGCCGGTGCCCACAGTCACAAGGATCTTCGTCAGAAAGCCGATGTGCAGCTGGGTCCCCAGGGTATTGAGGATCGTGCCCACCAGCAGAGAGGCGAACAACCCCTGAGCCATAGCCCCCAGGGCGTCGATCCCGTAACGCCTGGCGGAAAACACGATGTTCTTTCGTTTCAGAAACGTCTGGAATTTTCCCATTTTCATTCCTCCGATCCAAATAGTTCCCGTACCTTACAGCCTTCCGGCGATCCGGGCGGCCAGGGGACGGCGGACTTTCATCGCTCCTTTGGGACAAAGCTCCTGACAGCAGAAGCATCGGATACAGCTTTTCCGGTCGATCCGGGCTTTCCGAGCCCGGATCTCGATGGCCTTTGCGGGACAGGAGCGGGCGCAGACGCCGCAGCCCACGCAATCCTTTTTATCCAGGGCGGGATAGCTTTGCAGGATCCGCCGCACCGTACCGCGGACCAGCTTCCGCAGGGGAGAATTGCCTCCGATGAGGGTGGTAAGGTCCCGAAGACCGGCGACATGCCGGAAATCCGGCACCCGGAAGGCTTCCAGGTCCCCATCCATCTCCACTTCCGCTGCCGTATCGGGAATGAGTCCCCGCCGGTGCGCCGCTTCCAGGTAGGGCACGTCTTCCTTTTCCAGCCCGATGAGCCGGGCGGCGGCCAGATCCAGGCAGAAGGGATCGGCGGAGGCCAGGAGGGCGCCCAGATGCCGGGGGGTGCCCTGGGTCGGTCCGTTTCCCTCCATGCCGGTGACGGCGTCGCAGATATGGAGCCGGGGCTTGAAATGGAGGTTCAGATCCACCAGCATATCCGCAAAATCCCGGTATTCCGGGAAACGGTAGTGGTATTCCGCTTTCACCGAACCGGGGATGCAGCCGAAAAGGTTCTTGGTGGCGGCGGTCATGCTCATCATGGCGTGGACCTTCAGTTTGCTGAAGCTGAGGATCGCATCCGCCCAATCCAGCCAGCCGGTATAGGTGAAGCTTTTCAGCACCTTGCAGTCCGGATCCTGGCACTCCCTTACGGAGTAATCCTCGTTGAGACTGCCTCCCGCTTCCTTTACCGCCTCCAGGCCGCAGACGGCGTAGACCCGATCCACATAGGGCTTGCTGAAGACCCCGCCGGGGCTGTCTCCCACCCGGACCTCCGCTCCCTTTTCCGTGAGCAGCCGCACCAGGGCGGCCAGCAGGGCGGGATGGGTGGTGGCGGCGGTTTCCGGCTTCAGGGCGGTGATGAGGTTGGCCTTCACGGCGATCTTCATTCCGGGTCGGACCCAGTCCAGCCCCCCCAGAGGTTCCAGGACGGAGAGCAGGGCGGCGCGGCAGCATTCCTCCGTATACTCGGCGCAGGGGCGGATGACGACCTTTTCCATGCTTTACAGCGCGTCCACGTACCGGCAGGCGGCCACGGCGGCCACGGCCCCGTCGCCCGCAGCGGTGGTGAGCTGCCGCAGCTCCTTGGCCCGACAGTCCCCGGCGGCAAAGAGGCCGGGGGAGGCGGTGAGACAGCGCTCATCGCTGTCGATATACCCGTAATCGTTCAGCCCCGCCGCATCGGCGAACGCTTCGTTTTCCGGGATGAGGCCCACGGCCACGAACACCCCGTCGCAGGGTTCGAGCCGCTCGGCGCCGTCCGCGGTACGGCGGAGACGGATCCCCGTGAGCTCGCCGTCCTTTGCCTCAAAGCCGGTCGCCTTGGTGCCGGTGATCACCCGGACGTTGGGCTTGGACCGGAGCACCTCCTGGCTCCGCTCCTCCCCGGTGAGATAGTCCAGGTCCTGGACCACCGTTACGGCACTGCAGTTCTCCGCCAGCAGGATGGCCTCCTGGAGGGCGGAATTGCCGCCGCCTACCACCACGACGGCCTTATCCCGGTAAAACTCCCCGTCGCACACGGCGCAGAAGGAGATCCCGTTGCCCACCAGTTCCGTTTCCCCGGGGAGACCCAGCATCCGGTGCTTGACCCCCGTCGCCAGGATCACGCTGCGGGCGGCATAGTCGCTCCCCTCCCGGGTGAGCACATGCCAGACCTGCCCCTCCCGGCGCAGGCCGGAGACGGTCTCCACTTCCGTATCTGCCCCCTGGTCCAGGATCTGGTCCAGGAGCCGGTCGGCAAATTCCACCCCGCTCATCTGTTTGGTGCCGGGGTAATTCTCCACCTTGGGTGAATAGGTGATCTGGCCGCCGTATCCGTTCTTTTCCAGCACCAGAACGCTCTTATTGCTGCGGCGTGCATACAGGGCCGCGGTCATCCCCGCGGGACCTCCGCCCACTACGATGATATCATACATCCGTCTTTCCTCCTCCGGCGTAAAAAGGGGCCGGACGGCTTGTCCGGCCCCGGTAAGGCGATGGTTCAGACTCTGGCGGCTGCCCCTGCCAGGTATTGCTTGATTTCCGGGACACCGTAGAATTTATCCACCTTGTCCCCGTTTACCACCACCAGGGTCGGGGCGCCCTTGACGCCGTACTGCTTCACCAGCTCCACGTTCTCCTCGGCGATGCGCTTCTCAAAGGGGAAGCCGGCCTTGGTCAGCTGGGCTTCGGCGATGCGGCAGTTGGGGCAGGTGACCCGGGCGAAGAGAATGGCCTGGCTGGGCTTTTCCGCCGCGGGGGCGGGGGCTTCCGCCTTTTCTTCCCCGACGGGAGACTGGGCTGCGGCTTCGGCATGGCGGACGCCGCGGAGCCGGGACCGGCCGATATCGTAGGTCCTGCGCTGCTTGAACTCCTGAGCCTTTCCGTCGTTCCAGTTCTGCACCGGGCGGTAGTAGCCGGTGATGCGGGAATAGACCTCCGTAGCCTCGCCGCACTTGGGGCAGACCTTCTGCTCGCCGGCCAGATAGCCGTCGTTTTTGCAGATGGAGTAGGTGGGGGACATGGTGTAATAGGGGAGCTTGTAGTTCTCCGCGATCTTCCGCACCAGGGAAGCCGCCGCCTGCCAATCCGGCAGCTTCTCGCCCAGGAAGGCGTGGAACACGGTGCCGGAGGTGTAGAGGGTCTGGAGCTCATCCTGGATATCCAGAGCGGAGAAGATATCGTCCGTGTAGCCCACGGGCAGATGGGAACTGTTGGTGTAGTAGGGGGTGCCGCCGCACTCCGCAGCGGTGATGATATCGGGGTAGCGGGCCACGTCGTGCTTTGCCAGACGATAGGCGGTGCTTTCCGCCGGGGTGGCTTCCAGGTTGTACAGGTCTCCGTACTGCTCCTGGTAATCGCTCAGGCGCTCCCGCATATGGTTCAGCACGTTTACGGTGAAAGCCACAGCCTCGGGCTGGGTAAGATCCTTGCCGATCCACCTGGCGTTCAGACAGGCTTCGTTCATGCCCACCAGGCCGATGGTGGAGAAGTGGTTGTCGAAGGTGCCCAGGTAACGCTTGGTATAGGGATAGAGACCGGCGTTCAGCAGCTTGGTGATGACTTCCCGCTTTACCTTCAGGGAGCGGGCGCTGAGATCCATGAGCTTGTCCAGCCTGACGTAGAATTCTTCCTCCGTTTTGCTCAGGTAGGCGATCCTGGGCATGTTGATGGTGACCACGCCCACGCTGCCGGTGCTTTCGCCGGAGCCGAAGAAGCCGCCGCTCTTTTTCCGCAGCTCCCGCAGATCCAGACGCAGGCGGCAGCACATGCTGCGTACGTCGCTGGGCTCCATGTCGCTGTTGATATAATTGGAGAAATAGGGGGTGCCGTATTTGGCGGTCATCTCAAAGAGAAGACGGTTGTTCTCCGTGTCGGACCAGTCGAAATCCCGGGTGATGGAGTAGGTGGGGATGGGGTACTGGAAGCCACGGCCGTTTGCGTCGCCCTCGATCATGCACTCGATGAAGGCCTTGTTGATCATGTCCATCTCCCGCTGGCAGTCTTTATAGCAGAAGTCCAGCTCCTTGCCGCCCACGATGCAGTTGTTTTCCGCCAGGTCCGCGGGTACGGTCCAGTCCAGGGTGATGTTGCTGAAAGGCGCCTGGGTGCCCCAGCGGGAGGGGGTGTTCACGCCGAAGATGAAGGCCTGGACCGCCTGCTTGACGTCCTTATAGGAGAGATTGTCCACCTTCACGAAGGGGGCCAGATACGTGTCGAAGCTGGAGAAGGCCTGGGCCCCTGCCCATTCGTTCTGCATGATGCCCAGGAAGTTCACCATCTGGTTGCAGAGGGTGATGAGGTGGCCGGCGGGTTTGGAGGTGATCTTCCCCGTGACGCCGCCCAGCCCTTCGGCGATGAGCTGCCGCAGGCTCCAGCCGGCGCAGTACCCGGTGAGCATGCTCAGGTCGTGGATATGGATGTCCGCGTTCCGGTGAGCGGAGGCGATCTCCTCATCATAGACCTCGCTGAGCCAGTAGTTGGCGGTGATGGCGCCGGAATTGGACAGGATCAGGCCGCCGACGGAATAGGTGACGGTGGAGTTCTCCTTGACCCGCCAGTCCTGGATGCCCAGATAATCGTCCACGGTCTTCTTATAGTCCAGGACGGTCTCGCTCACGTTGCGCAGCTTTTCGTGCTGCTTGCGGTACAGAATATAGGCCTTGGCTACGTTTTCATATCCGCCCTTGGAGAGGACGGATTCCACGCTGTCCTGAATGTCCTCGATGGCGATCAGTTCATCCTTGATCTTTGGCTGGAATTCCGCAGTGACCCGGATGGAAAGAAAATCGATCACATCATCGGTATAATTGGTGTTGGTGGCGTCGAAGGCCTTCTTCATGGCATTGGCGATCTTGGAGATCTCAAAGTCCACGATGCGGCCGTCACGTTTTACGACGCGGTACATGCTGATTCCTCCTGCTCTTGGTCCGGAGATACCCGGTTTCTTTAGCGACAATTATATCGCCGGGGCATCGGGCTGTCAATAGGAGGACACAATATCTAGGGCTGAAATTTCGGAATACCCAGAATATGTTGTATGCATATGCTAACGGCAGAGGAGAGAGATCAGTCTATCCCCCGGAGCTCCGCAGCGGGGATAAATGGCTTAACTGCGGCCAGAAGACAGTCCAGCTCTTCCCGGCTGCAGGGGTGGAAGCCTTCCCGGATCAGGTCCCCGGAATCGGTGAAGCCCTGGAGAAAATAGCGCTCCGCACCCCGGAGCCAGCGGCCGATCTCCTGCAGGTCCTCTGGGCGATGGAGCTCCTGCACCACGGTGGTCCGGAACTCATAGGGCACCGTTCCCGCCAGCAGGAAGGCGGCGCTTTCCCGGATCCGGTCCAGCTGGGGATCGGCAGTCCCGGCGGTCTCCGCATATCTGGCCGGAGAGTTTTTAATGTCCATGGCCGCATACTGCACCAGTCCCTCCCGCACAAGACGCTTCAGCAGGTCGGGCCGGGTGCCGTTGGTGTCCAGCTTCACGGCGTAGCCCAGATCCCGGATCCGGCTGAGGAATTCCGGCAGGTCCGGCTGCAGGGTAGGTTCCCCGCCGGTGACGGCCACCCCGTCCAGCAGGCCCCGGCGCTTTTCCAGGAGGGCGAAGAACTCCGCCTCCGGGATCTCCGGCTGCTCCTCCGGCCGCAGGACCAGCTCCGCATTGTGGCAAAAGGGGCAGCGATAGTTGCAGCCCCCGGTGAACACCGTGCAGGCCGTATGGCCGGGAAAGTCCAGAAGGGTGAGCTTCTGCAGTCCGCTGATGCGCATGGATACCGCCTCCAGATAGTTTGTCCGAACAGGGTGATTATACCATCCTCCGGGGAAAAAGAAAACCCGGCAGGGGCGAACCCCTGCCGGGAAATGGCTGATCGAAATCAGATCATGCCGCAGCACTTTTTGCGGCTGTACTCGTAGAGCTCCTCGTTGAAGGCGGGGGTCAGGTAGCTCATGGCGTTGAAGTTGATGGTGGCGGGCTTGCCGGGCTGCATGAAGCGGTCCACGAAGTCCCGGGCGCTGGCGCGCTGCTCTTCCTCGGGAGCGGTCTTGGGATCGAATGCCTTGGGCATGACGCCGATGATGATCTTGTCGCCGTACAGCTCGTACTCCTTGGCGGTGTCGTTCATGGCCTGGGGGCACCAGCTGTCCCACCCGGCCTTGATCATGTTGGGGATCTGCTTCATGTTGTTGCCGCAGCAGTGGAAATCGCAGTACTTGCCCTTGCTGTGCAGGAAGTCGGTGACGACCTTCATATAGGGGACGATCATCTCCTCCGCCACAGCGGGGGCGAAGAAGGTCTCCTTCTGGGAGCCCCAGTCGTCGTGGATGCAGAACATGTCGATCTGGGGGTAAGCCTTGATGGCATGGTCCAGGATCTTGATGTACAGGTCGCTCAGCCGGCCGAAGAACTCATGCACGGCGTCCTGCTGATCCTCATCGATGAGGGCCATGATGGCGCCTTCAAAATCCATGAAGGAGATGAGACGCTCGTACCAGCCGTTCAGGAACCACATGCAGTTTGCATTTTCGGGGCGCAGATAGGCCTTGTTGGCCTCGGCGGAGCCTTCCCAGTCCCACTTATCCACATCGGGGAACACGATCTTATCCTTGATCTCGTTGGCGTCTTCGATATAGGGCTTGCCGGGGCGGACCATGGAACCGCCCACGGATTCGATATACTCCCACTCGATGCCGAACATGTCGGGTCCGCCGAAATCGGAAACCTTCATATCCCGGCTGCCGGCTTCGTACACGAAGCCGCGGGCGATATTGTCCGGATTCACTTTGGGGGAGAACATGCTGGTGAAGCTGCTGACGGTCCAATAGGGCTCACGCCGGTAGGTGGCCAGAATGCCTTCCCGCTGGGAGCAGGGGTAGTTGAAAATGGTCTGGGTACGGCCGCCGAAGGAGATCGTCTTCGCTTCGGTGATCTCTTTGGGATCAAACATCGGAACTGCCATCTTTGGGGATCCTCCTTAAAATATATTTCCACACAATAACCGAGAGTATTCCATACTGCGACGATCATACACCTTTCTGCCAGTGTTTGCAAGAGAAAACCACCTTTTCCGCTTCAAATTCTTGGCTGTCCCGCGTAACCCGATCGCAGAGAGGGGAACAAAATCACACTTGGGGCTTGCAGACAGGGGATGCTGCGGGTACAATAAACATATTGAGCACAGCGAAAAACGGAGGGTTTGATATGGAAGGGAAGACAGCGGTACTGGGCGTGGAGCTGGGCTCCACCCGCATCAAAGCCACCCTGGTGGACGGGGCTTTCCGCCCCGTGGCTTCCGGGGACTACACCTGGCAGAGCAGACTGGAAAACGGCGTATGGACCTATCCCCTGGAGGAGGCCTGGGAAGGTTTCCGGGCGGCCCTGAAAGCGCTGAAGGCGGATGCGGGAGAACTGCGGCCCGAAGCCATGGGCATCTCCGCCATGATGCACGGCTATCTGGCCTTTGACCGGGACTGGAACCTGCTGGTGCCCTTCCGCACCTGGCAGAACACCATGACCGGCGACGCGGCGGAGGCGCTTACGGCCGCTTTCGGCTTCAACGTGCCCCAGCGATGGAGCGCCGCCCATTTCTATCAGGCGATCCTGAACGGAGAGGAGCATGTTCCCCGGGTGGCCCATCTCACCACCCTGGCGGGCTATCTCCATTTCATGCTCACCGGGGTGAACGCCGTGGGCATCGGGGAAGCCTCAGGCATGTTCCCCATTGACAGCGCCGCGCTGGACTACGACGCCGGGATGCTGGAGATCTTTGACCGTATGGCGGCGGAGAAAGGCTGCGCTGCAAAGCTCCGGGACCTGCTGCCCAAAGTCCTTGTTGCCGGCGAGGAAGCGGGAAAGCTGACGGAGGCGGGAAGCCGTCTCACAGGCGGCCTGCTGCCTGCGGGGATCCCCTTCTGCCCCCCGGAGGGAGACGCAGGTACGGGGATGACCGCCACCAACGCCGTGGCTCCCCGGACCGGGAACGTCTCCGCGGGCACCTCCATCTTCTCCATGGTGGTACTGGAGCGGCCGCTGAAGAAGGTCTATTCCGAGATCGACATGGTCACCACCCCGGAGGGCAGCCCCGTGGCCATGGTGCACTGCAACAACTGCACCGGGGACACGAACGCCTGGGCCGGGGTGCTGGGGGAGACCGCCGCCCTCTTCGGCGCCCGGCCGGATACGGGGACCCTGTTCACCAGGCTTTATGAGAAGAGCCTGGAGGGAGATGCGGACTGCGGAGGCGTGACGGTGGTGAATTACCTGGCGGGCGAAGGGGTCACCCATCTGGACGAAGGCAGGCCGCTGGTCCTGCGCCGGCCGGATGCAAAGTTCACCCTGGCGAATTTCCTCCGGGCCCAGCTTTACTCCACCATGGCCACCCTGCGCATCGGCATGGATCTGCTGGCGGAGGAGCAGGTGG
>JAEEGF010618476.1_pt1 | contig 10944 bp, 12 predicted proteins | sample 9134171 | NCBI WGS metagenome assembly JAEEGF01 (sample SAMN16246542, study PRJNA631951) | gut metagenome | biome: gut microbiome; feature: rumen; material: AP-attached | host: Bos | place: Iran: Karaj | collected 2018-10
GCATCACGGGAGGCTACGGGTACGGATCTAAGAGTAAACAGGCTGAGCCGGACATCGGCATCGTCATTACGTACAGCATAGTCAGTTTTTGAGGTTGCGACAGTGTCGCAGCATACTGGACAATTATTTCTGCTGATAACACTTTATTAACTTGCGAAACTTGAATTATGGAAATAACGCTATCAATCAGCAAGTCGGCAGTGTTCAAGGAGGTTGCACAGACCACCAGTTACACCGGCGCAAAGATGGACGACGATGCAAATGCCTACGAGCGCATCACAACCGTTGATGAAGACCAGTCCGAACTGAAACGGTTTTGGGACGAGAGCCGTGCAGAGGTGTCACAGGCATTCATCCGTATGCTTGTATCAGAGGGCATGGCAGAAGATGGCGACACCTACAACCTTGTGCTGAACGTGTCAGTGGCTTTTGACAGCGCATTGCAGCCTGGTATGGAGTTAGGTTTGTTTTCCTACTTCGTTCAGAGCATCACCGCCAAGTGGTATGTGTTCACGAACAAGCCAGAGGCTGGAGATTTCGCCACCGTCGGCAAAAACATCCTTGACGAAGTAAAGGAAAAGGCTTTCTTCAAGAAGAAGCCTACACGCCCGACCTACGACTAATCAAAATAAGCGAGAGTAAATAACTCCATTAAATTTTTATCATCATGGCAGAGAACAAAAAAAATCTTGCTGTCACCATTCAGACCAGGGAACTGAAGTTTGCGATTATGAATAAGACGCACGTGACAGCACGCAGTCTGCAAGCAGCTGGCAAACTGAACTATGAGGCAGCAGCTCACATGCAGGCGAGCGAAGACTTGGAGAACTCGTATGAACTTATCCGCGCCATCAGCAACGCTATTGCTGAGACCAAGGTGGAGCTGGGTGAGTATCTGAACGAGACAACGACGGCAACCGATAACCTGATTGACAGTGATGTGGAGAACGGCAACGCTATCACGATCAACTTCCTGCTGCCAAGCAACTACAACAGCGCGGCCGCCGACGCTCTGGGTGGTGGCATCCATGAGTTTGTTGTGGGTCGCAGTATCTATGAGTGGTATCGTCAGACTTGCCCGGAGATTGCTGAGGCTTGCAAGGTTGACGCTGAGGCGGCACTTGACAGAGCGAAGAAAGCGTTGTACAAACGGAGCCGTCCGGAGCGTCCGACGTATGCTCAGACGAGCGAAGCCAGCGAGACAGAGGGCGGCGATAACGGCAATGGTTAAAGCAGCGTAGATAATGGCAGACTATTGTGGAATAGGCTGCAATACTATTGCAGCAAACGGGACGTCGCCGGATGTTGATGAGAAGCGTGTAGTGCGTCTGAAATTCCTTCGTGCCCAACTGCTCTACGACATCAAGAACTACGCATACGTGGAGGCTGACGTGATGGGCGAGGAGAAACAACACGCGCAACATGTGCTTGCCGACATAGGCGAGGATGGCAATGTGGACCGTGTGACCCGGATACTTGCCGTGGTATATAGTGATGTGATAGAAATGCTTTACCCCTACACCAAGACAGAGGCCGTGGAGGAAGAGATAGACGACCGGCTCTGGGCTCCGGAGGAGTACGTGGTGGAGCTGAGCGTCCCTGTGTCGATGTCGCGCACGACGATGCACCTATTGTCGAAGCTGATACACGAATACATGGTGTATTGCGCTTTGGCCGACTGGCTGGGAATCACCAATCCGCAAGCCGCCGCCAACTGGGCAGCCAAGGCCGAGGCTGTGAAGAAAGAGATAGACGAGGTGAAGAACCTGCGCAGGAAGGCATTCACGAGGGCTACGCATCCTTGGTGACGAGAGTTGCGATAACATCGCGACATACAATGAGGGTTGCGATAACATCGCAACATACAGAACATATTGATACGGGAAAACGCACCTATCTTCACAGACGGGTGCGTTTCATTTTTAAGGATTATCTTCAAAAAAAAGTTTATCGTAGTTGGTTTGTGTGGCGAGGGCCGAAGTTGACGGATGCACCGAATATGGACTTGTCATCGGTGAGTGTTGCGATTCCTGCAATACGGAAATACTTGTAGGGTGTGCCACGGAACCCCCGCAGATAGTGGTCTTTGGAAGACCAAATCAGATGCCATGTGTAGAGGTCGCGTGAACCGTAGAGAACTGTTCCCACGTCGCCACGCTGGAAGTGTCCGCGCTGGATGAGAGCGGAGATTGTCTTATGAACGTCGGCAGCCTCCAGTTTGAGCGGTCGGGTTATGTAAAGCCCCTTGCATACCTGCTCGTCGGTTTCGGAGAATGACACCAGTTTATTGTCGTGCGTCATGGCGAGCGCGTCCGGGTAGGAGTTGATTGTGGATTTCAGACTGGAGAAAGTCATTCCCCACATTTTTGATTTGAGAGAGAAGACGTAAGCGTATGTGTATAACGGTGTAGTAACTCCGTTTACCGTTTCGGTGGCAGGGTTGAACACGAAGATGCGCTGATGCACATAGTCGTACACCATTTGGCACCCAGCAAGGAAACCGAGGAACGGCTTTGTTGGCAGACAAGCGTCCGCACTATGTCCTATCTTGGTGTGCAGTTGGTCGATGCAAGGCAGATTAAGGACGTTGAACGGCTGTTCCGCAAAGATGCTGTCTGTGATGCACTGTGTCTGTGAGCCGCTTATGAGCATGATGCCACGGTCGGTGGCAAAGAGCACTGCACTGTCTAATTGTGTGATGCTGCCGGTGCTGATGCACACATCACGGGTGATGGGCTGTCGTGCGTCGTATGAGCCAGTTGCAGAGACCTCCAACGCCCAGACTCCATCTGTGGTGAAGGCGTAGAGCGGGAACTGTCCGAACTGTCCTTGTGAGAGAGCCTTGGCTGCTGCTGATATTCCGAGTACTGTTCCTGTTCCGACGGTGTTGATTGCGGTGACGGGGAAGATGAACGGGTTGTTGACTTCGGATGTGTAGATTTTGTTCGGGATGGTCACGTTTATGTCGTCGGACTGTGCCGGCGGCTGTGGGCTTTGTGTTCCGTCGCTGTACTGGCTTGTCTGCGGCCCTTCCCAGATGCTTACGGCTACTGCTCCGTTGAGTGTGGGGTGTGGCTTGAGCCTGATGTCGTAGCATCTGTTGAGTCCGAAGAACATGACAGCCCTGTATGCGTCGGTGTCGGGATGGAAGAAGTATGGTACTCCGTATGGCTGTCTGAGCTCAGATGTCTGTGAAGCGACGACGATTTCCTTTCCCTGTTTTCTTATGAAGATGAATGTGCTGTAGGCGGCTTCTTCCGTGTCCTGCTGGAAAGGGTGTGCTGCTGATGGCTGGAATCCTGAGAAGAGGCTTTTTGTGATGTTCGCGAGGTTGAGTCTGGCGTTGTAGGTGTATGCGATTGTGGGCATGAGTGTGTCGTGCGAGTCGTATCCGTCGGGCAGAGTCTCGCGTGCCTCAAGCGATGTGAGGTATTCTTCCTCCAGTCTGACGTCTTTTCTGGCTGTGGTGAGTTCCTCGACCGGTATCTGCTTGAGCAGGTAGAATGATGAGCAGTTCTCTATCTGCTCGGCGACATGCTCTTTGGAGTGCATGGGTATGACGGCCTTTCCCTCGTAGTTCTCCCAAAGTGAGAGGCTGGTCCCCGGTGCGGTCTCTCCTCCCTCCGTTCCGATGAGGGCAGCGTATTCTGTGTTTGTGCGTCCTGCTTTGGAGGTGACGTTGGTGTTCATGGTGAACCATTCCTTCAGGAGCTGCTCGGTGCTGATTTTCGCATAGACGACCTGTGTTCCGTCGGGGCGGTTGGGGTAATGAATGCCCTGCTCGTTGTCCCATGCTGTTCCTGACACTTTTGCGAGGGAGAATCCGGGGAATTTCCATGAGAACTCGATCTGGTTGATAGCCCCTGCCTGGTCGTAGGTGTAGATGGGCTTTGAGACGAAGATGTCGATTGACTTGATGATGTCTTTCCAGTTTTTGACTTCGTTGATTTTCATCTGGCTGAGAGGCTGGAAGTCGAGCATGGCCGCTGTGGCGAATACGCGGTACCACATCTGCGAGTCTGATCCTCCGTTGAGGTCCTCAACGATGCATCCGACAGGTGAGTCGGTTGTTGGGAGCATGAGCACGGGGTTTGACTGCATGGTGAGTGATCCGTCGTAGAGCCGTAAGGCGTAGCGTATGAGGAACGGGAAGATGAAACGTCCTTTTTTCGTTGCCTCGTCGGCTATGATCTTGTTGACTTTTGCGAGGACTGCCGCTGTAATCGCGTCTCGTGTGAGCTTGTATTTATCGTCGAGCTTTGAGTAGAATGCTCCGGTTCCCCATCCTTCTCCTGCTGTTGACCAGTTGTGGTGGTACAGCTCGGAGACGGAAATCATTCCCTGGAGTCCGAATGATATGGGCAGCTCTGGGAGGTGTGTCCCGAGATGAATGTATCCTTCTGCTGTGCTTTTCCATAGGACATAGTGCATACCGTCGGATGCGAGTATGATGATTGTGTTTCCGACTGCCTCGAATCCGTGTATGTCCTGGCCGTCGAGTGTGATGATGACGTGTGTGGGGCTGTCGTTTGAGAGGATCTGTGTGATGGTGTCGGCATCTACGGGTCTGCTCTGCGCATTGTCGATCTGTCCGGCTTCCATCCAGAGGAGCCTTCCTCCTGCGTGGTCGTGTATGATGTAGTTGCGGAAGGTGTAGTTCTGGTGTATGAAGACGACTGTCATTCCCTGGGGCATGACGCAGCGTGCGGCTGGCTGGAAGACCGGTTTGAGCTGGTTGTCCTCGCTGATGAGGTTGAGTGATGCGGCCAGCTGGCCGTCGGGACATTCATAGTCTGACGGTTCAGTGGCATATCCTTTGTATTGTAGTTCTTTAATCATGTTCAGTTGCTTTTGCTGCAAAGGTAGTAAGTGTTTGCTGAGTTGTCAGTGTTAAGTTTTGAGTTTATTATGTCATTTTCATTTTATAGTTTAATAGAGTATGACGACATTGTTGTTAAAAAACATTAAATTCAAGAGCACTTTTTACCTTTTATATTTCCAGATTGAAAGATTGTGTTTATTTTTGCATGTTGTTTGGATGGAAAATATATGAAAACCAAATCTGAAAATAACTTAAATGCTGCTCAAAGAATTATTGATGCGAATAATGGTTCAATTTGTTTTGCGAGCATACATTGTTCATATTATTCTGTATTTCAATATATGAAATATATACTTGCCAGTTTATCATTACATCCATATACTTATGAACAACAAGATGCATCCGTTGATTCTGGTTCGCATGAAAGGATTTTTCGAGAAATCCGTAACCGCTTTAGTATGAGTCCTAAAGATGAAAAGGATTTTGTAAATTCATTTAATTTGTTAAAGAAACAAAGAAAACTTGCAGACTACACATCTGATACTTTTACAGTTGAAGAGTGCATTGAGGCAAAACAACAGGCAGTTACTTTGCGTAATATCCTTACTTCACAGTTCAATAAGAAAATCAGTTGAAAATCATGAAAGATACTATTTTAAAATGGGCTAACGAAATGGTTCAAAACTATCCGTGGCTTACTGTAAAATTTGAGTATAACCAACGTTTTGGAACTTTTTTGGTGGATTTTGTTTATTCTATAGAATATCAAAACAATGAAGACTTTCATCGTGACGCTCTTGGGTTTAACGACAAAATGAATGAATTTTATTGTGATGATGCTCCTTTGTTTACTGATAATGGTAAGTTGTTTACTTTATCAGATAGTGCTATTATTATCAGTTCACATACTTATTTCGATTGCGGAGAGATTTCTTCATTCTTTCGATTACAAGAAGCATTTAATTGGAGTACGGCTTCTGCGGCAACAACCGTTTTGAGTGAATGTGTCAACTCTTTGACAAACGATAGTATTATGTTTGACATAGCTGCCTGACTTATGGAACAACCTGAGAAAATTTTATCTTATCGAATAGTTAAGGTTGCTATTGACAATTTCAATATGCAACCACAACCATTTAATAATGAAGAGAACCTTGGAATGCAGACTTCATACTCATTTCAGGTCAATTATGATATTAGATGCATAAGATGTTTAAGTTCTTTCATTTTTACCAAGGGTGAGATTGAACTTTTGAATTTGTCTCTGTCTTGTGTGTTTAATATAGAACCCTCTGCTTTTGAAAGTATGTATGACGAAAGAAAGGAACATTTTAAGATAGATGCATATTTCTGCCGTTATATGGCGACTATCGCAGTTGGTGCTGCACGTGGAGTGATTGCCGCCAAAACAGAACAAACGGAGTTGTCTGCTATTGTGCTTCCGCCAATTAACTTAGTTGAAGCAATTAAAAAAGATGCAATCTTTACAGTATAACAAAGAAACACCCAAAGTTTTTGGGTGTTTCTTTGTTTTATTCGTTAATATCAGAATTCCCTATCACATATCTGTTCGGTTTAATATCTGAATGATGTGAAGTGAATAATTGCCATAGGTTTTGAGAGGTCGTAGCCTTTGAACCATTCGCGCCAGTCGTTGAGAGAAAGACCGTCGTTGTTAGCGAGTTCTTTCCACTCAATAGGTCTTGTGTACTTATCAGCATACACAAAAGGAAACGGCTCATGCTCATATATCCTCAATTTCTGAATACCGATGCCGTCTTCTCGGGTTAATCGGAATAATTCGCGTTGTGTTGAGCCTTTGGCGTAGGGTTTGCCGACCCACTCACGGATAGACAGCACGGCTTCACCTGCCGCAATCTTCCTAAAGCGTTTCCTCCAAAACTCATAGTTGGCTCTGATGGTGTGCAACTTGAGGTGTTGTATTATTTGCTCCTTAAAGTATGTTGGCAGACCTTCCTTCACGTGGGTTGATGGGAATACTTTTGATAAAGTAAGATAATAGGTTATCATTGCAGATAAAACATATTTGGTGTTACTTGAATTTTCTTGTTTATGATACTCAGATATTCGGCATTAAGTTCAAAGCCGATAAAGTTGCGTCCGTACATTCGTGCCACCATGGCCGTAGTGCCTGTTCCCATAAAAGGGTCGAGAATGATACCGCCATTAGGACAGCCAGCAAGGACGCAAGGCTCAATCAGTTCTTTCGGATAGGCTGCAAAGTGCGCACTCTTTTTGGGCTTAGTGCTGACAGTCCACACGTCACGTTTGTTGCGCTTGCCAGTGTAAGCATAAGCATTGCCACTTTTTGTACGGTTGTACTTGTCGGGCGTAGCCGTGTATTTATTGCCACCATAGCGAGGTGGGTTCTCTTGTCGTTCAACAGCCGCGCATACCGCTTGCTCCTGCATTTCATCATGGTTGAAGTAGTAGCGGCTGGACTTTGAGAAAAGGAAGATGTATTCATGCGCTTTCGTGCATCTGTCAAGAACGCTCTCTGGCATCGGGTTAGGCTTGGGCCATATAATATCTTGACGCAGATAGAAACCAACATTATCGCGCAGGGCGAAAGCGAGCATCCAAGGAATACCGATTAAATCTTTATCCTTACAGGTGGTCTGATACCTGTAAGAAGTCCTGTTACCAACAGTTCCCCTGTTAGTTCCCTGCTTATATTTCTTGGCGTTATCTGGATAAGCGGCCGCACCTTTGTTTCCTCCAGCATAGCAGTCGCCGATATTCAGCCACAATGTGCCTGTTGGTTTCAGTACACGATACACTTCACGAAAAACCTTAACCATTTTTGCAACATACTCATTTGGCGACTTCTCCAAACCTATCTGCCCATCGACACAGTAGTCACGGAGTCCGAAGTAAGGTGGTGACGTGATGCAACAGTCCACAGAATTGTCCGCCATATTCCGAAGACCTTTTAGACAATCCATGTTATAGGTGGTGTTGATTTCTATTTCCATTTTCTTATAGTCTTTTACAAAGAGCTTCGCAAAGAACACGCGCCATGTTCACCTCGACGGCATTGCCGATGAACTTCTTTTGCTCTGCCTGTGTGCCAATGAGCGTGTAATCTTCGGGAAAGCCCATGATACGTTTTAGTTCGGGAATACGAAGCATACGCATACGAATGTCTGCAATGCCGTAGAGAGCCATAAACTCCTTGATGCTTACTGTCATTGGGCTGTCAGTCTCGTACACCTCAATGGCAAGTCCCTCTTTTGTGCTGACAAGATACGGTGGCATCTTATCCATGCGAGCAATGAGCGTGAAGCAAGGTTTGTCGATGCTGCCGCCATCGCTCTTGAATGAATAAGGGTTCATAATATATTGCGCTGAGACCACTTTCTGTTTCGGAGTTGTCAGCACAGCAGGGCATGGCTGTTCAATATCTGATATTTGCCCTCCACCGCTATACTCATTGGCAATAAACGTTGAAGTAACCAATCCCAAACGGTCTTTTGTTGTCAGTGTCGGTGCCGGTGCATCAACGGACGTGTTGAAGCCGTTGCCGTAGTGAACAGAGACAAAAGCGTGATGGTCTTTCGTGGTGACAGTTCCGGCAGGTTCTTCTATAGTCTCGTTGTGGTCTTTGCCGCCATAGTATTTTGATAGAAACCTTACCTTTGCCATGCCGAGACGGTTTTGTGTCGCAACAGTAGGGCAAGGCTCGTCGATACCAGGTGCAACATACTTGCCTGTCTTGCCGTTCACGCTGTTGTACTTCACGATAAAGGCATCCTTGCCACCAGCAACAAACTTGATGAGACCTGCGTATATGCGTTCAAGTGTCTTCTCAACAAGTGGTTTCTTTCTTCCGAAGATGCTATCTCCCTCGTCGTGGAGGTCGAGGACTTCGCGCACAGGCTTCCAAGGTTTGATAGTATCATCGGGGAAAAGGCTGTGCTTATAGTTAGCCGTACACTTGGCATGTGTCGCTTTTGGGAAAGCAATAGGCAGACCATGACGAGCGAACTGCCCGAAGTAGCGACGGCGTGATGTGTATGCGCCATAGTCGGCAGCGTTGAGGATGCGCCAGTCGAAATCATATCCGTAATCACAGACATTCCGCACCCACTTCATGTAACATTTTCCTTTGTCTCGGCTTACAGGGTGTCCGTCCTCGTCGAGGTCGCCCCAACACATGAACTCCTCCACGTTCTCAATCTGAATATAGCCGGGACGAAGAGCCTCGATATATCGGAACAGATGTTCCGCAAGTGTACGGCTGTCTGCATCGCGTGGCATACCTCCCTTCGCCTTGCTGAAGTTGGTGCATTCAAGTGAAGCCCACAGGACTACAAGTGCATTAGGATATGCTGCACGGCATTCATGGACTTTGGCAACAAGCGGTGTCAGTTCCAGTGTTCGGATGTCCTCCGTGAAGTGGAGCGCGTCGGGATGGTTAGCTGCATGGGATGCTATAGCATTGGCATCGTGATTGACACAGGCTATGACCTTGGCGCATTTATCACCGTGAAATGTTGCCTTTTCAACACCAGTACTGGTGCCACCAGCCCCACAGAACAGGTCGATATATAGGAGTTTAATATTATCAGTCATTATCGAATAAAGTTGGTTCTTGATTTTGTTTTTTAAGGTAATCGTCGCCACGCTTGATGTAAGCATCAACACTACGTTCAAGTGATCGAGCCTTTTGTAAGGCTTCGTGAGAGCGCGTAGAGAAGTATTCCCTTTGCGCCTCACGCATAGCCTTAACAAGGTTGAAGAATTTCACTCTTCCAGTGAGATTTTCGGCTGCACTCGGCAAAGTTTGAGCGAGCTCGCTTTGCTCTCGTTGGCACGAAAATTGTAAGCGTCCGTTATTCATATTCATTGTTGTTGAAGTCGATGGTGGTTTTCGCTGCTTCTGACTTTGGCTTCGCCGAAGCAGCTTGTGCTCGGCAATTCAAGTGAACTTGATTGCTCTCGCTTATTCGCTGCTTTCCGTTTAACTCCTCGCCAGTGCTAGGCTTAAACATAAAGTCAACCCATTCCTCGGTGAATTGCCTACCTGCGTAGGCTGCGAGTTCACGAGTTCTGAAGGCAAGCCTCGAGCCGTTGACGGCGTACGAGCTCGAAGCATCGCCATTCGCGTTGCAGTGCACGAAGCCGTTGTCCGGGTTCGTGTAGAAGCTGGAGCGAAGAACACAACGCCCTTTTTCCTCGTCGTCTAACTTGTCGTACTCCTCTTTGGTATAGAAGTAGAACCAAGGGAAGTATCTGTACTCATCTTCTGTGAACTTCGGTTCCCAGCCCTCATTGAGGGCAGCAACGATGATACGGAGTTTGAGGTAAGCGACAACATCTTCAAATGTGTTTACGGTCTTACGGTCCCTTTGATATAATTAAATTGCATTACAAAAGGATGCTTATCACCAAGCGCATTGCAAGCATCTTCAAACGTCTTGATACGTTCGACTACTGGACGGTTATCTACTTTCTGCTCGTCAACGAGTGTAAGAACACCGTTAATCCACTCGGCACGTTTGCCGTCGGGTACTGCGATAGTTATTTCTTTACTCATGGTTACTGTGCTTTAGATGGTTGTTTACTCATGTCTTTGGATAAGATTGGCTGCACCTCAGTCATTGATGCGAGCATCATGCCGTTCGGTTTGCACAATCTTTCACGCAGATGTGCGAGCCGTCGGCAAGGATGAGTTTCTTGCAGTTGGTTGGTTCGCTTGGGCAGAAGTCGCACTTGCCAGCCTCCACGATGGTAAGACCGACGAGGCTTTCATGTGCTTTCTTGGCAGCGGCAACAGCTTGTACAGCCTCCTGTTGCATCTGCTCCATCTTAGCCTCGTCGATACGCTGACCAAGAATTTCGACATAGGCGGACATTGTGCCACACTGGGCTTGCAACTTTGCCTGTTTTTCTTTAGGCAATGCTCTGAACTCCTCGGACATCAGGAACGTGTGCAGTTTCAGAACGCGCTCCTTGACATCGGCATACTCAATACGCATACGGTCGAGGTGCGTGTCTGCAATCTTGTAGGCTTGCTCAAACGTCTCTTTGGGCGACCACGACTTGTAGCCGTCCGGGTACTCGACGAGGTAACCGTCTTCGCCACCCTTTGCGTCAGC
>JAEEGF011166758.1_pt1 | contig 10944 bp, 14 predicted proteins | sample 9134171 | NCBI WGS metagenome assembly JAEEGF01 (sample SAMN16246542, study PRJNA631951) | gut metagenome | biome: gut microbiome; feature: rumen; material: AP-attached | host: Bos | place: Iran: Karaj | collected 2018-10
TGTTATTACAACGACCGCTTTCTTTTTGCATCCGTTGCCGCATGTGAAGGGGTGCCTGATCTCCTCGCTCAGCTTAAGGATGGATGTGGTCGTGTCGTACATAAAGTCAAAGTACGGCTTGCTGTCTTCGGCCTTTTGTCTGGCCTTCTGAAGCTTTACCGTCGAAACGAGCTTCATGGCCTTTGTTATCTGACCGGTGCTTTCGATACTGCTTTTTCTTTTTTTAAGGTCTGTCATTGAAGCCATGAAATATCACTTCCTTTATTCGGCTTTCGTTTCCTTAAGCTCTTCCTTATACTCTGTAATGCTCTTTTTGATAAGCTCTTCGATCTCCTCGTCAAGTTCTCCCTTTTCCCTGATAAGCGCGGGAAGATCGGGATATCTGGTGTCGATAAACGCAAAGAGACCTTCTTCAAACGATCTTATTGCCGATGTCTCGACATCAAGAAGATACTTTCTTGTACAAGCATAGATGATGATGATCTGATATTCTACAGGCAGGGGCTTGTACTGATCCTGCTTTAATATCTCTCTGATCCTCTCGCCCTGCGCAAGCTTCTGTCTGGTATCCTCGTCGAGCTCAGAACCAAACTGGGCAAAAGCAGCCAGCTCTCTGTACTGTGCAAGCTCCACACGGATGGGCGCGGCGATCTTTTTCATTGCCTTTATCTGCGCAGCGCCGCCTACTCTCGATACCGAAAGACCGGCATTTACCGCAGGTCTGAAACCTGAATTGAACATTTCGGTCTCAAGATAGATCTGTCCGTCCGTGATCGAAATAACATTTGTCGGGATATATGCCGAAACATCGCCCGCCTGTGTCTCGATTATAGGCAGAGCCGTAAGCGAACCGCCGCCGTATTCGGGCGCAAGTCTTGCCGCACGCTCAAGAAGCCTTGAGTGAAGATAGAATACGTCACCCGGGTAAGCCTCACGGCCCGGAGGTCTCTTAAGAAGAAGCGAAAGCGTTCTGTATGCGGCCGCATGCTTGCTGAGATCGTCATACACTATAAGAACGTCCTTGCCGTTTTCCATCCACTCTTCGCCTATTGCGCAGCCCGCATAAGGAGCAATGTACTGCAAAGGCGCAAGCTCGCTGGCAGTGGACGCAACGATGCAGGTGTAATCCATTGCGCCGTATTCATCAAGAGTCTTAACTATATTTGCAACGGTCGATGCCTTCTGGCCGATGGCAACATAGATGCAGAGAACATCCTTGCCCTTCTGATTTATTATCGTATCTATGGCAATTGCCGTCTTTCCTGTCTGACGGTCACCTATTATAAGCTCTCTCTGTCCTCTTCCGATGGGCACCATCGCGTCGATGGCCTTGATACCGGTCTGAAGCGGAACGGATACGGATTTTCTGGTGATAACGCCCGGAGCGACTCTCTCTATCTGGCGTGTCTTTGTCGTATGGATCGGTCCCTTGCCGTCGATGGGCTGACCGAGTGAGTTTACGACTCTTCCTATCATGGCATCGCCTACCGGAACGGATACGACCTTTCCTGTCGTCTTTACGGTATCGCCTTCGCGGATGCTCCTGCCGTCGCCCATAAGTATAACGCCGACATTATCTTCCTCGAGGTTTTGCACCATGCCGTAAACTTCGCCGGGAAATTCAAGAAGCTCGCCCTGCATCGCCGTTTCAAGGCCGTGAACTCTGGCTATGCCGTCCGCAACCTGAATAACGGTGCCGACATTTGAAACTTCAAGCTTGCCGGCAAAGCGCGCTATCTCTTCTTTGATCACAGAACTGATCTCTTCTGATTTCAGATTCATGTGAATTCCTACCTTTCATTCTTATTTGATCTGTAACATTTTAAGCTGTCTCGTCATGTTTTTCAGTCTCGTCGCCGCCGAGCTGTCCACCACACGGTCCCCTATACGAATGACCATTCCGGAAAGAAGCGATTCATCGATCTCAAAATGAAATTCGAGCGATGTATACTTCGTATCCGCAAGCAGCTTTTTCTTTAGTGCCTCTTTCTGTGAAGCCTTCATTTCGATGGGAGTTTTTACATATACCTCCCCTATGCCCTTTGCCTCTTTGCAAAGGGATATGATTCCCGAAAGAATATCTTCAATATGTCCGATCCTGCCTTTTTCAAGGAGAAGCAGCATAAGACCGTAGAGCTCGTCCATGACTCTGCCCTTAAAGATCCTCTCTATAACGCCTTCCTTTTCCTCGATCTGAATATCAGGATGCACTAGTATCCTTAACAGATCGGGATTATCGGACAGCAGCTCATACATCTTGCCGGACTGCGCGTAAAGCTCCTCAAGTTTTCCGGCAGAATACGCGCTGTCAAAAACGGCACCCGCATAGACTCTTACTATTTTGTCTGCCATGTGCTACCATCCATCTCTTTGATCGTTTCTTCAACCATTTTGTCCTGGATATCCGCGTTCATCTGACCCGAGACTGCCTTTGACGCCATGACAGAAGCGATGTCGATCATCTCCTGCTTTACATCCTCAAGCGCACGTCTCTTTTCGAGCTCGATCTCGCCTTCGGCACGCTTTATCATCAGTTCGGCCTCTCCCTTTGCCTGAGCCATTACCTGAGCTTCGCCAAGCTTTGCTCTTCTTCTGGCTTCGGAAAGGATGACTTCCGCCTCATCATTTATCTTGTCGATCTTTTCGGTGTATTCATCCACCATTGCTGCCGCTTTTTCTTTGTCAAGCTTTGCCGCATCGAGATCTGACTGTATCTTCTCCTGCCTTTTCTTTAAAAGCTCTCTGGCGGGCTTAAAAAGAAGATAGCTGGCAAGCAGAAAGATTATGAAGATATTTATGCCGAGTATGAGAGCATCATGTATCAGCTGCGCATCCAGTCCGAACATACGTCCCTCTGCAAGAAGCAGGGGGCTGCTCATTCCCAATATCACTTATAAAACCTCCTCACGCACCTACATTACTGAGCCTCTTGCAAACCTTGCAAAAAGGCTTTACCTTCCTTAAATGCACGCGATCATGTAAGGGGCTTAACAAACAGTAAAATGATGGCAACGGCAAGACCGTAAAGACCTGTTGTCTCGGCAACGGCCTGTCCAAGAAGCATCGTTGAGGTGATCTGTCCCTTTGCGCCGGGGTTTCTACCAACGGCTGCCGCAGCCTGTCCTGCCGCATAACCCTGTCCTACACCGGGTCCTATACCTGCAATCAATGCAAGTCCCGCACCTATAGCCGAGCAAGCTAAGATCAAATCCTGTCCTGTTATCATAATATCCTCCTTTTGCCATTTAAGGCTTCATAAAATTTTATATACCTGCCGGCTTGTACCGGCATTTGTTTTCTTATCATTCCTCATCGGATATCTTGTCCGACACATAGACCATCGTCAGCATACAGAATACATATGTCTGTATCGCACCCGAGAAAAGGTCGAAATAAAAATGCAGCGCCACGGGTATACCGATAGTAAACAAAAGCGGCATCATTCCATACCAAAGCCCCAGCATAACGGTTCCCGACATGACATTACCGAAAAGACGGAGCGAAAGAGAAAGGGGCGTTGCGACCTCTCCTATAAAGTTTATCGGAAACAGGAGCGGTATGGGCTTAAACAATGCTGTCACATGACCGACCTTGTTTTTCTTGAAACCGTTGTAATGTATCATGACAAAGGTTATAAGACCAAGGCAGAGCGTAACGCCGTAATCCGCCGTGGGGGCACGAAGCCCGAATATACCGGAAATGTTGCAGATCAGAATGAATATGAAGATCGTTCCGATATAGTTTGCAAATTTCTTTGCATTCTTTCCCATACTGCTTGCGACCATTCCGTCAAGCTTTTCCACTATCAGCTCCACGATATTTAAAAACATTCCCGGAGCCTCTATGGTATCGGACTTTAAGGCTTTTTTGATCGCCCTGTTTGCTGCTATGAAGAAGATGACCAGGACCACCGTGATGATCAGCATTGCCACATGTGTCGTGGTCAGTGCGACCTCCTGACCGAAGATCTCATATTTATATAACAGCTTTATCATGAAATCGTTGGTCTGTTCAGCGACTACCATCACTCTTCCTCCTCTCCTGTGTCCTCATCTTTTGGGACATATTTTTCCTGAAAAAACATTTGCACGTATGTGGCCGGCTTGAGGCTCAAAAGACCTCCAAGCAGTGCCAGTATATTTATCATGCCCGTAAAATACAGTATTGTAACACTTAAAAGAACGATGCCCGTCCTTATCAGATAATCTCTTCTGGTCCTTTTAAGCGCCCCCGCCTCATCCATATCCACGCTTTTTGAAAGGGATGAAGCCATGTGGATCGCCATAAAGGATGCCAGCGCAGCTCCGAAAGCAAAGCCTGCAAGAACTTTAAGGATCTCTGTCTGCCAGCCGCCTGTAATATACATTATGACTGCCGTGACCGCGGCCATGACAACTGAAATGACTATGCTCCATATGACCAGCTTTTTTGCGGTATCGCCGACCTCTTTTTCCATATGATCAAAAATCATCTCTTGCCGCATTTATCCTTTCATATTCGGCCTTGATATCTTCTGTTTCCTCATTTTCCTCTGTTACGGGCGGCTTCTTTTTGTCATATATTCCGCTGACCGATCTTGTAAATTCATCGTCTTTTCCGGCTCTGGCCTTTGCAAACCTGAAAGCGGCCGTAAAACCGCTTGCCACGCCAATGATCACCAGCCAAACAAGAATATCGATCTGAAAGCTGTCCTTCAGCCAGATGCCAAGAGCCGTGAGCAACAGCACCGGAGTGAGCGCGGTGATGCCGAGCTGAGGAACAAAAAACAGCATTTTGAAAGTCTCTCTTTGTTCGTTCTTCATAGTCCACCCCACAAAGCACCAGCATAACAGACTATAGTATACTCCTTTTTTTTGTAAATGTCCATATGTGGCCCAATAAAAAAATTTGCCTTGCGCCGCATAGTGCGCAAGGCAGGTGGTTTAATAGGCAAGGAAGGGCTTTAAGTCCCTCATTATTTCGTCGATGGGCCGCGCAGAGCTTGCTATCTCGAGCTTAAGATTCTTTGTCAGATTCATTGCAAATATTCCCATTATCGATTTTGCATTCACAAGTACTCCGTCCTCTGAAAGCATGAAATCACCTTCCTGTGAAGACATGAACGACACAAAATTTCTTACCTTATCTATAGTATTCAATTTGACTTCCACTGTTTTTCCCATTCGCTTATTACCTCCTTTTAAAGATCCAAAGCATAAGCTTAAAGCATGCAGGAAACCAAAATAGGCCTTTTGGTTTCTTTCTGTTTTTCTGTGGAATTATAGCCTTAAACCGGCTGTTTGTCAAACCGAAAACTGACCAATTTTACCATGTTTCGCACAATTTTTCGTGCACAGTGCACAAAAGCAGGCTCATTTTTCCTGTCCCAAAAGCGCCTGATAAACATCCCTCTTTGAAAGACCTCTGTCCTTTGCGACCTGCTTCATGGCCGCCGTCTTTTCCATCCCGCAATCAAGGTACATTTTCATGTGCTCCTCAATGGAAAGCTCCTGCCATGTCATTTGCCTTGCGGCCTCTATTTGGCTTTTATCTGCACCTTCTATGCAAAGAACAAATTCACCTTTAGGGGCATTTTCCTCAAAATGCCTTATGCCTTCCGAAATAGTGGTCCTTATTATCTCTTCGTGTTTTTTGGTAAGCTCTCGGCAAAAGGATATCTTTCTGTCGCCAAGCCCCTCAAGCAGCAGCTTTAAAGTCTTTAAAAGCCTATGGGGTGCCTCATATATAACAAATGTCCTCGTCTCTTCCTTAAGTTCATTTATTCTGTCACGGCACTCTTTTTTATCCGCCGGCAAAAAGCCCTCAAACGCAAATCTTCTTGTGGAAAGCCCCGAAAGCGTAAGCGCCGTTGTAGCGGCAACGCAGCCCGGAACGGCAGTAACGGTTATCCCGGCCTCGGCAGCATAGCAGACAAGCTCGTATCCCGGGTCTGAGATGCCCGGCGTACCGGCATCTGTTATGCAGGCTATATTTTTTCCTTCAAGCAGCTTTTCCACAAGCTCTTTCGCCTTTTCGTGCTTATTGAACTCATGATAGCTCGTCATAGGCGTGTGGATGTCAAAATGCGTAAGAAGCTTCATGCTGTTGCGGGTATCCTCGGCCGCGATAAGATCCGCTTCTTTAAGTATTCTTATCGCCCTCGCCGTCATATCCTCAAGATTTCCGATGGGCGTAGCCACCAAATACAGTGTTCCGGCCATTTTTTCACCTATCTTTCATGATTCATCAATACTTCATGGAAATAGATATCATCCATTTCCTTTGTGTATTTGCCTTCATCATCAAAAACTATGCAGGGCTTTTCCACTCTGCACTGCGTTTTCCCCCGCCAGATGCCCTCAATAAGCAAAAGATTGCATTCCTGATCCGCCTTTGGATAAACAAATCTAATATTCCTTACGGAAAAGCCGAATTCCGTCATGGCGCTCGTTATCTCTGTAAGTCTTGAAGGGCGGTGCACCATGTAGAATCTTCCGTGATCTTTAAGCACGGCGGCGGCAGCCCTTACCACATCCCTGAGGGTGCATTTGATCTCCGTTCTTGATATGGCCTTTGTGTCACTTCCGCTTATCAGGCCTTCTTTTACCGTCATATACGGCGGATTTGATGTAACTACATCAAACGGCCGGCCCGGAAAAAGGGCGGCCGCTTCTTTGATATCTCCCGTTATTATATTTACTTTTTCTTCAAGGCCGTTGAGCTTTACGCTTCTTTTTGCCATTTCGGCAACGCTTTCCTGTATTTCAAGCCCGGTAAAAGAAGCCCCGGCCGTCTTTGCCTCAAGAAGCAGGGGGATCACTCCCGTGCCGGTCCCAAGATCAAGGCATTTTTCGCCTTCCCGCACGATAGCAAAAGCCGTAAGCAAAACGCTGTCCAGGCCGAAGCGAAAACCTTTTTTGTTTTGAATGATCTTATAGCCCCTGTCGTTTAATTCATCAATTCTTTCGTTTTCCGGGTCCCTGATTATCATATCCACCCCTGCGGAATTCTCTTCTTCCTCTGTTTATCTTTCTTTCCTCTTTGCCCTTATCTTCTCTGACTGCATCATCCGTCTTTTCGGATCTTTCGGTCTTTTCCACTCTTTCCGCTTTCTCCGCTTTTAAAGGGTTGCTCTTGCTGTCATATTTATCATACTTTGTGGTCTTTTCATTCAAGTCGATGTCGCGGTCTATCGTCTTGGAATTCTTTACGGGTACGGCAGCATCATCGGCCGCATCGTTTTTGTCCGGAGCGGTTTTTCTGTAGGTCACGGATTTTATCTCCCCCGCCTCAAGAAGTCTCTGATACTCTCTGCGCGTGTAGACCCTTGTCACTTCGTCGGCCTTATATTCTTTTACTTCGGCCTCGTCGCGGTTGTTTACGAATCTTACCTTGAGCTTCTGCTTTATGATGCTCTTTTCTATGACTTCGCCCACCAGACCTTCGGCGTTTTTAACTATATCTCCCTGGGAAGGAAGATTCTTATTTAAATACAGATAGGTCTCGTGCTCGTTCTGCAAACAGCAGATAAGCCTGCCGCATACGCCCGATATCTTGCTCGAGGTAAGGGGCAGCTCCTGATCCTTTGCCATTTTTATCGTTGCGGATCCGAAATCCGAAAGAAAAGCATGGCAGCAAAGCTCTCTTCCGCATACGCCTATTCCGCCGAAATACTGTGTCTCGTTTCTTACGCCAATCTGTCTAAGCTCGATCCTTGCGTGGAATGCACCTGCAAGCTCCTTTACGAGTTCTCTGAAATCCACCCTCTGATCGGAGGTGTAATAGAACATGATCTTGCTGTTGTCAAAGAAATATTCCACCTCTACAAGCTTCATGTCAAGCCCGCATTCCCTCATCTTTTCATAAAATATAGGTCTTGCTTCTTTTTCAAGGCGCTTGTGCTTTTCGTCTTCTTTTATATCCGCCTCGGTTGCTATTCTTAAAACGGGTTTTAAGGGGATCTCCAAGTTCTCTTCGTTTATCTCCCTGGGGGCAATGATAACTCTGCCTATCTCAACGCACTTTACGGTCTCAACTATTACCATATCGCCGATTTTAAGATCAAAACCGGCAGTATCAAACGAATAGACCTTTCCTGTCCCTCTGAATTTTACTCCAACTATCTTTACCATATATATTTTATGTGATTCCTTTCACCAAAAAAGCATTTGGGCATAGTTCCCATTAGGGCATTCTAGCATAAGATGGCGGTCTTGTCAAAGAAAAGCCGCAGACCCATTACAGAGTATTTTGACATGCAAGCCGTTTGTTGTTTGAATTTTTTCATTTTATATTTCGTTCTTTTTTGGTCTGCACTTTATAAGCATAAGCTCTGCGGCAAGCTCCGGAGACACATTTACCTTCCTTTGCCTTTCAGCAGTATCGATGGCTTCAAAAATGCGCGGAAAGTCGGAAAGATCATATTTTTCGGAAATGCGCCTCATAACAGGCGTAGCCGATCTTGTATATCCTGCCTTGCATTTTGCAAGGTCCGAAAACCATGTCCTCATCATTGAAAACAGCATAGGAAGATCCTCTTTTTCCGCCCCAAGTCTTACCGCCTCATTCCATATCTGCTCGCCCGTCATATCACACAGCTCTTCAAGGCATCTTTGCTGCGCCATAGTCTTTTCCATAAGGACTTCATCAGTCAAAAGCCTTTTAGCCATTCCGAGATTTCCCGCGGCCCTTTTTAAAAGATCGTCCGTTATATATGCATCTTCTATCCTGGCATCTTTAAGCCCCCGGCTAACAAGTTCATCCGAAAGTGGCTGAAGCGCCACCTCTGTACATCTCGATAGAATGGTCGGCAAAAAAGCCTCCTTATTGTCCGTAAGCAAAAGGATCATTCCATATTCGGGAGGTTCTTCTATTGTCTTTAATGCAGCGTTCTGTGCCTGAACGTTTAAAAGCTGGGCGTCCTTAAGAATAAAGATCTTCCTGTCGGATGTATATGGTCTTATGTACATCTGTTTGGAAAAGTCTCGTATCTCATCCACGGAAAACAGTGTGGGCTTTTCATGCCTTATATATATGACATCCGGATGATCTTCATTTTCTATCTGTATACAGGATTTGCATTTATTGCAGGGCTTATCCTCATTTTCACACATAAGCGCTTTTGCAAACATTTTGGCAAGGGTGTGTTTCCCAAGCCCCTTTTCGCCGCAAAACATATAGCAGTGGGAAGCCCGCCCCGTTTTTACCGCGCTCGAAAGCTGCAAAAGCGCAGTCTCGTTTCCGAGGAAACCTTTAAAATACTCATTATCCATAATATCTGTTTTACCCTTAACGCATACCGTCTTCTTTAAGCACTTCTTTTATATAGGAAGAGATCTCTTCATATGTCTCATCAAGCGCTTCATTTACAAAGGCTTTTTTAATGCCCGCATTTTGAAGCTTATCCGGCGCAAAATCCACCTCATCTGCCAAAAAGCGCCTGCACATCTCGGCATATTTTGGGCTGCTTTGCTGCCTTTCCCTGTCAAGTGCCCTTTGAAGCCTTGTGCCGTCATCTACCATAATATATAATGGTGCCATATTCTCATCCCCGTAAACTGCCCGAAGGCTGTTATAGGATTCAAGCGTTCCTATCATCAAATAGCTGTTATTTAAAAGATCTATCTGTCCGTCATCCACGGTCATATAGCTCCATATCCCGTAAACGGTATCGTAATCCCTGTGCTCAATCACCTTGCCGGCATCAAGAAGCCTTTTATATTCCGCTGCATCTATAAAATGATACTGCACCCCTTCTTCTTCGCCTTCCCGCTTAGGACGCGTCGTGTAAAGAACCACCGTCTTTAATTCATATATGCTATTTTTCAAAAGCGCATACAGGGTATCCTTTCCCGAAGCGCTCTTTCCCATCAAATAAAATATCTTTCCCATTTTGACCCCTTTTGTGATCATTTTTATATGCTTATAGATTATTTTGCCGCGGGCAAAATGTCAAATGGTTTTTGTTTTTTATATCAAGAATATGTAAAAAAAACGACCGCCGAGACGGCGATCGTTTAAGGTGTGCCCAGAACCGGAATCGAACCAGTGACATAAGGATTTTCAGTCCTCCGCTCTACCTACTGAGCTATCTGGGCATAATGTATAGTTGCGGGAGGAGGATTTGAACCTCCGACCTTTGGGTTATGAGCCCAACGAGCTTCCAGACTGCTCCACCCCGCGATATATCCTTTCGGATGGTTTTCTTTTGTAAAAAAAAAGAATAATGGGTGGAGGTGGATTCGAACCACCGAAGCAAGTTGCAGCAGATTTACAGTCTGTCCCCTTTGGCCACTCGGGAATCCACCCATATCTTTTATTAAATTTTCCCGCATAAATGCGAGAGAGCCGATGGGGGGACTCGAACCCTCAACCTGCTGATTACAAATCAGCTGCTCTGCCATTGAGCCACATCGGCATAAGTCATAAGGAGGGGCCCGCTTGCGGGAAGATCCCTTATGACACGGCGACATTTTGCGAAGCAAAATGTTGTTACTATAGTTCTGTCACAATTCCTGCAAGGTGGCAGTCGCAAAGCGACTGACGGAGCCCTTATGACAAGGCGACATCCGCGCAGCGGATGTTGGTTGTAAATTTTAAAAATGGGGCCTATAGGGCTCGAACCTATGACCCTCTGCTTGTAAGGCAGATGCTCTCCCAGCTGAGCTAAGACCCCATATGAACGACCCGAAAGGGACTTGAACCCTTGACCTCCGCCGTGACAGGGCGGCGCTCTAACCAACTGAGCCACCGGGCCTTACCATTGTTCTCTCAAAACTGCACACTAACGATTTCCATCCATTAACCAAACCAGCGTATAAAAAGTCTCAGATCGTTAAAGACCAGACTTTCGACCTATTAGTAACAGTCAGCTTAATGCATTGCTGCACTTCCACTTCTGCCCTATCAACCTCGTCGTCTTCAAGGGGTCTTATTCTTGCGATGGGATATCTCATCTTGAGGGGG
>JAEEGF011937686.1_pt1 | contig 10944 bp, 7 predicted proteins | sample 9134171 | NCBI WGS metagenome assembly JAEEGF01 (sample SAMN16246542, study PRJNA631951) | gut metagenome | biome: gut microbiome; feature: rumen; material: AP-attached | host: Bos | place: Iran: Karaj | collected 2018-10
TGACTTGGATGCGAAATTAGCCATTTCAACCGTCATTTGAAAATTTTTCTGGATGAAGTATTCTGGGAAACGGATCGTCTGTCTGCTTGTCGCGTTGTGCTGCGCTCTCACCGCGCATGCGCAGTATGACAAGGACGTCTTCATGTTCCGGGGCCGTAACGCCCTGGCGGAAGGGCGTTTGGCTGAGGCGGTTTCGCATTTCAACGTCCTCGCGCAGATCGATTCCACCGACTATTGGACCTTCTTCTACCGGGGCATCGCCAAGTACAACCTCGGCGACATCCGCGGCGCCCGGACGGACTTCAACACGGCGGTCCGCCTGAACCCCATCTTCACTTCCGGCTACCATTACCGGGCCATCACGTCGAGCCGGTTCGGTGACTATGAGGACGCCCTGAAGGACCTGGAACGGGCCATCGAGCTAAGGCCCGGATCGGCCGGACTCTATTTCACGCGGGGCGTCACGTATTTCCTGAGCCAGCAGTTCGAGCCCGCCGTCAAGGACTTCGACAAGTATATCCGTCAGGAACCCAAGGACCCGTCGGCCTACCTGAACCGCGGTGCTTCCTACCTCTTCCTGGGCGACACCCTCAAGGCGATGACCGACTACGACAAGGCCATCAAGATCGACCGCTTTGAGCCGGAAGGTTACATCCGCCGCGGCCGTCTGCTGGCCGAGCGGGGCGACTACGACGCCGCGATCAAGGACATGGACAAGGCCATCGAGCTGGACAGCACCAACACATTGGCCTATTTCAACCGCGCCATCCTCCATTCCGAGCAAAGCCACCTGAACGAGGCGATGGCGGACCTCAATACCGTCCTCCGGCACGAGCCCGGCAACGCCCTCACCCTGTACAACCGCAGTCTCATATCGGCGCAGGTGGGCGATTTCGCATCGGCCCTGTCGGACATGGACCGCGTCATCAACATCAACCCGAAGAACGTGCTGGCCTATTTCAACCGGGCAGGCTTCTTCCTGGAAATGGGCCGGTGGGATGACGCCCTGGCGGACTACAACAAGGCCATCGAGCTGTATCCGGACTTCGCGAAGGCCTATATGAACCGCGCCTATGCGGAGCTCCAGCTGGGCATGAACCGCGCCTCGAGGGAGGACTACCAGACCGGCCGGCGGAAGGTCGCGGAATACCGCGCCAAGAACGCCTCCGGCGCCGCGGAGTTTGCCGATACCACCAAGAAATACAGCTCCCTGCTGGCCCTGGACGCCGAATTCGCGAAGCACGACTTCGACGACGAGATGCTCCAGCACCGCGACGTGGACATCAACCTGAAGCCTCTGTACAAGTTCGTCCTCGCGGCGGACCGCGACGATACGAACTACGCGCTGGAACGCCGGTACGAGAACCCGCTCATGGACCGTTTCTATGCGGGACTTCCGCTGCCTGTCACCGTGACGGAGGATGCCACGAAGGTCCCGAAACCTTCGCAGGAGGTGTTGGACGAGGTGTTATATGGCGGCAAGGCCTCCGGCGCTGCCCGGGAGTTCCTCCTGGCCCTGGCTGAACTGGATCAGAAACAGTATAACGCCGCCCAGACGCATTATGACCGCGCCATCGAGGCGGAAGAGGGTAGCGACCGTTACGAACGCTATTACAAGGCGTTCTACCTGATGAACCGGGCGGTGCTCCGGGCGGAGATGATCGACTTCATCGCCTCCATCGAATCCAACGTCCAGACGCTTACCATGGACGACAAGGGCAATACCCGCGCCCGTGTCCGCGAGCAGGTCACGAGCCATTACGACTACTCCGAGGCCCTGGCCGACATGGAGCAGGCGGCGGCCATCCAGCCGGCGATGCCCTATATCCAGTTCAACCTGGGCAATCTGTACTGCCTGTCCCAGCAGCTGGTCAACGCCATCGACAGTTACGGGAAGGCGATCGCCCTGTATCCTTACATGGGTGAGGCGTACTTCAACCGGGGACTGGTGCTCATCTATCTGAAAGACAAGGAGAAAGGCTGCATCGACCTGTCCCGTGCCGGCGAACTCGGTATCGGGGACGCCTACAACGTGATCTCCCGGTATTGCGAGGAGGAACGGAATTGATTCGCTTCCTGAGTTTTTCCAGCGGCAGTTGCGGCAACTGCTACCTGCTTCTCCGCCAGGAGGCGGGGGAGGCCCCGTCGGGCGTTCTCATCGACGCGGGCGTGAGCATCCGCCGGATGAAGAAGATCCTGGAGAGCGTCTCGCTGGACTTCGACTGCTTCCAGTCGGTTCTCATCACCCACGATCACGGCGACCATATCCGCAACCTCGGCTCCATCTGCAAGCGCCTGTCCAAGCCGGTCTATACGACGCCGGTGCTGCACGAGGCCCTGTCCCGCCATCCGTTCACCCGGCTCGAAATCACCGGCTGCCGGCGCGACCTCAAGGCGGAGGAATGGAATCCCGTGGCGGAAGGGTTCGAGGCGCAGTATTTCGTGGTCCCGCACGACGCCACGCAGACGGTCGGCTACGCCATCCGCTGCGAAGGCCATCTGTTCGTCCTGATGACGGACCTGGGCCACGTCACGGAAGAAGCCATGGCCTGGGCCTCCGAGGCCGAAACCGTCGTGGTGGAGTCCAATTTCGATGTCGATATGCTCCTGGGCGGCTTCTACCCGCACGAGCTCAAGATGCGCATCTGCCAGGGGGCCGGCCATCTGTCCAACGACGCCTGCGGCGATGCCGTCCGACGCTTCATGCACCCCGGTCTGCGGAACCTTTTCCTGTGTCATTTGAGCGGGAATAACAACACGCCGCGCCTGGCATATGACAATGCACGCGCAGTGCTGGATGACCTGGGCATCGCCCCTGGCGTAATCCATCTGCGCGTGTTAGAGAGGGGAATCCCTTCTCCGCTGCTGACGTTGTAGTTATTTTCTCTCGTCGACAATCGTCACACCGGGGTAATCGGCCTTGTTAAAGGTTACATCCTTTTCGGTGATATTGAATTTGAGGTCCCGCATTGTTACGGTGATACCTTTCATTTTGGCGCTCATTCTGATCGGGTAGTAGGTTCCCTTGGCGACGACGAAGTCCAGCTTCTTGGGAGCGTCTTTGTCTTTGTTGGACTTTTTCTTTTTGTACTGTAGGTACCATGCCGTGTCCGTTTCCTTATTCAGGACGACATCATAGTCATCGGTGTCTTGTTCGAACGTCTTCATGTCCCCCATCTCTTTGAAATTGAATATCTTTTCGGTGTCCCAATCCATAATGTAGATGGTGTTAGACTCTTGATCGTACATCCAAGTCGTTTCCTCGTCCATCCAATTGACGATCTTCCTGCCCAACATTTTCATTTCTGTGTGCGCCTTTTTGCCTAGGATATAGGTGGTGGCGGACAAGGTGCCTATGATGGGAATCTTGATGTCCGCGGTCATCCGGAGTCCCTTGTCCCCGAGCCCGAGTTTGCCTATGGTTTCGGACATCTTGTTGGCAATTTCTTCCGGAGTCTGCGCAAAAGAAGTGATAGCAACCGCGAAAGCGGCGAGAAGGGCAATAACCTTTTTCATTGTTTCGTGTGTTAGTAAAATAGTACACTAAAGTTAATGCAATTTTACGAACTGACAAAACTTTTTTCACTTTTTTTGCGAAAAGAGACTCCGTCGTCGGCATTCTGCTTCCTAGGAATGAAAAGAAGCAGGCCATGAAGCCTGCTTCTTTCATATTTGGGTAATCCTATTGATTCTTCGGCCAATTTCTAGGGCTGTTATACTTGAAAGTGGGACTTGTCGTGGTCAAATTATTGATTTCGGTGTTCATCCAAGTGACCTTCGAAGTGAAACTGCTTTTCATTAAAGCAATGGCTTCTGCGTACGAATAACCCTTGTAGTCATGATTGTCGTTCCGGTTTTCTTCGTTATGGTAAGGCCACAACTCTGAATCAAACTCCTGAGAAAGGCTGATCTTGGCAACCATTTGGTCGATGTAATCGGTCAGGCCCAGGAACGTTTCCTTCTTCGAATTCCACAAAGTCTTGATCCTGTCAACGAAATCCTGATTGTAACACAGGTAATGGTAGTAGTAGCCAGTATTGTCAAAACCTCTCCATTTGTACGATCTCGCGTACCCGCGCCCATCGTACCATTTATAGGGGATGAAAGTCTCATAATCAAAGTCCCAGCCAGGCCCCATGAAGATCTTGCCGCCTTTGTCCTTATAAAGATAGGTGCTATGGGGGCCGCTATGGGGAGCTCCTTGGAAGAAGTCCCTGTTGCCGGACAATTCGTTGATGATCATGAACATGATCGCAGAATCGACATCAAGGTAATTGTTGAAATCTCCGTTCAAGACGGAGGATTCTGTCTTCAGGACCCTCTCGAATTCAGCGATATGCTTTTCCATCCAGTCATAACCCAATGCGTACGAAGGATTCGTCTCCGGATCGGACGGATCCTCATCGGGTTCCTTGAACATGTAATTCAAATTGAACTCTGCAGAATGGAACTTATTGATTTCATCCCAATAGCTGTCAATTTCCATGAGGTAGCCACCGCTCAAGTCAGAGAAATCGTCATCCAGGGATTTGATGTTGACACGATTCTTGTCAATCTTGATCTGCTCGCAAAGATAATAGTTACCTCGGTACTCACCGTTGAATTCCAGTTCCACAAACTGGCCCCTGACCGTGTAAGGGAGGCCGGATTGCTTTGATAGCCAGAATGTTGCGTCGTTTCTCAGAAGCGTATGATCTCTCCAGTTGGCCAACAGTATCCACCGCTTGTGAGCCGGCATGCCGAGGACCTCGCCCTTCTTGTCGAATTTCAGCGCATACGGCTTCTTGTCCCATCTCCAGGTGTAATTGCCCCTGCCCTTGATCTTCGTATCGAGCTCGTAAACCGGGACGCCGGAATTGTTCTTCATGCCGGGAGTGCCGTCAGCGTTTTCAACGCGGATGGTCACGAAATCATCTTTCGCTTCAGGAAGCCAGATTCTGTGGTCCAGTCCGTCATCGCTATCCAACGCATTATCGTAATCTTCAAGATCTGCAAGTGAGAAGTAACCATCTGTCGTAATCCTCACCACCGGAAGTCCCGTATTGCAGCCGACCAGGTCATAATTCTTTCCATGAATGCCGTCACGGACTGTCAGAGTGACCGGTTTGGAAATATCAAGGGGCGTTACTCCGGGAACGATTCTCTCCCCGTTCGCCATCAGATACTCGCCGGAGAACTCGTAATCGAGCAGGAGATGTGTGCGGTTCAGGGTTGGCATCGTAACGGTAACGGTGCGGCCTTCAATACTCGTCCTGGAAGGAAGCTTCTCCCGGTCGGCAGAGAATGCATCGTCGATGCTGAGCCCCTCGCTGTTCATTTCCACCTCGATGGGCGCAATCCGCAGGACGCCGTTTCTGTCGATGGTCAGATGCACATGCGTTTCCTTGATGAAAACGTCTCCGTCCGGGTTCGACACGAGCAGGGTGAAACCATCCGTGAAGTCCGTAGGCGGGACCACCATCCAGAAAATGGTCGCGTCGTCCCTTGTCGTTCCCAGCTGGACCGGCTCTTCGCAGTTGAGGAAGATCGATTTCCCGGCTGTCGAGGCCATTTCAAGTTCCGGATCCGTGTCAAAGGGAAGCTGCATCGTCGCTTCTCCGGAAAGGGGCTCCCCGTTGTTGCCGATGAGCCTGATGGAAGAAACGGAAACGTCCTCGCCATAGAACTTGAGGGCCAGGTATCCGCCCATGTTCTTGAATTTCAGTAGTTTGTCATCCGTGATGGAAACCATCGTATTCGCTCCGGGGCCAAAGGACTTTTCCCGATAGGTCTGCTCCTCGGGAAGCGTCAATGTCAGAACCTCCGAGTTGCTGATCGTAGCCGATTCCTGGTACGGATAGATGGAACAGATATAATCCAGGTCGTTTCCCGCTCCGAAGTAGCTGTTCGGAACTCTGTGGAATGTTCCTGCGTTTTCGCCGGTTTCCCCGTCGAACCGGTACTGCTGGTTCAGGGTACTCTTGTTGAAAATGGAGATCCGGTCATCCTCGTCCCAGAGAATCTTGACGCTCTCGTCGAGATAGACCTTCGAATCCGGTTCATAGGACTCCAAGCTTGCGTAGAAGACATCCTCCTCGCCTTCGGCCGGAGTCGGGGTCACGACGTCAAGTTCCCGGACGGTACAGGACACGGCAAGCAAGCATATAAAGGACTGCAGAATAATACTTTTCTTCATGGCAGTATAGATTAGTCGTTTCGGAAGAATGGCTGTCGGTTATTCAATGGCGGTCTCGGGATCCTGGAAATCATCCGGGGTCACCTCGATGGCACCCAATCTCCTCACGCCGTTCCTTTCGACGGTCAGGTCCACGTCGGATTCCCTGATGAAGACTTTTCCTTCCTTGTCCGTTACGGTCACCGTGATTCCCTGCGGGAAGCTCGTCGGGGGAACCACCATCCAGAACAGGGTGGCCTTTCCTTCGGTCTTGCCCAGTTTGACGGCCTTGCTGCAGTTGAGCGTGATCGACGTCCCTGCGGTCGATGCCATCTCGATGACCGGGATCTCGTCGATGACGGGCGTCACGGTCGCTTCTCCGGACAGAAGTTCTCCGTTCCGGCCTTCAAGCTTGATGGAGGAGATGGAAATGGTGGACCCGTCAGGCCCCTGACCGAAGAACTTGAAGACCAGGTAGCCGCCCACGTTCTTGAACCTCAGCAGGTTGTCCTCTCCGTCCGTGGTGGATACCATGGTGTTCGCCTCGAGTCCGAAGGATCCTTCCAGATAGGTCTGTTCGTCGGGAAGCGTCAGTGTCAGGACACCCGAGTCACTCAGGGTCGTGGCTTTCTTATAGGGATAGACAGCGCAGACGTAATCCACGGCGCTCTCCGTTCCTTCGCCATCCGACTTCTTCTTGAAGTATCCCGCATTGTCTCCGGTTTCCCCCAGGAACTCATACTTCTGGTTCAGGGTAGTCTCGTTGAAGATGGAAATCTGGTCGGCCTCGTTCCAGAGCATCTTGATGTTTTCATCGAGATAGACTTTCGTATCGGAGGGCGCCAGGCTGGCGTAGAAAACGTCCTCGTCGGCCGGATCGACGGGAGGGGTTTGGGTCTCAATTTCCTGGACGGTACAGGACACCGCCAATATGCACATCAGAGAATGCAGAACGATCCCTTTTTTCATGGTGAATAGCTTTACGGTTATGTGATGATGCCGGAAGTAGGTCGACTTCCGAGTTTCAGGTTACTGCAAAGATAGAAAAATAACGGAAAGAAAAAAAGGAATTGTTTTATTTCCAATTAATTGCTTATCCCTTGGCCAGCCAGGTCCCTCTCGCCAGGCGGATGAGGAAGATGATGCCGCGGAAAGTGAGCTCGGCGGCCATGGCGATCCAGAAGCCCACGAGGCCGTACACCTTCACCAGGAAGATGGCCGGGATGATGCGGACGACCCACATCGAGCTGAAGTTCATGATGCTCGGCCACTTGGTGTCGCCGGCGCCGACGAAGGCGCCGTATATGACGATGGAAGCGGCATAGCCGAGCTCGGCGAAGGCTTCGATCCGGAGGCAGCGGGCGCCCAGGCCGATGACCTCGGCGTCCGGTGTAAGCATCCCCATCAGCTGGGGCGCGAAGACGTACATCAGAATGCCCAGCACGCCCATGATGCCCATGCCCAGCAGGGTGGTGATCCAGGCAAAACGCCGGGCAAGCTCCTTGCGTGAGGCTCCGACGGACTGGCCCACCAGGGCCGTGGCCGCGTCGGCGATGCCGTACCCGGGCATGTAGCAGAAGCTTTCCGCCGTGATGGCGAAGGAGTTGGCCGCGATGGCGATGATGCCGAGCGGGGCCACGATGACGGTCGCCGCGATATAGCCGCCGCGGATGAGAACCATCTGCAGGGCTATCGGACCGCCGATGCTGAGCGCCTTGCTCAGCACCTTGTTCGTGGGGCGGAACGAGCCGCGTTCCTGCCGCAGGTTCAGTTCGGGCGAGCGCACGGTGACGAAATAGAGCATCGCCAGCGCCGTGATCAGTTCGGCAAGGGCAGTGCCGATGGCCGCTCCGACGACCCCCATGCCCAGCACATAGATGAACAGATAGTTGAAACAGACGTCCAGGATGCACATGCCGATGCTCAGGAAGCTGGGCACTTTCATGTTTCCGCTCACCTGCAGCATGGAGGCGCACATCCAGTCGATCTGCATGAAGGGCAGGGAAGCCGCCACGATGAAGAAATATTTCGTGGAGTCGGAGACGATTTCCGGACTGCCGCCCAGCCAATGGGGGAGCGGTCCGGCGACGGCCATGCCGATGACGCTGATGACGCCGCTGAAAATGAGCGCCGTAAGGAGCGCCTGGCGGAGCACCACCCGGGCATTCTTGAAGTCGTTGGCCCCGATCAGATGGGCGACCTGCACGGAAAAACCGCTGCCGCACGCGCCGCAGAAACCGCCCAGAAGCCACATACAGGTCGATACCAGGCCGATGGACGCGCCCGCGGCCGCCCCGAGATGCCCCACCATCGACGTGTCGATGTACTGCATCATCACGAAGGACAGCTGCGCGAGGATGGCCGGATAGCTGAGCATCAGGCACAGCTTCACCTGCTGCCCGCCCGTCAGCGTCCCGCCATTCCGGATTAACCCGAGCAAATAGTCCTTCGTCCCGGCCTTTGTCATTCTGAAAGCAGTACCTTTATTTCGAGCGCAGTCCCTTTGTCATTTCGAGCGCAGTCGAGAAATCTATTTAAACGCGTCCATCACGCTCGATGCCTTCCCCCCTGCGAGGAACGCCCCCATGTCATATCCTCCCCACGTCGTTCTCTCTCCAGCGTACTTCTCAATCTGGTCGGGAAGGCTATAAATGGCCGGTTTCCACCAGTCATAGACCTCGGGCTCCCAATAGAAAACGCCCTTGCACTTGTCAATCTTCTTCGCCTCCGTCATGAACTCGGAAAGCACCCTGGCCGCCGTCGCTTCATCGGCATTGGTCTTGACGCCAACTTCGGAGATGATGACAGGAACGCCCATTATTGAAGCAAGTGTCTTGATACTGTTGATCGCCTGTGAATTTGCTGTAGCCCAAGGAATTTGTTTTTTTCCATCCCAACTGGCCTGAGGGTAATGAGACAGAGCAATCATATCATATTTCCCGCCTTGATTCTTGAAACAGGTAAACCACCATTCATTATTTCCCAAATCAAAAGCTTTGTCAATGTGAGGCATGACCAAGACAGAGGGAAAAACAGTTTTAGCAGCGTCGTATCCTGCATTGTAAAGCTTCAAGAAGGCTTGGAATTCGTTGCCTTCATCTTTGTAATTCAAATCGCCTGTTCCATAGAGCATTCCATCCCTGGTCTCATTCCCAATCTGTATCCAGGCAGGTTTCACCCCGGCGTCTTTCAGTGCTTTGAGAACCTCCGTGGTATGATTGGAGACGTGTTCCGCCATCTTGGTGACATCGGCTTTGTCGGCGGTCCAGGCGGCTGGGATGATTTGTCTGCCAGGATCGGCAAAGAAGTCACTGTAGTGGAAGTCGATCATGAGTGCCATACCGGCCTTCGCGGCGCGGGTGGCGAGCTGGACGACGTCGTCCTTGCCGCTCCAGCCGTTATACGGGTCCACCCAGACGCGGAGACGGATGGCATTGACCCCGGTTTCGGCCAGGACGGCGAAAATATCGGCGGTATTCCCGTCCGCGGTGCGGAATGTCATGCCGTCCTTTTCCATTTCGGACACCCAGGAGATGTCCGCGCCTTTGGCGAAAGAAGGGGTCGTCACGGGAGGAATCGTGTCGGTGCCGGGCTTGGCCGGCTCATGTCCGCCGCAGCCGAGGAGGGCGGAAGCCAGGAAGAGAAGGATGGGATAGCGTTTCATAGTATCAGGATTCATAGGGCGGCACTTCGCCGCGGTCGATAAGCTCGCGGAGGACGTCCAGCCAGGCCGCGTCGACGGTGCCGAAAGCCGTCCGGATGTCGTCCAGGGTATAAGGAGCCTTGATGAAGGCCTTCAGGCGCGTGGCGAGGTCCTGCGGCTTTTTCGCCCGTTCCCGGCAGATGTCGCATTTGCCGCAGTCGGCGCTGTCTTCCTGCCCGAAATAGCGCAGGAGATAGCGGGAGCGGCATTCGTCCTCCTCCGCCACGAAGGAAAGCATCGTCTCCACCCGCTCGTGGTACACCGAGCGGAGCATCTCGTACCGTTTCGGGGCCAGGTCCACGTTGCCTTCGTGCAGGCGGTCGTGCAGGATGAAGATCACATCCGAGCGGTCGGCCGGAATGTACTTGATGATGTGGTTGACGGAAAGGCCGTACAGGAGCTGCCGCAGTTCCGGGACTGTCAGCCCGCATTTCCGGGCGATGTCTTCCTCGTCGACGGAGACGGGGTAGGAGAACAGGCCGGTATAGGAGCGCATCAGGCACTCCAGCAGCGGAACCATCCGGGAATCAGGCAGTTCGAGGCCGTACAGGGCGGTCCTGTCGACAGTGACCTGCACCCGTGTCTGAATGTCCATGTCCTCGCAGAAGGTCCAGTGTCCGGCGCGCTCGAGATACGCGATGGCGTAGAAGACGGGCGCCTGCTGCAGATGGAAATGCCTGCAGAAGGCGACGAGGTCGAACTTGAGCTGCCGGCCCATTCCCGTGTCATAGGGAATGCCGTGGAAGATATGGACCTTGTGGTAGATGTCTTCGATGAAGTCCAGGGAGGGGAAGGAAACCTTCTCGATCTGGGCGAGCCGCTTCCGGTCGCCGTCGTTCCAAAGGAGGACGGCGTAGGAAGGTTTCCCGTCGCGTCCCGCGCGTCCGGCCTCCTGGAAATAGGCCTCCGGACTGTCCGGGAGGTCGAAATGGACCACGAAACGGACATCGGGTTTGTCGATGCCCATGCCGAAGGCGTTGGTGCACACCATCACCCGGATCCGGTCCGCCTTCCAGTCCTCCTGCCGCAGGGCTCGGACGGCGCTGCCGATGCCGGCGTGGTAGAACGAGGCGCTCACTCCTTCGTC
>JAEEGF010746234.1_pt1 | contig 10943 bp, 9 predicted proteins | sample 9134171 | NCBI WGS metagenome assembly JAEEGF01 (sample SAMN16246542, study PRJNA631951) | gut metagenome | biome: gut microbiome; feature: rumen; material: AP-attached | host: Bos | place: Iran: Karaj | collected 2018-10
TTGGCGTTGACGATCTTCATCCCCCCCCCGCGCGCGGTCATCGTCTTATACGCGCCCATGAGGACGCGCAGGCCGGCGGATGACATATACACCAAGCCGGCGAGGTCGAAAACCACCTCCTCCGCGCCGTCCAGTTTCATCTCCGCCTCAAGCTCGGGAGAGGTGTTGGTGTCGAGCCGGCCGCTCACGGAGATCGTGAGCCTGCCCCCTTCAAGATTCCTTGCAATGTCCATCTGCCGCCTCTCACACCGCGATGAAACCGTCTTTGGCGGAGGGCTCAGCCGCGGCCTCCGGCGCAGCGCTCTGCGCTCCGGCGGCGGGATCGACGAGCTTCCTCTCCACCTCCCCCGCGAAGCGGGAGAAGGCGAGGAGGCTCTCCGCGAACGACTCGGCGGACAGCCCCGTGGCCTCGATCGGCGGCGAGGAGAGGACGAGCGACCCCACGAAGAGCCCCAGATGCCCGCCCAGCGTGTCCGAGCCGAAGAGGTTCATGGAAAGCGCCCGGGTCTTGATCTTCTCCGCGAGCTCGCCGACTTCGGGGACGGTGGCCACGAGGGCGAACATGGTGATGCTGTCCTCCGCCTCGCCCATCGGGCGCAGGAGGATCAGGCGTCCGTCGACCTCGACGTCGCAAAGACGGTCCGAGGCGATTGGCAGTTCAGTTTCAAGAGCGGTGGCCAGGCCGGCCACCGCTGTTTCGTATGGAGTCATCTCATTTTCCTTTTCTGCTGTTGATACATCAAGACTACACCTTGTTTACGGTCGCCTGGATGGCGGCGTAGAGCGTCCCGCCGAGGCGGAGCCCCTGCGGCACCGTGCCGTCCAGCGCGGGGAGGGACAGTCCGACGACACCGCGGTCGAAGGCGGCCGGATCGAACGTGCTCCAGTCATTCGCGGCGAGGCGGTCCATGTCATCGGGCGAGAGGAAGATGTCGAACTGCGCATCCAGGCTGCTGCCGGCGCCGGCGGCGATCGTCTCGGGGTCGGCGGGCGGCTGGGGGGTGATGGTGAACGCCTGCGGCGTGCGGTGCGAGATGAAGCGGATGTGGAAGCCTTCGGCGGCGTTGCCGGTGATCTTGAAGCGGCGATCGGCCATGCCATCGGCCTGGATGGCCTCGCGGCCTCCATCGGCGGAGAGCGCGGCGGACATCCCCAGCTCCGCGGCGTCCGCCGCGTCGGCGGAGACGAGGGCCAGCAGGACGTTCACGCGGGCCTTGGCGGCAGCGTCAAGCTGCGCGAACGTCGCATTGCCATTGCCCGTAACGAGGCGGGCGAGCGCGTCGCGCACTGCGGCCTGGCCGCCGATCAGCGTGACGCCGCCGGGCAGCTCCAAGGCGCCGCCGGGGACGATGCCGGCAACCGCGGCTGGGTCTCCGGAGGCGAGGGCCTTCATGTCCCTCGCGAAGACGCCGTCAAGGACTGCCCGAGTGCCGTTGGCGAGCCGGCGGTTGATGAATCCGGCAAAGTCCCTGAGCACCTGCTGGGAGAAGACGGCCTTGAGCGGCGAAATAAGCGCCGTCCGCACGCGATCGGCGCCGTTGCCGACAACCGCCTTCTCGCCGTCGTAGGCGATGCGGGCGGCCGGCGAGAAGCCCGTGAAGTCGAACTCCGCCTTACGTGCCCGCCCTCTCCGCTGGGCGCTATTGGGCTGCTGGTTGTTGGTCTCGCCCGGAATGAAGAAATCGCGGCCCACGGACTCCTCAAGCAGCCCCACGATGCGGGTGGTCGAAATGTGGTCCTCATACGCCGCCTGATTGATCATCGCGTCGTGCGCGATGCATTCGAACGCCTTTGCCGCCTCGGGCGTCTTCAGGACATCGCAGATGTTGTCGCGCACATTCACCGGGAGGCGCAGGAGCACTAGTTTCATCAAGTATATGCCAAACGCCTCCGTCGCAAAGGAGCCGCCCTCGAAGAGCGGCGAGCCGTCGTCTTCCCTGATCAAGTTCACGAGCGTGTATTGCGCGAGGTCGTGGAAAGCGGCGTAGATCTCGTCCGCGGAGCTGCCGCGATTGAGATGGGCAATATCGTGGAGCGGGACGTTCGCGACATAGTCTCTGATCTTGGCGAAGAGCGAAGCCGGGACGAACGTGCCGACGGTGTCGATGAAGGTGAACGCCGCCCTCGTCCGGGGCCACACGTTCAACTCCTGAAGGGCCGACAACTCGCCGCCGTTCACCGGTCCAGGCCCGTGGCCATCCCGCAGATGGTCGTCGGCATCCCTCGTTGCGTTGCGGAAGAAGTTGCATGTCTCCTTGACGCGGCGGGTCACCTCGTCCATCGGGCGGAGCGAGTTGTCGCCGCGCATGACGAACTGCTTGAGATGCCTGCCGACGAAATCGTAGAGCTTCGGATCCGGGCGGCTGATGCCGTCCGACACCGAGAGGACCGCGCACAGGCAGATGTCCGTGGCCTCCTTCACGAGCTTGGCGACGTCAACCACTCCGTTGTTGGCGGCGGCGGACGCCGCCGCGCCGTCGACCACATGCATCCTCGCGAGCTCCTTGACATCGTCCGCGAAGTCCTTCAGTTCGCGTGGGATGCCCACTGCGGCGAGGTGCATCGCCGCGCGCTCCTCCAGGATCGGCACGGAGTTCGCCGCGAGCCGGTCCATCTCGTGCATGATGCCCAGGATGCGCTTCGCGTCGATGGCACGGTCAGTGCGGACCTGCTCGAGCAGGCGCGTCGCCTGCAACCGCAGATCCCGCGTGGCGAAACTCGGGTCGTTGAGGAACGCATTGTGGATCTCCCTGAGCGTCTCGGCGTTCTTCGCGCGAGCGTCGCCCATCCCAAAGAAGCTCTTCAGACGCTGCGACACGCCGACGGACTGGAATCCGTTCCCCTGCGCGTCTAGTAGCATCCGGTCGGTGCCGGAGAAGTGGCGGATTGTGTTTAGAGTGATAGCCATTGTGGGCCTCCTTGTCTTTTTGACTTTTCTGGTTTCTCTTGCTTTTGCTGTTCGTTTTCGCCCTGTCTACACGCCGTCCTTTCAAAGGTTACACACATTCCTTTCTCACCGTGCCGCTAATTATACCACAATTCCGCTGTCTGCGGGCGGCTAAAAAAAGAGGGGGGGACCTACGGGAAGATCACCATGACGCCGGCACTGTCGGCGGGGTCCTGCGCGAACACGCCCTCAAGGCGCGCCGCCAGCACGCTCCAGCCGCCGGCGTCGAGGATCTCGCCGCCCGCGTCGCGCAGCTCGTAGCGCGCGCCGCCCTCCCTGCAGGAAACGGAGAGCTCCGACTCGCCGTCCTCGGCGCGCAGAAGCCCGCCCGCGGCCAAGGCCGAGAGGAGCAGCACGCCCATGCGGCAGGCGGAGGCGATCTCCGCGCCGTCTGCGCGCCGCCCCCCCTCGTCCGCGAGGACGCGCCAGCACGGAAGGTCGAAGTCGAGCTTCAGCGCCCCGCCGTCCCAATTGAAGCGGAATCGGCGGCTCTCAAGCCCGTGCCCCTCCACGAAGCGCGCGGGCACGCCGCCGCCCCCAACGCCTGCGAGGACCTCCTCCAGGTCTGCAATCGCCCTCTCGATCTCGCCCATGGCCTCACGGCTTTTGTTCATCTTCGAACCATCCATCCTTCCTGATCGCGTCGAACACATCGCGCATGAACGTCGTATGCACCTGGTACTTGGCGGCCTTGACCACCTGAGTGTCGTCCGAAAGCATGTAGTCTTGCACCGGCTGCACGGGGTTCGGCATGTCAAGCTCCCTTCGGACGAGATCCCTCTGCACTTCCTGCTTCGCGAAGTCCGCCTCGCTGACGACCCTTCCGTTGCGCTTAAGCACCACCGCGAACGAGATCGCCTCGTCCAGGCGGCTCTGGGCGGCGGCCACGGCCTCGGGCGGGAGCCGCTTCGCAAGGGCGGCGAAGTAGTCGGCGCGCGCCTGGCCGTCCTTGAGCGCCATGAGCCTCTGGTAGAACTGTTCGTCGATATACTCCGGCAGCGACGAACCATGCACCCCCACCGCCATCCTGGTGGAATAGTGGAGCTCGCCGGCCTGGAACTTCATCGTGTCAAGCGTCACGGACCAGTCCTGGCCTACATGCACACCAGTGTCGCGCATCATCCGTTCCCAGACGGCCTTATGCAGCTCCATCGGATAGGCATCCACGGCTAATGTGACGGCGCGACGGAAAGCGTCGGCGTCCCTGCCCCTCAGGACGTATGTGCGAAGGCCCGGGCGATACGCGGGGAAGCACATGTCATTGTCGATCCCCTTCACGGACACAGTCAGGTCGGCGCGCACGTCAATCATGTAGTTGTGTTCGTGGCGGTCGCCCTGGCCAGTGACGAGATCCAGCCACTCAAGGCGGTTGATGCCGCGCATGATGCCGCCCACGACCTTGGCGTAGTCTGCCGGGGGGAGCGCCTTCACCTGGGCGCTCGTGAGGCTGCCCGGCGGAACTTCGCCGCCAGACTTGAACTCTTTGGCCTCCACCCCCGGCGCCTTCTCCATGAAGAGACCATACTGGCCCTCGTGCGCGCCGACGGAGCAGCTTGTGGAGACGTCTTCCGCGCCAAGCGCCTTCGCGGCGTCCTGCGTGGCGAGGTTGAGATGCGCGACCTGCTCTTCCGACGCATAGTCTTTGGAAAGCGCCAGCCCGGCAATCCCCTGGCGTCCGGGCGCCTCGGCCTTGAACACCCACTCAGAGTCGTCCTTATACTTGACGAGGAACACGGTGCTGTTGGCCCCTGAGCCGAGTTGTTTCTGGCTCTGCATGAGCGAGTCGTCGAGATTAGGGTCCACGTCGGCATCCGACATCCCATGGACGCGCGCCTCCACCAACGTGGAGAAATCGAGCCGTCCCTCGACGAGGGCGCGGGCGCTTGTCGTGGACAGGAACTGCTCTGGGGCCAGCTTTTCGTTCACGATCTTCACCATCTGCACGAGATGGGCCATCTGCGTGTGCATCGCGCGGGCCCTTGCGAACGAGGCGGACAGCTTTTTGCCGTCGGGCACCTCTTCGGAGTTCGGGTTGCGGGCGCGCAGATTATTACAGTACGACTCCGCCTCTTCGGCCGCCCTCTTCGCGTCGATCTGCATGTATAGACCGCAAAGGCGATACAGTTCCCTCAGGTTGGTGTCGTCGGGCTTGGAAGCGTAGGTGTGCGCGGCGACGCGCATCTGGTGGCGGAGCTGCGCCGCGGCGAAAAGATTGGGCATCCTCCTGCGGACGCTGGCCAGATTCGCCTCGGAGAGAGCTGGCATGTCGCCGGGAAGGCCTATCACGGTATCAATAAAATGCTCTACCATGGCCAGGCCGATGCCTTTGCGCGTGTCCTGGAGCTTCTCTCTCGCATCGCTTGCCAGCTTCTCGGCGGCGGCAAGGAGATCCTTGTCCAGCAGGACGCGCTCGTGACGCTCCTCCGACTGCGAAATGCCGTTCTTGGCGATGCCTTCCAGAGCGTTGGCGGCGGTCAACATCTCGCCCGAATACGCCGCCAACTCCGCGCTGGTAAGCGAGGCGTTCGGCCTCGCGGCGAAATCGTCGAGACGATTCGCGAGCCCCTTCAGATCATCCTTGAGAGTCTCGATGGCAGCCGCCGTGCCGTGCATCGCCACCGCCTGTCTAGGCAGAAGCGATTCAAACCGCTTGTCGAGGATGTTCGCCACCTCCGGATCGTCGGGGGAATCCAGCAAGGCGGCGGCCAGCTGCGTAGCGAGCGTGTATATCTCGCTCTGGCGGCGGTCGCACTTGAACGCAAGATCCATCACGGCGTCGAACCCGTCATTGTCCAGCTCCGGGAGGTTTAGCAGTTGGTGGAGCGCCAGCGAAAGCTCCCCCTGCGCCTCGACCGCCTCGCGGATGGCCGTGGCCACCGGGTCGTCGGCCTTCCATCCCAACTTCCCGTCGGCGCCCAGCACAAAGGACTTGGCTATCTCGAGCCCCGTGAACTGCGAGAGCGCGGACATCTTCTCCCTCGCCACCTGGGCCGCATTCTGGACGAAATCCTTCACATTCTGCGGGATGCCCTTCATGGCGTTCTGCAGCTCCTCCGCCTCCACCGGACGGGTCGTGAGCTTCGCCGCCTGGAGCAGAAGCGCGTCCAGCCGCTGGGCCATGGAACGGGCGTTTCCCTCTGCGCCGGCCGGATCGTCGGATGCAGGCGGCGCTGGCGGCGCTTCACCGGACGACCCGATGTCTTTCGCGCCGTCGACAGACCTCATGGAGGATGCCTCTGATGCCGGATCCGGCATCATTGGAGGAGGAGGATTGCCTCCGATAGTCGAGAAACTTGCATGTCCGCTCATGGTTTGTCCTTTCTTTTCTTTGTAGTCTCGTCCTGTCTACACGCCGGCCTTTTAAAGATTACACACATTCCTTTGGCAACAATTGGTTAGACGGGGAACTGGGAATGGTACATTCAGTAAAGGAATCCAAAGAGCCAAAGTGGAATCTTGTTGCCGATGCCGGTCTCTACGCCATCAGTGACCACATAACTGTTGGGCATGTCTTTTATCTGCGAGAACCCTTTGCCTTTACCTCCAATCTCGAAAAGCCAACGGTTTTCCACCTTGAAATCTCCGCGCGGCGGAATTGAGAAACGAAGTCCCGCCGCACGCATTTGGTTGGCGAAAAATGTTTCCCTGACCGCGCCAATGTCGGGTCTTGCGACAAGCGCATACATCAAATTGGTATCTCCAAGAAACAGTTTCTCGGCAACGCCAAGACGTTTCAGCTTCGCCTTCTTCCCTTCAAGAACGGCGGATGCAACAAGTTCGGCTTTCTCAAGCACGTCGAACATCTTGATTCCGGCGTTGCGGTCGGTCTCGAGTTCCGCATACAGTTCGGACATGTTAGGTGTCTGCGGACAACTTGACGCAAGAATCATAAGCAGTTTCTTCGTCTTGCGTACAGTGGAGGCGGACACATCGACGACTTTGGGGAAATCAACATCAAGCACCGTGCCGACAACCGCCGCAAGGCGTTCGCCAAACTGCGACTTCGCTTCATTGCCAAACGGATAATACCCCCGCCTGAGATAGACCTCGAAAAGCGGAAGCACCTTCCGTCCGCGAGAAATCTCCAACGCCACAGCCCGGTGACGCGAAACAATATCTTCTATCGACAGCGGAGAGAATTCTAGACCTTCCTCAAATCGCAGGAACTCCCGAAACGAAAGACCTTCAAGGTTGTAAACGGCCTGACGACGTGAAAGGTCAGCTTGTGCAGACGTCAACTGCAACACAGACGATCCGCTGAAGACAAGATTCAACTTGGGGTATGAATCGCATATCGTCTTGATAAGTCTCGCCCAATGCTCGGCATGGTGCACCTCGTCCAAGAAAAGGTGCATACAACCATGCGCATACAGCCATTCAACGACTTCAAGAACATCATGCGACGCAAACCAGATATGGTCAAGAGCAAGATAGACCGCTTTGTCGCCTTCTGCGCCAAACGTCTCCTTTATGTGCTGCAGTATCAATGTTGTCTTGCCGCATCCCTTTGGCCCCTTTATGCATATCAGGCGGTCATCCCATTCTATCTGCGGACAAAGGTATCGCCTAAAATCAAGCGACACCTCTTCAATTAGGCGGCTTGACGTCTCCAGCAGCAATCTTATGTCGTTTTCTTCCATTGCACACACCTTATCTTGGCTAGGTCGAAGATATTGATGACTAGAAACACCAATATCATGTCATTATTAGTGTTTCAAGACATGAATATTATATCATATCTCCATGACCTCGGCAAGTGAGCGGCGCGGGGCGACTAGACACGCAGAAACGGGGCGGCGGCGGGGGGCTCGGAGGGGGGCTGCGCGGAGGGGGCAGCCTGGCGGCAGTCGGCTATGATGCGGCGCCAGGCGGCGACGGTGTCCGCAAAGCGGGTTAGCGCCTCGAGGGCGCGGTCGGCGTCCAGGCGGGCAAGCCAGTCATAGCGCTGGAGGTGGAGATGACCGTCGGCCGGGTTCATCGCGACCGTGGCGCCGCCGGTCCCCTGGTAGAGGAAATTGGCCTGCAGGGCGGATTCGAGAAGCGATTCCATCCTCTCCGCCGGCGCCTCGCCGAGGTCGGAGTGGGAGAAGAGAATGTCCCCGTCCCTGCCGCCGGCCAGCTGAAGGATCACCGGCACGCCGTCCACCTCTATGCCCACTGCTCCGTCTGCGCCGTCGAGCTCTATGCCGAGCTTTCCGCCCAGGGCCTTGACCAATTCTGGATATTCCATTTTATTTCTTTTCTTCTTTCGTGATGCTTTTTGATGCTTTTTACAGGAAGGTGGGCATGGGCGGCGGCGGCAGGTTGAACGCCTTGTCCATGAGCTTGCCGAGGTCGTCGTCGCGCGAAAGCGCCGATTCGGGAATGGCGGCGGCCTCGACGTCCTCGGGCGAGGCCATGGCCTCGGTGATGGTCAGTGGGGCCGCGGCGCCTGCCTTCTGGGCGTTCTTCGCCGCGAGCCCGGCGTCCACGCCCTGCATGTCAGTAATCCCCTGGCCCATGCCAAGGTTTCCGATGCCGTTGTTGTTGAGATTGATCTCCATATCTGTCTCCTCCGTTTTGCTTTCTGCCTGGTTTACACGGCCGGACTCAAAAGGTTACACGCAAATCCGCAAGAATCTCCCTGAGCTTTTCCTTCGCGCGGAAGATGCGCACCTTCACGAGGTTTTCCGTGACACCAGTCTTGGCGGCGATCTCGCGGATGGAGAGCTCGCCTATCTGGAACATGGTGTATGCTTCGCGCAGGATCGGAGGGAGCTTCGCGAACGCCTCCGTGAGGCGCCGGCGGAGATAGGCGGAGTCGGAGGCGTCGGGCGCGGCCGGCCCGGTGGAGAGGGGCGCGGCGGCCTGGCCGTCGATCGCGGCGGCAGGGTCGTCCGAGTCCGAATCCCCCGGATCGCGCATCTCCCCCACGAACGTTAGGCGCGCGTTGTCGCGAGCGAGGTTTTTGCGCAGGTTCCGGGCGATGGTGAAGACTAGCCCGGAAACCTCCGCGTCGTCGTCGCGCAGGTCGTCCTTCATCTTCCAGATCTTCAGGAATGTGCTCTGCACGAGGTCGCACGCCTCCGCGTATTGGCTGCCCGTTGCGACCAGCCAGTTTGTCAGCCTCGGCGCTAGGATCTTGTATTGCTCTTCGATGTTCATGGGGGTGCGGTGTTGGGGGTTTTTGTGGTCGACGCTAAGATTATACCATAAAATCGGACGGGCCGCCGGGAATGGGGTCGAGGGAGACGGCGTCGAGCTCCTCCTCCTCCTTGCGGGCGTCCTGGATCTGCTTGGCCCACTTGAGGACCTCGGCCACCGGCTCAATGAGCGTGTCGGGGATGAATTCCTCGATCTTCCCGTTGGCGTAGAGGGCGCGGGCGAGGGGGCGGTCCTCCATCACGGGGATGCCCTCGGCGAGGGCGGTCTCGCGGATTATCTTGGCGGTGCGCCCGGAGCCGAGGGCGCAGATGCGCGGCAGGGGCGCCTCGTCCGCCTTGAAGCGTATGCCCACTGCGAGGTGCGTGGGGTTCGTGACAACCACGTTCGCCCTTTTCGCGGCCTGGGCAGGATCGGGGCCGTTGAGGATCTCGTCGCGGAACTGGCGCTGCGCCTGCTTGATCTCGGCAGAACCCTCCATCTCCTTATACTCGCGCTTCACCTCGTCCTTGGTCATCATCATCTGCTTGGTGAAGTTGCGCCCCTGGAAGAGCCTGTCCACCACGGCTATCACGATGTAGCCGAAGGCGGTGTAGACTGCGAGGCGCTTCAGCATCAGCTTGAGGCTGGGGAAGATGTCGTCCACCGTGCCGTAGCACATGGTGAGCAGCTCCGGAACGCTGGCCCAGATGATCTTGTATAGGAGATAGCCGAGGAAGCACACCTTCACCACGTTCTTGAGGAACTCGAAGAGGTTCTTCATCGAGAATATCTTCTTGGCGCCCTCCACGGGGTTCAGCTTCTCGAACTTGGGGATTATGGGCTCAAAGGTGAAGAGGAACCCTATCTGGGCCGCGTTGGCGGCTATGCCTATCACGGCGGCGACGGCCACGAAGATGAACGAATGCTTGCAGATGACGAAGGCGGTCAACCCCATGGCCTCCTTGGTGGAGGCGGCGGGGTCGCCGGAGAGGCGCTGCCCCACGAACCCCAGGAGCATCGACGCGTCGTCCATGAGCGCGATGCCCATCCAGCCGAGAACCGCGAAGAGGACGATGAGGATGGCCGTCGAGACGATGTCCTTCGACGAGCAGACCTGCCCCTTCTGCCGCGCGTCGCGCAGCTTCTTGGGGGTCGGCAGTTCCGTCTTTTCGCCAGCGGACTCAGCCATGGGCTATCCCCCCAGCAGCTTCTGGACCGGGCCGAGGATCTCCGTGTCCTTCGTGTACATGAGCATGTCCATGATGAACGGCAGATAGACGATGAGCATGGCAACGCCCAGCGCGCTCTTCACGGGCATCGACAGGAAGAACACGTTGAGCTGCGGCGCCGTGCGGTTCACGAGGCCGAGTCCAAGCGTCGCGAGAAACATGATGATGATCACCGGCGCGGAGATGACCACGGTCGTCCGGAGCATCCCGTCGAGCGCCCCAAGCACCTGGACCGGCGCGTCGGACGCAAAGGACAGCCCAACGGTGAACACCGGCCAGACGGCATAGCTCTTGTAGAGCGCGCCCAGGAAGAGAAACACCGCGCCGCCCACGAAAAAGAGCGTCGAGACGAGCTGCGTGAAGAAGATGCCCGTCGTGGACACCTGCGCACCGTTGATCGGCGAATAGACCTCGCCCATCGTCGCGCCGCGCTGGTTGTCGATGAAGTTGCCCACGTTCTCCGCGATCCAGAACGGGATCGCCGCGAAGAAGCCGATCAGGAACCCGATCAGCGCCTCCTTGAACGCGACCGCGCCGAACATCCACAAGTTCGGCTCTCCCGGCGGCATGCCAGCCTTGATGAAAGGAATCGCTACGCAGGCGAACGCCAGGACGGAGGCCCTCCTTGCCACGCCGGGGATCAT
>JAEEGF010280917.1_pt1 | contig 10942 bp, 8 predicted proteins | sample 9134171 | NCBI WGS metagenome assembly JAEEGF01 (sample SAMN16246542, study PRJNA631951) | gut metagenome | biome: gut microbiome; feature: rumen; material: AP-attached | host: Bos | place: Iran: Karaj | collected 2018-10
CTCGTCCTCCAGCCCCGCCGCCGTCTCCGGGAAGAGTCCCGCCCGGATGACGGCGCTTTCCGCGTGCGGCAGACGCTGCAGCACCGCCTCCGCCGAGGCGTTTTCGTGCGCGGCGGCGAGCCCCTCCGGCGCGTTCTCTTCGGGATCAAAGCCCGTGAATGTGTCGAAAAGAAAGAGTTTCCGCTCCGGCAGCAGGGCGTTCATCGCCGCGGCGAACTCCCCGCGAAAGACGCCGAGCTCCGCCATCGCCCCGGGCACGCCGCCGAGCTCCCGGCAGACGGCCTCCAGCGTTTTGAGCCGCACCCAGTCGCCCGAAGGGGCAAACGAGCCGTCGTCCCAGAGCGGCGCGCGCACGAGCGTCTCCTGCCGCCGCAGACGATCCACAAAGCCATCGCCCAGCGCCTGCCGCGCCGTGTCATAGGCGCGGTTGCGGTCGCAGAGCATCATATGATTTTTGAGATACAGCACCTTCTCCGGCGGCAGCGGAAAGGAGGGCGCGTCCTTCGCCGTCACGATCAGCAGGTCGACCCTCCGCTCCGCGAGCGCGGAAACCGGGAGAACCGGCCGCCCGAGAAAAGACTCCCGCGTCGGCTCCGTCTCCACAAAGGCCGCGATCCGCGCAGGATCGAGCGCCTCGCGCACCAGCTCGCCCGCGCCGCAGCCCGTGCCGTAAACGTAAATATCCATGCCGGATCACCCCTTTTCTGCAGTTTATCACACATTTTGCGAGGAATGCGACTGTTATTTCTTTACAAATCGCACTGTCGGGGTTATACTTTAATAAACTTAAGGAAACGGAGGTGCCGCAATGCAGAGCCGCACGGATCGTCCGGAGACCGCCGCGCTGATCGTGGCGGCGGGGATGAGCTCGCGCATGGGAGACTTCAAGCCCATGCTCACCATCGGCGAGATGAGCATCGCCGAGCGCGTGATCACCACGTTTCAGCAGGCGGGCGTGCGGCGCATCGTCGTCGTCACGGGCTATCAGGCCGAGCTGCTGGAGCGGCATCTCGCGGGGCGCGGGGTCGTCTTCCTGCGCAACGAGCGCTATCGGGAGACGCAGATGTTCGACTCCGCCTGTATCGGGCTGCAGTATCTGCGCGGGAAGTGTGACCGCGTGCTCTTCACGCCGGTGGACATCCCGCTCTTCACGGCGGCGACGGTGCGCGCGCTGATCGCCTCGGACGCGGCGCTCGCCTGCCCCGTCTGCGAGGGAAAAACGGGCCACCCGACGCTGCTCTCCGAAGCGCTGATCGAGGGCATCCTCTCGGACAGCGGAGAGGGCGGACTGCAGGGCGCCTTTTCGCGCTGCGGAGAGACCATGCGGCAGATCCCGGTCTCCGATCAGGGCGTCCTGCACGACGCGGACACGCCCGACGATTATCAGAATCTGCTGCGCTATCACAACGAGCAGCTTGTCCGCCCGGTGGTGCACGTCTCGCTCGCGCGGGAGAAGCCGTTTTTCGATTCCCGCGCGGCCATGCTCCTCGCCCTCGTGCAGGAGACCGGCTCGGTGCGCATGGCGTGCCAGCGGATGCTTTTGAGCTACTCCAGCGGCTGGAACGTGATCCGCACGCTGGAATCGCAGCTCAGCCGCCCGCTCGTGGAGCGCTCGCAGGGCGGCGCCGGCGGCGGAAAAAGCCGCCTCACCCCGGAGGGAGAGCAGCTTCTGCAGCGCTACGGCGACTATGCCGCCGCCGTGCGCGCCGAGGCGGAGGCGCTGTTTGACGATTATTTTCAGGGGGTGCTGGAATGAGACGCATCTGCCTTCTGCGCCACGCCCGGCCGGATTTCCCGTTCGGCACGAGGCCCTGCCTCGGGCGGACAGATCTGCCGCTCGGCGCGCTCGGGCGCATGCAGGCCTGCCGCACGGCCATCTGCATGGCGGATCTGAGCTTTGAGGCGGTCTATGCAAGCCCGCTGCAGCGCGCCGCCGAGACCGCGGGCTTTTTCTCCCCGGACGTGCGCATTCTCGCCGATCTGCGCGAGATTGACTGCGGCGACTGGGACGGGCTGGACTTTGAGGAGATCCAGCGCCGCTGGCCGGAGATCTACGCCGCGCGCGGCAAGGATCTCAGCCTCCCAATGCCGAACGCCGAGCGCGCCGAAGCGGTTCGGGAACGTGCCGAGCGCGCGCTGAATCAAATTCTCGCAGAGACGACCGGGGACGTGCTCATCGTCACGCACAGCTTCGTCATCCGCTCGCTGCTGAAAGATTACAGCGCCCGCCTGCCCTATGCGTCGCTCACGATTCTGGACGAGCCGGGCGCCGTCGGCATGACGCCGGAGACGCCGCTCACGCCGGGGCTGGCCGATTTGCTGCTCACCGTCGCGTCGCCCGGCGCGCAGATCGAGGCGCACTGCCGCGCGGTCGAGCGCGAGGCCAGACGCATCGCGGATGCGCTGCCGCTCGCGCTGGATATCGATCTGCTCTCCGCCGCCGCGCTGCTGCACGACGTCGCCCGCGCGGAGCCGAACCACGCGCAGACCGGCGCGCGCTGGCTGCGCGAGCTCGGCTATGAGGACGCGGCCTACATCGTCGGCCAGCACCACGACCACGACAGCGCCATTCTGAACGAGGGCGCGATCCTGTATCTGGCGGACAAATGCGTTTTGGACGATCGGGTCGTCCCGCTCGCGGAGCGGTTTGCGGCCAGTGAAGCAAAATGCCTCACCGAGGAGGCAAAGGAGGCGCACGCGCGGCGCTTTGCGGCGGCAGCGCGGCTGCGCGACGCGGTCAACGCCCTGTGTCAAACGGAGGTAGTGCAATGAAAACAATGTTTCAGACCATCTCGCAGCATCTGCGCGCCGGGGAGGATCTCGTGCTCGTCACGGTGGTGGCCTCCTCCGGCTCCACGCCGCGCGGCGCGGGCTCGCGCATGCTGCTGAACAAAGGCGGCCGCATCTGCGGCACGATCGGCGGCGGCGCGGTGGAATACCGCTCCGAGCAGCTTGCGCAGGAGGTGCTGCAAAGCCGCCGAAGCTGCGAGCAGAGCTTCCTGCTTACGAAAAACGACGTGCAGGATCTCGGCATGATCTGCGGCGGCGACGTGCAGGTGTTTTTCCACTTCCTCGCCGCGGGAGACGAGAGCGTGCTCTCCCTCGCGGAGGCGGCGGAGGCACTCTTCGCCGAGGGGCACGATCTCTGGCTCGTCTCGGAGCTCTCCGCGGGCGGACGGCTGGGGCTTTATTCCCGCGGGCGCGGCTTCGTCGGCATCGACGCGCCGGAGGCGCTGCGCGACGCCATGCGCCGCAGGCCCGTGCGCGAGGAGCTGGGCGGGCGCGACTTCTATGTGGAGCAGATCCAGTCCTCCGGGCGCGTGCTCGTCTTCGGCTGCGGCCACGTGGCGCAGGCGCTCGTGCCGGTGCTCGCGAAGGTCGGCTTTCGCTGCGTCGCCATGGACGACCGGCCCGAGTTTGCGCGGCGCGACCTCTTCCCCGACGCGGAGGACGTGCGCCTCATTGACTTTACGAACATTGCCGCCTCCGTCACGATCACGGAGGAGGATTACATCTGCGTCATGACGCGCGGCCACGCGTTCGACAGTGTGGTGCAGGCGCAGGCAATGCAGAGCAGCGCGTGCTATATTGGCGTCATCGGCAGCCGAAGGAAGATCGCGGGCGTGACGGCGCGGCTGAAGGAGGAATACGGCTTCGCGGACGCCGACTTTGAGCGCGTCACATCGCCCATCGGCCTTGCCATCCGCGCGGAGACGCCGGAGGAGATCGCCGTTTCCATCGCGGCGCAGCTGATCGCCCTGCGCGCCGAGCGCAGCGGAAGAAGATAAGGAAGAAGGAAGAAACACCATGCCGAAATTCGCAGTCATCAGCGGCTTTCTCGGCGCGGGGAAGACGACCGTCATGATGGCGCTGACACAGTACAGCCCCGCTGTCGCCATGATCTCGAACGATCTCGGCGCGGGCGTGGAGCTGGCCGATCACCGGTTCGCGGCGCTCTCCGGCTGCACCGCCTCGCAGATCACGGACGAGTGCATCTGCTTCTGCCACGACCGGCTTCTGGAGGAGCTGGAGCGGCGGTTTCGGGAGGGGAAGACCCTCGTCGTGTCCGACATTCCGGGCTTCGGCGTCGGCGCGCTGGAGCACGTCTATCACGGCCTCGCGGGGCGGCTCGATTTCGCGCCGTTCACGGTGATCGTCGAGCCCGCGGCGATCGAGACGCTGCGCGCCGGGGGCGATCTTGCGCACATTCAGGACGCCCAGCTGCGCGAGGCGGATCTCATCGCGCTCAACAAATGTGATCTCCTCTCCCCGGCGGAGACCGCCGAAGCCTGCGCCTTTCTCGCCGGGCGGTATCCGGAGGCAAAGGTGCTCCCGATCAGCGCCCGCCGGGGCGACGGGATCGACGCGCTCTTTCGCGCGCTCATGGAGGGCGGCGCCTCCATGCGCCATCCCGAGATCGACTATGAGGGTGAAGCGCTGCAAACCGAGATGAATAGCCTCAGCGAGGCCTATTATCAGTATTACGCCCGCGTCTGCTGTAATGACTGCGACGGCACGGCGTATCTGCGCGATCTCGCCGGGGAGATCACCTTCACGCCGTTCAAACCTGTCGCCATCCCGCATCTGAAGCTCCTCGCCTGGACGCCGGACGGGGATTACGGCAGGGTCGACTGGATGCACGGACAGGCGCTTGAGATCACGCGGCCCTTCTCACGCCCCTGCACGGAGCTCGCCGTCGTCATCAACGCCACGGCCGCCTGCGAACCGAAACGGCTGGACAGCATGATCTCTGTCGCCGAACAGACCGTCTCCGACCGCTTTCAGCTGGAGGTGACGGTGCACAAGCGCGAGAGCTTCGGAATGGGAGAGTAATATGGGCGAGATCATCCGATCCACGCGCTCCGTCTGCCCGGTCTGCCTGAGGAACCTCCCCGCGGCGCTCTGCCGCGAGGACGACGGGCGCGTCTTTCTCGAAAAAAACTGTCCCGGCCACGGCGCCTTCCGCGCACTGATCTGGCAGGGCAAGACGGATTTTGATTCGTGGCTGCTCGCAGAGCCCCCGATGGCGGAGGGAGAAGGCGAGCAATGCCCGGGAGACTGCGGTCTCTGCGGCGGTCATCCTGCGGGAAGCTGCTGCGTGCTGCTTGAGGTCACGCGCCGGTGCAATCTGCGCTGCCGCTTCTGCTTTGCCGACGGCGGCGCGGCGGAGGACGACCCGGGCGCGGAGGAACTGGAGGCCGCGATTGCGGATATTGTGAAACAGCGCGGCCCGGTGCTGCTGCAGCTTTCGGGCGGCGAGCCGACGCTGCGCGACGATCTCCCCCGCCTCGTCCGCTTTGCAAAGGACGCCGGGTGCAGCGCCGTGCAGCTCAATACCAACGGTCTGCGCCTCGCGCGCGACCCGGACTATGCCGCGCGTCTTGCCGAGGCGGGGCTCGACATCGTGTTTCTGCAGTTCGACGGCACGGACGATGAGATCTATCAGACCCTGCGCGGCAGGCCGCTGCTGAAAGAGAAGACGGAGGCGATCCGCGTCTGCGATCGGCTCCGCCTCGGCGTCACGCTCGTGCCGACCGTCGTGCCCGGCGTGAACGACCACGCCCTCGGGGAGATCGTCCGCTTTGCGTGCGAGCATGTGCCCGCCGTGCGCGGGGTGCATTTTCAGCCCGTGAGCTACTTCGGCCGGCATGACGCCGCCCCCGAGACGCGTTATACGCTCGACCGGCTCATGGCGGATCTCTCGGCGCAGGCCGGGATCGCGCCGGACGCCTTTCTCCCCTCGCGGTGCGACCATCCGCTCTGCGGCTTCCACGCGGCGTTTCTGCGCGAGCCTGACGGCAGTCTGAGGCCGCTCGCCCGCTTTCAGCACGCCTCGCGTACGCGGGGTGCGGCGGACGACAACCGCGCCTATGTCGCGCGGCACTGGCGGCGCGCGCCGGACGAGCCGCAGCCGGATCTCTCCGGCGGGATGGATTTCGACACGTTTCTCTACCGCCTGCGCCAGCAGAGTCTCACGCTCTCGGCCATGGCGTTTCAGGACGCGATGAATCTGAACGTCGAGCGTCTGCGTCAGTGCACGCTGCACGTCTGGCGCGGCGGCACGGTCGTGCCGTTCTGCGCAAACTATCTGACGCCGATGGCGGAAGCCGCGGAAAGGAACGGCCATGGCAAACATCTATGAAATTTACGGCACGGACGCGCACGGCATGACGCTCGCGCTCCTGCGCGCGGCGCATGTCGCCTCGATGATCCCGCCCGGCGCCTCGATCGCGCTCAAGCCGAATCTCGTGCTCTCCGGAAAGCCGGAGTCCGGCGCGACCACGCACCCCGGCGTGCTCTCCGGCTGCATCGAATATCTGCAGGGCGAGGGCTTTGCGGACATCAGCGTGATCGAAAGCTCGTGGGTCGGCGACCGGACCGACCGGGCCATGAAGGTCTGCGGGTATGACAGGGTCTGCGAGAGATACGGCGTGCCGTTTTACGATCTCAAGCAGGACAAAACCCGCACGGTTCAAACGGCGCTGCGCCCGATGGAGATTACCTGCCGGGCGCTGGATGCGGACTTCCTGATCGATCTGCCGGTGCTGAAGGGCCACTGCCAGACGGAGATGACCTGCGCGCTGAAGAATCTGAAGGGCTGTCTGCCCGACCGGGAGAAGCGCCGCTTTCATTCCGACGGGCTGATCGAGCCGATCGCGGCGCTCGGCGCCGTGCTGAAGCCCGCGCTCGTGATTGTCGACAGCATCTGCGGCGACCTGAACTTTGAGGAGGGCGGCAACCCCGTCCAGACCAACCGCATGCTGCTGGGCACCGCTCCCGTGCAGATCGACGCCTACGGCTGCAGGCTGATGGGGCTCCGGCTCGAGGACGTGCCGTATATTTCTCTGGCGGAGAAATGGGGCGCGGGCAGCGCTGCGGTCTGCGAGGACGACGTCATCACGCTCAACGAGCCGGCGGCGAGCGCGGAATACCCCGCGGCGTCGGGGCTGGTGAAGCGGCTGACGCGCGGCGTCCGCGCCGGGAGCGCCTGCTCCGCCTGCTATGCCGCGCTGGTGCGCGCACTGTATCTGGCGCAGCAGCAGGGCGTGCATGCACCGGAGCCGATCTCCATCGGCCAAAGCTGGCGCGGAAAGCAGCTCCCCGGCCTCGGCGTCGGCAACTGCTGTCTGGGCGCCGGAGACTGCGTCCGGGGCTGCCCGCCGACGCCGGAGGCGATTCTGGCGCGCTTCCGGGAGCGCGGGTAAAAGCGCCGCGCGGAACAATCCGCGCCGGACGTCGTCTCATATGCAGAATCCAGAGAAAGGGAGGCGATCGGAATGATCACTTTGACGCTCCTGCTCGTCACGGTGCTCCTCTGCGCCGTGGGCGCGATCGTGGCCGCAGTCATCGGCGGCGGCGTGCTGCTCATCGTCTTCGGCGACGTGTTCGTGTTCCTCCTCATCGTCGCCCTGATCGTAAAAATCGTGCGCCGGGTGCGGTGCCGGTGAAAATGAAGAATGGAAGACCCCGCTGCCCGATGGGCAGCGGGGTTCACTTCGTTCGCATGAGCCGACGCCCTCGGCGGCCCTTGCATGCAGGACTTGAAAACCCCGCGATGATCAACGAATCCGCAATTTTGAAAAACGGATGTAGGGGCGATTCACGAATCGCCCGCGGACGGCTTCCCCTGCGGTGGGAGGCGAAAGCGGTTCGGTTCCCTTCGGCGGCGTGTTCGTATTCCTCCTCATCGTTGCCCTGATCGTGAAAATCGTGCGCCGGGTAAGGTGCAGGTAAATAATAAAGAATGAAAGACCCCGCTGCCCGATTGGGCGGCGGGGTTCTTTCGTCGCTTCAGGGGTACTGTATTTTCTCCTCGAAGTTCATTGACGCATATCAAAATTCAAATTATAATATGGGTTTGAAGTATTATCTTTATTTAGAAAGAAACCGCTTTTGTATTTCAGGAGCCTGTTATGTTTTATAAAATGATCGAAAACAAATGCAATCAGTGGTACGCATCCAGCGAATGCACCGCGAAGCCACTGATTGACTATATTGTTTCTATGGGTCAGATGCGAGACGCACAGATCGAGGCAATCAAAATCTATCTGTTTTTGAAAATCGCATGTAACTGCCTCCCATTGCATGAGCTGTTTTCAAACGGCGTATTTAACAGTTTGGATATTGGCGAATTGCCGCTTCCTGACAGCGTAAAGGCCTTTCTGCGTCAAAATCCCGCCGCATCTGCGCTCTTTGAATATGCGACACAGACCAACGATCAAGGTGAACAGGTCTCCCCGAAACTGAAAGCGCAAATCGAAAGCGCCCCGGACAGCATTGACTACACGCAATTTTTGAAAGACGCTTTCTACGGAATTGACTATACAGACTATCTGTTCAGCCTTCCCATGGGCGCGGGCAAGACCTATCTCATGGCGGCGTTCATCTATCTCGATCTGTACTTTGCAACAAACGAGCCGCTCAATCCCGCATTTGCCCATAATTTTATCATTTTTGCACCTTCCGGACTGAAATCCTCTGTCGTTCCGAGCCTGCGGACAATTCAGAATTTTGACCCGACATGGGTGCTTCCCGATCCTGCTGCTTCTGAGATCAGACGCAAAATCATTTTTGAAGTGCTGGATCAAGGGAAAACCGCGAAAAAGTCCAATAAAACGAAGAATCCGAATGTTCAGAAGATTGCCAATCATCAGCCCTTGGACGAGCTGTTCGGCCTTGTAGCCGTTACGAACGCGGAAAAGGTGATTCTTGACCGAATCGTCGAAAAGAGCGGTCAGGTCAGCCTGTTTGAAGACAGCGAGGATGATGCAGACCGGCAGGCGAATGAGCTTCGCAATCTGATTGGCAAGCTTCCGGCGCTTTCTGTTTTCATTGACGAGGTTCATCACGCAGTCAGCGAAGAAATCAAGCTCCGTGCGGTCGTGAATCGTTGGGCTGCAAATCAGACCGTCAACGCCGTGGTCGGTTTCTCCGGAACACCATATCTGGAAAAGGCAGAGAAAATCAAAGCAGCCGACGGACTGACCGTTGCGACGGCAGAGATCACCAACATCGTCTATTACTACCCGCTTATCAATGGCGTCGGCAATTTCCTAAAGCGTCCGATCGTGAAAGTTACCGAAGGCGCTGCCAGTGCTCAAATCATCGAGCAGGGCGTCCGCGAGTTTTTGAGCCAGTATAAAGACACGGTTTACTCTGACGGCACCACTGCAAAACTCGGCATCTATTGCGGAACGATTGAAAAGTTAGAGCAGATGGTCTACCCTCTTGTTTCCTCAATTGCCGCTGAATATGGTCTCGGCAGCGAGACGATTTTGAAGTTCCACAAGGGGAACAAGCAATATCCGCAGCCGCAAGACAGCCAGATGCAGTTTGACATTCTGGACAAGCCCTTCTCAAGAACGCGCATTGTGCTCTTGGTGCAGATCGGCAAAGAAGGCTGGGACTGCCGCAGCCTGACGGGAATCGTTCTGTCTCAGGAGGGCGATTGCCCGAAAAACATGGTGCTGCAGACTTCCTGCCGCTGCCTGCGTCAAGTCGTGAAGGGCGCTCCGGAAACGGCGCTGATTTATCTCAATGACAGCAACGGAGAAAAGCTGAATGAGCAGCTGCAAAAGCAACATCATGTGACGCTTCGGGAGTTTATGGATGCAAACAGTGCCAAAGCAACCTTGAAGCGCTACGACCGCACCAAATATCTGAAGCTCCCCAAGGTGGATTTCTACCAGCTTGCAATCCGCTATACAACGGAGCTGACAGAAGCGATTGCGCCGGAGAAGTATATCCCCGTTGCAGCAGATTCCGCAAAAGCCGACCAAGCAATTATCCGCACAAGAAATCTGGAAATGCAGGATTTGTCAGTCACCGTGGACGATACCGAGCGCGGCATGGAATTCGCCGTGTTCCATCCCTGGCTTTATGCGATCACCAAAGGCAGCTTCGGAACGCTGACGCTTTCCGACTTAAAGCCATACGAGGATCTTCTGCATACGGTATTTGACACCATTACATACGAAAATGACGGGAGCCGGTATTTCAGCTCTCGCTATAACCACGCCATCGTGGAGGCAAACATCCGCAAAGCCTTTGCCGAAAAACGCACCTGTCAAACCAGCGAGGAAATCATCCCGACGGAAGCGAGCCTTCTGTACGCTGCAAACTTTACGGAAACGGTCAACACGCAAACGCCGGAGCAGTATTTTCCGGATCAGGGCGATGTTGAACGGATTCACAAGGCGGACAGCGGAAAAACAGAGATTCCCAAAAAGGTACAGGAAACCATCGCCCTGTTGGAGCAGATCGGCAACCATGACATGGCCGAATCTCTTCGCCGAGAGCATGGTGCACCAACCTATAAAGACCGCACCTTCCATTACCTGCCCTATCATACAGACAGTAGCTTCGAGCAGACTTTCCTGAATGAAGTTCTGTCTTTCCCTCAGTTGGAGCAGTTGGGATTGGAGGTCTACTATAACGGTGACCGCGCGCTGACGGAGTTCAAGATCAAATGCTATCAGAAAACCGGCAGCGGATGGCGGTATATTGGTCTCTACACGCCCGACTTTCTTATCATCCAGCGCAACGCGGAAAACAAGATTCACAAGGCGATCATCGTGGAGACCAAGGGGCAGATCTATGCCAACGATCCGACGTTCAAGGAAAAGCGCCGCTTCATGGAAACGGAATTCCTGAGACAGAACAATGAGGCATTCGGGTATGCTCGGTTTGAGTATCTGTATCTAGAAGATACGTTGCATGAAAGAGATCGGCTTGTGCTTGTGCAGCAAAAAATGAATGAATTCTTTGGAGGATAAAATGAATTGGGTTGATTATAGAAAAAAACTAGGTATTGGGTTTGACAACGAGCAGAAATTCAAAATCCTTTTAGTAAAAGTTTTTAACATATTACGATCATTTGAAAACACATTATATGGGTCTTTAGATGTTCATTCTTATATTGGTTTTTGTAATACCGCTGGAA
>JAEEGF011925149.1_pt1 | contig 10940 bp, 7 predicted proteins | sample 9134171 | NCBI WGS metagenome assembly JAEEGF01 (sample SAMN16246542, study PRJNA631951) | gut metagenome | biome: gut microbiome; feature: rumen; material: AP-attached | host: Bos | place: Iran: Karaj | collected 2018-10
GACGTGTTCGCGCCGTTCCGGTCGATCGTGCAGGTGCTCGACGCCTGCAAGCAGGAGCATCTCACCGTCGTCGGCATACACACGGCCGACGGACTCAAGAAGTGACGCACATGGACGCGAGGCTTTTTTCCGACGAGATACGCGAGCGCGAACGCAGGCGCAGACGCAAGGACATGCTCTGGAACGTCGCATCGTTCGTCCTGCACGTAGTCTTCTTCGGCGCGGTCGTGATGATGACGCCGGTGAAGAGCCTTGTGTTCGACAAGGAGTCGAAGAAGTCCAACCCCGCCGCGGATCTTTCCGCCGACCGCATCGAGGAGATAGCCGACTCTCTGTCGCAGGCGCGCACAGGCGAGCTTCTGAGGCAGCTCGAGGCGATGCAGACCGTGCTCCACAACATGGATCTCATGAAGAGCGAGCTGCAGAAAGACTACGACGCCTTCGCCGAACAGTCTTCGGCTGGCCTCAAGGACGAACTCTCCAAGATGATCGACGAGGTGGAGCTGGCGCAGAAGACGGCGCTGGTGGAGCAGACGCCTATGATCGGAAAGGTGGAGAAGATGGTCGCCGAGGAGCGCCTGGACCTTGAGGACGAGGCGCGGTCGAAGTGGCTGCGCGAGGCGGCCGACGATCTTATCACGAATGCCGGAGACAAGGTCGGCGACGCGCAGGCGCGCGCCGGAAACGCGCTCGACCGCATGCAGGTGCAGGCGCAGTTCGGCGGCTACCGCAAGACTGCCGAGGCGTCAGGCAAGGTGCGCGACGAGCAGGTCGATGCGGCGGCGATGCAGAACAAGGCCCAGAAGGAGGCGAGCGACATCGGCTTCCGCATGGGCGACTACCGCCATCGCGCCAACGATCTTAAGAACCATGAAGATCGTCTGCGTGAACAGAAGGAACGCCTTGCCAAGGCCGAACAGGAACACAAGGAGGCCGAGGCGCGGCTCGCGGACGCGACGGCGAAGCGAGATGCCGCGGAAAGTGATCGAGACGCCGCGCAGAGCGGCGACAGGAAGATCCGCGACGAGGCGAACCGCAGGTTCCGCGAGGAGAGGGCGCGCGCCGACCGAGAGAGGCGCCGCGTCGAAAGCACGGCCAAGACGGTCGGCGACGCCAGACGCCGCATAGCCGAGCTCGAGGAGAAGGTTGCCGCGCGCAAGGCCGCCGTGGCGGAGCTGGATGACGTGCGCCGCGCGAAGGTGAACGGCGAGCAGATCGAAAAGCTCCGCCGCGCCGCCACGGCGCAGGCCGACGTGAAGTCGCGCGTTGAGCAACTGCGCAAGACGCTAGAGGAAGATTCTGCAGACCTCCGCAGGCTCGTGCAGGAGGACCGCCGGGAAAACGCGCTCGTTCATCGGAACGCTTCCGCGCTGAAGCTCGTCGATGCCTACGACGCGGCCAAGGAGATCGAGGAGGCGATCACAGAGTCGTACAAGGACATCAAGGCCACGCAGACGGCCATCGAGCGCAAGATGAGCTTCGAGGCGGCGCAGAAGATCACTGACGTCGCGAAGGCCGTGCGCCTGAAGGCGAACCGCGAGGCCATCGAGAGCAGTCCCCGCACAAAGGAGGCGCTTGACGCGCAGAAGGTAGCCCAGGCGGAAGTCGTGCGCGAGGCGGACGCAATCGTGGAGACGGTCGTTGCGATGATGGATGAGGCCATGGCGCTTGTTCGCCCCGACAATCCCGAAGCGTCAGCCGGCGCGAACGCGAAGACGATTCCGTGGCTTGAAGAGAAGAACTTCGCGCAGCGCGCCCAGGAGGCGTCGCGCGCCGAACGACTTGCAGGCATGAAGGCCGCCGCCGACTATCAGGTGGCGATCACCGCGGCCGCAGCGGAGAACGAGCATGAGCGGGCGAAGGACTTGACGAAAGTCATGGAGAAGGCGGCGTCAGGCGATGCGAGGCCGGCCGGCTATTCGCAGACGGATTTCGGCAACGAACTTGTGCATCTGAACGGGCGCATGCCCGATTTGGTGGGAGGAAACGTGTTCAGGTTCTCTGAGAACCCCGCGACGGAGGGCATCCCGGCGAAGTGGGCGTATGTCCAGGACTGGTACGTGATCGGTCCATTCCCGAACCCGGACCGCGTGAATCTGCGCCGCAAATTCCCGCCAGAATCGGTGGTGGACCTCGATGCGACATACGTGGGGAAGGGGGGCCGCACGATAAAGTGGGAGTTCATGCAGACGAAGAACGCGACGCCGAAGGAGACGTGGAGAGGCGACCTGAAACCGGAGATTGTTCCGCTCACGGCGGAGGAGTATGGCATCTGGTATGCGTACGCAGAGGTGTTCTCAGACGTCGCATGCGATCGGTGGATTGCTGTAGGATCCGACGACCGCAGCGACATCTGGATCAACGATGTGCCCGTGTGGGGATCCTCCAACACGCTCAAGGCCTGGCGCGTTGACGAGGGCTACCGCCGCATTCGACTGAACAAGGGCCGCAACCGCATCCTCGCCCGCATCGAGAACGGCTGGCATGCGCTCGGCTGGTCGGTGTGCATCTCGCTTGACGACGGCGCGCTCGCGAAATGAAAGCCCCTAGTTTTCGAAGTACACGGCGTGCGAAAGGTCGGGCACGAGGCGCACGCGCTCGCCGTGGCGGAATGATGCATCGCCGGGAAGACGCGCGATGACAGGCTGCTTGACTGCGTCGAGGCGAGCGTGCACGATCGTCTCCGCGCCGAGCGGCTCCACGAGATCGACCGTGGCGACGAGGCCGGGCGTGTTCGCTTCATCCTCTGCGACGCGTTCCACGCGAACGTATTCTGGGCGTATGCCCACGGTGCGGCCGAGGTCGAGAATGCCGGGCGGCAGCAGGTTCATAGGCGGCGTGCCGATGAACGAGGCAACGAAGCGATTGGCTGGATGGTTGTACACCTCAAGAGGCGCGGCGGCCTGTTGGATGCGTCCGCCGTTCATCACCACGATGCGCTCGCCCATGGTCATGGCCTCTACCTGGTCGTGGGTGACGTAGATCATGGTGGCGCCGAGTCTATGGTGCAGGCGCACGATCTCGGCGCGCATTTCGACGCGCATCTTTGCGTCGAGGTTTGAGAGGGGCTCGTCGAAGAGAAAGACAGCTGGCTCGCGCACTATGGCGCGGCCAAGGGCCACGCGCTGGCGCTGTCCGCCTGAGAGGGCCTTGGGAAGGCGGTCGAGGTAAGGGGCGAGGCCGAGGGTCGCGGCGGCGGCGTCAACGCGGCGCGCTATTTCGTCCTTGGGCGCGTGGCGCAGGCGCAGGGCAAAGCTCATGTTCTCGCGCACGGTCATGTGGGGGTAGAGTGCGTAGTTCTGGAAGACCATGGCGATGTCGCGGTCCTTGGGCGGAAGGAAGGTTACGTCGCGCGTGCCGATCAAGATTGAGCCTGCGGTGGGAAGCTCGAGACCGGCGACCATGCGCAGGGTGGTTGACTTGCCGCAGCCGGAGGGGCCTACCAGCACAAGGAATTCGCCCGGCTTCACGTCCAAAGTGAAATCGGCCACTGCGGGCGGCTGCCCGGCGGCGTAAGTTTTCTCTACGTGGCGCAGGCTGACGCCCGCCTTCTCTTCTGAAATCGACATGAGGATATTTTAGCACATTCGCGGCATGTATGGTATAAGGTTGCAAAGTTTTCAGTGCGCGAGGTCGCGCACAGCCCCTCCCTCGCCAAGATCAGCCCCGTCAGTAGAGCGTCACACGTGAGGCGAGATAGGCCTCCTGTGAATCTATCCAGCTCTGCAGAAGCTGGTTGAGCGCGTCGCCGTGAAGAGATTTGCGAAGTTCGCCGGAGCCGGCGAGCTTGTCGAGCCATTCTGGGCGGGAGTCCTTCTCAAGCTCCGCCTGATGGCGCTGCCAGATGGCGGCGAAGATCATCGCGCCTGCGGTGACTGGATAGAAGGCGTCGGGCTGCTCGATCGAGAGAAGCGCGCCGTCGAGAGTCTGGCCCTGGTAGGGGCCGCCGGCAGGGCGGTACTTGATCGTGCGCATGGCAATGCCGCAGGAGTGCAAGGGATAGGCTACGTCGTCGATGAGCTGGCGCGCGTTGAGCCAGGGGGCGCCGACGACGCGGAAGGAGAGGGAACCGGAGCGGTCGCAGTCGATGGCGGGGTAGGCTTCGGTGAAGACCGTCGCGGGGTAGAGCGCGGCGGAGTCCCAGCTGCGGATGGCGGGCGAAGGGGGCATGAAGTTCGGCCATGGAGCGCGCGAGGCATGCGTCCAGTCCTTCATCTTGATCACTGTGAGGTCTATGCCGAGCGCCTCTTCGCGCGCGATGTAGCGGGCGCATTCGCCTGGAGTCATGCCGTGGCAGAAGGGGATGTTGAGCGGGGCCACGAACGATACGAACGCGAAGTCGCGCATCGGGCCGTCAACAACGCCGCCCAGCGGAATCGGGCGGTCTAGCACCGTCACGGCAACCTTGGCCTCCGCGGCGGCTTCGAGCATGTTCTTGAGCGTGGCGAGGTAAGTGTAGCATCTGACGCCGATGTCCTGCAGGTCGATCACCACGCGGCCGAGGCCCTGCATCATTTCCGGCGTGGGGTGGCGCGTCTCGCCGTAAAGGGAGTGCACAGGGATGTTCCATTCGGGATGGATCTCGCCTGCCGTCTTCTCGCCTGCGGCGGCGAATCCGTACCAGCCGTGCTCGGCTGAGAAGAGGCATTGCATGCGGTCGGGGAATTCCCTGTGCAGAAGCTCCGCTGTGGGGGAGGACTGCTGCGAGAGGAGTCCGAAGGGACGAGGCTTTACGACTGAGAGATGTTTGACGAGGGATTCGTAGTTGACCATTGCGGGTTTTACCTTTCGAGTGAGACGCGGATTGACGAGATTGCGTGGGCTGTGTTGACGATGGAGGGGTCTCCTGGAGGGTCGGCGTGGACGATAGAGTCCGATGCGGAGGCGTGCAGCCACACGGAGGCGGATGCGGCGAGCATTGCGTCGTCGCGCCCGCTGCGCGCGAGACGCGCCCAGCGCGCGGCGATCACGCCGGAGAGGAGATCGCCCATTCCGCCCATGGCCATGAAGGGATTGCCGGCATCGCATGTGAACACGTCGTCGATGCCGGGCGCTCCAACGATGGTGCGGGGGCCTTTGAGAACAACGATGGCACGGTAGCGCTCGACAATGCGCCTGAGGGCAGAGAGGCGGTCGGCGAGGACGTCGTCGGGGCTGCATGCGAGCAGGCGGGCGGCTTCGCCGGCGTGGGGGGTGAGCACGAGGGACTGTCCATCGGTTACGGGAAGGGGGGACGACTTGCGGGCATACCAGTTGGCGAGGATCGTTAGCGCGTCGGCGTCCAGCACGAAGCGTCCTGCGCTGCCGGAGAGGAGACGCGACAGCAGCATTTCTGCGTTCTGGGTGGTGCCGAGGCCCATGCCGATTGCCGTGACGTCGGCCTTGGGCGGAACGCACGCGGGGGTCTGCTTGGTGAAGGTGGCTTCCGGCACGAGGCAGCCTGCTGCGATGCGCGAGGCGTCAGGCACCACGAGCTGCACTAGCCCGGCGCCTGCGGCGCGAGCGCCGAGGCCCGCAATGACGGGCGCATGCACGAAGTGGACACTGCCGCCCACTATGGTGACGGTGCCCGCCGAATACTTGTGAAGGCCGAGGGGGCGCTTCGGAAACGCATCCCTCAGTTGCTGCGGTAGTATTTTCATTCGCCACTATTATAGCAAATATAGTGCGGAGTGCCTAGTGCTTAGTGCGTAGCGTACAGTGCGGGATAGGCGGGATGGGGAGTGACTTGCAGTTTCGGTTTACTACGGCGCGGGGAAATATGGTACAATATTGCCACACGAAAAGTTAGGAGCAAAAAATGATGACGAAAAAAGAGCAGTATGACGAGTTCTGGCTTTTGACCAAGAGCGTGCTTCAAGACTCGAAGATAGATGCGGACGAGGCCAGGGTGATAAAGCGTTGGCTTGAGGAGCATCGGGATGGGAACTCGTTTGATTTCATCATCACGAAGCTGGAAGGTTTCCTGAGTGACGGGTACGTCGACCGTTTCGAGTCGACGAAGGTGATAGACGCCCTTGGCTGCGTCCTCAGGCAGCTGCGCACAGCCGAATGACAATTGCCTTAGACGGCAGCCGAGTGTGGGTTGTGGTCCGTATGAGCAGAACTCTATTCATCTTAGGCGCGGCGCTCTGCGCCGCAGTGCCCTCCGTGCTTGACGGAGAAGTCGTGTCCTTCAAGGACGCCTCGAAGATAAGGAGCTGGGACGCCTGGGGCGACAAGGCGCCGCCCGAAGCGAAGGCGTCGGGCGCAGTCGCCACGACGAGAAAAGAAAAGAAGTGCGTCACGTGGAAGCGGCTCAACGCGCTAGACCCCGGGCTCAAGGAGATCGGACGCCTGGCAGTGCGCGACTCTAGGGAGGTGAAGTCCTCCAAGTGGTCCGTCGGCTGCGAGACGATGGACCGCGACTATGCGGACTGGAACGCCTACAAGCACCTCATCGGTCCGCTCGGCGTGAAGCACGGCCGCCTCTTCTCCGGCTGGGCCAAGACGGAGCAGGAGAAGGGCAAGTACGACTTCTCGTGGTTCGACCCGCAGGTGCGCGAGATGGCGGCGATGGGCGTGAAGCCCTGGATATGCCTCGCCTACGGAAACCCCGTCTATGGCAGCGACTTCCGCCTTGGCATGAAGGTGCGGCAGGTCACGGACAAGCCGGAGGCGTTCGACGCGTGGATCAAGTACTGCGTGGCGTGCGTCGAGCGCTACAAGGACGTCGTCGACGAGTGGGAGATCTGGAACGAGCCGTTCGGGCAGGGCCCAGAGTACGCGGAGATGTTCTACCGAACGGGCAAGGCCATACGCGCAGTGCAGCCCAGCGCGAAGATATACTGCACGGCCGTCACGTTCCCGAAGGACTACACGTGCGTTCTTGAAAAGTTGAAGCAGGAGAACGCGCTAGACCTCGGCTCGTATTTCATCTACCATCCGTACACGCCGAATCCCGACACCACATACGAAAAATTCGTGCCGGGCCTGCGCAGGCTCGTGAAGTCGTACAGCGACGCGTTCGACATCATGCAGGGCGAGGTGGGGTGCCCGTCGCAGCTGGAGTTCGGCCACGCGCTTAACAACATCGAGTGGAGCGAGTACGCGCAGGCGAAGTGGCTATTGCGGCGCACGATAGGCGACGCGGCGCGGAACATCCCGTCGAGCGTGTTCACGATGATCGACCTCCAGTACACCTTCATGCTCCAGAGCTTCGGCCTCGTGCGGTCCAACACGCTCAAGGAGTTTGTGTATCGGCGTCCGTCGTACTTCGCGATGCAGAACGTCTTCGGCCTCCTCGACGACGAGGCGAAGCCTGAGAAGATCGTGGTGCAGCCGAACTTCAAGGTGACGAAGAGGTTTGATCCGCGCGACAACCGCAGGCGCACCCTCTCGTCAGTAAGATTCACGCGGCACGGCAAGATGCTGCGCTTCTGCTGGTTCTCCGATTCGCGTCCTTCATCCGAGCTCGGCTTCGACGCGGTGACTCTTCATTTTCCGGGAAAGGTCGTGGACCCCGTGTGGGTTGACATGATCACTGGCCGCGTGTTCGAGATCCCTGCGGAGAACGTGAAGCACGAGAAGGACTTCACGGTTCTGAGCAATATCCCGATGTGGGACTCGCCCGTGATGATCGCGGACAGGCTTGCCGTGCCGACCTCCACGACGTCGGCAAGAACCTTGTGAAGATGATGCTCAAGTCGAATGGGCAGATGGCCAATGGACATGAAGATGTTTGGCGCTGTGTGCTTGCTTGGCGCGCTGAGCGCATCTGGCGCGGCGTATGACTACGCGTCCGCGCCGGAGGCGCCGTTCAAGATGCCGGCGGTTCCCGTGTGGCGTGTGCCGCAGCGCGAGTTCCCGATCACGGACTACGGTGCTGTTGCCGGCGCCGTCAAGAACACCTCGGCCTTCGCGAAGGCGATCGCGGCGTGTTCGGCGGCGGGCGGGGGGCGCGTGGTGGTGCCGAAGGGCGACTGGCGCACGGGCGCGATCCACCTGAAGAGCAACGTGGCGCTCGACCTGCGCGAAGGCTCGCGCATCGTCTTCACCGACGACCCGGCTGACTATCTTCCCGCAGTCCACACCAACTGGGAGGGCGTGGAGGCGATGGGCTACTCCCCGCTCATCTTCGCCTACTGCTGCACGAACATCGCCATCGTCGGCAAGGGGCGGATCGCGCCGGAGACTGATCTGTGGCGCAAGAAGTGGGACAACCGCAGCACGCCCATGCACAAGGCGTTCATCGCCACGCTCTACGACTGGTGCTCGATGGGCATTCCGCTCGAGAAGCGCGACATCACCCGTTTCCCAGGTTCCCACGCCCGCCCGCACCTCATCCAGATCAACCGCTCGGCGAACATCCTGTTGGAGGACTTCCTCATCCGCGGGTCGCCGTTCTGGAACATCCACCTGTTCCACTCCGAGAACGTCGTCGTGCGCAGGGTCGACATCTACTCGCACGGACACAACACCGACGGAATCGACATCGACATGACGAAGAACGTGATCGTGGAGAACTGCATCTTCGACCAGGGCGACGACGCGGTCATCCTCAAGGCCGCACGCAACCACGACGCCTGGCGGCTCGGCCGCTGCACGGAGAACGTCGTCGTGCGCCACTGCACGGTGAGAAACGGACACGTCCTCATGGGCGCGGGCAGCGACGTTTCGGGCGGAATCCGCAACGTGCTGATGCACGACTGCCAGATGGTGGGGAACGTGAACAACGTCTTCTTCGTGAAGACGAACGAGCGGCGCGGCGGATTCGTGGAGAACATCTACATGAAGGACTGTTCCGTTGAGATGCGCGGGAAGTCCGTTCCGACAAGCGTGGTGGGGATCGAGACGGACGTCCTGTACGAGTGGCGCAACCTGCCGACGTGGGAGGTGCGCGTGACGCGCATCCGCAACATCTGCGCGGAGAACGTCCGCGCCACGCGGGCGCGGCATCTCCTGATGGTCCATGGCGACGCGCGCGATCCCGTGGACGGCGTGACGCTCAAGAACGTGACGTGCGGCGAGACGACGCAGGAGGAGATCGTGGTCGTCAATGCGAAGAACGTGACGATGGACGGCAAGTCGATTCCCTCGTGTCCCGGCAAGGCCCCGGCGTGGTGATTTTTCTCAAGCAGGTAAATATGGTCATGCAGAAAATGAAACGAATCGTATGCGTTGCCGTTGCGGCGGTGTTAGCAGGCGCGGTGGCGGAGAATGAGCAGCTAAACCCTGGAACCTACCGCGCCGCGCCCGAGGGATTTCCTGGGGCGGTGCTGGTGACGGCGGATGCGGACGGTGCGCCGCATTTCGACTGCGTGGGCGAAGCCGCGCCAGGACGGCGGATGGAGCCTGACACCGTGTTCTGGATGGCGTCCAACACGAAAGGCGTGCTGGCCGCGCTGGTGTTGAACCTTGTCTCGGAGGGGAAGCTATCCCTCGACGACCCTGTGGAGAAATACTTTCCCTCATGGAAGAAACTTCCCGTCAAGAACCGGCCCACGCTGCGCATGCTTCTCTGCCACACCTCCGGACTCGACGTGTTCCCCAAGAAGGCCATTGCGCGCCCCGGCATGGAGGCGCTTGCGGAACATGTGCATGTGGAACCGCTGAAGTTCGAGCCGGATACGAAATACCTCTACAGCAACTGGGACATCGACGTGGCCGCAGCCATCGTGGAGAAGGTCACGGGGCGTCCCTTCGATGTCGAGATGGCCGAACGCATCTTCAAGCCGTTGGGCATGACCGACTCCACGTTCATCCCCAACGCCTCGCAGAACGCGCGCCGTGCCGCGTTCTACAAGTTGTCGGATAAGAAGCCGCCGATGCCCACGAAGATCGTGCGCAACAAACTCGCACCGCCGTACATGGAAGTGGGCGTCCATCCCGAGGCCGGCGGCGGGCTCCTCTCCACGCCGCGGGACATGATCAAGTTCTTCCAGATGATCGCGCGCGGGGGGCTGGCACCCGACGGCCGCAGGTTGATCTCCGCTCCGCTCATGGAGAAGTGGACGGCCAAGCAGACGCCCAAGTGCGTGAAGGTCGGCTACAGCTTCGGCATGAAGGTGGATGGCAAGGGCTCACTCTCCCATGGCGGCGCCGCTGGTACATGGGCAGAGGCCAACGTCAAGACGCGCAAAGTCCGTCTCTACATGGTGAACGTGCAGGGTTCGAGCAAGGTTGCAAAGTCGTTCCGCGATGACTGGATGAAGAAAACGGAACTTGTCCCGGCGCGGGCGGTCGTGACCGAGGCGGGTGCGGACCCGACGGGGAAAACCGACTCCACTCTTGCGATCCAGAAGTGCATTGACCGCGTGTCGGCGGTGGGCGGGGGCACGGTGGTCGTGCCGCCCGGCGTGTACCGCATCCTGTACCTCTCGCTGCGTCCGCATGTGCGCCTGGAGCTGGCGGGGGGCGTGGAGCGCGCGACGAACGGCTGGACGCCCGAGGTCGCCGCACGCGCGATGGATCCCTCTCGCTCGGCCATCATCCGCTCGGCGGCGAACCGCAAGGGATACTGGTCGATCTTCCTTTACAACCTCGTTCCGCGCACCGCTGTGACGAACGGCGTCAGCGACGTCGCGGTGTCCGGCGGCGTGTTCGACTGCCAGGGGCGCTACGTGCCCGCCGCATTCGCCTGCGGGCGCAACATCCGCTTCGAGAACGCGGTGGTGAAGGACATCCCGAACAACCATGCGCTGCAGATCGACGGGTGCGAGAACGTGGTGGTGACGAACTGCCTGTTTGCCGGATACACGTTTGGAGGAAAGCAGACCTGCCTGACGCGCGAGACGATACAGGTGGAGCAGACGAGTCCTGGCGCAATCGGCGATCCGGAGACCTCGCCCATTTCATGCGCGGCTGAAATCTTCATCCCGAACCGCAATGTGACGGTGGCAGGCTGCTGGTTCGGTCCGAGCGAGCGTCTGGGGCCGCACCTCATCGCGCTCGGACACCAC
>JAEEGF011191219.1_pt1 | contig 10939 bp, 5 predicted proteins | sample 9134171 | NCBI WGS metagenome assembly JAEEGF01 (sample SAMN16246542, study PRJNA631951) | gut metagenome | biome: gut microbiome; feature: rumen; material: AP-attached | host: Bos | place: Iran: Karaj | collected 2018-10
AGGGATTGTGATACTTGTTAGCCCCCTACATCCTTCAAAAACCCCTGTGTCAATTTCCGTAACACCGTTAGGAATTGTTATACTTTTCAGGCTCTTACATCTACTAAATGCATATATCCCAAAAGATGTGACAGAATTAGGAATTGTAATATTTGTCAAGCTATCGCACCAAGCAAATGCATGATTTCCAATATATGACACAGAATTAGGAATTGTGATACTTGCTAGTTGATAAAACGATGAAAAAGCAGAAGAACCGATACTTGTAACACCAGATTCTATTACTACTTTTTTAATATTTTTACTATAAACATTATAGGTTGCTACATTCTCATCAATAATACATACATCTGCATTAGTAGCCTTTTGAATATTCAGCAATCCATCATCATACATTGTCCATGTAATGTCGCCTTCAGTCTTTGTTTCAACCACATTCGCAGCCTTAGCATCAATCTTCATTGCACACAACATAAACAGCAACATGATAATAGCGGTAAAAACGTATCTCTTCCTAATTCCAAATCCTTCCATATTATCTATCCTTTCCATCACAGTATATAAATACAAATCATATATAAAACTGTATTAGATTTTTTAAAACACTGTTGACTTTTATATCAACAATAAAAATGTCTACTGATTTACCTTAAAACCAATCCTGTTTTCATGCCAATTAAAACTTAATAGCGCCCCAAAAAGCAATAATAACATTACGTTTAATAGAGGTATAGCATGCATGATATTCTACGGAATTTAATACAGACATAAGACTTTTGCAGCTATTACTGGTCGTCTATTATTGTAAATAATACCACTCTTATTTGTTTGCCTTAACCTTAACCTTTTTCCCAAGTCCTTTGCTCTGAAAGAGTTTAGTGTAAGCGCTGACTTTGCTCTTTGGTACTTTGATAACAACGCTCTTACCAATTCCGGAGCAAGCATTAGCAGAAACGCTCTTCTTGGTAAGCTTTGTACTCTTGACTGTCAGCGTTTTAAGCTTCCCCGTCTTGCCAATGAATTTCTTTCCAAGCTTAATGACTTTTACCGGAAGAGTCAGACTCTTAATAGCGGTATTGTAAAATGCTTTGTTACCAATAGTTGTAACATTTGATCCTATTGTAAGACTTGTAAGGGCTGTACAGCCTGAGAAAGCTTCATCACCAATCTTGGTGACGTTCTTGCCTATCGTGATCTTTTTGGCTTTCTTGTTGCCTTTGAGCGCTTTTGAATTAACTTCTGTGACTTTGTATACTATTCCATCATAGGAGATTGTAGCTGGAATATTGATTTTTGCAGCATTCTTATTATTGTTCTTAGCGTATTTTACAGTCCTGTTCTTCCTTGAAGTTACAATATAGCTGGCTTTAGATTTTGAGTCTTTGATGGTTTCACCGATATTTTTCACATTGAAATCTGGATCTTTTTCCCATTTGGCTTTTAGTGTAATTGATTTTTGACTGGTTTCACGTAACCTATTTTCAGCAATGCTTATCGAAGATTTGTCGTTCACTTTATATGAGTTACTCCCTAAATTGTATTCCCAGCACTTGAACTTATATCCGCTCTTTATAAACGTGTTCACCGGAAGGATTTGAGAGTCTCCAGATATCGCAACTATTTCATTCATTGAACCACTGCTAGCACTATTGCCATCAAACATAATTGTATACTTTGTGTAATCATCCTCCCATACAGCTGATAATACCAGCGTATCAATATTGTTATCTAATACTTCATCCAAACTAAGACGTATACTTTCTTCATCCTTACATTCACTAGCATTGTTGGAATTGACAACTCGATATTCCCAATGATGAAATTTGTATCCGCTCTTTTCGAATTTGTTCTTTGGAATAGTAACGTCTGAGTCAACTTCTGCAATAAAATCCGGCATAGTCCCAGATGAAGCACCATTTCCATCAAATTTGATTGTATAATGCTTTACTAGCTTTTTATTTACTTTTACTGCTGTTCCTTTAGAGAGTGAATATATTGGCTCGGTCAAATCATTTGCATCACACCAAGTATAATTATCTGAAGACGCTAACTCTATCTTAACATTTGAATCATTAACTATTTTATTAAGGCTTGGAAAAAATGAGACTAACGAAAGATCTCTTTCCATTCCCCATTCGTCAACTGTTTTAATAGATAGAGATGATGTGCCAGATGTTATATGAACAGTTTTAATTGCTTTGTCATATCCTGTAAAATAATATTCACTTCCCGTACTGTTGGGTATTAGAGAACCATTGCCCTCCAAAGTAAGGACACTATTCTTATCAAGGTGGCATGTAAAATCACCTCTTTTATATTCAAATGGTGCAATAATCGACAAAAGAAATGGTGTGTTTTCAAATACACTTTCTATGGATATATTTGATAATAATTCCTGCGAAATATTTACATTGGTAAGATTTACACAATCTTTAAAAGCACGGCCATTAATGTATGTCAGGGATTTTGGAATTACCACCTCCTCAAGACTTCTACATCCTTCAAAAGCACCTGCACGAATCTGTGTTACAGAATCTGGTATAACCACTTTTTTCAGGCTATGACAATACATAAAGGCTGATTTATCTATTATTTCTACAGAATCTGGAATATTGATGTTCTCCAAATTAGATAAACTACAAAAGGCCCCCTCCCCAATATGAGTTACACCATATGGTATAATTAATGTTTTAACATCATTACAATAATCCCAATACAAAAACCAAAAAGCCCATTCAGGAATTCTTTTTATTCCAGCTTGAAGTTCCAACGTGTTATCATCATAGAGTATCCAATAGTCTCCTTCAGCTTTAATCTTACCAGCAGCCTTAGCATCAACCTTCACCAGACATAGCATAAGCAACATCATAACGATTGTAATGAAATATCTCTTTTTCATATTCAGCCCTGAATCCTTTCTAAAAACACATAAAACTTATTGTTACATTTATAAACTCAAAAGTAAATTTTTAATTTACTAATTGTGCTCATGCATACAAATCAATTTGTGCTAAATGAGCTGCAACATTCCTACCTCTCACATTCCTCTAATATCAGCAATCGCGGCTTTACCTTTCTTCTTACTTTTGACCTTGTTACTCTTATCTTACATAATTTTCTCACACAGAGATTATATATTTGTAAACCTCAAATTAAATTTTGATATATTATTTGAGATTTTAATATTAATACTAGTGCTATTAGCCGATAATAATATTTTAATTGTATAAAAAGAAACTGTGATAATGAGATCAATAACAATATCAATCCCATTATCGCAGTCTTATCTCCTCTGATAAATGAACTTGGGTCTCATAAGTCAATATTGCTGCATTTCTAATTTGGTAGGTCTTTTGTAAAAATATTTCTTCTGTAAATCAGCTTTGTAAATATTTAATACCTTATCTATTATTCGATTACTATACAAGCAGTTATCGTATATCTCTTGCTTCGTGACAAATCCATTCGACTCAATGCAAAAATCGATGATTAAAACTATATCTGTAAATATTTCTCTTTTATCCTTTACTGTTTCCTTGTTATGAGCATAATAAACCCTGTCTGCAATGGTTTTACAGTTGTTTTCTACAAGCTTATCCCTGCTTATATTCCCGGGGGTAATTCCATTACAAAATAAAGATTTAGCCAGTTTCTCACATTTATCTAACTTCTTCTCTGTATATTCTTCTACCGATAATACATTCTCTGGCCTCTTTCCCTTATTTTCTTTTAAAAAGTTCTCATTTATCCTTGTGAGCTTTTTATCAGCTTTGTTCTGTATTTCTTTCCTGAACAATCCCATTGCACATAGGAAATTAATATGATGGTTTGTTGTTGACATTCCCCATCGTTTAGAGCGCTTGCGAGCTTTCGTTGTCATAGTACTTGTCACTGCATGGAAACAATAACGCTTTCGTTATTGTTGCCGGAATTGTTATTACCGCTGTTGTTATTATTGTTTCCAGAATTGTTGTTTCCGCTGTTGTTATCTTCGTTATTCTTCTTTCCCTTAGCCGGGATTACCCAGGAGTCCTTCTTAATCTCTGTGGTTCCCTTTGAATCTGAGAAGAACTTGCCGCAATCAGTGCAGGTCCAGAAAGCTGTATTTCCGGGAGAGGTCTCTGTTGCGTCCTTTGCATTGGTCTTTACAAGCTTGTGGGTATGTGTCTTGTTGTCTGTATTTCCTGTTGCTGCAATTACCCATGAATTCTTGGCAATCTCTTTTGTTCCCTTTGAATCTGAGAAATACTTGCCGCAACTGCTACATGTCCAATAAGCGCTGTTGCCAGCTGTTGTTGCTGTTGCCGCCTTGGCTGCCGTCTTTTTTAAGTCATGTGCATGAAGTGCAGGAATATCCTCTATATCCTTGGTCTGAGTAGTGAAATGAGCGTCTTTAAATGTAGCTGTGTAGGTTGTCACTCCTTTCTTACCAGGCTCAGCAGGAGTTTTAACCGCCGATGTTGTTTTAACTGTCTCTGTTAGTGTATGGCCTTTTTCTGTATCTTTACAGCCTTCTCTTTTACATGTTGTAGTTGCTGTGCATGTCTTTCCATCAGCACTGAATTTGTAGGAACTGTCGCCATAATCGTGTCCAAGCGCATCCAGCTCTCTAGTCTCCGTTACCTTCTCAACTCCGCAGACTTCACACTTATTAATTCCTCTCTCAGATCCTTTTTCTGTGCATGTAGCATCCTTATCAGTTCTAAATCCATCAAAACTATAAATATGTGTATCACTTGAAGGCAGTTTAATTTCAGCAACCATTGCATAATCTGACTGATCGTTAGCGTTCAATTGCTGTGCAACCAGATATACCTTATCTGTTTTTGAATCATAACTATTAGGAAGAGTATATTTTATTTCACCATTTGCTGATATATTTCCTGACTGAACGGTTTCCAGCCTTTCAAATTTTGCACCTGAAGATGTTCTTTCTTTGTAGGTTACTAGAACAGATAAATTATTATAAAAGCTTTCGCTACCAGTATGAGCGTACTTAAATTTAATTACTCTTTCACATTCTTCCACATTAGTAACAGTCAATGTATTATCAGTTAACAACGTGAGCTTAAATTTAAGATTATTATAGACAGAATTATCATTAACATTGGTTGTCATTAAAACTTTTTCTGGCTTAAGGTAAAACGCAGGACTGACACCAAAAGCATTCTTAGGACTAACATACCCAAATTCACCGGTTTTGTGGACATAATATACATAACTATCGCTCTCTTTAGTACTTGTCCAATATTCGTCAAGACCTAGAAGATTACCTTTTCCATCTTTTGCTCTGGCACTCTTATCATACATTGTGTCAAGTTGAGTCTTTGTCAACGGAAAAAGTATTCCATAATTTTTACTTGCAACCTCATTAACATTAAGTGCATTTAATTCATGTTTTGTCATGTTTAAAAACTTCTTATTCGCTTCACTATCAATATATTTATTTTTATCGCCGTTAAGATAGTGTTTTAGCGATGAATCTGCATACGCTACTTTGCCTGCAGTATCAAATTCTACGGGTCCGACACAATAATCGCAATCAAAAAGTAGCCCCTTAGCACCATCAGTATTCAGATATCTAAACGTATAACCATTTTGGCCGTAATAAATCCTATTCCAGGAATCTGAAGTTGACGGTTTTTGTTCCAGCCTTTTAGCTCCTAATGACGTATTACCATATGTTTTTTCAGTAGCCGCATGAACAGTCAGCGCTCCCCCCACAAAACTTGGGCACAATGTAGCTATCATCGTACTTGTGAGCACTAGAGCTAACGTCTTTTTCACCTTTCCAATTATTATTTTTTTTCTTAACATTCCTCTCCCTCCTTCATAACACCGTGCACGAAATTTTCTTTCGCAAAAAGTCATAAATATATAATAAATTATTTCGAGAGTTTATGCAAATTTTATATTTATCTATGTTTTTGATTTTTCTGTGGCTGCGTTTTTACCTTAGCCTACTTTTTTAGCAGCACGACAAATCTGCGCGCAACATATCAATACATGTTTTTGGAGCTGGCTAAAAACATGTTTTTTTCAATCGCCAAAGCAAATAAAAAAGAAGCCAGCATACCACTGACTTCCCAACATCTGTTAACCACATTACGCAATATACTATTCCTTAATACCGTTTTTCTCAAGAAGCTTTCTAAGACGAACAGTCTCATCCGAAAGTTCCATCACTTCTGCTTCGTTATACTCAGAAAACACGGGGACGGTCTTTTTTGTTGGCTAATCAATAGCTTTATAATTTTTTTATTTTTTTGATATAAAATCTTTAGAAATATGTTATGATTTACTGTGTCGTAAAGACATTTTGATTATGTAATTTTGATAGAAATCGAGGAAAGGACTTGACACGCATGAATAGGATGAGTTACGATTTCGCATCGCATGGGCTAACTGCGCCTTTTTTGAGTCTTGTCATAGCGTGTCGCTTGGAACTGAATATCGCATTCGATATGGATAACCGTCGGACTTGACGGGGTATTATGCCCTGTCTGGTTTGGCGGTTTTTTGTGCGTATAAGCGTTTGCCAATCGAACGAACACACATTGCGTATGCCAATAAGGCCAATAGACATCTTGCAAGAATTTATATGTAGGTACGGTACACAATGACGCTGCGGCGGTCATAACAGCCGTGAATAAAACAAAGGAGATGAGGGGGATGGAAGAGATGAAGAAAATGAAGAAACAAAGGAAACCATTGCAAAGGATACTTTTATCGTTTGCTCTTGTGGCCGCGCTGGTAATTGGAGGAGTGCCGCTTGATGGGCATGTGCTGGTTTCTATGGCGGCTGTTCCAGTAGGCACATCAACTCAAAGTGCAATAGAGATAGGCACATGGGAGGCACTGAAAACTGCGCTTTCAGAAGATGGGACAAAGAGAACGGACGAGAGTGAAAATACTCCCACTTACTTTAAATTGACTGCTGACTGCACTGACAGTGTAAGTAGCAGTGACAGTTATATTGAGGTGGGACAAGGGCGAAGTGTTGTTCTGGACCTTAATTCAAAGACTCTTGACAGAGGGCTTTCTAGTCAGGCCCCGATTGAAAATGGTCAAGTAATTATGATTGCAAGTGGCGCTTCGCTTACAGTAGATGATAACAGTGCGGGTAAACAAGGTAAGATTACCGGCGGTAACACAAATGATGATGGCGGAGGTGTTTATATTGGCGATGGAGCGAAGAGTTTTGCGCTTAAAGGCGGTAACATTTCTGGTAATAAAGCAGAATTAGCTGCTGGAGGCGTAATGTGTGTTGGTGATTTCACAATGAATGGCGGAACAATTTCCGGTAATGAAGCTAAAGAAGGTGCAGGAGTTTACGTATGTTCTACAAGTGAAACTTTCTTGTGTGGTGGAAAAATTACCGGGAATATTGCGAAAGGCAGCGGCGGGGGCGTAGGATGTGATACTTATGCCAATATAAGTGTTTCCGGAAGCCTTATTATCAGTGGTAACACAGCAAACAAAGAAAAGAACAATGTTGACTTGTATACCTCTATTCCTTGTGTCACGGTTAGTGGGAAACTGACAGAAGAGGCAATAATTGGTTTTTATTATGCTATGGAAGGCACTGATGTCGTCGTGGCTTCTCAGGATTACAATGGTGGAAAACTCAGTGCAGATGATTTATCGCACTTTGTCAGCGATAACCCGGACTATATTGTGACACTGACAGAAGAAGGCGAAGGCCAGCTGGTTAAGAAGGCATCTAGCAGCTTCAAAAAGGAGCCTGTTGGAAAAACTGGTCTTATCGCCAATGGTAAATCCCAGGAACTTGTTACCGCCGGAGAGGCAGAAGGCGGAACAGTATATTATGCCGTGACAGAAAACAATTCTGAGCCGAATGAATCAGCGTTTTCTGCTTCTGTTCCCAAACGAACCGACGCAGGAACCTACTATGTATGGTACATAATCAAGGGAGACAGCAGCCACACTAATGTTGCAGCAAAGAACGTAACAGTTAAGATTTCTCCTGCAACAATTGAAGTTTCAGGTATAACCCTGAACAAGACAAGTGCAACAATAGAAACCGGAAAGACTTTGCAGCTTTCCCACACCATAACCCCGGCAAATGCAACCAACAAGTCAGTGACTTATAGCAGCAGCAATACTAAGGTTGCAACAGTAAATAATAGCGGTCTTGTTACCGGAGTGAAGGCAGGAACAGCAGACATAACTGCAACAGCGGGCGGTAAGTCAGCTGTATGTAAGGTGACAGTGAAAGATCCTGTAATCGGAGTTTCCGGTATAACCCTGAACAAAACAAGTGCAACTATAGAAACCGGAAAGACAATGCAGCTTTCCCATACTATAACCCCGGCAAATGCTACCAATAAGGGCTTGACATATAGCAGCAGCAACACAGATGTGGCGACAGTAAACCAGAGCGGCCTAGTGACAGGAGTGAAGGCAGGAAGTGTTACTATAACAGCTAAAACCCAGGATGGTGGAAAAGAGGCAACCTGTACTGTTACAATCAGGAATCCGGAAATCGCAGTAACAGGTGTGACACTGGACAAAACCACTGCATCCATTGAGGTTGGAAAGACGACGCAGCTTACCGCTACCGTTTCTCCAGACAATGCCTCAAATAAGGGAGTTACTTGGAGTAGTAGTGATACGGGTATCGCCACCGTAAGCAGTAGTGGTCTTGTAACAGGATTAAAGGCAGGAAGTGCCACAATAACAGCTACTACTCAGCACGGCGGAAAGCAGGCAACCTGTACAGTTACGGTAAAGACCAACACTGTCAAGGTGACAGGCGTTAAGCTGAACAAAAAATCGGCCAACGTTATGAAGGGCAAGACACTTACGCTTAAAGCGACAGTTTCTCCTTCCGACGCATCCAACAAGAATGTTACATGGAAGAGCAGCAACTCTAAAGTTGCCACTGTCAGCAAGAAGGGTGTAGTAAAAGGCATCAAAGCAGGAACAGCCACCATCACGGCAACGACAAAGGATGGAAGCAAGAAAGCTACCTGCAAGATTACGGTCAATGAGATTAAGAGCGTTAAGTTTGCAAAGAAGACTTACACAGTAAAGAAGGGCCAGACCACACAGCTCAAGATCACCTTTAATCCCAAGAAGCCCAGCAATAAGGAAGTTACTTACAAGAGCAGCAATAAGAAGATTGCTAAGGTTGATAAGAACGGTAAGGTTACGGGGGTTAAGAAGGGGACTGTTTCGATCACCGTTACCACGAAGGATGGTAAGAAGACTGCCAAGTGTACGGTGACTGTTAAATAAGAGATGGTGCATTTAAAAGGGGCTGTGAAAATGAGAATCATTCTTCACAGCTCCTTTTGTGATAAATATTCTGCAGTTCTTTAAGACACGGGGACGGTTCTTTTGACTCATCAAAATAAGTCAAAAGAACCGTCCCTGTGTCTTACTTTTTAATTTCCGCGTTAAAGTGAGCCACGCAAGATAGAATAAAAAGACCAGATACCGCAAGGAGCTTGCTCATCTAAGGTATCTGGTCTTTTTATCTTAATTTACTGAAACAGTTGTCATCTGCTTAAGAATCTCTTCCGGGTCATAGTCAGGAGCATGCTTGGAGGCAATATCACAGATGAATTTAACTCTCTCCAGTGGCTCCTCGACTTCCTCTGCTATTGTTTCAGTATTTTCCCCCTTAGCGAGCTTCTTACATATCTGTTTAATTAGGTGCAAGCCTATACCTTGTTCTATACCTTGTTCTAACCCCTCTTTCCTCCCTTCTTCTTTAAACAGTTCCATCACTTCTTCTTCGTTATACTCAGTATCCAGCATCCCATGCACCTCCTGTTTATGAATCATGAGAAAACTTCTGATCACGTAATCCACTGGCATTTCCTCCAGAGCCGCATCAACTGCGGCTTCCAGATTTTGACCATTACTTTGGTTTTTCCTGATCTCATTTATGAACCAGGAATACTCAGCCAGCGGCTTACAGGCATTCATAAGCTCTATGTTTCTGCCGTAGTTCACATTTATCATGCGAACCCTGACTTCTATATCTGACTGCTCCCTTGTGGGCTCGCTGAATGCATCGCTCAGACGCAGTATGGTTTCGTCTTCCTGATCATCTGTCCCGTTGTAAAACACAACAAGCTTCGGTATCGGAAGATTGATAAGAGCTTTTCCATACTTGTTTAATTTGTTCCTGGTTATATAGCCAGAATACAGATCTCCAACATACTGCAATAGGCGTAACGGCATGTTTCTATTATATGATGACTGATGCTCATACACACTCATGGTATCTGCTATGATGAATGAAGTATCATTACGCATGCCCATGAACAACACATCCTTAAGAGTGTTAAACTCTATACAAGATGCATCCTCATAATTCGAGCCGTTTACTGCATTGTAAAGACTAAGCGTCCACTCTTTGTTTTCTTCACGTCCAAATGTAAAATTGAACAGTCTGTCCTTATATTCCCTGTTGATATTACTCATTTACTTCTCCCTTAATTATATTTTTTTACTTTGTTGCTTTCAAGGAATTCCTTTTGTTCAGTAACTGGATTTCATCGATCATACCTGATATCCGGACAACATTTATTCCGGTTGTGCAGCACTATGAAGTGCCTTGGTTTATCGATTGCTCCGGACGGAGCAGATAGTTGACAGATCTATCAACGAATGCTAGGTTAGCATACTTTAATGAGGTTGTAAATGGACTTGAGACAATCTTAAGAAAGCCTTAAGAACTTTGCTGAATTACAGGAATTATATACTGATATTGCGCAAAATATTCTTCCTTATCTTTAGGGCAAATAAAAACCGGGGCTCATGATACGCATGAGTCCCGGCCGTATTATGTCTATTTAATTATTTCTTGCTCTGCTTAATCTTGATCTTCTTGTTCATCCCCTTGTTCTGGAAGAGGGTCTTATAGGTCTTGCCCATTCCCTTAGGAACTGTGGTTACAGTATTT
>JAEEGF012108751.1_pt1 | contig 10939 bp, 11 predicted proteins | sample 9134171 | NCBI WGS metagenome assembly JAEEGF01 (sample SAMN16246542, study PRJNA631951) | gut metagenome | biome: gut microbiome; feature: rumen; material: AP-attached | host: Bos | place: Iran: Karaj | collected 2018-10
CCTGGTTCCTGTCATGCTTATTGTTTATAGTGCTTTTTATTCGCTCCCTTTCTGTTTCTCTATGATGCTTCTCTCCAAGTCTTCCAGCATTTTAATGTCCTCGGCCTTGGCCTTCTTCATCAAGACTACTTCCATAAGTCATCGATGGCGATAGGTTGGAAATTACCTTCGGCAATGTCTTCTTCTCCTTGGCGCACAATCTCCTCCAATTCCGCCATCGACAAGACATTACTGTCCTCGGCCTTCTTCTGCGATGCAATACGCTTAAGTGACCTGACTGCTTTTTTCATCAGATCTTCGGTGCTCTCCAGAAATGGTCTGGAGAGCACCGAAGAGTTCTGCATTAAGTTGCATTTGCATTGCCGTCATATCTCAATTAAGTTTGATTTATGCTACAAAGATAAGCATTTCCCAAGAATTTCCAAAACTTTTCGCTTTCTTTTTTGTTAATTTCAGATTTGTAATTTCCCTCGCCATCATCGGGGGAATTATACTACGAAGCGGATGTAGGCGCGGTCGTCGAAGGAGAGGTTGCCGGGCTGCAGGCCTTTGGTGGCCTTGAAGTCAAGGATGTTCATGGGGTCGGTGGAGAGCTGGCGGGCAAGTCGCTCTTCCGACTCCTGCAGGGTGGGGCAGAGAAAGGGGTAGCCGTCTCTGACGAGGACGATTTCCCAGGGGCGGAAGTCCAGGGATATCTTGCGCACGTGCTGCTGGGGGATGGGGAATCCGTCAACGACGGCGTAGTCGATGTTCTGGCGGCGCATGGCTTCCTTCATGTGGGGAATGATGAGGGCGCGGCCTTCGTCAGTTGAGCGTGGAGCGTTGAGCGTTGAGTGATAATAGGCGGCTCGCTCTTCTGCCAGCTGCTGTTCGTAGGGCTTGGGGTTGTCGTAGAAAGCGGGTGCCTGGCGCTCGCCGTTGATGATGGGAGTGAGCAGGCATTGGCAGTCGCCAATCATCCAGACCTCGCGGCTGACGCGGCTGAAGATGACGGCCGAGGCACACATGCGCTCCCAGGGTTCGCGGGCCATGAGCTCCAGTCGGGAACGGCGGTAATGCTTTCTGACATAGGCCGTTACACCGCGGCAGAAGGCTTCGCAGGTGATGCCCTTGGGTGCCTTGCGCAGGTAGCGGCTCACCAGCTGCATGCAGTAGCGGCCGTTGGAGGCGAAGAGGCTGTGGCGCAGGCTGCTCTTCGACGTGCTGCCGTCGATGACGGCGATGAAGTCCGGGGTGACGACGATGCCGTCCTCACATGGCTTCCGGGGATTCTTCCCGATGAGCTGTTGTTCGATAATCTCCATTCGCAACGCGTTGTTGAGGACGCAAAGATAGCGTAAAGTGAACGAAAAACCAAAAAAAAGCAGGAAAAAGCGTAGGTTTTAGAAAATATATTGTATATTTGCAGTCAAAATTGAGCTAACCGTTAACGTTTATGACTACGCAATTGTTATTTATCGGAACCACCGAACTGATACTCATAGCAGCCATTGCCCTGCTGCTCTTCGGCGGAAAGAAGCTGCCCGAGCTGATGAAAGGCCTGGGGCAGGGTGTGTCGAGTTTTAAGAAGGGCATGAAGGAGCCCGTGGCTGAGGAGAAGGAGACGAAGGAGGAGGTTGCAGAGAAGGACAATGACTGACGACGGCGGACAGGAACTGTTGTCGTTCGGCGACCACCTGGAGGTGCTTCGCCGGATGCTTTTCCGTATCATTGCCGTTGCCGGCGTGATAGCCGTGGTGGTGTTCTGCTTCAAGGAGACGACGTTCTCCATGCTGCTGGCGCCCAGCGAGTGGGACTTCGTGACCTACCGGGCCATTGAGCAGGTATTGCAGGCCATGGGGTTCGACTTTCATTTCGAGCCTTACCACGTGCAGCTGATTGCTACCGAGCTGCAGAGCCAGTTCATGACGCACATCTCCACCGCCGTCTATCTCGGACTGCTGGCGGCTTCACCTTACATCATGTACGAGCTGTTCCGCTTCATTTCGCCCGCCTTGTACGAGAACGAGCGGCGCTACTCCGTCCGCGTCACGCTGACCATCTACGTGCTGTTTGTCTTGGGGGTGCTCCTGACTTACTTCGTCCTGTTCCCCATTTCGTTCCGCTTCTTAGGAACCTACAGCGTAGCGGAAAGCGTCACCAGCACCATCACCATCGACTCCTACATCAGCAGCATGCTCTCGCTGACGCTGGTCATGGGAGCCGTCTTCCAGTTGCCGGTCATCTGCTTCATCCTGGGAAAGCTGGGACTCATCAACAGCACCCTGCTGGCCCGTTACCGGCGGCATGCCTTCGTGCTCCTGATGGTGATTGCCGCCATTATTACGCCGCCTGACATCATGACGCTGGTGCTGGTCAGCCTGCCGCTCTATATGCTCTACGAGGTGAGCATCTGGGTGGTGAAACGTTGAACATTAAACATGAAACATTAAACATTAAACATTAGAGATTAAACATTAAAGATTATAAGATGAAAAGGTTATTGGCATTATCATTTATCGTTTTCATGGCGCTGGGCACGGTGGCTGCGCAGGAGCCGGTGTGGAAGTATCCGCTGGTGAACCAGCAGAACCGTGAGGCAAGGAGGGCGAACTTCTTTGCCTTCGAGAGTGAGGAACTGGCCAGAAAGGCCGACAAGACGCTCTCAGGGCGCTACCTGTCGATGGAGGGCATGTGGCGGTTTAACTTCGTGAAAGACCATCAGAATGCGCCGAAAGACTTCTGGCGGACAGACTTTGACGACTCCAAGTGGGTGGACTTCCCCGTGCCCGGATTGTTTGAACTCAACGGCTACGGCGACCCCATCTACAAGAACATCGGCTACGCCTGGAGCACGACGTTTGAGACCAAGCCGCCCTACATCGGCGAGACCAATAACTACACGGGCTCCTATCGCCGCACCTTCGAGCTGCCGCAGGACTGGAAAGGCCAGCAGGTGCTGCTGCATGTGGGCTCTGCCACCAGCAACCTCATGGTGTGGGTGAACGGCAAGTTCGTGGGTTACTCGGAGGACTCGAAGATAGCTGCCGAGTTTGACCTGACGAAGTTTGTGAAGCCGGGGCGTAACCTCATCGCCATGCAGGTGATGCGCTGGTGCGACGGCTCGTACCTGGAGGACCAGGACTTCTGGCGCCTGACGGGTATTGCCCGCGAGGTGTATCTCTATGCGCGTCCGAAGGTGCATGTCAACGATATTGACGTCGTAGCCGACTATGACTATGAGGCAGGCCGGGGCATCCTGACCGTTACCGGTACCACCACGGCCCGAAAGGGTTATACCGCTTTCCTGGAACTTGCCGACCGCGAAGGTAACGTCATTCAGCAAGGCAGTCAGGAGCAGTCGCAAGGCCTCTTCGGATGGAATTTTGTGCAGCTTGACGTAGAGCCCTGGACGGCTGAGACGCCCCGTCTCTATACGCTGACGCTGCGACTGGTGGACAAGAACCAGGAAGTCGTTGAGGTGGTTCCGCTTCGGGTGGGCTTCCGCAACATCGTCATCAAGGGCGGGCAGCTGCTGGTGAACGGACAGCCTATATTAATAAAAGGTGTGGACCGCCACGAGCTGGACCCCGACGGCGGCTACGTGATGAGCGTGGAGCGCATGATTCAGGACATCAGGATTATGAAGCAACTCAACATCAACGCCGTGCGAACATGTCACTATCCTGACGACCCCCGCTGGTACGACCTGTGCGACGAGTACGGGCTCTACGTGACGGCCGAGGCCAACGTCGAGAGTCACGGCATGGGCTACGGCGAGGGAACGCTGGCCAAGCGTCAGGACTACGAGCTGATGCACCTGGAGCGTAACGAGGCAAACGTCATGACGCTGAAAAACCACCCCAGCATCATTGTCTGGAGCCTGGGCAACGAGGCCGGCTACGGTCCTAACTTTGAGAAGTGCTACGACTGGATCAAGGCTTATGACAAGATGCGCCCCGTACAGTACGAGCAGGCAGGACATTGGGGAAAGACCGACATCTTCTGCCCGATGTACATGGACTACAAGGACAGCGAGCGTTACTCGCAGGGCGACAACCCGCGGCCGCTCATACAATGTGAGTATGCCCACGCCATGGGTAACTCCATCGGCGGATTCAAGGAGTACTGGGAGCTCATCCGCAAGTACCCCAAGTTCCAGGGCGGACACATCTGGGACTTTGTGGACCAGGGACTGCGCGACAAGAGCAAGCTGACGGGAAAGGAAATCTTCACCTACGGAGGCGACTATGGACGCTATCCTGCCAGCGACAACAACTTCAACTGCAACGGCGTCATAGCTCCTGACCGCCGGCTGAATCCTCACGCCTATGAGGTGGGCTACTACTACCAGAACATTTGGATCACGGACAAGGGACTGAAGGATGGACGCATCGAGGTGTATAACGAGAACTTCTTCAAGACGCTGGACGACGTGGAGCTGGTGTGGAAGGTGAGGAAGCACAGCGGCACCATTGATGTCAGCGGCATAGCTCCGCAGCAGAAGAAACTCATTACCGACGAGAAGCTGAAGGAGATGCTGGAGCACGTCCAGTCGCATCATCCTGACGATGAGATTCTGGTGAACTTTGAGTTCCGCAGCCGCCAGGCGCAGCCGCTCATCGACAAGGGGCAGGTGGTGGCCCGCCAGCAGTTTGTGGCGCAGCCCTATCCGTTCCCGGAGATAAGTGAAAAGGGTAAAGTGAATGGTGAAGAACTGGCTGCCGCATTCCAAAAGGAAGAGACAATAAGTTACATCAAGCTGACCGCTGGCGGTACCACGATGACGGTAGGCAAACGCACGGGCTGGATAGACTATCTGGACGTTGACGGCGAGCCGATGCTCGTGGACCGTGAGAGCCTGACGCCCGAGTTCTGGCGCGCTCCGACCGACAACGACTATGGCGCCTGGATGCAGCAGCGCTTTGCCGTGTGGAAGCAGCCCCAGATGAAGCTCACCAGCTGTTCTGTAAGCGACAATATCATTGTCGCACAGTTCGACATGCCTGACGTGAAGGCTCAGCTCCTGATGACCTACACGCTGACCAAGGAAGGAGAGGTCGTCGTGCAGGAGAAGATGAATGTTACTGAAGGAGCCGAGGTTCCTCCCATGTTCCGTTACGGCATGCAGCTGCAGATGCCCAGGCAGTATAACAAACTGACCTACTATGGACGAGGCCCCATTGAGAACTACTGCGACCGTAAGGACAGCCAGTTCCTGGGCGTGTATCAGAACGAGGTAAGCAACGAGTACTATCCCTACGTTCGTCCCCAGGAAAGCGGCAACCACACGGATATTCGCTGGTTCTGCGTGGATGACGGACAGCGCGGACTGGAGTTCTACTCGAATGCTCCGATGGAATGTTCGGCGCTGCCTTATCTGACACAGGACCTGGACGACGGACCGTTCAAGGACAAGAAGATAGGCCGGCATAGCGGAGACCTTGTGGAACGTCAGCTGACGCAGGTTCACGTGCAGCAGATGCAGATGGGCTTAGGCTGCGTGAATTCCTGGGGAGCATGGCCGCAGGAGCAGTACCTGCTGCGCTACGCCAACCGCGACTTTACGTTTGTCATCAAGCCTTACAGGAAATAATGATACGTCATGCCAAATGGATAATGATAGTGGCGGCATTCTGGCCGCTGCTGTCGTTTTCGCAGCAAACGATGGAAGTACTGAAAGTACACAAGCAGCAGAAGTTTCCTGACGGTATTCCTGCGGGCAACTACAGCGGAATAGCCTGGCTGGGGGATGACCGCTATGCGGTGGTGAGTGACAAGTCGGCCGACGACGGGTTCTTCGTCTTCCGCATCGAACTGGACTCCGTGACAGGCAGGATTCTGCGTGCGGAGAACGAGGGATTCCGTTCAGCAGGAAAGAAAAACCGCGATGTGGAAGGCATCGTCTTCGTTCCTGACGCCCGGACGCTCTTCATCAGCGGCGAGGCTGATAACGCCATTCGTGAATACACGCTGGAAGGACGGCACACAGGGCGCCAACTGGAAATACCTGAAGTGTTCAGAAAGGCAAAGAGCAACCTGGGCTTCGAGGCGTTGGCCTATGATGCTGACCGCAGGCTCTTCTGGACAACCTCCGAGGGGGCGTTGAAAGGGGAGGGGAGTCAGCTGCGCCTGCAGAGCTTCGGCTTAGACATGAAGCCCGCCCGCCAGTATCTCTACCTGATGGACGAGCCGCAGGCAAGGCATCCGCTGGTGATGGGTGTCAGCGCTGTTTGTGCGCTGGGTAATGACAGGCTGCTGGTGCTGGAGCGTGAGGCGAAGGTGACCAAGCTGAAAATAGGCTCGTGGGTCCATTGTAAGCTGTATGTGGTGCATACCGCAGGAGAGGAAGGCACCCTGCTCGACAAGGAGCTGCTCATGGAGTTTCGTACAAAGATAAACCTCACCCGTCGCAACTTTGCCAACTACGAGGGAATGTGTCTGGGGCCTCGACTGGCTGACGGCAGCCGAACCCTGCTGATGATAGCCGACTCACAGGACCGGCACGGAGGCATTCTGCGTGACTGGCTCAAGGTCGTCGTCTTCAGATAAAGTCCGGAGAAATATTAGTCTTTGAGGTTGAGGTAATAGCCCAGCCGATAAAGCGAGAAAAGCCACAAGGGGGCTTTTTTCGTTGTAAGCCATTGGCGTTCAAGGTTTCCGAACAGGCGGTGCCAGAAGCGGATAACGGTCAGGATGCCCCAAGGGCGCAGCCGCCGGATGATGGCCAGCATGTTGGAGTAGCCCTCCAGTTCCTTACGGAACTCATGTAGCGTCCGGAGCCCTTCTTCCGTCTTGCTGATGAAGGAGGCGTCATCCTCAAACACCTCGAAACTAAGCGGGTTGTCGATGTGGGCTATCGCTATCTGATGTTCTTTCAACTGCTTGCCGAAGAACACGTCTTCATAGCCATAATGGCGGAAACGACTGTCAAAGGGATGAGCCAGCATGATGCTGCGTGCGACTAAGAAATTGGCGGTATGAAAATGCTGATAGGGGTGAAGCTGTCGCTCTGCCGTCAGGTGAGCCTGCTCAGCCTGCTTCTCGTAACGGTAGCGGAGTGTCTGACGTGACTTCTGGTCTCCCCTGATGATGACGCCTCCGTCGATGACCGTCTCGCAAGGGTGGGAGGCATAACGCTGCAGGTAGTCGTCGTGTGGAACCGTCATGTCGGCATCAATAAAGACCAGGTAGTCGTAACGGGCCTCACCTGCCAGGAAGTTCCGGATGGCAGCACGGCCGGCGTTCTGCTCACGCCGGATGAAACGGCAGCAGGGCAGGGACTGGATGCAGGCTTCGTTCTTTCTTACGGTTTCTTCACTCGTCGAACCGTCGTCAGCCACGATAATCTCGTAGGACGTTCCCAGCTTCTCTGCCTGTTGCTGTAAGGTTGTCACCAGCTCCGTGCAGAGGTCGTTGTAAGTCGGAATGAGAACAGAAAGCTCTTTCATATCTGCCCACAAAGGTAGTAAAAAGTGGAGAGTTATTAATGAATAGTGGGAAGGTTTTTTGCTAAAATCAATAAAAAATGTTAATTGTTGGAAGGCGGCAGCAAATTCTTCACTTTTAACTTATCACTTTTCACTTAAAATTCGTACCTTTGCAGCCGCTTTCACGAGATGGAGGCATGAGATTCAAATTAAACATTTTAAAATTAAACATTTAAGCATTTATGGCAACAAAAATCAGACTGCAGCGCGGTGGCCGCAAAGGATACGCTTTCTATCGTATCGTCATCGCTGATGCAAGAGCACCACGAGATGGTAAGTTTACTGAAAAGATTGGTACTTATAACCCCAACACCAATCCTGCCACAGTAGATTTGAATTTCGAGCGTGCATTATACTGGGTAGAGGTAGGCGCACAGCCCACGGATACTGTTCGTAACATTCTTAGCCGTGAGGGTGTCTATCTGATGAAGCACCTGAAGGGTGGTGTCAAGAAGGGCGCTTTCGACGAGGCTGCTGCACAGAGGAAGTTTGACGCCTGGAAGGCTGACAAGCAGAAGGGTCTTGAGAAGGTTCGCGAAGCTGAGGCAAAACTGAAGAAGGAAGCTATTGCTAAGGAACTTGATCAGGAAAAGAAGATTAATGATGAGATTGCTAAGAAGGTTGCTGAGAAGAAGGCTGCTGTTGCTGCTGCTAAGGCAGAGGCAGAGGCTGCTGCTCAGGCCGCTGAGGCTCCCGTTGAGGAGGCTCCTGCTGAAGCATAAGTCTTATCGTCATACTTTTTGTACTTTAAGCTACAGTAAAGAACTGTCTTCCACATGTGGAGGGCAGTTTTTTTATTGACTCAACGCTCATAAAACATCAGGTACTGCTCAGCCACTTTCAGGTAATCATGGTGTTTGCAGACGAACTCCATGCTTTGCTGTTTGAGCAAGGGAATGCGCTCCGGATGCAGGATAACGTCCTCCAGCTCTTGGTACACGCTTTCGTAGTTGGGTTGCACGTTGATGATGGGACGAAGCTCCTGTTCGTGGAGGATGTCGTAGCATTCTGGCTCTCCTCCGCCCACAACGACGATGCCCTTCGACATGGCCAGCAGGGAATTCATGGATGGTGTATAGCTATAAAGCTGGTCGAGAATCAGGTCGCTACCGTTCATCATCCGCTCGTATTGGGCAAAAGGCAGTCCTTCGGCTATCTGCAGCTTTACTTTCTCGGGATATTTCTCATGAAGGTCCCTGGCAGCCTGTAGCATAATGTCTGTACCCTTGTATTCGCTACGCCCTTTGCTGATGCCGATGAAGAGGGTGATGGGCTCCTTGGCGCTTAATGGCCTTATGGGCTGTTGGGGATTTACAGGCTTTATCGGCATCGGAATATAGGTGGTCTTCTGAGGGAAGACAGGCTGGTAGCACACCCAGTATTCATAGAGGTTGGCAATAATACCGTCGCAGGTACTGGCTATGAGCTTGTTGAGACGCTCCTTAGCCGTCCCTATCCAGTCATGCCGTTCCTTGAGGGCATCCGCGTTGGTGCGTAGCTGGTCGCCCATGTTGAAATCGCTGTATCGCAGAGGCTTCTGCTCCGTACAGGTATGCACCCAGTACCAGTCCATTCCGTAGGCTCCGAGGAATATCCGCTTGTTGTGACGACGCAGGTAGCGGTAGATGGGGAAGATGCGCTCGGCCTTAAGTTCCAAGAACATAGGATTGATGAGTTGTACTACGTTATACCCTCTCCATTTTGGCAGCTGGGCATAAACCTTTGCCAACAGCTGCAGGCCTCCCAACTTTCCCTCACGACGGGCAAGGTCAATGTCACGAGGATAGTTCTTCCAAAAGTCCCCATTAGAAGCCACCGTCACCTCATGCCCGAAAGCCCTGAAGCCTTCGGCAAGTGTGGCGTGCGTGTTGCTGTATTCTCCTATGAGCAGTATCTTCATTCGTTGAGAACTGACATTAGTCTTTAATTGATTGTTTGGCTAAAATAGTAACAAACTACCGTTCCCTTTTCATGAGGGGCAGGATGTTGACGAGCAGTTTGAGTCCGAAGTCGGAATTGGTCAGTCTGCGGAACCACTTGTACTTCGTCGTATAGTTCTTGTCGGGCAGGGGGAAGAGGCCTTCGCGTCGCAGGATGTTGAGCTTGCGGTCAAGATAGTGACGGGAGCGCGTCTGGATAATGACCTGATAGATGTAGTCCATCGTCAGCTGGTCAATACGGCGCTGCATGGCTATCTGCTCCTTCTGGGGTAGGCTGGTGTTAATCGTCTTCAGACTCAGCAGAGCCTGCATGTTGTCGCTGAGCATCTTGATTATATTGCGCTTGCCTTTCTTGTGGGTTATCGACGACTTGTTGTTGCGGTAGATATAGGCTTTGGCATTGGTAGCATACAACTGTTGGGCATGCAGCAACAACTGGGGCGTAAATTCCTCGTCCTCCCGGTAGGTCAGCGTGGAGAAACGCAACGTTCCCAGGATGTTCTTTTGGAAGATGTAGCTCCAGACGGCCCCGTGGATGTTGTGGTTACGCATATACTCGTTGCCCGTCATGGGACCTTCGTCGTTGAAGGTGGCTTCGTGAGTGGCCCGTGAGGCCTTGTCGAATACTACTATGTCCGTCTGGTTGTAGCGGACGATGTCAAGACAATGCTCATAAGCCGCCTGGTTCAACAGGTCGTCGCTGTCAATAAACTGGATGTATTTTCCGTTCGCCATACGCAAACCCGTGTTGCGGGCAATGCCGGGTCCCTGGTTTCGCTGACGGATATAGAGGATGTCGTTGCCATACTTCAGCAGCTCGTTGACCGGTGAGACAGCCGAACCGTCATCCACGAGGATAATTTCCCGCTCGTAGGGGCGAAGCGAGAGGGCGAGAATGCCGTCAATGCACTCACTCACCATCTTGGATGGCTGGTTGTAGTAAGTCAGGATAAAACTGACTAATGGCGTCTTCTGACCTTGTGATGATATTTGTTGAACTGGCATAGCGTATTGATTCCTAATATATTAAGTGCGACTGCTTTTAGTCTTTGTTTTGCTCCGTTTACCCGACTTGCTGCAACCTTGAAGGGAGGAATGACGGGTTGTGTACCGAGTTGTTCTATAACGTCCATCTGGATGTTGACCACGTGCATGTAGTAGTTGTCGTCAGCCATCGGAAAGCCTTTCTTGAGTACCTCAACGTGGGCGTCGAGTAACTGGCTGAGTTCCTGGCCTCCCGCCGTCTGGGTGATACCTTTCGGGTTGATGGTGTAATGATAGCATCCCTTGTTGGTTGTGGCTACCGTCCTGCATTGTTCCAGCAGTCGGGGGAGGGTATAGACATCCTCAAACACCTTGCCCACAGGGAATCGTACATTGTCAAACAGTTTACGACGGTAAATCTTGTTCCAGGCATAGGAGTGGCGATAGGCTTCACCCTTCAGCCAGTAGTCGTTGGCGTTTGTATAGACATGGTCTGCGGGTGCATGGTCGTTGAAGGGGTATTCCAACAGGTCGTATTCAGGGTGT
>JAEEGF010742925.1_pt1 | contig 10938 bp, 7 predicted proteins | sample 9134171 | NCBI WGS metagenome assembly JAEEGF01 (sample SAMN16246542, study PRJNA631951) | gut metagenome | biome: gut microbiome; feature: rumen; material: AP-attached | host: Bos | place: Iran: Karaj | collected 2018-10
GACGGAGGCTTTTTCAGCTTCTCAGAAGAGAAAACATTCAACAACTAAACAATCAAATCATCATGGAACAGTTAAACAGAGTCGAGCTCCGCGGAACAGTCGGGAGCGTTTACGTAAAGGACTTCGGAAACACGAAGTGCGTCAACTTCAGTGTCGCAACGAACTACTGCTTCAAGGACAGGGAAGGTTGTCCGGTAATAGAGACCACCTGGCATCGGGTCATAGCCTGGGAGAACCAGGACACCGCAGACGCTTTCAGAATGAAGAAAGGTAATTCAGTACATGTCCATGGAAGGCTCCGAATACAACGGTATACCGGTGCAGATGGAATTGAGAGACAGGCTGTGGAGATTGTGGCAAGTAACGTGTACAGTATCTAATTGAGAAAAGCTCTCGGAGAAATCCGGGAGCTTTTTCACGGGATATAGTTTAAGGTATTACCGTTTATGAGAAATAGAATTCTGCACTAATTACACAATTCTGAAATAATTAAACAAAAGGATCAGAAAGTATTGTACAACTCAACTTGCTTTACGGCTTCATCCTTGATTTCTTTCCGGATCCATTCCGGGGAAATAACCACGATACTCTGTCCGTAACTATAAAGAAGGGAATGCAACTCGAAATTCGGAATACACTCTATAGTGAAGAAGATGAAGTCACCAAGTGCAGGATACTCACTGAGCAATTCGACTTGACGGGCGGCAGTCAACTCTGCCTGGGAAGGATGCATAGGTTTCGTCCTGATGTAATTTGCTGTGGTTTTTGTGACGGCGAAGAGGATCTTCTCGAGTTTACGGCCTTCATAGTAGGATACACCGACGATATCATCGAACCGTTCATCAAGATCAAGGGGACAGTCCTTATAGCCAACACCCTCGACTTCATCGAAAGACAGAATCCTGTCGAGAGGTAGATTCATCAAGAAGTCCTCACGATAAGGAAAGATCTCGTCACCTACGGAATTGCAGATGAGATACCAACGGTCGCTGTACTCCTTAAGAAGATAAGGATAGACCACGAATCTTGATGCGGAGTCGGAATCGAATTTCTTGTATTTGACAGAAATCACCTTCCTATTGGAGATGGCGGAGAAAAGCTTTCCGAGCAGATTGATATTCTTTAGATACGGATTGGAACTGAAAGAGATTATCTTTCTCTGCTGCCCATCATCCGTTATGTTTTTTCCGCCGAAGGACATCTCATCATCCAGCTTCTCTTGGAGATTGGCTATCCATTCGAAATTCTCGAGGCCGGAAAACTGTCCCATGGTACTCAAAGCTTCCCTCAAAAGTCTCTTCTCGTCATCGGAAAGTGGCTTGGAGAAAAGGGAAACCGTCTGATCGGCGTAGCGGACAATATGTTTGCCGCCCACAATAAGCGTGTCATCGATGTCCATATTGAAGGGGGGGAGGCTCATGTCGATGAGGTCAAGCTCAATCGTTCTCTTGCTGACCTCGCTGTAGCCGTCCCTCACGAGACGGGCGTTACACTTCTCACAAAGATCCGTGCGTGAATAATAATGGTGACGGTCAGAAAGCATCTGATCGAGATACATATACCTGATGACGGCATTCTTGTTTGCGGGCATGGCTACACGTGTTTTTTGCAAAGAAACTATTTAGAGCGAAACCTATCTTCGCAACAAAGATAGCATCTTTATTTATAAAAGTTAAAATAATCAATCATACACGTTCTCCGAGGATTTTTGATATGATTTGGCTTTGTTGTCAAAGAAACAACCCATGACGAAAATTCATTTCGCATTAGGACTCTACTTTTGCACCGCTTCCGAGCAGTAGAGCGCCAAATAATCCATTTCAGCGAAGTTAAACCTGAACGTTGAAGAATAGGCTTTTCATTATGACGACAAACGAAAATAGGATTCGCCACTGTGTCATACATTTGCACTCAAGATGGGGCTAAAACGCAATGATGAGTTCATAAAGAGTTGCACAAGAGTGTCAAAATGACTCCATTGGCGTCGGTCATAAAGAAATCTTAGTATATTTGTATAATTCAGAATAATACGGCTCTTTGAAATACCGGGACAAGCTTTTGACAGCGTCTGTCTATTGCACAGATGTCCTGTGATTCTTCGGGATCTCGGGATAAGAATGTCTCTGCGTGATGATCTTGACCAAGTGCATACTTGGTCCAGGATCATTAAGATGTGTTGAATACAGTATACTAAGTACACAGACAAGTGAACAAGATACTGGATCATATACATGATTCATTCACACAAAGAAAAGACCCGGTATTTCAAATCCGTTTTATAATTATGGACAAGAAAGACATCATAATCTATCACAAAGCTGATATCCGAAAGAGGGCTGCAGAGATGACCACTAAAGAGGACTTTCTGCACCTTCTCAACTATGTGGGATCGCTTGAGATTGGTGATGCCTTTAAACCATTTACCGAGAAGCAACTGGTTTTTTTCTGCGATTCGAACAAGAAGGTTGACAAGCGATACCGTTCTTTCAAGATTCCCAAAAAGAACGGTAAACAGAGAACCATCTCTGCCCCCGTCAAAGGTCTTAAGAGTATTCTTAAGGCCCTGAACATTGTTTTCGAGTGCCTGTATACACCCTCTGTCGCCGCAATGGGGTTTACAATGGGGCACTCGATTGTGGATAATGCTTCGGTTCATGTTGGGATGAATTATGTCCTCAATATAGACTTAAAAGATTTCTTTCCGTCCATTTCTCAGGCCCGAGTATGGGCCAGGCTCCAGTTAAAGCCATTTTCTTTCTCGAAAGAGATTGCCAACGTTGCCGCCGGCCTTTGCTGTATGCCGATTGAGGACCATTCAGGCGTTAAGAAGTGGAAAAAGAAAGGAGTCCTTCCGCAAGGAGCCCCGACCTCACCTCTACTGACAAACGCTGTATGTGACAAGCTTGACCGGAGACTTCTCGGCCTGGCAAAAAGATTCAATGTCAGGTATTCCCGTTATGCTGATGATATTACCTTCAGCAGCATGCATAGTGTGTATGCCAATAAGGGAGATTTCATGAAGGAACTCCGGAGAATAATCGAGGAGCAGAACTTCACTATCAACGAAGAAAAGACCAGACTCCAGAAGAGAGGATCTCGACAGGAGGTTACGGGCATTGTTGTCTGTGAAAAGCCCAATGTTACCAGGCATTATATTCGCGATATTCGGATGCTCCTTCATGTTTGGGAAAAATTCGGCCATGAACGCGCATATGCAAGGTTCCTTCCGGCATACATTTCCAACAAGATCGGCTCCGTTCCCAACACCCCATCTATGGAGGAAGTGTTGCGGGGAAAGATCATGTATGTCAAGATGGTTAAAGGTGAGGGGAGCAATGTATACAAGTACTTAAGCACTCAATTCGATGCTCTAATGGAAAGGGATTCCGAGACTAGAAATCAGGAATCCAGGAAACCTATGGACTTGTATTATGCCTTCTCTTATCCGTTATACAAATTTGAGGAGACGTTTGGGACTAAACTTACCGTCAAGCACAAAAACAACGGGAAGTCTTATGCGACATTCACTATCTCAGGAAAAGAGATTTTTGTGGCCCTAAGTAAGGCAGTAGATAAGATCCGGGCTAAAAAAGACCCCGAAAACCTTACTAGCGATAAACGACTTGTCATATCCTTGGCAAAAAGCGAAGATCGTTCTTTCTGGATAATACGCTTCCCTGCTGTTGCTAATAAAGAAGAGGAGCTTTCCCTTAATATTCCTGTTGAAGAGTTGCTGAAGATCTGGAAAGAGAATGGTATCGATGCGGCTATTGCCGCAAATAATGGCACTGAATCCGAATCAACTCAAGACGAAAAGCCATTTACGGTTAAGCAAGCCATTAAAGAACGCACACAAGAACTGTTCTCATCTTTTGAATCTGATGAAAAGCCTGAACTAGCTTTCACGAGACTCGGTATCTTTGACATATCCTCGATGCTTGATCAGATTGAGTTGGATGATAACCAGGATGATAATCCAAATACCGACGACACACCCGATAAGGATTCCGAATAATATGGACGATATCAAGAATAGAGAACTCTTTATCAACGCGATAATGAATTCCTCTCTTTCATCTGAAGAGAAGAAGGATTTCTCCGAGCTTGTTGCCAGAGATCTTAAAGGATCAGAAAAGAAGCTTTCCAAAATGGCGACGAAGATAAAGCCCCATTCTCCCAAAGATATGGTCGGATTCCTTTATCAGTTTAGCAGAGATGAGTTCTTTAAGTGGTTTACTCATGATCCAGAGCAAACGCATATAGACTATGTGGTGAATTATGCGAAAGCAGAAGTAAATCTTCAAACGGCTGGTTTTAAGCGCAGTATTAATTCTCAGACATTCGCCAATATCAAGAATTTCATATGTAAGACGCCATATCCACCTCTTGATGCATTTGGGGGAAAGATTCCGTTTTCTTGGCGAGATGCTATACTCTGGGTTGGAAAAAACCCGGAGAGAAATCCGTTCAGCGACTGCTTGTTTGATGGGAAGCCATTTAAGGAGTATGTAGCGGCATTTAAGAATACTATTGAATTCAGAACTGATGATGATAGGATGCGTTTTGGTTTACGTCTAACTGACTTTCTCTATAATCAGTGTGGTTTATCACATGAGATTACGGACAGATTAGATTTTATTGATGAGAGCGTAGATACGATAGGATGTAGCTTAAGAGCATTTATTGATGTAAGGATGTTCTTCTGTGCCCTACGCCAAATATTAAAATGGATTGACGAGAAGAAGGCCATTTCCAGGCTAGCTTTCATTAACCTGGAGGCATCTTCTGATAGCTACACTCTACAAGTCTACCATAAGGGGTCTTATCTAGACATAGATAACACAAAAATCAAAGGACAAGACGGAGATTTCGAAAAAGTACGAAAGTTTTTATTCAGTGTTGCTGATTGGAGAATTGAGGCTGATCGCCGCTACGATGGGAAATACAGTCCTGTACAAATTGACTGTCTGAATTCAGATACTTTCGGCATCGTCGATAACGGTGTTTTGCATTTATCAGAGAATAAAGTAACCCCATTGACGCGAGAAGTTGGAGGCGTGAAGCATTATATCAAGTTTTATAAGAATACTGGCGAATGATTTATTTATTTGAAGATAAGGAAGGCCGGATGGCTTTATATATGAAAGCGGGTATTGACCAATGCCTCTTGAAGCGGGCTATTATGAACTGTAAGAGAGACGAAATCAGTCAATATATTGACGATAATTACAGCGATGCGGATGCTGTTCTCTTTCATGTTTCATATTCCTTCCCTCAGTCTGGGGTAACAAATGATGTGGTTCGTGAGGCCTTTCTTTCGAAAGGTATCCCATTTGTTTATTTCAGTGGCGGTTCCAAGAATAGTCTCGGTACAACACCTCAGGGAATTCCGACAGCGGATATCCGAAGTGAGGATATGTACTCCCATCTGCCTAGTTTCATTGAGGAGTATCGGGCTACGGGAAAGATTAATCTTCCTCTGCTTGTATTTGGCAAGAATTACTTAATGAACTCGTTACTTAAGGCAACGGAATGGGTAAATGATCAGCTGTGGGGATTAAAGGGAGATGAGCCAATTTCTCCCGCAATTGCGCGTACGCTAGTGTCCGGCATTCGATCTGGGATGCAGGAAGAAGAATTGAAGGAGGACAAAAACATCCTGCTGAATTTCATAAATGAGCATTTCTCTTCAGGAGATTTGACTCCTGATAGTTTAATTGCACAGATTCAAAAGATAATAGACCGACACTGATATGGCACGAATTATATTGTTACTGGGTAGCAAGACTTCCCCCCGCCCGATCAACACCGGCGAGAATTCTTTCGTTTCCCTTCAAGCTCGTGAATACTCTAGAGAGTCCCTAGCACATGGGGATGCTTTCTATGTGCCTACAATCATTGATCCTGATAGCGCTTTATCATATGATGGAGTTGATCTTGCTATAAGGATTTATTTGGATTGCATACAATCAGGCATATTCGATATGGCCATTTTCCTCTTGAGTGCAGAGGATAAGGGCAGCTTTTTTAGTCATTGCGAGCGGGCAGACTTTCTAAAATGCCCCAATGTCCATTTTATACGGAACTCTAAGTATTCGATTGAGGAATCCATCAGTTCTATTGATTTGAGTCCTTTTGAAAAAGATTCTGCATTGATAGCGCTAAAGTCGCTAAGACTGAAGGCCCCGAGCGCATATAAAACACACCATTCTATCACAAATGAGTGGAGTATTTATAGATGGTCCAAGTACCTTGGACTTGATAACGTAAGTGTCTCGTCCGAGATTGAGGATTCTCTCTATTTCAAGCATCTTGCTATAGTTAACAGTTTGAATTCTGTAGATAGCACAAATCTGTTGCCTTGTATTCCTGCCGACCCCAAGACCCCGAAAAAGATTCTTTTAATTGATGATGAGGCGGAAAAAGGATGGCATGGTTTCTTTAAGCGGATTCTTTCCAAATCATCGGTTATCTTTGATTCTATAGGGGAGTCTATGTTTAGGCATAAGTCTTCATTGGAGATTGAGGATATGGCCATTTTGAAAGTTAAGTCCTTCAATCCTGATGTGGTGATACTCGACTTGAGGTTGGAAGATGCCGATTTCGATTCAGATAAAACCGCCAAAGAATACACAGGTATAAGAATTCTTAAAAGAATCAAACAGGAAATAAATCAAGGTATTCAAGTTATAGGATTCACCGCATCCAATAAGGTCTGGAACTATCTTGAATGGAGTGATTCTGGACACGGTATAGATGACATTGTCATTAAAGAATCTCCCGAGCTTAGTTCTAATCCATCCTATACCGCCGATTCGATTGCTCATCTTACCGCTTCTATAATGACGAGGATTGAACGTGCTCATTTCCTCAAAGCTATAGACATGAGGTTAAAACAGGTCGGCAACTTGATAAAAAAGACGGATTCATCGTTTTATGCGAAGGAAAAACATGGCCTAGAGGTCTCTTATGAGCTAATAAAGGATTATGATGTGGACCCTAAGTATGTCGCTTATGCATATATCCAGCTTTTCCAGATCCTCGAGAAGTATATCAAGGGTATTTCAAGATGGGATGGCGATTATTTCAAGCTTAATTATGGCGGGAAAGAGTACCTATTGCTAAAATATCTGTCTACAACTGATGGTAAAAAACATTGTGAGAGTGCTTTAAAGAAGGGAAGAGGAGGTTTGGCAATTGGGAAAGGGACGCAAGACATAAAGGGATTCGTTGAAACGAACTTTATTATGTGCGCTGTATTAATCTTCCTATATGGGAAAAAAGATACGCCCGAAAATTGGATTAAAGTGCGGGATGTCCGAAACCAAAAAGCTGTTCATCCAGAAAAGTATGGTGATGTGACAAAAGACGAATTCATGAAGCTCCTTGGTTTTCTTCAATTCTTCTTTGACTCCCACAACCTCAAACCCAGGAATGAGTCTGAGGCACTGGTCGAGCTTCCACCTCCAGCCTCTTCCGGGAGTACTCTTTCAGATGATCCGGCTTTAGCAAGCCTACTGTTATCGATGAAGAAATAAGTAGCCTTTGCGAAGATATGGTTCGCATTTGGCTGCCATCTTTGTATAACAAAAGGATATTATGGAATACACAAAGCAACAGAAAGATGCTCTTGAAGCTATTGAACGTTTTCTCAATAGCGAGTATTCCATTTTTGTTTTAAAAGGCTATGCCGGAACAGGTAAGACGACACTAATCAGACCTATTCTTGATATTGCACGTGCAGTTGGGAAACAATGCCAACTCATGGCGCCTACCGGTCGAGCAGCTAAAGTATTAGTAGATAAAACCGGTCATGAGGCTTCCACAATCCATAAGGCGATCTATGAACTCTCTGATATAGAAGCCATCGAAGGAGATGAGAATCAGGACAGTAGAATTGCTTATCGTTTCCCATTACGACAACTCTGTAATGCGAAGCGACCAGGAGCAGCTGTTAGCCCGGATAAATCCCTCCTAATCATAGATGAGTCATCCATGATTAGTTCCAGGAAATCCGTTGGAGACCTGTTTGTCTTTGGATCAGGGATACTCTTGGAGGATGTCTTGGAGTATGCTCGTCTTGAAGATGGTGGGAAGATTCTGTTCGTGGGAGACTCTGCTCAGCTCCCGCCTGTAGGCGACCCTAATTCTCTTGCCCTTGATGCTGACTTTCTATCTTCAAAGGGCTATGGAGTTAATTGCTTTGAGCTAACGGATGTCATTCGTCAAGGCATAGACAGTGTTATACTCAGCAACTCAATAAAGCTCAGAAACCTTATTCAAAGTGATTCCAAAGCGGAGCTTGTTCTTGAACGGAGGGAAGGAGAACTTGAAGACATCAAAGCAAATGAAGTCGCATCAAAGTATTGCGAATTGTCTCCTGCGCCATCTATTGCGTCGCCCATTGTGATCTGCTACTCTAATAGAATGGCAGCTGCCTATAACAGCGAGATCAGGTCTATCTATTTCCCTGGGAAAGGCGAAACGCTCCAACCTGGAGATAAAATCATTGTCGTTGGAAATAACTATTCTTCTGAGAGCCGTGCAGTCTTGAATGGAGAATTCGCTCTTGTTCTTGAATGCTCTGACACCATCGAGATTCAAACCGGATTCGTTTATGTCGACGATAACACCGACAAAAAGAAACGAATTAGGATGGACCTTTCCTTCCGTGACGCGAAACTCCTCTTTGATGATGGATCCGTCGTCAAAAAGAAAATACTTGACTCATTGTTGAGTTCTACTCAACCTACTATCACATATCAGGAGCAGTGCGCATTGATGTCAAACTTTATGATCCGTCATAGAGGGCTCAAAGCGAATAGCCCTGAATTCATCAGATCACTCATGGAGGATCCGTATTATAATGCTATCAGGGCAAAATACGGATATGCGATTACTTGTCATAAGTCTCAAGGCGGTGAATGGGATACAGTCTTTGTGGATTATAGTGGAAGATTCGGATTAAGTAATGACTGCCTCCGTTGGTGCTATACAGCCTCAACTCGTGCCCATAGCCGAATGTACGTGAATGCTCTTTATGACATCCCCAAACTGAAGGCAAAGGTAACTGATATCATGGCTGTTTCGGGTGTACCCACTGAGTTTTATCCTTCTGGGATTATTATTCCTACTGGTCCCTTTAACTCAGACAGTGATTTGGCTCCCTTAAAAGCCAAATACTGGCAAGTTGTAGAAACGCTCGAAGGGACCGGGTTCTCTATTAATGGTGTTGAACACAAGCCATACAGAGAGATTTATACCATTACTGATTCTGAGGGTAATTCGTTCAAGTGTGACGCAATTTATAATAAGGCTGGAATTCTAAAACCTTTCCATGCCGTCAATCCCAGTGATGCTTCCGAGGAGATCCTGGCCCAAATCAACAGTAATGATTTCTTTGCTTTCCCATTCGATTATATCCCATCAAGTCAGGAGCTTGAAGACCTATACCACAAGATCAAGTCAGCATGTGATGACAATGGGATTTGTATCGTTAACATTGTTGAGCATTTAAGTAACTATCGAGTAGTCTATTACCTTAAAACTGACGCATTGTTTGCTTATCTGGAAGTCTTTGTAAATAAGATGGGCCTTGTTACATATATCGCACCTCGTTCTGAGATAGGCCTCCAGGATGCAAAACTAGTAAGACTTATCGATGCAATAAAGGAGTAATTATGTCATTCAAAGAGGTAACTGCACTGAGAAAGGCCGGCGAAATTGATGCCGCGCTAGCAATGGCTAGGGCGGACTATGCTTATAGTCCGGATGACTACAGCGCATCGGCGTTGTTCTGGACTCTTAGGCTTGCCTGTGAAAGAAGCATCAGAGAAGGAGATATGGAAGCCGCAACCGCCTTCTTCAATGAAATGAAGCCTGTCTTTGAAGACATGTCTGACGATGAAGGTATCGCGGAAAGGATGTTTTCTAAACTGGAGGCCAAGGTGTCGCCGGAATATAGCAAGATTGACTCGATGCTGTCGTTGGCTAAAGCGGGGGCGTGTAAGGACGCATTTGATTATGTCATAAAACTGAAGTGTGATGGTTATCCGGAGAAGGTGAAGGAGAATATTTCATGGATAGTATTCTATTATTTAAAGAAGGAATTAGATGGTCTATCCTCGAATGAGTTCGATGAAATCTCTAATAAGTATTTTTCCTTATTTGCTCCATTTCCATCATTGGCTCACAGTCAGATATTGAACCTTGCAATTAGATTTGCCGGGGTAAATCCCGACTACGATTTGCTTGGTTTTATCCAAAGGTGGGGGCTCGATAACTTCCGAGACGAAGACCTTATCGCTGACCCTTCATTTGGAGGAGGATTGTCTCTACTGGAACGCACTGTGCGCCGGTGTTTCATTAACAAGAGTGTGACACTTAACCAGGTTGTTACCACATTCAGTGGCGCAGAATCATTGATTGATGATAAAGATATCTCCTCGCTGTTGAGCCGGTCGTACTCATCTATCCTATATAAGGATTCCGCTGAGTTGAAAGATAAAAAACGTTTCTTTGCGGACGCGGAAGAGTATTTGGACCGTATTTCAGGCGTGTCCGTTTCTAATGAATACCATTCAAAGATACTCGATTCCGTAATCTGGGAAATCGATGACAACAAGATTAAATGGTTCAAATCTTTCTTTGAGAACTGGGGATTTGGGAAGAGTCTTATGCCTGGAGACTGGGTAGGTGCTCAGAAAGAAGGGAAGACCATACCATCTGTCGCGGAGCGCGCACTGAGTAAATATGCTGACTCTGTCGAATTATCAGAGGAAGACCCTTTCCGCGAAGAGTATAAGAACTTATTAAGGGAAGGGATCACGAGACTTAAGGATAATGAAGGCGTAACAAGACGGCTGGCAAGACTCTTATATCATGAAGGGAATGTTGATGAAGCCATTAAGTTGACTCTGGATCTAATTAAGACTCACC
>JAEEGF012264158.1_pt1 | contig 10938 bp, 8 predicted proteins | sample 9134171 | NCBI WGS metagenome assembly JAEEGF01 (sample SAMN16246542, study PRJNA631951) | gut metagenome | biome: gut microbiome; feature: rumen; material: AP-attached | host: Bos | place: Iran: Karaj | collected 2018-10
CTTCTCAGTGGTTCAGACGAGCGAAAAAGATTTAAAGCAACCCTTTTTGAAAGATGCAGAATTATTTGATTAGCAATAGATTACAATTATGAATATAGCGATTGTCGGAACAGGTTATGTAGGTCTTGTGTCAGGTACATGCTTTGCTGATACAGGTGCCAATGTGGTTTGTGTTGATGTCGACGCCAAGAAAATCGAGCGTCTGCAAGAAGGTATCATTCCTATTTATGAGCCAGGCCTCGACGAACTGGTGAAGAAGAATGTTGCAGCCGGACGATTGAAGTTCACTACCGACTTGGCTTCGGTGCTGAATGATGTCGAAATTGTCTTCTCGGCTGTAGGTACACCGCCCGACGAAGACGGTAGTGCTGATTTGAAATATGTGTTGCAGGTGGCCAAGACCATTGGTGAGAACCTCAAAAAGTATGTGGTGGTAGTCACCAAGTCTACGGTGCCTGTGGGTACTGCCAGAAAGGTGCGCCAGACCATCGAGGACGAGTTGAAGAAGCGTGGTGTCGACATCGAGTTCGACGTAGCCTCGAACCCCGAGTTCCTCAAGGAGGGCAACGCCATCAAGGACTTTATGTCGCCCGATCGTGTGGTGGTCGGTGTGGAGAGCGAGCATGCCAAGAAGGTGCTCACCAAGCTTTACAAGCCTTTCCTCATCAACAATTTCCGTGTAATCTTCATGGATATCCCTTCTGCCGAGATGACGAAGTATGCCGCCAACTCGATGCTGGCCACGCGTATCTCCTTCATGAACGACATTGCTAACTTATGCGAGCGCGTGGGCGCGGATATAAATATGGTTCGCGCGGGTATTGGTTCTGATACCCGTATCGGACGTAAGTTCCTCTATGCCGGTTGCGGCTATGGCGGCTCCTGCTTCCCCAAGGATGTGAAGGCCCTCATCAAGACGGCCGATCAGGCGGGCTATTCCATGGAGGTGCTCAAGTCGGTAGAGCGTGTCAATGAGCGTCAGAAGGGTGTGCTCTTCGAGAAGCTCGTCAAGGCCTATGGCAGCGAAGAAGCCCTGAAGGGCAAGACCATTGCCATATGGGGCCTTTCTTTCAAGCCCGAGACCGACGATATGCGCGAGTCTACGGCGTTGGTGATGATCGACAAACTGTTGGCGGCAGGCTGTCAGATTCGTGTTTACGACCCTGTGGCTATGGATGAGTGCAAGCGCAGGGTAGGCGATGCCGTCATCTACTGTCGCGACATGTACGATGCTGTGCTCGATGCCGACGCCTTGCTTCTGCTCACCGAGTGGAAGGAGTTCCGTCTGCCCGGATGGGGCGTGATCAAGAAGGCGATGAAACGCCCGCTGGTCATCGACGGACGTAATATATTCGATACCGAAGAGCTCGACGAAAACGGCTTTGAGTATCATTGTATTGGTAAATGAAAAAACTATCAATCATAATCATCTTGGCCTTGGCGCTTTGTGGCTGTGGTAACCGTTCTGCCAGTGATGCAACGACAGAACTGGCGGAAGACCGCGACGCAAAGACCATGTTGCAAGGCTTCTGGGTGGACAATGAGACAGAAGATCTGGTCTTCCGCATCGCGGGCGACACCATTTTCTATTCCGACACCACCAGTATGCCTGCCTATTTCCGTATCGTGGGCGATTCGCTTGTCCTGGCATCCGGCGCATCCTATAACATCGACAAACTCACTGAGAATCTGTTCTGGCTTCACAATCAGAATGGCGATCTGGTGAAATACCGTCGCAGCAGCAATCCTGAAGAGGACTCTGTCTGGGTGCACGACACCACCCCGCGTATCATGACCTATACACATCAGGTGAAGACCGATTCGGTGGTCGTATATGGAGGCGACCGCTACCATTGGTATATCGCCATCAATCCTACAAAGTATAAGGTCATCAAGCATGCTTATAGCGACGATGGTGTTGAGGTGGATAATGTCTATTACGACAATATCATGCACATCAGCGTCTATAAGGGTGCCCAGAAACTCTATTCCAGCGATTTCCGTAAGTCACAGTACAGCAAGTTCGTGCCTGCCGGTTTCCTGGAGCAGGCGGTATTGGGCAATATGGAATTCAGCAGTATCGACGCCGAGGGACTGCACTTCAATGCCACCCTCTGCATTCCAGATGGTGCCAGCTGTTACCTTGTAGAAACCTTGATCTCCTACAAGGGCGAACTGAAAATGAAGACCATCGAGTATTAATCGCCTGTCCAGGCGTCCAACAACATTCTGGCTATCGAGAGTTTCTCAGGGATATCGGGCAGGTTGTCCTTCCTGAACCATCCGCCTTTGGCTATCTCACTCTGTTGCAGGTGAATCTCGCCCGACACATAGTCGGCATTGAAACCCACCATCAGTCCGCAAGGATAGGGCCAGGGCTGCGAAGCGAAATAGCGGATGTTGGTGATGGTGACGCCCGTCTCCTCAAGTGCCTCGCGGGCTACGGCCTCTTCGAGCGTCTCACCCGTCTCTACGAATCCCGCCACCAGTCCGTAATAGTCGCGCTTAAAGTTCTTGGCACGCACCAGCAGCACCTCGTCGCCACGATGAATCAGCACGATGACGGCTGTGGCCAGCTGTGGCCAGATCTCCTTGCCACATTCCGTGCATTTCTTCGAGATGTCTGTATCCATGCGCATCGGGGCACCACACACGCCACAATACTTCGTGTTCTGATCCCAGTACAACAGTTCCTGACACTTGCCGGCCTTCAGATAGAGGGCTTTCGACAGTTTGAAGTAGCTCTGTCGCAAACCGCACATCTCATAGCGTGCATCGTTCACAACCGGACTGTCGATGCGATAGGCCTTCACCTCGATGCCATCCAACGGGGTGATGTTCATTACGTTTGTCCATGGTTTCACCGCTGTGGGCGCTTCCTCCTGAAGGGGGATGGTATAGCTGCCGTCGGCACACTTCTCCAACAGCAGATCTTCCTTGCAAAAAACGAAAAAGTATTTTTTCACAGCTATTTCTTTTCGCCAAACAATTGTTTGTAGTCACGCTCCAAAGCTGGTGTTGTCCATTCCTCAGGCACAAACTTCCAGTTGTGGTTCGGCTGGGGATCTACCGTGCCCATCTTGCGGATTTCCTCCGTCAGATAGTGGCGCTGGTCCTTATCTGTATGCCAGACGACACGATTCTCCAGCTCTTCCTTGGGAATGCCTGCACCGAGTGTCAGCAGTTCACCGCCACCATTGGCACGATAGCTGTTCATCACCACCTTATACCATTTCTTCTCATCGAAGGGCTCACCGTTCGACATCCTCAGGATCCTGACCTTCTGTCCGTCAGGCTTCGTCAGGTCTACCTCGTAGTCGATGCCACAGGCCGAGTCGAAGTTAAAGGTGTAGTTCACGAATCCCGTGCGCTGCTGGTCGTCGGTAGCACTGTCGTTCAGTTTGAGGGCGTGGTCTTCGGGCTTCGTCATCGTGTTGGCCCACATGTCATAGCTGAATTCCAAGTGCTTGCGCACCTCTTCGCCCGTCAGTCGCAGCATGAACATCAGGTTCTCAAACCTGTAGAGCTTGAACATATCGCCCTGAGTCACGTCGCCTGCCTGGATTACACTGTTGAAGGCCAGCGGGGCGTTAAACGAAATGTCTGCCCCTGAGATTTTCAGTTGCAGGTTGTGAATCAGGTCGGTAAAGGCGGAGTTGCCGAAAAATCCCTCACGAGAGTAGACGGGATGCTCGAAGCGTCCGATCTTACGCGCCACATATTCCTTCACGGCGTCGATCTTGGGCTGGAAATGACTGAGCATCTGCTCGTCGATGGCCTCTTTCGTCACATCAACGATCTCGCCCTTGATCTGTTTCTTTACCAGATGGCCGTTCTTATACGAGAGTTCGATCTCGGCCTCTGCCACATTCTTCACATAACAGCTGGGGTCGATGCAGAGCACCTTCTTGCCCGTCTTGTTTTTTATCCATTTGTTATGCACCTGATGGTCGTGGCCGAAGAAGATGATATCAAATCCCGGCACCTCCTTGGCGACGGCCTCCGTAGCGTCCTCCTCGTATTCTTCCGTCTTGATGCCGCCGCTCAGACCGGAGTGGAACAGACCGAACAACAGGTCGGGATGCTCTGTGTCCTGGATATACTTCACCCATTTCTTCGCACAGCTGGTCATCTCCTCAAACTCCATTCCCTTCCAGATCGACTTGTTCAGCCAGTTAGGGATAGCAGGTGTCAGCATACCGATGATACAGATCTTCACCCCGTCGATGTAGTGAACGGAGTAGGGCTGTATTCCTGTATAGATGCTCTGCGGCTTGGCGGGGCCGTTCTTGTCTTCTGCCTTTACGATGTTCGCACCCAACAAGGGGCAGCGCACCTCGCGTATCCATTTGTCGTAGACCTTGTGTCCGGGCTCTATATCGTGATTGCCCACTGTCTCAGCGTCGTATTTCATATAGTTGATCACCGAGGCAGCCAGGTTCTCATCCTCTGGCATCACGTAGTTCGACCAATACACACAGGGCTGCCCCTGCAGGATGTCGCCGTTATCGATGAGCAGCAGGTTGTCGCCATATTGCTTGCGCTGTTTCTGGATATAGGTGTTGGCGCGGGTAAGGGTGCCGTCGATGGGGCGGTTGTTCATAAAGTCCCATGGGAAGAAATGACCGTGCACGTCGCTCGTCTCAATCACTTTCAGTTTTACTGTCTTTGTGGCGGGCTGAGCTGTCGCAGTTGATATCATAGCCGTAAAGGCTATAGCTAGTATAGAAAATCTTTTCATTGTTGGTTAATTTTGCTGCAAAGTTACACATTTTTCTCGATTTGTGCAAATATTGGTATGGTTTTTGCTGCTTTTTTGGAAAGAAACATTAAAAATAAGGAGGAAAAATTATGGCATTTGTTGATTATTACAAGATTTTAGGCGTCGACAAGACGATACCGCAGAAGGATGTGAAGAAGGCATACCTGAAGCGCGCCAAGCAGTTTCACCCCGATTTGCACCCCGACGACCCGAAGGCGCAGGCTAAGTTCCAGGCGCTGCAGGAGGCTTACGAGGTGATTGGCGATCCTGAGAAACGGAAGAAATACGACCAGTATGGTGAACAGTGGAGACAGGCGGAGCAGTTCCAAGGCTTTGGCGGTGGTGCTGGCGGCGCTGGCGCAGGCAATCCCTTTGGTGGTTTCGATTTCTCTGGATTCAGTTCTGCTGGTGGTGCTGGCGGCTTCAGTGATTTCTTTGAGACTCTCTTCGGGCGCAACGGCCAGCAGGGTGGTGGCTTCGGAGGTTTCCAAGGCTTCAGTCGTTCGGGCTCAGGTACTTCAGCGCGCACCCATTCGGGCGAGATGAATGCCAACGTCACCATCGACCTTTATACGGCCTTGTTGGGTGGTGAGGTTATCCTGTCGCTCTCTAATGGTCAAAAGGTCAAGATGAAGGTTAAGCCTGAAACGCAGCCTGGTACGAAAGTCCGTCTGCGTGGCAAGGGCTACGATCGTGGTGACGGCACCTTCGGCGACCTCGTTATCACCTATCAGGTGAAACTTCCCACCAATCTCACCGAACAGCAGCGACAGTTGCTCCGTCAGATGCAGGCTGTCCGCTAAAACAATAAAGGCTTCCACAAACCGGAAGCCTTTTTATTGTCGTTATGCGATCTGGAAACTTGGTCGGCGGGTGCTTAGTTGTTTCTATACTCCAATGGCGTCATGCCAAAGTGATCTTTCACGTATTTACCAAAGTAAGAGGTGTTGGGAAATGCAAGCTTGTCGCATATCTGCTTGATGCTGAGATCTGTCTGACGCAGGTAGTAACGGATGTCTTCCAGCACCTGTTCTGTAATCCATTCGTTGGCGGTCTTGCCGGAATTCTTCTTGCAGACGGCAGTCAGGTATTTAGGTGAGATGCAAAGTTCGCTGGCATAATCTTCCACCGTATGACGTTTGACATCTTTGGAATGCAGCAAATCAAGGAAATGTTGAAAGTGGGCTTTAGATGTCATTCTTTCATTACCATGCAAAGCATCAGCATTAGCCAGACTAGTATCTGCCGATAACATCTTCTTCATCCCGCCGCAGAGCCCGAGAATGGCCGCTCGCAGCAGCGATTGGATAATTTCGGTCTTTAACGGATAGTTATCCCCCTTGGTAATGGCCAGCGTCAGCATGTCGTAGAAGTGGGTGTAGAAAAGCATCTCATCCTCATCCATTGTCACTATGTGGTGGCGATGGATGTACATCATGTCGTTCCAGATGTTCATTTTCTCGCGCAGGAAACTCTGAAGGATGCGGTTGGTGAGGAACATGGCCTTCAGGTTGAAGTCAGGACTGACCATCACATCGGACACCGTGACGTTCTGGGGTACGATGGCCACCTGGTTCTTGTGAAGTTCCATTTGGATGCCGTTCATCTGCGCCTGTACCTTGCCATTGGTGCAGATGACAACGGCATTCATGGCCACATGGGCGGTATTGACTTCGGCGAACTGCTGAATACTGTCGACGACCACAATATCATTGTCGGAATAGCCAATCTGGATATCCTCATTGTCAGCTAATGTCTGGAATGTTATTTCTTCGAGTTGTTTCATGTTGCAAAAGTACTTAAAATTTCCTGTATTTCATGTTTTATTTGGTGTTAATTATGTTTATTTTGGTCTCTTGGCGACGAATTGGCAATATGTGGGGAAAAATCGAACATTAATGACAGCCGAATATGAGTTAATTTTGCAATCAAAATCAAACATTTGGATATGAAAAAGGAATTATTGATGCTGCTATCAGTCATGTTACTGGGCAGTTCTTGCCAGAAGCAAGGGTCAAAGCCGGGCGAAGGAGAAAAGGGGGAGCAGAGCATGAAGGCTCCGACGAGAGTGAAAACACTGGTGGTATCGTCTGACGTGATGGATAATGCCCAGACGTATGTGGGTGTTGTGGAAGAACGCGAGGCGACAGCTGTCAGTTTTACGGGGATGGGGGTTGTCAAGCGTGTATTGGTACGCGAAGGCCAGGCTGTAGGCAAAGGTCAGCTGCTGGCAGAGATGGACGACACGCAAGCCCGCAACTTGCTGAGTGGTGCCGAAGCGCAGATGACTCAAGCCAATGATGCACTCGGTCGCTACACAATGTTGCACGACAATGGCTCGTTGCCCGAGGTGCAATGGGTAGAGATACAGAGCAAGGTGGCTCAGGCCAAATCGCAGTTGGAGGTGGCCAAAAAGAATCTCGCCGATTGCCGGTTGGTAGCGCCTGTTAGTGGTGTCGTTGGCAAGAAGCTGGTTGGTGCGGGCGAGACGGCCTTACCGTCACAGGCGGTTGTGAATATCCTTGACATCTCAACGGTAAAGGTTAAGGTGGCCATTCCTGAAGCTGAAGTCGGCGCTATCAATGCACGTACGCCAACGACCATCCAGGTAGAAGCCATCAATGGCAGTTATCAGGGCGGTCAGATAGAGAAGGGCGTGCAGGCTGATGCCCTCACGCATACGTATGATATAAGAATTAATGTGGCAAATAATAACCGGAAGCTGCTACCTGGTATGGTGGCCAATGTCCGTTTCGTATCGGATGGCTCCCAAGCGGCAGGTGGCAAGATGGTTCCCGTGACGGCAGTACAAAAGAAGGCTGACGGTAGTCTGTTTGTATGGACCGTTGGCAAGGACAGTACGGCTCATCGCGCAACTGTTACTATTGGTCAGCCTCAGGGTAATTATGTAAGCGTCATTGATGGTTTGAATACCGGTGACCGTATTGTCACAGAGGGTTATCAGAAACTGAGTGAAGGAACCAAAGTGATTTATTAGCATGAAGCATACGAATTGGCTCCGATGGCCGTTGGAGCATTACTCAATAGCATTGCTCATCGTCGGCATCTTGTTTGTGATGGGCATCTACGGCATGTATATCATGCCGAAGGACGAATTTCCGCATGCCACCATCCGACAGGGTGTAGTGGTGGCGGTTTATCCTGGCGCTACCAGCGAGGAGGTGGAGCAGCAGGTGGCTCGTCCTTTGGAGCGTTATCTGTTTACCTATGGCGAGGTGAATCGTAAGAAGACGACTACGCAATCGCAGAACGGCATGTGTATCGTGATGGTGAAACTGAACGATGATGTGAACAACAAGGACGAGGTGTGGTCGAAGATCAAGCATGGTCTGAATGGTTTCAAGGCGCAGTTGCCCGGTGGTGTGCTGGCCATCGTGGTGAACGATGACTTTGGTAACACCTCGGCTCTGCTCATCGCCATCGAGAGCGACCAGCGTAGCTATCGCGAGTTGAAACAGTACAGCGACGACCTGAGTGACCGTCTGCGTCGCATCCCGTCGGTAGCGAATGTGAAACTCTTCGGCGAGCAGAAAGAGCAGATCAGTCTTTATATTGACCGCCAGCGCTTGCAAGCCTATGGCATTGGTCAGCAGATGCTCTTTTCGCGCTTGCAGGCTCAGGGTATCACCACGATGAGCGGTTCGATCAGCGATGATGACCAGCAGGTGCCCATCCATGTGGAGGCTCAGGAGAACAGTGAGGAGGAGATTGCCAACCAGATTATTTTCTCTGATCCTGCAACGGGTAAGATCACTCGTGTGAGAGATGTGGCTCGTGTGGTGCGCGAATACGAACCGATGTCGAGTCGTATCGAGCAGGACGGACACCCCTGTGTGTTGCTGTCGATGGAGATGACGCCAGGCAACAATGTGGTGCAGTACGGTCAGGAAGTGGATCGGGTGCTGAAGGATTTCCGTCAGAACGAACTGCCTGAGGATGTGAACGTGACCCGCATAGCGGATAAGCCCAAGGTGGTGGCGAAGAGCGTGAGCGACTTCCTGCGCGACCTCTTGATATCGATGCTCATCATTATCCTGGTGATGATGGTGCTGTTTCCCATCCGTTCGGCCATCGTGGCTGCCGTCACCATCCCACTGAGCACCTTCGTGAGTGTGGCGGTGATGTATATGATGGGTATCGAACTGAACATTGTGACACTGGCGGCACTGATTGTGGTGCTGGGAATGATTGTCGATAACTCCATCGTGGTGATTGACGGCTATCTGGAGTATCTGGGAAAAGGCCTTAAACCCTTTGATGCCGCTATAGAGTCGGCCCGGCAGTATTTTATGCCGATGCTGTTGGCCACGATCTGTATCTGCGCCATCTTCTATCCGTTCCTCATCACGATGAAGGGTATGTTCCACGACTGTCTGGTGGACTTCCCCGTTACGATTACCATCAACCTGATGGTGTCGCTGATATTGGCGGTCACCGTGATTCCGTTCCTCGAGACGCACATCATCAAGCCGGAGAAAGTGAGAACGGATGGTAATAGAATCACAAAATGGGTGCAGAATACCTATAATAAGGTGTTAGACTGGACTTTTGCCAACCCGTGGCTGACGATTGGTGGCGGTATCGCCGTTATTCTACTTTCAACACTGATCGTTCCCACGCTGAAGATACGTCTCTTCCCATACGCCGACCGCGACCAGTTTGCTGTGGAGATATTCCTGCCCGACGGTAAAGGCCTGGCAGAGACGGAAGTGATAGCCGATTCGGTGCAGCACGTGCTTGAGAAGGATGAACGTATCACGGGCATTACTGGCTTTATCGGCTGTTCGTCACCCCGGTTTATGGATGCATACGCTCCACAGATGGCGGGTAACAACTATGCACAGTTTATCGTGAATACCAAGAGCGACAAGGCCACACTCGATCTTTTGGCCAAGTATCAGCCACAATTGAGCGAGGCGTTTCCCAATGCTTACGTGAAGTTTAAACGTCTGGACTATCTGGAGGTGAGTGAGCTGGAGTACCGCTTTTATGGTGATAACCTCGACTCGCTACATGTGGTGGCAGAACGTTTGATGGAGCGTATGCGCCAGATGCCAGAACTGGAGTGGGTGCATACCGACTATCTGGAGCCTTATCCTATCATTAATGTCGAACTCGATCCTGTGACGTCTGCCCAATTAGGTATTACGCGTACCACTGCCCAGCTAGCACTGAGTGCCACATCGAGCGACCTGCGCGTGGGACAGATTTGGGAGGACAGTTATGAATTGCCCATCGTGGTGAAAGATGATACTGATATGACTTTCTCGGATGTGGCCAATCTGGGCATCGCATCGCCGATGTCGATGGTGTCGGGAGGTCTGCACAGTACCAATTCTACAGTGCCTCTACGCCAGATTGCCAAAGTCGCGCCCAAGTGGAGCGAGAGCCGCATCATGCATCGTGGCGGCGAACGCTGTATCACGGTGACGGCCCAGTTTGCACAGGGCGTCTATACCGCGCCTGTAGAAAAAGAGATTGCCCGTATGATGCAGGAGGATATCCTGTTGCCACAAGGTGTGCGTACTGAGGTGGGTGGCGAGATTGAATATGGTGACGAGGCTATGCCGCAGATTATCGGTGGTATTATGATTGCAATGATTATTGTGTTCTTCTTCCTGTTGTTCAACTTCAGGAAATATGGTGTGACTACCGTCTGTATGGTCGCCTTGGCACTGATGACTCCTGGAGCGCTCATCGGTCTGGGGCTGATGAACCGAGCCTTGGGACTGACCTCAATTTTCGGTCTTATCACACTGATGGGAATGATTATGCGTAACGAGATTCTGATTTTTGAGCATGCCATTGACCTGATTAAGAAATATGTAGCGGATCATGGCGACTGGAAGAAGGACAGGCAGGCCTATAACAAGGCAGTGCGCCAGGCTGCCTACGAAGCTGGCAAACGGCGTATGGTGCCCATCTTCCTCACCACAGCCACTACTGCCGTTGGCGTGGTGCCGATGATCATCGCCCAGAGTTCGTTCTGGATGCCCGTAGGTGTCACCATCTTCGCAGGTGGCATCGGCTCGCTCATCATGGTGGTTACCATGCTCCCCGTCATTTATTGGAAGGTTTCGACTAAGTGAGAGAAGTAAGAGCTTGCTCTCACTTCCGAACGTGAGAAAGCTCAACGAAGTTAAAGTTTCGACTAA
>JAEEGF011553993.1_pt1 | contig 10937 bp, 9 predicted proteins | sample 9134171 | NCBI WGS metagenome assembly JAEEGF01 (sample SAMN16246542, study PRJNA631951) | gut metagenome | biome: gut microbiome; feature: rumen; material: AP-attached | host: Bos | place: Iran: Karaj | collected 2018-10
TGATGCCAGTAAAGCCTATAATGCAGCCGATCATCTTACGGACACTGAATTTCTCAAGTCTGAATATAGCCACCGCAAGAAGTGGAGCCAGGAAATTGCCCGCAGCATTTATAATTGAGCCGCGAACTCCCGAGGTATTAGCAAGTGACATGAAAAAGAAATAATACTGCCCGATAGTCTGAAAAAGCGCAAGGATCAGGATATACAGTGCGCTTTCCTTTTTGGGAATCAGGACCTTTTTGGCTACTATTGAGCCAAATACAATTGTCATAATGCCTGCAATTATAAATCTGGCACCAGCTAGAACGAGCCTGGATGCGGTATCAGAGGCATCAATGTGAAATAATTCGTAGGCTATCTTAATTGCTGGTGATGCACTTCCCCACAGGACGCAGCAAAATATAGCTGTTACTACCATTACGGGAGTGTAAGACCAGATGGAACTTCGCTTTATATTATCACCATCTATGTTGTTTTCCTTATTATCAATCATGTTTTCGTCCTTTATGTTTTTCCTTTCAAAGTATTCCAGATATTATTATGACATCTATATCTCCATAATCAAAGAGTGACATGTGCCTTAAAAATATCTTTTGGGCATAATAAAACCTCACCACCACAATGATGGCGAGGTTTTAAACATATCTTTTTATATATCAAAATAACCAGTTTACTTCCCGCTTCTACTTATCTTGAGAATCTCATCCAAAATTTCCTTGGTAGTCTTCATGTCTTTCTCACAATCCTGGCTAATCTCAATGCTGGACTGGGCAGATGCTGCAACCTCTTCAGATGTAGCTGACAGATTGCTGATAGCATCCATAACCTTGGCATTTGCATCAACACAGGCATCTACATTATCAGATATAGTACCGGCTCTGGATGTAAGGTCATGAACCTTTTCAAGGATAACCTCAAACTTCTCACCTGTCTGGGTGATGATCTCGCTCTGCTCATTGGCTGATTCAACACTCTTAAGCATATTTTCAGATGCATAATTTACCTTGCCAATAAGATCATCAATTGTCGATGCAATCTGCTCTGCTGACTCTTTGGTGTGCTCTGAAAGAGCTCTGATCTCATCAGCAACAACTGCAAAGCCTTTTCCTGCTTCGCCTGCTCTTGCTGCCTCGATTGAAGCATTAAGCGCAAGAAGATTGGTCTGGCCTGAAATACTGAGGATTGTTTCTACAATCTCTTTTACCGAGCTTGCTGACTGCTGAAGGTTTGACGTCATCTCGGCGGTCTCTGAGTTAACCGCTGAAGCTTCCTGAGACTTGGTATTCAGCTCTTTTACCAGATTATTACCATCATTAATGTTCTCTGTAACTTCGTCCGAATTAGCGCGCATGGCCTTGGCTTCGTCTGCGATACCTTCGAGAGAAGTTGTGATATTGGAGTTCATCTCGGTCTGAGTCTGAATTGCCTCGGCAATATGAGTTGTAGCTATAGAAATCTGCTCGGAGGATTCAGCACTCTGGGTAACCTTCTCGGAGAGAGCCTGCATAGCATCATTGGCATCCTCGAGCTTTTCACCAATCTTGGTGCCTATTTCCTTGATGACCTTGGCATCTTTTTCCTGCTGAGCAGCTGCTTCCTGAATCTCTGTGATGGTTTCGCCGTTCTGCTTCTTGTTAAGCCTTGAATAGAAGATGGCCATCAGCGAAAGAAGTAGTGCAAATATCGCATCTGTCAGAACTGCGAATCTTCTGTTCATAACCTCAGTAGAATAAGCGAAGAACAGTGGTATGTATAGAACATTGATAGCGATAACAACTACTGATGTAATTATCGTAAGCTTTGTATCCGCATATAACAGAACCAGTATCAAAAGAGCTGGTCCAAATGCCCACATGTACGTAATGTGCACGGATCCCAGCATTACTACCAGATAGCTTACAGAAAGGCATCCCATCAGCATGTATTTGCCCAGTGCTTTGCGGCTGTACATTATGTAGGAAGCCACACATGCAATAAGAATCAATACCTGCATAATCACCATGGCTGTGGTGTTCAAAAATCCAACCCTGGCATCCTGATATATAATCGTAGCAAGAATCTCAAAGCCTTGTATAATGCATGCAAACTTAAAAGCTAACAGATTACTCTCATAAAAATGCTTTTCATGTAAATTCATATTCTTCTCCGATCTTAATATACTTGTGCTTCGCTAAATCGCACGCAATATAAAAATACGAATTATCATCCACAATACTATTATTTAACATTTACAGCGAGTAGTCTAATTAACACTTTATAAAATCTGTAAATTATTGGAATTTGCCCGTGGTTGGGGGGAAGCATTGTTTGAGGAATAGGATTTCGGGGATATATTAGCCTAAAAGGTGAAATATAGCATTGTGCGGCTATTCGTTTTTCATGATTTTTTGGTGGCTGTTAGCCGCAGAAGCATAATAGCCCCTCGTGCGGCTAACAACATTTTCAGATTCATTAGCCGCATATGACATATATTTGCATTTAGGCTAATTCTATTTTCCAGTAAGCAAATTTTCATTAGCCTAAATCCCCCCAAAAACAAACATGCGGCTAAGCAATCAGCAAAATAGATGGTGAATGCATTAGCCGCAATTAAGCATATTCATATCTTTAGTATGACAAATATAGTAATTTATCCATAATTGATCTCCAGCTTGGCAATAAAATCCTCCAAAACATATCTGGAATCCACATCAGTGTATATTCGAATTGTAGGATTGTCCTCTTTTACCTCAGAGGATGTATCCTCCGCTACAAAAGGAGCCTTGGCATAATGATAATGCCCGCAGCCAGGATTGATTGCAATGGCAATAGCTGGAGAATCGCCTAATGACCAGCTCTCTCCCTGTGTCCAACCAGCAAATGGTGACATATTGTAGTCAACCATGTTACGGAAAAGATGCTCTCCAATCCTACCACAGGGGCGAATCCTTCTCTGAATCTCTGCAAGGCCAATGTTCACTGTGATATACACATGTGATGGAACAAGCCACAGATCTATTCCGCTCTGGAGCACCGTGTTGGCAGCTGGAATATCGTTAGTTGCGTTAAACTCAGTAAAAGGCGCTTTACATGGAGCTTCTCCATGTGTGCCAATCCATATGACATTTATCTTGTCTTTTACCTTTGGCTCAACTAAAAGTGCCTTGGCTACATTTGTGATTGCGCCCTGACACAGTATGAAAAGAGGTTTCTCATCCTCTCTAAGTGCCTCGTCAATGATGAAGCGTACTGCTTCAGAAATATTCTCGTCTGCTTGAGAGACTTGATCACCTCTAAGGTCTTCGGCAGACAGTGGTCCATCCTGGCCCTTGAGCACAGGAACTTCAATATCCATGCAATCAAGTATTGTCTCGATCTCGCGAAAGCTTCTCTCCATGGAGCCCGCTTCCTTGAAGTGCTCAGCTATTATCCCCTTAACGATCAGTTTGGGACTCATGAGCGCATGTGCTATGGCAAATGGGTCATCTGCCTCGCAGGCCGCATCAGTATCAACAATTACACGTATTTTCTTGGATTCTGGAACGTCAAATTCGAATTTCATAGATTTTACCCCCCATACAAGATGATATACGAATTGCTCAATGACTATGGTCATTTCCGCAATTCTACATCATATACATAATGATAAGGCTGCACCGGACTTTTGTCATCCAGATGCAGCCTATAAATCACTTTATCAGAAGCCTACACAAGTTCCCTTAAGTGTAGCGCCCTTAAGGTTGTTCTTACCATTCTTGGAAGTGCAGTCCTGAATAATAGCAGTTCCAAAGGTAACCTTTTTGCCAAGAGCTGAAGGAGTTCCTTCTTTTGGCCAGTTGTAATTGTACTTCTTGTTGCCATCTGCTGTGCACTTCTTCATTGTAACAACACCGCTCTGGTTGTTGCGGTCAAAGCCACTTGCATAGTTACCAACAGCTGTGCAGCCCTCAAGTACGTGGTTGAGAGGATCAATGTGTGCTGCAACACCTGATGTCTTGTTATCTACGCCGCCAAGCTTGAAGCCGTTACCATCTCCATAGATTCCATCGCAGTATCCGTTGTAGTTAGCCTTGCAGTTCTTGAAGGTTACTACGCCGTGTGCTGCGTAGAGATCCCAACCGTCATCGCTGTTATACTCAGCAACACATCCTTCAAAGTAGTTGCCCTCTCCTGAATGGAGCTTGCATGCGAAACCGTCAGCATTTTCGCCCTTAGGATCTGCATTATGATGTGAGTAACAGTTGTAGAACTTGTTATTTGAGCCGCCGTTACTGATCTGGAAACCAGCGTCCTTGTTGTAACAGCAGGTTACATTTCTAAAGGTATTGTTGCTACCATCAACAAAGATTCCGTTGTCAGCAGCGTTTTTAACTGTAAAGTCAGAGAGTGTGCTGCCACTACCTGAGATTGTGATTCCACGACCTGAGCTGCCACTTGTTGATGAAAAATCAATTGTTGCGTTGTTCTTGCCGGAGATATTAACACCGCTTGGAAGCTTGACTGCTCCGCTCTTAACAGTTCCATCAATCACAATAGTTGTGCCCTTGGACGCTTTGCTGATAGCTGTTGAAAGAGAAGTGCCGCCGTTTTTAACAGTTATAGTATTGCCACTGGTACTGCTACCGCTTCCTGAACCACTGCCTGAGCCAGAACCATTACCTGAGCCTGAGCCGTTTCCACTTCCAGAGCCATCTGAACATGGCTCAAATTTAAACTGCTGACATGCTGATCCACTATATGACCAGGTGTTAATATTGCCACCTGCTGCCTTAGAAGAATTGTAAACATCCACAGCCTGCTTGTAAGAACTGCACTTTGTCTGAAGAGCTACAACTCCGTCAGAAATTTTAATTACCTTGAAGACCTGAGATTTCTTGCCGTTTGATGGCCAAAGCTGTACGTTTGTGCCATTCTCTTTTTTACCACCATCAACATCAAGCATAAGTCCCCCACTCATACCATTCTGGATAGTGATGTAATTCTTGTCTGTGTTCTTGACATACCATTTCTGGCTGGCAACTCCTGTGCCTGCTGCCTGCTGTACATTGGCACCCTTAGCATCCTTGCTGTCCTTGACATCAATGTACATCTGGCTGTTGATGTTCTTGATGTAGTACCAACCATCAGCAATGATGGTCTGTGTTGTTGCTGCCTCAGCAGTTCTGGCTACGCCAACTGCGTTGGAAGCAGATGCTACCATTGTTACTGTGGCGATAGCGACCACAATCTTTTTGAATAACTTTTTTACCATACCTTCTTCTCCTTTTTTGCCTTACTAAGTTTGTCTTGATAATCAATGCATTTCAGCTACCCCCCATAACTGAAACACAATGTACATCTAGCATAGCACGGGCCGGAGAACAATGTAACCGCTTACATGTCAGAATAATTCACGAATTTTGAGACATGAAATTGTGCATTATATCTGTTTATCGATAAACAGGAAAACTATGTTCAACAAAAATCTGTTGACATCCAATTGCGTGACAATTATACTAACAAATAATAATTTTCAGAAAGCTGTGCAACTATGATATACACTTACCTCGTCAATTTCACATCATCTAATGTAGCCCCCATTAATAATCAGGGGCCTATTAGTGATAGAATTGATGAGGATAACGATATCATATAGAACAGTAGACGCAAGTTTATTACTAATTGATCAAAAGCCTCATCCGACTTTATTAGTTTGATGGGGCTTTTTTTATTCAAAACCGCTCTCGCATAGAAGTCACATACGACTCAATCTTATACATTAACATCAGGAGGAGAAATTATGGACCAAGCAGCATTACAAAATTCAGATATCGCAAGAGAAAAAATAGTCGCTGGCTTCTACGACCAGTATTCTGAAGACGACAGATTGACACGTTCCGTCCATGGAAGGCTTGAATATGCAACCACCATGCATTACATCCACCGCTTCGCGGATAGCAGTTCAAAAATCCTCGAGGTTGGAGCCGCCACCGGAAGATACTCCGTAGCTCTTGCAAAAGAAGGCATGGAAGTATCCGCAGTTGAACTTGTTCAGAGCAATTTTGAAAAGCTTCAAAAGAAATGTAAAGGCCTCCCTAATATAGCTGCTTACCAGGGCGATGCCACAGATCTTAGCCGTTTTGCCGATAGTTCTTTTGACCTGACACTTGTGCTCGGCCCGATGTATCATCTCTATGATAAAGAGGATGTTAACAAGGCCATTGATGAGGCTATCCGAGTGACCCATAAGGGCGGAACCATAATTTTTGCCTTTATCTCAGTATTTGCTATCATGTACGCAAACTATTTCTATGGCAACTGGCAGGATGGCCAGATAGAGAACTTTACTGACGATTACAAGGTAAGGCACTTCAAGGAGCAGCTCTTTACCGGCTATGACGTAACTGAGTTTGAAGCTCTTTTTGCGGGAAAAGATATAGAGTGGATCACCACAGCAGGCGTCGACGGTCTGATTCAGCCAATTGAGGAAAGATCTGATTTTCAGATGTCTGATGCAGATTTTGAGGCACTTTCCAAATGGTACCTTACATTTGCTGAAAAAAGAGAGCTTCTGGGGCACACGAATCATCTATTATATATTTGTAAGAAAAAATGAATCCATTAGAAGAGGAAATCCATGCTAATAAATGATTTTGAAATCACATTAAAAGACGGAAGGACCGCAATCATACGCAGCCCAAAGGAAGAAGACATTCAGGGAACTCTTGATTATCTATATAAATCAGCTGGTGAAACTGAGTTCATCCTAAGATATCCTGAGGAATGCGTAAAATACACTGCCGAAGCAGAGAAAGCTCTATTTGAAAGGATGAGCACTTCTGATAACGAGACCATGCTGGTTTGCATAGTTGATGGAATAGTAGCGGGAAACTGCCAGGTAACCTGGAGCAAGAATATAAAGACCAGACACCGCGCCACAGTAGCCATTGCCCTCTGCAAAGACTACTGGAATCTCGGAATCGGGACCAGATTTTTCCAGGAGCTAATCCGCATCGCAGAGAGTAACCCTGAAATAACCCAGATGGAGCTTGATTTCATTGAAGGAAACACCCGTGCCAGAGCCCTTTACGAAAAGATGGGCTTCAGAATCACAGGTATGAAACCAAACGCCGTTAAACTCAAAGACGGAACAATGCTAAATGAGTATTCTATGGTTAGGGAAGTGAAAAGATAAAATGTATGAAAAAGGACAGATAATCCCGCTTGAATACGGCGATTTTCTGTCCTTTGAAAATTTTTAATATATTCCCAGTAGTATTCTGAAATACTCAATAGTTCTGGCAAGTCCTTCTTCCAGGCTTATAGTTGGCTCCCAGTCTAGCTCGTTCTTCGCTAAGTCAATTACAGGCTGTCTCTGCATCGGATCATCCTGCGGAAGCGGCTTATATACAATCTTGGAATCTGAACCAGCTAGCTTGATTACGAGCTCTGCCAACTCAAGCATCGTAAACTCACCAGGATTTCCAATGTTTACAGGACCCGTGAAACCATCTCTGCTATTCATCATCTTGATCATGCCATCGATCAGATCATCAACATAGCAAAAACTCCTGGTCTGCTTGCCATCGCCATAAATAGTAATATCTTCATTATTAAGCGCCTGAACAATAAAGTTCGACACAACTCGTCCATCATGAGCGCTCATTCTAGGGCCATAGGTATTGAAGATTCGGATAACCTTGATATCAACCCCATGCTGCCTGTGATAGTCAAAAAAGAGAGTCTCTGCCATTCTCTTTCCTTCATCATAACAGGAACGCGGACCAATAGGATTGACGCATCCTCTGTAGGTCTCAGGCTGCGGATGAATCTCCGGATCACCATAAACCTCACTGGTACTGGCCTGCAGGATTCTTGCATTACATCTTTTTGCTAGTCCCAGCGTATTAAGCGCTCCCATTATAGACGTCTTTCCCGTCGCAATAGGATCGTGCTGATAATGAATAGGGCTCGCAGGACAAGCCAGATTGTAAATCTGGTCCACCTCAACATAAAGAGGCTGAGTCACATCATGCCTGATAAACTCAAAGTAATTGTTGTCCATAAGGTGCCTGATGTTATCCTTACTTCCCGTAAAAAGATTGTCCACACAGATAACATCATTTCCCTGATCCAAAAGCTTTTCACATAGGTGTGAGCCCAAAAAGCCAGCTCCACCAGTAACAAGAATACGTTTGCGTTGCATAGTCGTCCCCCTCTGAACGAATAATTCACACTAATGTTTCATTGTTGTCACGTACTGTAAGTCTGTCTTGTAAAACCACAAAGATGTGTTATCATAAGTATATAAAAGTGCTACCGATAGACGGTTAGCCCTATAGTTAAGTGATGAAGATAACCGCTCAACTTACCAGGCTGGGGCGGTTATTTTTGTGTCTTGGAATCATGCTTTCCAAACATGTAACCAAGACTAAAGAACGTCGCACACAGTGCAAGCACTGCGATTAAGTCACTGATGGTTAGCATAAGCAAGTTCCTCCAACAAAGATTTCTCAACTGAGATTTCTATGATTAACGGAGGTCACAGTCCTCCGAACGAAGGACTAACCGCCTACCGAAAATGGTAGCACCATCTATGATTATATCGAACATCTGTTTGTGTGGCAACAATTCTTATTTCGTGTTGTTCTGTACTTCAAATCAATCCTTTGTATAAAAGACGATACTTTAGAGTATAACAGACATGATTTTTCCATTGCCATTTTTTGCCTTTTTAATAGGTAGAACAATTATAAGGGCAATGATAAAACTAATCCCTGTCACCATCAGAAATCGCCATATAGATTTAGCCTCGGAAAATCTTTGCACAATTGTTATTACCCAAACATGTATGATATAAACAACATCTGTAGTCTTTCTCCGCTATCTTAACTTATCTATCTGCAACATTACTTTGGTACTTAGGCATATAAGAAACAATGGTACAGCAGGTGTCCAACCGAAAACTATGATACTTACAATACTGAGTAATGATTCTCGAAAAATAAATGGGAAGTATATTGCAGTTGAAATAATATAAATCGTAATGATTCTTTTTACATATGATTTCCGCCTTTCAGCATTCATTTTGGCAAAAAAGTAACCACTTGAAATAAAGAAGAATGGCACGCAAAATCAAAAAACCACTGACCATAATAATAATTCGCAACATTGCTTGAAAATAGCGGCAAACAATGTGATCCAATTATCAAAATGCAACAAACTGTTTTCAAAATATCTATACAATTATTCAGTCCATTTTGTTCCGTTATCAATTAATACCACTCCATAATCTTAGGCTTACGCTTATTGCATTTGCTCATATTCTTATAAAAACCGCTCGGTACATGTCTTCAACAATTCTTCCACTCTTTTTTTATATAAAGCCAAGATAACAAAAATAATTACACCAAACAAACAGATAGAAACTATTGTCGAATTGTAAAAGGAAGCATACCATGCGTATATTATCAAGCCCACAATAAGAATCATTGTTTTATTATTGTTAAAACCAATATGATAATAATGCTCTGACAATACTGTTCTAATAATCATGAATACTATGTATGAAATTCCCGTTGAAATAGCAGCACCACTGCATCCATATCGCGGAACAAGAAAGCTATTTCCTACAAAATTTACAGCACATGCAGTCAAAGGCGCAACTATCTGTAGTTTGCTTTTTTTCAAGAACACCAATCCAACTACCGTTGTTTCAGAAAGTGTGTACATTATTGGTGAAAAAGCCAAAAAAGGCAGCAATGCCGATGCTTCACGATATTTTTCACCCAACAATAAAACTATTATGTCTTTAAATAAAATTAGAAATGCCCCCAAGCAAAACATAATAATAGTGATAGTTTCATTAACTTTTATATAATATTCTTTTTCCTCCTTATTCTTGGAATATGTTTCAATTGCATTTGGCATCCATACGGCAGTAAAGCTTGTCTGAACTATCTCAAAAACGTGTATGATTGACATAGCTGATGCATATATACCCACTTCATAAACACCGTAATAATGCTGAATAAACAATCTGTCCAATGCCTGAAAAATAGTTGTTAGCCCCAATGTAAAAATCAAAGGATAAGCATATTTAAATAGTTGGGAAAACTCATGTACCACATAATCTCCTTCTCTATTATTCCCAAAATTTTTATGAATAAAAGCCAGCGCTATTATCACTGAAAAAAAGATTGCTATTACTAAAGCCATGCATAAATGCTCAGACTTTAATATGCTGAAAAGAAAGCCAAAGAGTAATACAAGCACTACAAAAGATGTCTTCTGAACTATATTAACTATTGCATATTCCCTTGTTTGGTTCTCCAATCTTAGGATAACTAACAAGAATCTATTACTAAGCAACACTAATATATAAAGAGAAAAAAGCAAAACAAGCTTGGTATCCAATAGAATATTTTTGATGTCAAATACAATCCATATAACAGAAATACCTAAGCAAACAATAAATGAAAGAATAAATGGAAAAAAAACGCATGTCTTAATCAGCCTGATTCTATATGCATAGGTATCTACATCATAATAAAACCTTACAAGTGCCTGATCCATTCCCAATGCCAGAACCATAATTACCATGTTTCCGTACATTACAAAAAGAGAGTACAATCCATATTCATCCGGTGAAAATAGTCTTGTAATAAGCGGGGTTGAAATAAAACCAATTAGTAGGCTCGCTAATGTTCCAATCCCAACATGTAAAGCTCTAAATAATAATCCACTCTGCTTCCTCATCGCAATTCCTTACATATATAACAAAATCAATATATCTTAATTGCTTTTACTTTTGCCCTCTATAATATCTGCAATTCTCTCACACGCATGTCCATCACCATACGGATTACATTTCCTGCTCATGCCACTATAATATTCTTTGTCCGTAAGTAATCTCTCAATTTCTGTGTATATCGTGTTTTCATCAGATCCAACCAGTTTAGCAACTCCAGCTTGTATAC
>JAEEGF010063563.1_pt1 | contig 10936 bp, 12 predicted proteins | sample 9134171 | NCBI WGS metagenome assembly JAEEGF01 (sample SAMN16246542, study PRJNA631951) | gut metagenome | biome: gut microbiome; feature: rumen; material: AP-attached | host: Bos | place: Iran: Karaj | collected 2018-10
ACTCCATGCTCTCGAACTGACAGAACGAAGCATCGTTCTGCTGGGCACAAAGCCCCTTCCACTTAGCCGCACTGCGACGGATATTCAGTGGATTACAATTACGTATTCCTCTAGGTGTTGTAGTCATAACTAATGTTTTAATCTTTTAATGTTTTAATGTTTAATGTACTAAATGTTGCGGCGTTGCGGTGTTGCGGTGCTAACACATCAGCAGACCTGTTTTGCGATAACGGCTCTTGGTAGTACCGTCTTCAACAAACTCGTCGGTTTTCACTATCAGATGATCCTGCACCAGACGTGTAATACGCATGCGCGCAGCCGATGAAGAGTTGAGCTTAAAGCAGCGGCAAACATCGTCGGTAGTAAACTCCAACGGCAGGTTGGCAAACCCATCATAGGTTTTCTGACGTCGACGTACATTAACGCTGGCATCGCGCATCTTATTCTCAAAGTAGCTCTCGGCCATAGCGCCAAAATAGTAACGCTGACAGGCGTACTGGATGTTTACTATGAGTTCGGCCAAGCGCCAGTCGATCTCGTCGGTCTCGAACTCGCCACACCAGAATTCGCCTTCCTGATGCAGACTGCCCCAATGGCGCATTACAATGAATGGAGCAGCGAAGTTAATACCATGGTAGGCACAACGCTTCAGCAGCATCTCGTCGGCTTTCGACTGGTTGTCTTCGGCATCCATCATGCGGCGTGCGGTCCACTCGTACAGTTCGTCGACTATCTTATCCATCGACAGCAGTCCCTTGGTACGATCAAGCTTCTTAGCCCACTCTTTCAGGCGTTCGTCGCTATCGTAATCTACCTCGCGCTCACGGCTCATCATCTGGAAGTTGGTGGCTGGCAGCGGTATGCAGGTTAGGCGTGTGGCCAATCCCGAACCGAAGTTCTGCTCGTTTACCTTCTTTTTCAGGGCGATGGGCGTACCTGTATATATAAAATTCCAGGTTACAAAGAAGTCCTGCAGTATCGAGTCGTTGTTCGAGTAAGCCTGTCCATCCTCTTCGTTGTGGAAGGCTTTCAGCTCCAGGTTCATCTTATCAATCCAGCTACCACCCTTCTGCACACAGATGGTATTGTCGAGCTCGGTATCAAACGTGAGCATGTGCAGCTGCATGGGCTGACCGTCGACCTCCTCGACCGAGTTTACCATATCCTGGATAAACTGCGCATTCGAGGTGCGCGATGGGTGTATGCGCACAATAACCTTGGGCTTTTTGGGTTTCTCCTTGTTAGCACCTTTGGTTCGCATCTGATCGCGATAGGCATTAATGGCATCCTTACCCACCTTATCGGCCTCGGCTATCGGTGCAGCCAGCAACTTATACAATCGTGTGGCAAACGATTTTCCACTGGCAGGGTCGCCAATAATGAAGGTAGAGTTATTGAGTCGACGTAGCTCCTCGGGACGATGATAAAAGCGATAGGTGCAACGTGTCATCAGCGTCATGGCCAGTGCACCACCTACAAACATGGCTGCAGGATACTGATTGTGCTTAAGCCCCTTGCACATATCCTTCAGGGCAGGGAAATAGGCCATCAGCTGCTCAATCTGCTGCCCCCACTCCCATAGCCACAGGGCCATGTTCTCATCGTTCAGTGCCGCCTCCTTCTGCGGCGTGGCTTTCGTAATCTCTTGATACGTTTGCCCCGTGTACGTCTGGATAGCCTCAAGCATGGCTTTGCTAGGCAAACTGCTGGCATAGCGCTTTTCTTTCTGCGCCACGCACTCAGCTGCACTGGCCACCGTTTGGGCCACATTCTCGTTACGGGCCGCGATGATCTCCTGTACCCACGACTGACTCTCAACCACGCGCTGCACTTGGGCTTTGTCGCCATCCAACATAAGCAGCAGGTCGGTGGCCAGTTTAAGACTCTCGGTGTGACGGTTGCTGTCGGCTTCGCATGGCAGCTTGACTGCATAGCGAGCATCAATAATACTCTGTATATCATAACCACGCCATTTTATACATTGAACATTGGCTTGTACTTCTGGATTTACAGTCACTGTATTCTCTCGCGTAGCCTGGCTACGACCGTCTCGATATAGAGCAGTATATCGCTCACTAAATTCTTTGTTCTCATACGTAAAAAGTTCTTTGTCTAAATACAAAATATCCGATTCCTTACAGATGAAGCTCATACGGCTGGCATCTTTACAACTTTCGTCGACATCTACACCCAGCACCTGGGCCATGGCATGCTGATTGTCGATCAGGTTTCCCCAATCCAATCGGGCCTTAAACACGATTTTCAGGCCTTTACCACTAGGGGTTATATAAACGAGCACGATACCTAACGCCTGCAGGTCGAGCCCCTTCTCTACCCAGCCCTGATACAGGGTTAGCGGGTCGTCGATGTGGTCGATATCCATCACCACCAGGCCGGTTAATTGGGTGGCAGCCTGTTTGCGCCAGGCGCCAACTTTTCCTTTTGCCGATGTGGTTTCGCTGAATGTAGCCTGGAAAATAAAGGCAGGCAGTTTGCGTTTTAGTGCCGCATCGTGGGTTTGGCGATACTTATCGATATTCTCGCTCCACTGTTTTGCCTTGACGAGGGCCCAGAACTGGGCCTCGTCTACTGGCAGCGTAGGGTTACTGAAATTCTTTTGATAACAAAACATCTAACCTCCTTTTTTAAATTCAACAAAAATCGCGCAGTTCGCGATCTATCATCGCATTCTTGGCATCGTGATGGTGCTTGTCAAGCAGGGCCAACACAGCTGCAATACCCTGCTCCTTAGGGAAACTGCCCATAACCTTAACGCGCTGCATGCTCTCTTTTACCCAGCCCCAAGGCAACTTTTCTATCAGTTTATCCTTGGTTCTTACCTGAGGCTTGCGCTTGTAACGGTCGAAACAGATAACCAGCTTACCTTTACCGTTGTATTCCAGCCATACACGTCCGTCAACCTTGCGCCCATTTAACAGGGCATCCATTACAGCTTTTTCGTTCTTGAATAATACTAGTTTCATTATTTGTTATTTAGTAAATCACTACTTCCTTTCGTACACGATGGCGGATCATACCGCCGCCCATACCGGCATTCTGCAGTCCCTCTCTCAACAGCCAGCGCTGGCACGTAAACTTCTGCTCAACCACCAGCAGCATGTTAGCACACACCCTTTCGCCGTCGGCTCTTATCAGTCGGTGTTGGCACGAGGCACAGCAGCATTTAATCATCACATCATTGTTGTTACGCACTTTCTTAATAAAAATCTCATTCATTGCTTTTACTTTGTTTTTAGGATTAATACTTTAGTTCTTTGATTTTTCGCTTCAGGGTTCTGATCTCGTTCTTAAGCACGGCCCGCTCGTCCTTAAGCTGCATGATTTCGGACTGCAACTGTCTTACAAGACCACCATCAAGCGTGGCGTTTACCATTGTTTCGATGTCGCTGATAGTCAGACTGTCGGTACGCTGCATCCACACCCTTACAAACAGACCTTTAAGCAGCGTTAGCTTGTTGAAATACATCAACTTCTGACCGTCCAGCTTCACCTCGTAACCACCTTTCACCGTCGATACTTTAAATTCAATTTTCTCAATCATATTTTTATCATTTTAAATTGTTATTTTGTCGGATTGACGATGCAAAAGTACAGGTAAAAAGCATGCAAAAGAGCGTTTTTTTCGAGTTATCTAGGCGCACTATACGCTACTATACGTACAGCCTTTTCGGGCTATACGCACTATACGTACGGACACAAAAAAAGCGAGCTAAAAATGCATTAGCTCGCTTTAATGGGATGTTTATGGGGCGGTTTTACAGCATCTTTAACCGCTTATAAACCTCTTTTATTATCAAGGTACTCTGCTCGTATCGGTTCTTGTCGCCCGTAAAACGGTTCTTCCATACCGATAATTCGTTTAATGGTGGCAGCGCCTGGCCGTTCATATACCATGCCGCAGCCTCGCGCCCCAGCAGCGTGGTGTATTTATGGTATCGGGCCTCGCCCTGCTTGGTGGTATCAATACCCTGCAGCAAATCGGGCACCAATGCCTCGATATCTGCAAAAAAGTCGGTATAGCAGCCCATCACAGCCGTCTGCTTTTTATAGTAGCGATAACCGGCATATATACCAAACCAACCACGACCGCTGGTGGTATCAAACTGCAGCGCCATCTCTCTCAGCATCTTTGCCAGTTGTGGCTGCACATCTTCGGCACCAAACTCCACCATATCAAAAAAGCACAACTGCGCAGGCACAGCGGTAACCTCGAGCACCTCTACCTGCTCGGCATCATCGGCATCGGCCCTGCGCCACATGCCATCCCTACCCTGATACAAGTTGAGCGTACCTCCATCCTTTACCTCGATATTTGGACCGTAATTATTCTTAATGTTTATTGCCATATTGTATCTATTCTAAAAGTCGATTTAATTTCAGCTCACCTTTGTCCACATCTACTATCGGACCGTGGTTTGTATCTATGTGTATACCACCTTTGGCAGCCTGTTTCTCCAGATTCAGGTTCAACCTGTCGGTTTTGTCCGAAAGCTGCACAATGTCGGTCGACACGTTGTTCAGATAATCATCCCTTAACCACAGTATGCATAGTTTTATAGCGTTTAGCTCGGTACTTGTTAGATTGCTAATCTTAACATAGTCCATCATACGTCCCAGTGTGGTAGGTATTTCGGGCAGGTTGGTTATCAGGCTGTCGCACCCATAGTCTTGCTCGGTCATCGGTTGCATCTCTATACCCAGCTCGTTACATGTAAGGTGTCGCAGCATCAGCAGTGCCAGTATGGGCTGAAGCGCACGTCGTGGTGTTTTCATATAGTACAAACGCGACAACATGGCCCCTACATCGCCCACATCGTTATACAGATCGCCAGGCAGCAAGCGCATCTTTTTGTCAATCTGTCGCAACATAGCCCATAACTGTGCCTCGTTCTCCAGTCGCCATCCGCGCCATAACGCCTGTAGCGGTTGTGATTCGAGCTGACTTTTGAACCACTCGCCACTATGCCCGCCCAGCTCGAAGTTGCCACAGATGGATGCACGCTGACGTTTAAGACCGATGGCCAGTTCACGTATCTCAGGCTTAGCGGCCGCCTCGAGTCGGTCGATATAGGTGGTACGCATCTCTCGGGCTTCACGACTCAAATCGTGCCTGGAACTATCAAGCCATATATCGATATAGGTTTTAAGATGTGATAAGTTAGCTGTATCCATTTGGTTAAGCATGGTTGAGAGCATAAACTCCGCCTCCTCTTGCGCCATGGCATCCTCGTTGGGCGGCAACAGCGTTTGGTTTCGCAGCCAGTAGTCCCAGTTAATGTTCGATGCCATTGTGGGAACATGCTTGGTGGGAGTGTCGGCATCAACCTCTATTACCACATGTCCATGCTGTTTAGGTTTTACATCGGCATCAACAGCCACCACACGGGCCATCAGTTTATGTAGCTTACTCTCGGCCAGCAAATCGTTAGCCTGCTGTACCTTCTCATCACATATAAAGCCAATGCGTTTACCCATGGTGCGAGCCATCACCGCATCAGGGTTTCGGGGGTTACCGGGATCGTTCATCAGTACCACTGCTGGACGGTCGTGGTCAATCCATTGCAGCATAGTGCGCGTATTGGCCAGTTCTTGGTTAGTTTCAGGTTTCCCTGCATATGTATAGGGGTTAGCCGCATAGTGCACGCCCCTTATGATAAATGTCGTAGTTGGCATTGGTTGTAATCCATTTTTTTATAGATTGCAAAGATAACATTTTTCTATCAATTACCAGCGCTAAAAACAAGAATTTCGCAGCAAGCATTTAAATTTTTCCGAAATATCAACAAAACTGCACATAGCGAACGCCGCAACGCCGCAACATTAAGATTTTTGATTTTGGCGGTTGGCGTCACTCAAAGCATTATTTATATTATATATAATATTAAAATATTATATATAATATAATATATATACCAGGTTAAACGTTGCACACTGCAACACATCAAATGTTGCAGCGTTGCGGTGTTGCTACAATATCGCTTTATTTTACATTTTAACATTTAAAATAAATCGGAAATAAATCGAAAAAAGCCTTGTTTTGCACTATTATTTTTTGTACCTTTGCATCGTCAATAAGAGAGAAAGGCGCGGTTCTAGTTAGAGCGAAAAATTTTCTTAGCTAGCGAGATTTTTTAAGCCAACTACGCAGTTACTACCTACACTCCCCCACTTGACAACCGAGAACTACTAACAACAAAAGTTTAACCATTAAAATTAATTTTACATTATGAGTTTAAAAGTAAAGGCAAAGGAACAGCTGATTAAGGTCGGCAAATACGAAGGCAACTATCGTTTTGTAATGATCCCAGAGTTGTACACCTCACTCAGTCAGGAGAAGGTGATTAAGGAGGCTGCGCTGCGCAGCGGCGTAAGTAAGGGAATTATGCAGGCATGCTGGGATGCTGCTGGCGAGGTGATCAAGGCGTGGGCCACTGAGGGGCACTCGGTTGCGCTGCCAGGTTTGGGAACCATGCGATTCGGCATCCGCGCCAAGAGTGTGGCCAAGGTAGATGAGGTGAAAGCGGGACTGGTAACCAGTCGACGTATTATCTTCACCCCTGCCGTAGATCTGAAGGAGGAGCTGGCTGGTACGGCTATCCAGATTACCTGCTACGACCGCGATGGTAAGGAGGTGAAGCGTGTAACCAGTACCGATCCTGGTACGGTTGAGGATCCCGATCAGCCATCGAATGGCGGTGGCAATACCGGTGGAAACACCGGAGGCGGCGGAAATAGCGGCGGTGGCAATAGCGGTGGTGGCAATAGCGGTGGTGGAAGCCACGAGCCTATCGGAGACTAAGGGCTGGGGCGCAAGCCCCACCCTATCCATTGACCATTGACCATTAAACATTGACCATTAAACATTCTTGGCGATGCCAAGCGTACTAAAGAAACGATTATAACATTAAAAGCTATGACAAAGAAAGAAACAATGAAGTTCATCGTACAGATGATTGCCAGTATCGCAACTGCGATTGTGACGGCCCTTGGCGCCACATCATGCATGGGCGCTATGTAAAATAGCCAAGGACCTGCACTTGCGCGGCCCGCCACGCATACTGCAGCAGGCTTAATTACCCTCAGGTTCCAAAGCGAAGCCTGAGGGTAATAGGTTATTCATTAAGAACTAAGCTACCTTACACTTAATTTTGATAGTAAGCTGAACTTGATGTTCTGGGTGGGCTTCGTTAATAATCCTGCTGATACGACATTCGAAGATTTCTGTCCACCCCATTTCCAGGAAAGAAGCTATGTCATCGTTGTCCTCGCGAGGAATATAACCAATGCAATAATCCTGATTATCATCCTCGTTGTGATACAAGACCTTGACTGCGTCAGGATCATAGCGGTTATCCATGTCGCGCTGCAGTTTTAGCAAAGTACCTACCTTAAGATTGTTCCAAACTTCATCTGCTTCATGATACATACGACCTGCCAAATGGCAATTCATAAAAAACTTCTTTTTCTCTCCCATAACTCTTCATCTTTAATGTTTACGATGCAAAGTTAGGAGTATATTGTACCAAATCGTGGTACAATCCTGAGAAAATAATTTTTCTCAGGATTTATATCTTTCAAGAGCAGCTTGAAGCCAGCATTGTATATCATCGGCTAGCCACTGTGGCGATATCACTTGTAACCATTCGCCTCGTGCCATCAGGCTGGCTTTGAAATCGGAAGTTGGTCGTAAAAAGAGTTCGAAATCAGTATATTCGTCTGTAGAATCGAGTTCTCTCTGCGAGCGATGCAACGGCAGGTCGCGCAAATAATATGGTTCTTGACCGTAAGCACGAAGCACAACTCGTACAAGCTCTGTGCCATCACCCACTACGATACCATAGCATTCGCCAAAATAGGCCTCTGCATCGAAATCGGGATCGACAATAAACTTATCGCTAAGCATTTCAATCTCTAGTATACGATCAAGCGAAAACACTGCAAAAGCCCCCATCGACATCTTAGCCAGCAGATACCAGCGGCGCTTGAACAGTTTGACACAATATGGCTCAAGAGTATATGTTCTTGACTCGTCTGCACCATATTTGCGATACGTCATGCTAATACGTCGACTATCATGCATGGCTTTAGTAATCTGTTTCAATCGCAGGCTACCAGAAGGAATTGACTCCAATAATATGCGATTCTGGAGTCCCATATTCTCATCAAGCATATTGCCCACGCTGAGTGTTGAGTAAAGCCAGTTGGCAATACTGTTATCGCGAAGAACCTCCTTATTATAAATGTAATAGCGATTTCCGTCTTTACGATCACACTCAATCACTACTCCAAACATATCAAGAATAGCATCGCGATGGCGATTAAATGTGGTTCGCGAAAATTCCACGCCCCCACTCTCCTCCCTGCGCTGCCATTTCAGATTAATCTCAGCAAAGGTTATCTTACCAGCCTGATAAATGGTCTCTATCAGCCAGATATATTCTTTGAATAGAATGGGTATTTTCATAGGCTATAGGAATAATATATCAAGCATTCTTTCCTGATGTTCTTGTATATCTGCTGCATTCCATTCCATGCCAGTATCTCTTTCCATATCTCCATTCAGCATTGCTTTGTGATTATCTCGACAAATCTGCATCATTATCTTGAACTTAAGTGAAGCCACGCTTACTTGATCCGACTTTCCATCGCTATAATGGTCGAGTTTCGTTATTGGATCCCAGTTTGAGCCAGAACTATTAGCTTCGGCACTAATCATTGCAAAGTTGCCAAAACAATTTATAGCATCAGCACTAAGAGGTTTGCCCTCTCCTGCCTTAGCCTGTGGATAATAGTGCTCCAAAGACTTACGAGTACGAGAGAAATAGAAATTGTTGAACGGATCTAGTTCGAAGTCGCTACAACCTAATTCCTTAAAGAACTGTGCACGTTCTTTGGATCCTTTCTTTATCTTATTTCCACGCAAAGTGTCTGCATACTTTTTCCACAGAATATAATCAGTGTAATTGAATACAAATAACGGTACATCAGCTCTGCCCTGCTTATATATTTCTTCAAAAGCATCTCTATAGTCAACATCATCACAACCAATCTCATCAAGATTCAATTCGCCGCCTTTTATTATTTCATTGTCAAATGCATTTGGACCCGGTTGGTTCCTTTCATTAAGACATGTCGAATTTAGATATACATCGTAGAAGTACTTGTCTGCGAGATTTTGAAGGAACTCCAAATACTCTCTATCTGATGGTTCGTAGTTATCTAATAGATATAGTAAGCAATAGAAGAGGTAATTCTTGCGCTGTTTGGGAGTAAATGAAACTTCAAACATCGATAGCAAATGAACCAGTTCTTTCTGTATATCTAGCGTAGCTGTGAGATTCTTTGGATAAATCTTACTATTACTCTCTTTATAATAGTATTGCAACTTCCATGGATTATCACCCACCAGCTCCTTATTGTCGATGGAATGATGAACAATAAAATTGTCAAGCAAAAACCTCGCTTTCAACAAATTGAAAACGAATTCTTTTGCGAATCCTGCTTTATCATCTATATCATCCAAAACCTTATAAAACTCATTGAGTAATTCCTTATCATCAAGTGTAAACTCTGTGGGGTCAAAATCTTCATATTCCATCATAGTTACTTTCAACACAATCAGTAAGAAATTAGGGAAATCAATGATAGGTTGGAACTTGTCTTTTTGCTCAGATGCAGAAACTTCTTCCATCTTGCTTATTGGGTGCTTTAGCAAGGCCTTGATGCTTTCCTTTCCATCCGCCTCATCTTGTTCTGGAATATCCCCAAAACATTCGATTTTAAACTTATGGAGATTATTTCCAAAAACATTATTGATTGGAAGAACCTGCTGTATGTAGACATTCATTTCACTACATGCCTCCCACACACGGCTAAAGGTAGCCAGCTCTTTACCTTTAAGATTCTGACTTAGTTTGGATTTGACAATTTCATGTTTCTCCAACTGCTCTCCGCGAGAATTCATAACCTCAAAATAGTGATTCAGATCAACATCTTTAGGCACACTATAATGAATGATACGTACATTCTGAAGGAAATACTGCTCAAACCACTTTCGTTCTGAAGCATTTACTATTGTGTTAATAGCCTTTTCTGCAAACTTATAGCCATTCCTGATACCATAATCCACCTCTTCGCCTAAATCGGGATAGAAATCCAAGTTTTGAATCGTAGAAGCTGATACTTTTCGGGCACCATATGTTAGCTTATTCCTAAACTGTTTAATGCCCAAAGCTTTTAGAATGATGTAAATTGTAGTCAATCTTTGCTGACCGTCAATCACTTCATATTCACTATCTCCACGCTTATAAGTCACCAAAGTACCTATATAATAAGGAGCTTTAGGGTTTTTACATGCAGAATCGTATACATCTTTTATTAAGGCAGTAATCTCATCTTCTTCCCAAGCATAATTACGCTGATAGACAGGAATCATATATGTTTTTGCTTCCTGGCTTTCCAGATAAATCTGGTATATTGATCGTTCTTCAAGTGGCAATATCTTTTCCATAATCTTAATCAGTATAAAACGTGTTTACTTTGAAGAAGTGCAGATAGTTCTTATAAACTCCTTCGTCATCTTTATCCTTATCAAAGGTTCCATCCTCTATCCCCTGGTATACATTATCGAATATATCATCGTACGACAAGGGGCTTAGTTTGTCTGCCAACATGCTAAGTAATGATACAGGTGTATCTGAATCAGCTATTGCCTTATAAATATTTAGAGAGTTAATCTTGCCGCATTTATTATCCAACACATAGTTTTGAGCGGACTGCCAACCTAAATGATAATACTGGGCACGAAGCGAATATGCCCATATAAATGCATAGGTAACAAATTGTTCAAACAGTTCGGTATCAACCTTTGTAGGATATGTAGCAGGACAAAAGCGATCTACATATAAGAGCAGTG
>JAEEGF010472116.1_pt1 | contig 10936 bp, 10 predicted proteins | sample 9134171 | NCBI WGS metagenome assembly JAEEGF01 (sample SAMN16246542, study PRJNA631951) | gut metagenome | biome: gut microbiome; feature: rumen; material: AP-attached | host: Bos | place: Iran: Karaj | collected 2018-10
TTTTCTCTCGATAGAACCAAAACTTGCTGAGGATGGTGTGCCAGCCCTTATCTTTCAAGCAGCAGAGAAGGTCGGTTGTGCCCCATTATTCTCGCCAGTTAATGGAAAGGTATGTGCTTCGATTATTATTAAAGGCAATATGAATGAAGATATTTCGGAGGTTTTGCCATTAATTAACGGAGACATTGAGATTACTTTTTCAGAAAAGCTTACTCTTCCATTTAAGTCTTCGATAAGACCGCCCATGTATTTTGAATGTGCAAAGTACATTGATCAATACATTAAAGCACAAAGGCTGAGCTGGAAGAAGTTTATTTCTGAGGAGAAAAGAGAAGCCTCTCCAGCTTCATCAACTCAATGGACCAAGTATGCTGCAAAAAGCTATGATCCAAATGAAGCACTTATATATCCTAATAAAAAAAATCTTCTTTCAACAAATCACACAGAATGGCGTGAATTAAATTACGTGCTCAAGATGTGTCTCGATGAGCTTGGCTCTCTACATACTCCTCGTGTCTCAAGATTAGCATATAAAGAGAAAATTGAAGATCTAAGAAGAAAGATTAGTTTTGTGGGTATTACAAAGCCTACAGAGCTTAGAATAAGGGCAGCAGATCCGTTGGAAATAAAAGAGCTTAAACAAATAGGGAATAGGATTATAAAATCTATTACGAGTGAATATCGCGCATGGAATGTTGATTTTAGTCAACTTTTTGAACGCTATGTCCAATATGTGTTTTCTCTCGTTTCAGCACAAATAGGTGGGCACTCATATTTTAATAACAAGTTCTCAATCACCGGCTCTCATAGGAACTGGACTTTATCGTATTTAGAGCCGGATATTTTAATCCGTAAAGGAGATCGGCTAATAGTTGCCGATGCTAAGTATAAGATGCATATGATGAATGCAAAGTCGGAATCAGTTAATACTTTGAAAGAGGCATTTCGTCATGATTGTCATCAAGTTTTGGCTTATTCATCTTTCGAGAAGGAGGGTAATAAAGTCGCCATATTAGTCTACCCTAACAATGCTTTTATTTCATTACATCAAAGGATTCATGGTTCGATAATGAATGTCTCAAGTGATTTATATCTTATTGGAATTCCGTGGGGTGAGTGTAGGGATGGAGATACAGTTCTTTCGATACGTCAAAAAGTTGATAAAGCAGTAAACGGTATTATCCAAACAGTTTATTTTTGCGATCGATAAGAGCGTTTTTTCTGCTTCGGGACATCTTTTGTAGACGGTTTTTTATTGATTATTATAAAGGGTTTATTTGTTGAAAAACACGCTATGGAAATAAAGACAACAGTTAAATTGAACGCCCCTGCGGGTTGGAAACAAACGAGAAAAGATACTTCGAGTTTTATCATTTTGGACTATGTTCCAGAAACAGTTCAATGGATAAGGTCGGTAAGGATATGTATTAGAAAGGCTGAGCCTCGTCCTGACGTTCCTGCGGAAGAAATGCTGAAGGAAAGATATAGGAAAAGACATGGCCTTGCCGTGGATGCTTCTGTGGATGTGGCAATCCACAAGTTAAACCTTTACGACACTGTTTTTTTCTATTTTCTAGAGCTGGATTCTATGCCTGAGATTTATTCTGTATACGGTATCATAAAAACGGTAGAAGGCAAAGAGATTCATTTAGATATTCATAAGGAAGACCTGGGAGAAATCGAAAAAGATACTTTTGATGCTGACTATAAGAAGTTTCTTAAGTTATTACTCAAACCTTGACGACAGATATTGATAAGTTTTTTTTGCCCCCGTCCCCAGATTTCGTAAATAATTTATCAAATGGGCAAGTTTTCGTTTTCGGCAGCAATCTTGAGGGGATGCACGGGGGTGGCGCTGCCAAGATTGCACATGAAAAGTTTGGCGCCGTATGGGGTCAGGGCGTGGGCTTTCAGGGCCGCAGCTATGCCATTCCGACTATGCACGGTCCAGTTGATGATATTAAGTCATACGTGGACGACTTCCTTTCGTTCGCAGGGGAACATCCTGAGTTGGAGTTCCTTGTAACCCGCATAGGATGCGGAATTGCCGGGCTTACGGACGCGGAGGTCGCGCCTCTGTTTGCCGGCGCAGCCGGGATGCCCAATGTGAGACTCCCGAAGAGTTTCATAAATATCCTAACGCTGAGTTAGTATTCCAGTTTCCTGTTCTTTCTCTTTATTTGGTCATATTCCCCTCAGTTCAGGCGCAAGAGTGGATGCGTGAGAGATTGACTTAACGCATGGTGTCCTGTAGCTTTCTAACATCTCCCACTAAATGCTTCTTGTTGGAAGGGTTTTCTTCCAATCGTCAATAAGGGAGAGGTCCCTGGTTCGTTCGCGGTTTATGGTCATCTTTAAGTGCAGAGGATTCAGGTAATCGATGAAAACCAAAATAGTCCGAGCAGCCACGTGTAAATCGTCGGCGGTGTATACGGGCTGAAAGTCTCCCAAAGCATCGACGTTTGCACCACCATGACTAGTGGTGTTGAACAGAAGTTTGGCCACAAAGCGGTTGAAGTAGTTCTTTTGATTATTCGGAACCTGTTCAAGAAATGCTTTGTTGTGCAGAGCCATCTCGAAGGGCATGTTGTAATTGAATTTGAAGAACGATTCCATCACCTGCCTCATCTTGTTACCAATACCGGATATCTTGTCGGGAGCAGTTTCGCTCTCGGCGGCGAAATCGAAAACTTCCATCAAAAGTTGATGATAGTTGCTCTCTTTGCTGAATAAGAGATTCTTGATTGCTTTATCCTTTAATTCAAGACAGCCTTGTTCATTAAGGTTATTGAGTTTCGAGAGGTTGTCTTTAATGACCGACAGGTCGTTCACTGTCTGAATATCGTGGCTCAGGACCAGTATTTTATTATCCGCTCTCTTTCTCTCATCCACGATGCTTGTGAACTGGTCGTTTATGAATGAAAGCATTCCTACGCGGTTGCCGCGGTCGAAACTGCTTATGGGGTCGTCGATGATGTATAGTGAAGATGTGTTATAGCGATCGTTTTTTCTTTTCCCTGTGAATGTGGAAGCAAAGAAGTATGCGAGCGCAATGGCATTTCTTTCTCCAACCGAAATCTTGTCCAGCCTGACGGGGCGGCCACTGGATTTAAGAGTATAAACCCCTTTCTCTTCTTCACCTTCTGGTACAAGCTCCAGGCGGCCTTTGGTGCAGAAAATGAAGTCCAGGCATTCATTGATAAAGACTCGGGCATCGTTTGTGTTGCTGCTTTTTGCCTGGACATCCACCAAGTTTTTCCGTAGTGTCTTTATCCCACTTTCCAGAGCATCTGCTTCATCGTTGCCGGCTTTTTCATCGGCTCTGCTTTTAAGATAGGCGACTATGTCGTTCTCGTTTTCCAGGTAAGCCAGCTTCTCGTTTTTCTCGACCAGATCGGTCTTTTTCGCCTCTCTTTCCTTGACGTCTTTATTGTACTTGCCGATTTTGGTTTTGAGCGCATTGATGCTTTTCGAGAGCTCTGTGTAATAGTCGTTCAGCAACACAATGTTCAGGACTGAAGGTTCTGCCAAGATATTGTTTTGCCTGACTTTGACCTTACCGATCAGAGATTCTGCTTCAGTCTTGAAATTATTGAAAGCCAGTTCGGCTTTAGTGGCCTCAGCAGGAAAGATGGATTTTACATCCTCCGGTATTGAGAATTGCTCCGGGGTAAGATTGTTGATACATTCTTCAAGTGCGGCCTCGTATCCGGATGCGGCTGCTTTTAGATTTTCCTCAACTTTTGCGATAAGATCTTTCAGATCGTGCCTGTGCTCAGCTGTAATGGCCTGGTGGCAAAGAGGGCAGATCTTGGCTTCTTTATCTATGATTTCGGTTTGGGTCTGTTGGCGGTAGAACTCGCCCAGAGCCAAAAGCCTTTCTTCTCTCTCGGAAACTTCCGGCTTTTCGATCTTCTTTGCAAGCAGTTCTTTCGCACGTTCGCTTGCCGGAACCACACTCGAGTTGCCCGAAAGGGATGGCTCCCAACTGATACTTGGATGATTTTTTGTGGACTGGAGATTTATGATGCCAAGTTCGATCTCTTTCCTGAGTTCTATCTTGTCTAACCCTGCGGTAGTTAACTTAGAGAGTTTTGGGACCAGATCGTCAACGTTGACTCTCAATTTGTTGGCTTGCTCATTAATCTGTTTGCCAAGGCCGGCATAGCCGTTGTCTTTCCTGAAACTTGTATCAAGATCTCTGTATAGTTTGTCTGCCGTTGTTTTTGCGGTGGAAGCTTTAGACTGTGCTTCTTTCAGTTTATCTTCTTCGTCTTGAATCTTCTTTTTGAGATCGAACTCCTCCTGAGATATGCTGACGGCATCACCTATAGTCACGATCGTGCCTAATCCCTTTTTCTCCGACATCTCCAAATTATGTCTCACGAACTGCTCGTCGAATACGAAGATGCGTTTCCGGTCGTCTTCGTCGATGCTGGCTCCGGGGAAAGAGATATAGTCATCATTTCCTTGAGAATACTGACGGAATGCTTCGGCTATGGTGGATTTTCCGCTGCCATTCTCTCCAAACACTATGTTAATCTTGTGAGACAGAAGCCCTTTGAGCTCTTTGTTTTCACCAAAAAAGTCGGTCGAGATTACAACGTCATTCAGATTCTTGAACATATCGTGGTCGTGGCAATGGTTATTATTTTACCCAAAGATAGCAAATAAAATTGGATATTTCGAAATAATTCCATATATTTGCAGAAATTGGACAAGAATCCCCCGGTGACGGCACGATTTTTGTTCAATTTTTTCAGCCTCGTGTCGAGTGTAGTTCTTTGAAATAGATAAGGTTATTGTTGTCGCTGTAGTTTTTCCGTTTTTAGTTTCGTGCGGCTAGTTGGCCGCACATATAATCTCGAAAACAACCAAAAACAACAATAACTATGAAAAAGACTCACAAGACTCCGAGTGCCTATTGCGGCACCACCATCCCCTCCAATGTTGTACTCTACGATGTGACCAACTACATTGTTGACCTCATCGAACGCAAGGACTGGAAGGTCTTCACTCGTGAAGACTTCGAAGACTTCCGCAACGATGCATACATCAAGGTCTTTGAGAGCCTCGGCAAGTACGACCCTTCAAAGGGTAAGTTCGGGGCCTGGGCATACCGCATCGTGTTCAATCTCGCGTGCGATGCCTATAAGAAGAAGCTCAAGGAGCGTGGCATGTTCGTCCCTTACGTCTGCACAGACGACGACGGAGACGAATATACCCCTTCGGAGGTGGAGCTCTACAGGAGCGATGACTTCCGTCCCGACCTCGAGGTCGAGACTGTTTCCCACCTCGAGGAAATCGAGGGGGCCATCGACAAACTCCCCTGCAGGATGCAGGAGGTGGTCAATCTGATGGCCGACGGAAACAAGCGCCGTGAGGTGGCCAAGATGCTTGGCATCTCCCCCAACGCCGTTGGAATGCTCTACAACAGGGGTCGTAAGGTCCTCCGTGAGGCCCTTATCGACATCCTCTCTGCCGCATAGGCAACGACACAAAACCCCCGACCTGAAAAGGCCGGGGGTTTTCTGTTTATTTATTATTTCATGTCATCGATATGCTTCAGCAGCAGGAACTGTTCGAAAGGAGTGAGTTTTTCGGTCGCCTCGACTATCTCTTCGTATTGCCTGATATAGAATGGCTTGGCCTGAATCATCTGGAGCGATGTAAATGCCCGCTTGTCGAAGCCTTGGGCCTGCACTTGGGCAAGGACCTTATCCTTCACCTGGGCCGCCAGCTTGCGGATGTATGCGGCAGTAGTATTGTACTGCTTTGCCAATTCTTCTGCGTAGTTCCTTCCATATTTATCCGGCTGGGAGCTGAATGTCCGGCCGAACGATGATGCCAGGAACACGTTCCGTTCCTTTTCCGGAAGGGTGTCGACAAAGGTAATCAGGGCTGCCAGCGCATCGGACATGAATACCCTGATCTTCTCCTCTTTGTCCGAATCCGTATTGTCCGGTTCCGAACCGTCATCGCCCCAATAATTGTCGGCATCCACCTTGATGGATTTTTTGTAGATGTCACCCTTGACCTTTGCTTGCGAAGGCTGGGATAGCTGGTCCGTCCGTCCTCCGCTCTCCAGGATATCGCATATTTCGTTATGGACTAACTTGTTAAAATAATCATCAAAACTGCCAATCGCGGGATTGAATGTGGCGCCTATTCTTGTCCACACCTCATAAACAGCATTGAAAGCAATGTAGTATGCTTCGCCATACTCGCCCGAATAATCGGACATTTTCTCCGGGCGCGGGCCTACGGGTTTTTTGCGGATGATGCAATAAATCCCGATCGCCCGGTTAATGAAGGGCTCCAGCAGCTCATCTTTGCGGGAAGACATCGCCGCATTCAGGTCTTGAAGCGTAAGTGGTTTCGGCATACTCATCTCGAACTGGTTAGTGATTACAAATTTACGATTTTTTTGGCAAGGCGGGTAACGATAGGGGAGAATGTGTGTATCATAAGTAGAAAGAGAGTTTAATTGCTTATGAACGGAGTTACGGAGTTGCACAGCCGCACATTCTCGCATTGCAACAAGCTGAAGGAGATTAGGATCCCCGCATCGGTGAAGACAATACACAGGGAGGCAATCTACGATTGCTGGGAACTGACCTCCGTGGAAATACCCTCCGGCGTCACAGCAATCGAGCCCGGGGCGTTTCTCGGGTGCCCCGAGATAGAGACCATACACGTATCCGAAGACAATCCCGCATATAAGTCCGAAGCAAACTGTTGCCTCACGAAGGATGGAAAAACGCTCATCTTCGGGTGCAAGTCCTCGGTAATCCCCGACACCGTGGAAACCATCGCCGCATCTGCCTTCCAGTGGTGTGAGGCGCTGGCTGCCATCCACATACCCGCATCCGTCAGGAGGATTGGCAGCCGGGCCTTCTTCGGCTGCCTCTCTTTGAGGAAGCTGACCTTCCCGGAAGACGGGCACCTGGTGGAGATCGGGGATGATGCCTTCTCGCATTGCCCCGCCCTCCGGATGATAACCCTTCCGGATAGCATCTCCAGCATCGGCAAGGGGGCCTTCGCCCACTGCATCAACCTCTGGTCGGTCAACATCCCCCGCTCTGTCGGGCATATAGCCGACGGCACCTTCTATAACTGCCCCATCCTAAGCAACTTCACGTTGCCGGACACGGTGACGTCGATCGGCCATTATTCCTTCTGCGGATGCCATAACCTGGAAGGCCTGACGATCCCATCTTCCGTAAAAAGCATCGGCTCGCATGCCTTTGCCGAATGCGGGCGGGAGGAGTCGGTGCGGATACCGGATTCCGTGAAAAGTGTCGGCCCCGACGCATCAAGTATCTATATTCCGAAAAAAATTGTGATATGAAAAGGTAACGATAGCAGTATAATCCAGTATAAATAAGTAGAATCAAACAGCAAACAGTCATGATGGTAGTAAAGACTAAGTATGATTATGGAGATACGGTTTTCTTCATCTCGAACAACAGGGTTATGAATCTGAAGGTCACCGGTGTCGGCATCAGTGTTGATGATGCAAGTGGTGAACCCGAGATCTTTTATCATCTTCATTATGATTCGAAGATGCCGGAGAATAAGCTCTTCAGGACCAAGAAGGAACTTTTAGAATCGCTTTAATATGGAAAAGGTATTTGAATATAAGATCGGCGACCAGGTTTGGCTGATGCACAATGACTGCGCAGTCTGCGCCACCGTTACCAAGTTGTGGTACACCAAGTTCTTCAGCTATGATGATTCAGTCAGCGAAAATGAAACATATTACGTCTCTGTGGACGGGAAGCTGATCCATGATTCTTTCAAGAAGGAACAGTTGTTCGTGACGAAGGCCGATTTGATTAACTCGTTATAAATCGTTATTTTTGAAAAAACAAATACTGATCATATGTACATCTCTAAATCTAGATTCATCAACTGGACACGCTGCCCGATGTATTTCCCCATGGACCTGAAGTACAATCCGACAGGGAAAGACGATATAGATGAAGAACGTGAGCGTCGCGCAGAAATGCTGGAAGAGATGCGGGATGGAGCCAAATCTTCGGGCTCAGCAAGTGAAGAGGAAGAAGAATTCGACGCTTCTCCCAGCGCAGAGCTCGAGGCCCTGCTTCCTTACTACAACCAGGTTGAGGATGAGGCACTCAAGGTTGCCAAAAGGCATTTCCACGGCTTCTTCCAGGCCAATTCGAAAGATGTGCATAAGCAGAAGCTCTTCAAGTATGAGCAAAATGGCCATGAGTATCGCTGCTACGTGGATATCTACAACGAGAACGAGGATGAGATCAACATAATAGAGGTGAAAGCCACGACAAACAGCAAATATTTAAAAAACAAGGATAAACAAAAACTGCTTGACCGTTACAGCGATGTGGGAAAATACCCGCACGACCTGGCTTTCCAGAGATTCGTGATAGACCATGCGCTGGAAAGGGTCCAGGACAAGCATCGGGTGAACTACTACCTTGCCGTTCTCAATAGTCAATATGAGTACGACGGCGCGCGCGATGCAAAAGGAAATTGCGTATATAATGAAATCGATGGCCAGGATATTATCGCTTTTCTGGATATGAGTGAAACTACGGCAGACTACCAGCCCATAATCGAGGATGAGATCAAACAGCTGGAAGACTACATTTCCTCTCCGCACGATCCTAACGTCAAGACAGAAATCGGCAAGTGGTGCGCTTGGGGCGAGAACACTCAGTGCGTGTTCTGGAAACACTGCTTCCAGACCCTTAGGAACGTGCCCGATTATAACTCGGCCAATAAATACCTGTATTCTCATAAGAGTTTTACCGATAAGGGCATCGTTGGTAAGTATGAATTGATCGAGGCCGGCAAAAAGACGCTTCTGGATGTGGATGAAGATTGGTTGAAGAGCGAGAGCCAAAGGATTCAGCGGAAATGTTGCGCTACGGGTAAAGAGTATGTGGACACAGAGAAGATGCAGTACTGGCTCGACCAGTTGGAGTATCCCATCTACCACCTTGACTTCGAGACTTTCCCCTGCCCTCTGCCTCGTTTCCGCAAAGAAACCCCATACCGGCAGTCCGTCTTTGAATTCTCTCTTCATATCGAGAGGGCCCCGGGTGTTTGTGACAAGTATAAGGATAACTTCATCTTCCTCAATGAGAATTGCGATGACGACGAGCGCGAGGAACTTGTAAAGGCTATCATCGACCATTTTGAATTCAATGAGGACGGAACGCTCAAGGGAACGATGCTTGCCCAGAATACCGGTTTCGAGATCGGGCGTCTGAAAGAACTTGCCAAAGTGTTTCCAGAGTACAGCGACAAACTGCTTGCCATCTGCGACAAGTCTGCAGATCTAATTGACCTTCTGAAGACGAAAGAGAACTTCTATAAGGATGCTTTTGGTGAAGTGAGAGCCAAGGTCATCAACTACTATCACCCGGATCTTTCCGGCAGTTACTCCATCAAGAAGACCCTGCCGGTACTTGTGCCGTCGCTCACGTATAGCACTCTGGACGTAGGCAACGGAGTGGAAGCATACATCACATACCTCAACTACAACTCCCCGGTGCCGGTCCTAGGCCTCGCCAACAAAAAGGCACGTCGCGACGCGCTCAAAATCTATTGCCAGCAGGATACCTGGGCGATGGTCGAGATCCTGAGAGCGGTAAGGAGGAAGATTGACTAAACATCAATGTTATGGATTTACATTTGGACGAAAAACTGGGATTAGGTTACAGTAGCAATTCACAGAAGTCGAGGGTTATTACGGAAGGCTGGACAGAAGCCAATCTATATTGTCCTGTTTGTGGCGCACCATTGATTGAGCATTATACCGCCAATAAGCCCGTGGCAGATTTCTATTGCCCCCATTGTCACTCCGATTTTGAGCAGAAGAGTATCAGGAGAAAAACGTCCCTCCTGCCGCGAACGGTTGAAGGTGGTGCATATGAGAAAATGAAAGAGCGCCTCACCTCGGATCAGAATCCTAATCTGCTGGTGATGACCTATACTGATGGTATGGTAAGGAATCTGCTTTTCATTCCAAAGCATTTCTTTACTATGTCCGTGGTGAAGAAGAGGAACCCTTTGAAGCCTACAGCCAGGCGTGCAGGATGGATTGGCAGTCACATTCTCTTGGCGGACATCCCGGATAGCGGGCGAATATATATCGTCAAGGACGGGATTGAACAAAACAAGATAGACGTTCTGACGAAGTATAAGATGACATTACCGCTCAAGGCTGTTAGTCTGACGAAAAGAGGTTGGCTTCTTGACGTCCTAAAATGCGTAGAGAGCATCCCCACAAAGGAGTTTGCCTTAACCGATGTATATGATTATATTCCACTCTTGGAAAAGAAGCACCCAGGGAACAGCCACATAAAGGATAAGATTCGTCAACAGTTGCAGGTCCTGAGGGATAAGGGCTTTATTGTGTTTGTAGCTAAAGGACAATATCGGAAAGTAATCTAACTATTAAACATCAAAACCATATAATAATATGTCACGAATCAGAGTTTGGACTTCGGAAGGCAAGTGGTCGGAAGAGGTCGTTGGACTGGATAAGATCAATCTTTTAAAGCGAACATTCTTATATGCTTGGCCAACAGAGGATGAATATGACGATGACGGGAAGTTTCTCCTGGAGAATTATTCTTTTAATGACGATCGGTCATTGATTCTTGAACCGTACGACGAGGAATTTGCACTTGATTATCCTTGGCGCCATATCAAGGGTTTAGATGATAAAAATGTACGTCTTGAAGACATTAACAGTTTTCAGATGCCGATCTCTGTCTTGAAACACCTTCGAGACGACCCCAAGTATTCTTACCTCCATACGGTATACAACGAACTAATCGAGGCGGCAAAGATCCCGAGCGGAATGAAGGTCCTGTGTCTGAGATTATTATTTGAGGACGAATAACTATCGAAAGTTTGTTTCCAAATATCACTATTTTCA
>JAEEGF012213420.1_pt1 | contig 10936 bp, 8 predicted proteins | sample 9134171 | NCBI WGS metagenome assembly JAEEGF01 (sample SAMN16246542, study PRJNA631951) | gut metagenome | biome: gut microbiome; feature: rumen; material: AP-attached | host: Bos | place: Iran: Karaj | collected 2018-10
TTGAAAATTGAAAATTAATAATAACGATAACGTTAACGGGAACGGGAACCAATCCCTATACCGTCAATAACCAATAAACTATAACCAATAAACAATATTATTAACAATGAGTTGAAGTGAGGAGGATGTTCTCGAGTAAATGGCCAAAGAATCTGACACTTCTTCTCGCATTAAAAACAACTCATTATGAAAAATAAAATTAAGAAAAATAGTTACAAGAAAACTACTATCAAAGATGTGAATTATGAGGCTATTGTAAGCCTCGAAGAGTTAAAGGACGGACTGCGCATTGCTAACATTGTTAGCTGCGAGGACGTAGAAGTAGAGGGCTTTATCGGACGCTGCAAAGTGCAGCTCCTGCACGACGGACACATACAGATTGTGCAACTGCCTAAGCGCCTGAGGAACAAACCCATATTCCGTGATGATAACTGTACATTCACGCTGGGCAAGGACGGTAGATACTACTTTGTGTTTACTATGCCAGAACAGCTAATATTTGAGATACCTGGGCAGTTGCGACGCCAGGCTGGTGCTATCGCAGCGAAAATAGAAGAGGCTTTAGCCATTAAACGTTAACCATAGAAATCCATATTATGAAAGGAATAATAGCATTTAACACCCAACACACGGGATTCCGCGGGCATGACCATAAGGGCTACGCCGTGACAATGACCAAGGAACAGGTGGATAAGGTTCTGGCTGAGCCTTGGCTGAAGGAAATGGTTGCGGAAATCCGTAACGGCAACGAGAAAAAGAAGGACAAGCTGCCCTTTATCTGTCCTCATTACAACAAGTTCCGGAACAATCATCGTGCTCAGGCAGACATCATTCCAGAGGCGTTTACTTACATGACTTGCGTGGATGTGGATGAAAAGGAACTGGTGGATAAAGCCATCAAGAATGCATTGGCGGTTAACCAAGATGAGTATTCCGACTGGCAGAATCAAGTCCTCCGTATGGAGTATTCGGCTCGTAAAAAACTGCACATCTACATCCGTATTCCCAAAGGTATGACCATCGAGGAAGCGCAGCAGGCTTTCTGTAAGGAAACGGATATCCCCTACGATGAGAGCTGTATTACGCCGGAACGCTTCATCTATGTTACGGGCATTGATGAAGAAATCTACCGTAGTCCCCACTGGCTGGAACCATTAAGTGAAGAGGAGTTGGCAGAGCGCAAAGAAGCGTATTTGGAGAGAGGGATGGACCAAGATGGTCGCCCGCTGATACCGGGAGGAGTTAAAGAAGTTAAAGGAGTTAAAGAAGTTAAAGAAGTTCAAAAGGCCGCTACGCCTCGTACGCGTTACATCTTTAATGCTTGTATGAAGGAATGTGAGTTGAAGCCTAAGGTGCTGATTGTGGAAGGAGCACGACATGAAGCGGTAAAGAGCATTCTTAGCGTTGGAGCGGCTCAGTTGCTGAAGAAAGAAGAATTCAATGGAGCACTGAGTGAAATGATGCCCGATAATTGGAACGACAAGAACATTCAGGACTTGGTGAACGACTTTTACACGAAGTACACAGACCCTCATCAGAAAATGACTCAGTTCCTACGTCGCGTCTTCGCCAAAAGCCAGGAAATCAGCCTCACCCCTGACCCCTCTCCCGTGGGCGAGGGGGAACAGATTCCCCCAGAGATGCCGAAGAAGTTGCCTCATTTGATTCAGTTATTAACCAGCCGTACTCCCGACATTTATAAGGCGGCGGTGGCGCATGCGGTGTTCCCTGCACTGGCAACGCATCTGTGGCGAACGCGGTTCCGCTACATCGACAATAAGCTGCACGAGGCTACGCTGATGAACTGCCTGATGGCGGGAACGGGAGCCGGTAAGGATTGTATATCCGAGCCTATCGACCATATCATGGCTGACATCCGAAAGAGTGATGCGGAGAACATGAAGCGGGAAAAGGAATGGAAGGATGAAATCAATGCTAAAGGTGCCAATAAGGATAAGAAGAAAAGGCCTGAGGGTTTGGTTATCCAAGAGATTGACGCTGATATGACCAACCCAGCCTTCGTGATGCGTATGGCGGAAGCGGATGAACATTTCCTTTATGTGAAGCTGAACGAGATTGACCAGTTCGATGCGCTTAAGGGCAACGGTTCAGGCGGTCAGCAGTTCCGTATCATGTGCTTGGCCTTCGACCCTAACAACCGCTACGGTCAGACGCGTATCGGTACACAAAGCGTAACGGAGCGTGTTTGTATCCGCTTCAACTGGAATGCAACGACTACCATTCAGAAGGGACAGAAGTACTTTGCGCGAGTGCTGACCGATGGCCCACTGAGCCGTATCAACTTCTGCACTATTCCTGAAAGGGAAATCGGTAGCGAGATTCCCGTTTACGGTGATTACGATGAGAAGTTCGATGAGGAACTGAAACCTTACATTGAACGCCTATGTGGTGCTCGTGGGGAGATTGATTGCCCTCAGGCTTTCAAGCTCGCCAAGAAACTGAATGAAGAATGTGCGGAGTTCAGCAGATTAAGCCAGAGCCGTACTTACGAGAACTTCACGTTCCGCGCTAACGTGATTGCTTATCTGAAAGCTTGTGTGCTCTTTGTAGCCAACGATTACAAGTGGGACAAGACTTGTGAGGATTTCATCCGCTGGAGTCTCAACTACGACCTTTGGTGCAAGATGCAGTTCTTTGGTGATGCCATTGAGCAGGCTAATAATGTGGCAGAGCGCAAAGGTACTAAAGGCCCTCGTAACCTATTGGAGCTATTACCTGATACATTTACCCTTGAGGATGCAAAGCGTATATGCCGACAAGAAGGTAAAGATGTGGTACGTGCTGCTAAGATGATTGCTACATGGAAGTGTAGGAAGTATATATTTCAGATTTCAGATTTCAGTTTCCAAAAAAGAAAATAAAATTAACCATTATGAACGAACCAAGAGGTATTAGGAATAATAATCCACTGAATATCAGATTATCAAGTGACAAGTGGCAAGGACAAATAAACGGGAAAGGGAACATCGACGGAAACAGCTCCCTCTCCTCGGAGAGGGCGGGGGGAGAGGCTGTCTTTTGTGTGTTCTCGTCGATGGAATATGGTTGGCGAGCTGCCTTTGTGATTCTCTGCCGAACATACTATGGGAAGTATGGGTTGAAGACCATCAGGGACATTGTGTCCCGATGGGCTCCAGCCAAGGAGAACAACACGGAGGCATACATCCGCCACGTTTCGGACTACACGGGAATTGCTCCCAACAAGGTGTTAGGCTCTCCCCAAGAGAATCCCACCCTATGGCTACTGATAGGCTACGCCATGGCAGTAGTGGAGAACGGAAAGGCTCTCCCTGCGGTGGCGATGCTAAAAGGATTTGCTCTGGCAAATCAACCTTAACCTTAACCAAAACAAAAACCGAAAACAAAGAAGGGAACGATAACCAGACTTCGTACGATAACCTTAACGCTAACGTTAACCGTTCAAGAAGTTGACCTGCGGTCGAGCCTGCTCACGCTCGGGATAGCTTAGCGAAGGGGGCGTTTGCGAAAGCAGGCGTCCCTTTTTTTCTATCTTATCCATCCATTATTATTCCCTATACCTACATTATATTGCTAATCTGGTGGAGGAATTTCACATTCCATTGCACAAAAACTTTTTCTAAGAAAACTATCACTACCTACTTTTGATGATTTTGGGGGTGTTGTTTGTAGTCTGCTCATCATAAAAGGTGGTTGGTTCATAACTTTTCTGTAACTTTGCAGCAGAAAAACAATAAAGCAATGACAGAGAAATATCACGAACTGGACCCTATGAGCGATGTAATCAGCGATGATTACCGCATGTTGCAGATGCTGGGCCGTTTTGGCATTACCTTGGGTTTTGGAAACCAGACGGTTGGCGAAACCTGTAAGGCTGCGAGTGTGGATGTGACGACATTCCTTACTGTGGTGAACTATGTGAAGGATGCTGCTCATGCACACATCAACGAGATGGTAGAGCAGATAGACTTGCCCTGCCTGATGCACTATCTGAAGAATTCTCACACGTATTTTGTGGACTTCCGTCTGCCTAATATCCGTCGTAAGTTGCTGGAAGCTATCGACTGCTCTTCCTCTAACCAGATTGCCATGCTGATACTCAAATTCTATGATGAGTATGCTGCAGAGGTAGCCCGTCACATGCAGTACGAGGATTCTCATGTGCATCCCTTCGTGGAAAATCTGCTGAAGGGCAAGGTGGGAAACGAGACTTTCGATATGGTAGTCCGCCAGCATGAGGATAACCACGCATCACTGGAAAAAAGCATTGCGGAACTGAAGAATATTATCATCAAGTATTATCCCAATGACAATGCTGCACAGTTGATGGGCGAAGTCCTGATGGATATCTTTATGACCGAGGAGGACCTGCTTACACATTGCCACATGGAGGATACCTTGTTTGCCGAGTGTGTACGCAGATTGGAATTCAAGGTACGTCAGGCTGGCGGCGCAGAGTCGGAGGGTGAGGATGATGACGACGGAGAGAAGAATGCTCCTTCTACTAACGACCTGAGCGAACGTGAGAAAGATATTGTGGTGCAAGTAGCCAAAGGGCTTTCCAACAAGGAGATTGCCGATGCGCTCTTTATCTCAGTGAATACGGTTATGACACACAGGCGTAATATCAGTCGTAAACTACAGATTCACAGCCCTGCCGCCCTTACCATTTACGCCCTTGTAAATGGGTTGGTTAATCTCGATGAAATCGCCCCTTTTTAACTCCACTCGCGATTTTAGTTTAGAGTTGAGAGATTAGAGTTTAGAGGCAGTGTAATTAGTTTAGAGTTTAGGGTTTAGAGTTTAGAGTCAGTGTAATTAGTTTAGAGTTCAAAAGTCTTTAAGTCTCTCTGCGGGCTGCATGCCGCCCACTGTCTTTCAACTTTACACTTTCAACTTTGAACTGACTCTACACTCTAATCTCTCAACTCTCAACTAGAAGAGGGGTTTAAACCCCTCGTTAACGTAGTTTTCCTTGCTTTGGCAGGCGTTGCCGGCAAACTGGCAGGCGATATCGATAAGTTTTTTCCATTGCTTCTCGGATAGGTTGGGGAGCATTTCTTTTGTAATTCCCATCCAGATGAGGGCACAGGAGAAACCGGCATTGAAACTGTCTCCTGCTCCAACTGTGCTTACCACATTTTCTATTAGGGGTGCCTGAAAATGGTAGTTCTTGCTGGGCGTACAAACTTCAATTTTCCCTGCTCCTGCTGTGCAGATAAAGATAGGGCAATGGGTTTGAATATGTTTTTGGTAAACTTCTTGCGCTTCACGAGTTCCATACATAATCTCAAAATCATCGGCACTGCCCCTGACTATGCTGCTCTGACTGAAATTACTCAGAATGTTAGGCATCAGCGCTTCCAATTCATGGGCATGGCCCTTGCGGAAGTTCAGATCGTAATAAACAAAGGCTCCCACCTTGTTGGCTTCTGCTAACAGATGGGTTATCATGGGGCGGGTACCTTTGCAGACAGCGTAGTAGGAACTGAGCAACAGCACATCGTTGGCTTCAAGTTTTGGCGCTTTCCAACCTTCTGGCGTAAAAGGCGGCTGTTTGTAGAAAACGTAATTGGCATCGCCCTTGTCGTTCAGGAAAGCCAGACTTACGGCACTCTTTTCTTTCTCCAGTACCAGAAAATATTCGGTGGATACGCCATTTTTCTTCATAAAGTCGATAGTCTGCTGTCCTACCACATCAGCTCCGGTATAACCGACAAAGGCACAGGGGACACCTGCTCTTCCCACACTTGTAATACTGTTAAAACTGCTGCCGCCAGGCACAGCTGCCACCGGCTGATTGTTCTTAAAGAGAACATCCAAAATGGTTTCTCCGATTCCAACAACTTTATTCATAGCCCCATCTGTATACTTTAAACTCCAAAACTGACTCTAAACTCTAAACACTCAACTCTACACTTTTAAAATGAAAGAAAATCTTTGATTTTCAACAGCTGTTCCTCAGCTGTTTTCCTTCCCATTTGATAAACCTTCCGCATTTTTTCTTCGTTCAACTCGGTGCGGCCAATGGGAAGGGCATCTTCCGGGTAGATAAGTAGTATGTTGCCTTTCTTTTCCTCTTCTGCCAGATACCGAAGCTGCTCGTTATACATTAAATGTCTTCTGCCCATAGCCTTTATGATGGCAGGGTATTTGCGCATAGTCAGGTGGAAGAGTGGCATCAGCTTGGTGCGTTTCTTGAAGAAGCCCTTCGGTTGGGTCAGCACCACAATGTTACGCTCATAGCCCAACTCCTGGAAATGCTTCAGGGGGATAGAATCGGCAATGCCTCCGTCCAACAGTTTCCTTCCTTTCAGGGGAACAGGCTTTGATACAATAGGCATCGAGGCTGATGCGCGAACCCATTCAAGTCCCTCGTAATCCATGATGTCCAACTGCTTATAGACGGGTTCACCTGTTTCTGCATCCGTACAGACAATATGGAACTCCATAGGGTTCTGGCGGAAGGCTTCGTAGTCGAAAATATCCAGCTCTGTGGGCATGACATGATAGCTGAATTCGGCACCCACTAAATCACCGGTCTTAAAGAACGAACGCCAACTGATATACCTGGGATCATCCTTCAGGGCGATATTGTAACGCAGTGCTCGGCCTATCTGTCCCGATTTGTAGTTACTGCCAAAGGTGGCTCCGGCAGATACCCCGATCATTCCGTCGAACGTAATCTGGTTCTCCATCATCACATCGATAACACCTGCGCTGAAAAGCGAGCGCAGGCCACCTCCTTCTAATACCAATCCTTTCTTCATGGATATTCTTCTTTTATATTCGATACAAAATTACAAATAATGTTCAATGTTTAATGCTCAATGTTCAATTTTTTGTAACTTTGCGCCCGAATATGAGTACATTTAACGAATTAGGGCTCAGAACAGAGCTCTTGCAAGCTATCGAGGAGCAGGGATACGAACATCCCATGCCAGTTCAGGAGGCGGTGATTCCATTCTTGTTGAACAAGGAGGAAACAGCCGATTTAGTTGCCCTTGCCCAGACAGGAACGGGTAAGACGGCTGCTTACGGTCTGCCATTGTTGCATATCCTGTCAGATAAAAGCCTCCCCATAGAGGGCAATCGCGGAATCGTAGCGATTGGGGAGCTATGCGACGGTGGGCAAAAGGTTCGGAGAGGATCTCCGTCTGTTGTTATCCTTTCTCCAACACGTGAATTATGCATACAGATTTCCGATGATATGGCAGGTTTTAGCAAATATTTGCCAGACCTCACCATCCTTCCTGTATATGGAGGTGCCAATATAGAACCCCAGATTCGAGCCCTGAAGGCTGGGGTAGATATCATTGTGGCTACCCCTGGCCGCTTGGTGGATTTAATGAAGCGTGGTGCTGCCAGCCTGTCAAAGATTCGGTATGTGGTATTGGATGAGGCTGACGAAATGCTTTCTATGGGTTTCCAGGAAGAGGTGGATGCTATCTTGGAAGGTGTTCCGGAAGAACACCGTACGCTTCTCTTCAGCGCTACCATGAGTCAGGAGATAGAGCGTATTGCCCAGAACTACCTGAAGGAAAAACGCGAGATTCAGGTGGGCAGCCGTAACGAAGGTGCTGAGCACGTTAATCACATCTATTACATGGTTCATGCCAAGGATAAGTACTTGGCCTTGAAACGTTTGGTGGATTTCTATCCTCGTATCTATGCTATTGTTTTCTGTCGCACGCGTATGGAGACGCAGGAAGTGGCTGATAACCTGATTCGCGACGGCTATAATGCCGATGCTTTGCATGGCGACCTCTCCCAGCAGCAGCGCGACCTTACCATGCAGAAGTTCCGTAAGCACAGAACACAGTTGCTGGTGGCTACGGATGTGGCAGCCCGCGGATTGGATGTGGACGACCTGACACACGTTATCAACTATGGAATGCCTGATGATGTGGAGAATTATACGCACAGAAGCGGCAGAACAGGTCGTGCCGGCAAGAAAGGTACCAGCCTCTGTATCATCAACCTGAGGGAGAAGAGTAAAATCCGTCTGGTAGAGAAGGTGATTCAGAAGCAGTTCGAGAAAGGTACATTGCCTGAGCCTCGCGAGATATGCAGCAAGCAACTTTATCATGTGATTGATGATATAGAACGTGTTGAGGTGGACGAGGAGGAGATAGCTCCCTTTATGGAAGAGGTGCAGAAGCGCTGGGCGTGGTTAGATAAGGAAGATCTTATCAAGCGTGTATTGAGTCGTGAGTTCGGTCGTTTCCTCCAATATTACGCCAATGCGCCGGAGATAGAGACCGTTTCCGGCTCCCCCAAGGGGGAAGGGAAGAACTCTCGCAGGAAAGGTGACCATACCCCCGAGGAGGGTTACACGCGTCTTTTCCTGAATGTGGGCAAGATAGATAAAATGTACGCGCGTGAGATTATGGGCCTGATTAACACCAATGTCAAAGGCGACAAGGTGGAGATAGGCCGTATCGACCTTATGAAGAGCTTTGCCTTTGTGGAGGTGAAGAATGAGGATGCCGATCGCGTCATCAAGGCCATGAAACACGGCGTAACCATCAAGGGACGCAGTGTGGTTGTGGATAGAAGTGAAGCAAAAGCCTCCCCCGGCCCCTCCCAAGGAGGGGAGACGGAGGGGAGACGGAAGAAAGACGGAAGGAAGAAGGAAGAAATAAGAGGTAAGAAGGAAGAGGTAAGAGGTAAGAAGGAAGGCCGGAAGAAGGGCGCAAAAAAAGAGCGTACTTCCCAAACGACTCAAATCAAGAAATTCGAGAAAGCTGACTGGATGAAGTTCCTCCACCCTGAGGAGGGATGGGCAAGGAGAAAACCGAAAAAGAAATAACTTTAATTATCAATTAGGAATGAAAAATAATTATCAATTTTCAATTATCAATTATCAATTCAAGAAGATTATGCCAATAATCTTTCTGCTCTTTGCCTTTGTCGAAAAGGCAAAAGCAGATGAAGGCATGTGGATGCTTAACAACATAGACACGAAGACTGCGGAAGCGATGAAGAATCTGGGCCTGGAACTTACCCCGCGGGAACTCTATAATCCCGACGGCGTGAGCCTGAAAGATGCAGTTGTCGATTTCGGTGACTTCTGCTCGGGCGTCGTGGTAAGTCCCAATGGTCTGGTTTTCACCAATCACCACTGTGGTTACAGCTCTATCCAAAAGCTCTCAACCCCAGAGGATGACATCCTTAAGAATGGGTTTGTAGCCCGTTCTTATAAACAGGAGCGTCCCGTAGAAGGTCTCTTCGTACGTTTCCTGCAGCGGACAGAGGACTGTAGTGCCCGTGTCTTGTCTGCACTCGACAGTATCTATCGTGCTAACCCTGATCAGGAGGAGCGTGTATTGCGAAACGACCACATAGACAGCATCTGCAACGCAGTAGAGAAAGAATACGAGGTAGCGAATCCCAACCTGAACTGCCAACTGAAAGCCTTCTATGGCGGCAATGCTTTCTACGTTAGTATATATAAGGTATATAGAGACATCCGGCTGGTCTTTACGGCAACAGAAACAATGGGTAAGTTCGGAGGCGATACGGACAACTGGATGTGGCCCCGTCAGACCTGCGACTTCAGCGTGTTCCGTATTTATGCAGACGAGAACGGAGAACCGGCAGAGTACAGTCCCAAGAACAAACCCTTGCATCCCAAGCGTTATGCCAAGGTAAGCTTGGACGGCTATCAGCCTGGTGACTACTGTATGACCATAGGCTATCCTGGCAGCACCAGCCGTTACCTCAGTTCGTGGGGTATCGACGAGCGTGTGAATGCCAAAAATGTCAGCACCATTCAGGTCCGTGGCAAGAAACAGGATGTATGGAAGAAATTCATGGATGCCGACCGTGCTGTGGCTATTAAGTATTCCAGCAAATGGGCCGGCAGTAGCAATTACTGGAAGAATTCCATCGGTATGAACAAGGCAATTGCCGACCTGAATGTAATTGCCCAGAAACAGCAGTTGGAACAGCAGGTCAAGGATTGGTATAACGGTAGAGAGGACCTGAAGGCCCGCTTTGGCAAGATGTTCGAGAGTCTCGAGAAAGCTTATGCCGAGCGCAGGGATAATGTATATGCACAGGGTTTCTTTAGCGAGACATTCAATCGTGGCATAGAGATTCTGCGTGTAGCCGATCAGTTGAACCGCATGCCTCAGGATGCCGATTCCGTTCAGGTGGCTGCTACACGCGAAAGCTTGCAGCGTTTCTTCAAGGATTATGATGCCGCCCTTGATGAGGCTACGGCTGCTGTTCTTTTGCAGAATTATCGCGAGCAGGTGACAGATAAAAAGTACTGGCCCGAGTTTTACAACTTGATAGATTCTCTATATCACGGCGACTGTGCTGCTGTGGCCCGTGACGTCTTTCGTTATACCATCTGCACAGATATCTCTTGCCTGGACCGCTTGTTGGCCGACAGCACATTGCGAGAAAGAGATCCCTTGTTGCAATATGCCGAGAAAGTACAGGACTTTTCGCAGTTCCTGTATGGCAGTCAGCGCGAGAACAGTAACATTATAAAATATAACGAGCGTTTGCTGACCCAGGCTTTGCTGGAGATGGAGCAGGAAACACCTCATTATAGCGATGCGAACTTTACCATGCGACTCTCCTATGGTTTTATCCAGGACTATACAGCACAGGGGAAACACTTCCAGTATTATACGGATGCACAAAGCCTGCTCGACAAAGCTGCCAAACAGAATGAGATAGAAGACTACCAGTTGGAAGCTGATATTGTACAATTAATGCAAAAAGGCAAGTGGGGCAAGTATGCCGATAAGAATACCAGTGATATGCACCTCTGCTTTATTTCCAACAACGATATCACAGGCGGAAACTCAGGCAGTCCGATGTTTAACGGCAAGGGCGAGCTGATAGGTTTGGCCTTCGATGGCAACTGGGAAGCAATGTCGGGCGACATCAGTTTCAACAGTTCTATGCAGCGTTGCAT